>Ga0182741_1001300_pt1 | contig 33158 bp, 28 predicted proteins | sample eDN5th37CBELigOP_FD_128874 | JGI IMG/M metagenome (GOLD analysis project Ga0182741, IMG submission 128874) | Enriched Organic Plus compost microbial communities from Emeryville, California, USA - eDNA 5th pass 37_C BE-Lig OP (version 2) (version 2) ... | reverse complement strand
TTCCGATCCCCGCCCTGGCGTCCACATGCCCGTCGAACCCTTGCGGGACCGGCCGACGGCCATTTCCGATGCGGCCCGGAGAAACGGGTCGGCATCGATGCGCGGACGCGCGAAGTCGATCTGCGTATACAGACCGCCCGACAAGTGTACGCGGAGCGGGCGCGGATCCCTAACCGGGAGTCACCGGTCCTGTGGATGGATCCGGGCTAGTCCACAGATCGCGTCGACGCCTGGTGCGCGGGAGTCCGACTCACGAGGCTGACGGGCATGCTTCTCGCCGCGCCCTTCCGGACGATCGCCGTTGTGATCGCCGCGTTCGTCGTGCTCGCCGTCGTCCCGGGAACCGGATCGGCCGACACCGGACGGTTCGTATGGCCACTCGATCCCCGGCCGGCCGTGAGCCGGCAGTTCGACCCACCCGAGCAGAACTGGCTCCCCGGTCACCGCGGAGTCGATCTCGACGCACGAGCAGGACAGACCGTCGTGGCCGCCGGTGACGGCGTCATCGCGTTCGCCGGTGTCGTGGCCGGGAAACCCGTGGTCTCCGTCGATCACGAGGGCGGGCTGCGCACCACCTACGAACCGGTCGAGGCGTCGGTCGCCGCGGGCCGCCGGGTGACGAGAGGTGATCCCATCGGCACCGTCGTCGCGGGCCACGAAGGCTGCGCGTCCTCCGCATGTCTGCACTGGGGACTGCGCCGCGGCCGCGACGACTATCTCGATCCCCTCCCCCTCGTGGAGCGCCCGGTGATCCGCCTGCTGCCGGTGTGACGCCCGGCGCCCCGGCTAGTGCACCGCGTGCCGACCCGACAGTGCGGGGAAGTCGTCGGCGACCATCGCGGCGAGTTCGACGAACGCCGTGCGGGTCGCGGGGCGGAGCCGTTCGAGATCGATCTCGGCTCCCTCGGCGAGATGCTCGTCGAAGGGCAGCACCTTCACCGCGCGGCACCGCGCCAGGAAGTGCGCGGTCAGCGCGTCCATGTCGATACTCGCCGCACCCGGGCGCGGCGAGCTGATCACCACGACCGTACGTTCGACCAGGTCGGAGTAACCGTGAGCCTGCAGCCAGTCGAGGGTCGCCGCCGCACTGCGCGCCGCATCGACCGCCGGCGACGCGACGAGCACGAGGGTGTTCGCCAGGTCCAGTACGCCACGCATGACCGAGTGCATGATCCCGGTCCCGCAGTCGGTGAGGATCACGTTGTAGTAGACCTGCAGGATTGCGACGACGCGGCGGTAGTCCTCCTCGCTGAACGCTTCCGAGGCAGCGGGATCGCGTTCGCTCGCAAGCACTTCGAGTCGGCTCGGCGCCTGCGAGGTGTGGGCGCGCACGTCCGAGTACCGGCGGATGCCCGACGCCTTCGCGAGCAGGTCCCGCACGGTCGAGGTGGTCTGCTGCGGGATCCTCTGCCCGAGGGTGCCGAAGTCCGGATTCGCGTCGACGGCGATGACGCAGTCGCCGCGCAGCGACGCGAACGTCGACCCCAGTCCGACGGTCGTGGTGGTCTTGCCCACCCCGCCCTTCAGGGACAGCACCGCGATGCGGTAGTCGCCCGGGATCGGCTGGCGGATCCGGGCGACGAGATCCTCGCGGCGTTCACTGCCTCCGCCCTCGAGCCTGCCACCGGTCAGCCGGTCGACCCGTTCTCGCCATCGCCGCGTCGAACGTCGTGACCTGCGGACGAGCACTCCCGACGCGAGGTCGACGTTGGACGGCCGATCGTCGAACCGCTGTGCCTCGTGCTGCAGATCGTCGACCGGCAGATCGTCGACCACAGCGTCCGTTCGCGCCGGCAGCGGGGCCGGGACCGCTGCGGACTCGGGATCGCCCGGACCGGGCGCGACCTCCGAAACCTCCGGGCTCGCCACCTCCGGCTCGGGTGCAGGTGCCACCGTGTCGGGCTTCGCCTCCGCGACTGCGGGCACCGGATCCGCGGTGGCGGAGGCAGGCTCGGGCTCGGGCGGCACTTCCGGCACCGTCGCCTGCGGCACTACCGGCACCGTCGCCTCCGGCACTACCGGCACGGTCGCCTGCGGCTCCGGGTCGTCGTCCGTACTCATCCGGGGCCGCAACGCCATGCCGAGAGGCACGGAGGCCGTCATCCCGAGCGGAGCAGAGGGGGCGGGTGGAGTCGCACCGTCGCCGGACGAAGTGGATGGGCCGGGCGTCTCGGTACCCCTGGCCGCGCGGCGGAGACCGCGTCTCGCGTGTTCGGTTCCGGATTCCGGTGGATCCTGCAGCCAGGCGGGCACGGCAGGACCCGGGTCGTTGCGTCTCATCTGTTCCCCCGATTCGATGGTGCCGGCGCACGCTATCAAACCGGGACGGCTTCTCGGGCAGGCCGATCAGGCGCGAGGATGGGCCTGATCGTGCGCGGCACGCAGGCGCGCCACCGAGACGTGGGTGTAGAGCTGCGTGGTGGCCAGACTCGTATGGCCCAGCACCTCCTGGACCACGCGCAGGTCCGCTCCCCCTTCGAGCAGGTGCGTCGCCGCACTGTGCCGCAGACCGTGCGGCGCGAGGTCGGGTGCGCCCGGCACCGACGAGACCGCCTCGTGCACCACCGACCGGACCTGCCGCTGGTCGATCCGACCACCGCGCTTGCCCAGCAGCAACGCCGCACCCGACGACGGGCGTGCGAGATGCGGGCGTCCGTGACGCAACCACGCGTCGAGCGCCTCGGCCGCGGGGGTCCCGTAGGGGACGATCCGTTCTTTGTCGCCCTTGCCGAGGACCCGGACGACCCGCCGCTCGGCGTCGACGTCGTCGATGTCGACCGCGCACAGCTCCCCGACCCGAATTCCGGTCGCATACAGCAGCTCGACGATCACCCGATCACGGAGGGCGATGGGATCGAGTTCGCGCGCACCGGATTTCGCGGCCTCCATGATCTCCAGCGCCTGGTCGTCGCGGAGCACCGCGGGCAGTGAGCGGTGCGGACGCGGTGAGACGAGACGCGTCGCCGGATCGGCGTCGAGTCGCCGGGTGCGCACGAGCCATGCCGTGAAGACGCGTGCCGACGAGGTACGCCGCGCGAGCGTGGTGCGGGCCGCCCCCGCCGCCACCATCCCGGCGAGCCAGGACCTCAGCACATCGAGATCGAGGTCGGTGATGCGCGCATCGGGATTCCGGTCGGCGAGGTGCTGCAACAGCGAGCGGATGTCGGTGCGATACGCGCGGATCGTGTGCTCCGAGCGGTTGTCTTCGAGGCGGAGGTGATCGACGAAGTCCCCCAGGTGTACGTCCAGCGTCGCCGGAAGCATGTCGGATTCGTTGCCTCGCATGGGTCTACCGTGCGGCACGACCGGCTCGGGTGCAACGACCCGCGCCGACTAAGGTGCTTTCGTGAACAAGACGATCCCGGTACCGATGTTGTGCGCACTGGCGTTGCTGTCGGCGATCGCGCCGCTCGCCACGGACATGTACCTCCCGGGACTTCCCGTCATGGCGGAGAGCCTGGACAGTTCGACCGTCGGCGTCCAGCTCACGCTCACGACGTTCATGGCGGGTCTCGGGCTCGGCCAGCTGCTCGTGGGTCCCCTGTCGGACGGCTGGGGCCGGCGACGGCTGATCCTCGCCGGCACGATCGTCCTGGCGGTGAGCAGCGCGATCTGCGCGATGGCGCCCACCGTCGAGATCCTGATCGCTGCGCGTCTGATCCAGGGCTTCAGCGGCGGCACCGGCATCGTCCTCGCCCGGGCGGTCATCGCCGACCGGGCGCGAGGCAATCAGGCCGCCAAGCTGTTCAGCCTGATGATGATCATCGGTGGCATCGCGCCCGTCGCCGCTCCTCTGCTCGGTGGCGTGCTGCTGGGACCGATCGGATGGCGCGGCATCTTCTGGGTGCTCACCGGCCTGGCCGTCCTGATGGCCGTCGGCGCCTTCGCGTTCGTCCCGGAGACCCTGCCGCCGGAGAAGCGACACGCCGGCGGTCTGAAGACGATGGCCGGCAACTTCGGATACGTCCTCCGGCAACGACGCTTCGTCGGTTACGCCGCCGCCATGGCCCTGGGATTCGGCGCGATGTTCTCGTACATCTCGGCCTCACCCTTCGTCACCCAGAACATCCTCGGCCTGAGCCCCGGACAGTTCTCTCTGGTCTTCGCCGTGAACTCGGCCGGTCTCGTGCTGGCAAACGCCGTCAACACCCGCCTCATCGGCCGGTTCGAGGTGCGGACACTGCTGCTCTTCGGTGTGACCACCATGTTCACGGCAGGTGCGCTGCTGTTGCTGACGATGGTCGTCGTCGGCTACGTCGCGGCGCTGATCCTGCCGCTGCTGTTCGTCGCGATCAGCATGATGGGTCTGACATTGGGCAACGCCACCGCGTTGGCCCAGTCGCAGGTCCCGAAGGCGGCCGGTACGGGCTCCGCCGTGATCGGCGCCTCCCAGTTCGGTCTCGCTGCCGTGGTCTCCCCGCTCGTCGGGCTCGGCGGCGAAGGCACCGGTATCCCGATGGCCGTCGCCATCGTGGTCTGCTCGGGACTGGCGCTCACCTCCGCCGCGGTGCTGGCACGTGACTCCGCCGCGGTGCCGGCGCGCGAGTCCGCGAGCTGACGTGAACGACCGGCCGTCAATTGCTCTCGACGGCCGCCAGTTCGCTCTTCCACACGCGGAAGTCCTCCTCGGTGCGTCCACGACGCCAGTAACCCGAGATCGACGCGCGCGCCGGCGGTACGGCCCGCTCCTTCCGCAGGTACGGCCGGATGTGCTTCATGACGGCCTCGGCCTCTCCGTGCACGAAGACTTGCACGTCACCGTCCGGCCAGGGCAGGGCCTTCACCGCAGCGACGAGGGGTGAGTTGCCGTCGATCAGGTCGGCACCGGCGTCTCCGGCCGCGACACCGCGATGGAGCCAGGTGACGTCCACACCCGCCGGGGCGTCGAGCTTCAGCTCGTCGCCGGGCCCGATGACCTCCAGGAAGACCGCGCCCCGCGCGTCGGCGGGCAAGTCCTCGAGCGCGGCCGCGATTGCGGGGATCGCGGTCTCGTCGCCGGCGAGCAGATGGAAGTCGGCGGAGCGATCGGGCCGGTATCCCGCCCCGGGTCCCCGCACCACGACCTGCGTGCCCGGCTGTACCGAGCGAGCCCACGGCCCCGCGACACCCTCGTCGCCGTGCACGACGAAGTCGATCCAGATCTCCCGGGCGTCCGCGTCCACGCGCCGGACCGTATAGGTGCGGACGACCGTGTCGTTCCCCGCAGGCAGCTCGATCTTCACGTAGCTGTCGGTCTCCGCGCGGGCCTGGAACCCGCCGAAGCCGTCTCCGCCGAGTACGACGCGGACGAAGTGCTCGCCGATCGTCTCGGTCCGCAGGACCGTGAGTGTCGTCCCCATGGGCGCTTTCCGTGCCACCGAACCTCCTATTAGGGTTACCTATTCTCGCGTCACCGTACTCTGTCGCGGGGTGCGGCGGGGAGGTCACGATCGGCGAGGCTCTAGGCTCGAGAACATGAGCACCACCGCGGCCGACATCGCCACCTGGATGACCGACATCATCACCACCGAACGCAGGGTCACCCAGACCGACATGGTCGACGCGATCGAGGCCAAGTTCGGCTCCGAGTGGATCTACGTGAACGACAACGGCCACCCGTCCATCGACCGCGCTGTCCTCAAGGAGTTCCGCAAGGCCCACCGCGGTACCGTGAAGTGGGACCGCGAGGACCGCGCCTGGTACGTCGAGGACGCGCCGACGGCCGAGCCCTCCGACGAGTAGTCGACACTCGGGCCCCTTCGCAAGACACCGATTTCGCAGGCGAGCACGGTAATCCTCCGAATTCACCCCTCGCGTGTCCGGCGGAACGGCGCGAAGTCTGTGAGCATACGGTCACGACTCCTTCGCGCGACCGTCTCCGGCACTGCCGAGCCGATCGGCGCGTCGGCAGCAGGTCGGAGGGCGCCGGGTGGACATCGAGAACGAGCGGGAACCTTCCGTACCCGCCCGCGAACTCGCGACGATCTGTGTGCTGGCGATCGTGGCCGGCACCGTCATCGGTGTCGTCGGCGGAGCCTTCCGCTGGTGCCTGGAACGGCTCGAACGATGGCGGATCCACACCGTGGAGTGGGCGCACGAACTCCCCGGTCCGGGATGGCTCGTGCCGGTGGGGATCACGATCCTCGGCGCACTGCTCGCGGCGCTGGTCGTCCGGGTGGTCCCCCTCGCCTCGGGTAGCGGGATCCAGCACGTCGAGGCCGTCGACCGCGGGCAGGCCGCGCCACCACCCCTGTCGGTGCTGCCCTCCAGATTCGTCGGGGCACTCCTGTCGATCGGGTCGGGCCTCGTCCTGGGGCGGGAGGGTCCGATCGTGCACATGGGTGCCGCGGTGGGCGCCGAGACCGCACGCCGCTCCCGGCACCCCGAACACGAACGTCTGCTGCAGACCTCGGTCTCCGGTGCCGGACTTGCGGTCGCGTTCAACGCCCCGATCGGTGGTGCGCTGTTCGTCTTCGAGGAGGTCACCGGCAGCTTCCGTTTCCGCACCGTCGTGCCCGTCGTCCTGTCGGTGGCCGCCGCGGTGGCGTGTTCGCGGACGATCGTCGGCGACACCCCAGACTTCACCGTGGACCCCATCGCTCCCCCGTCCATCGTCCTGCTGCCCGTCTTCGTGGTGTTCGGTCTGCTCACCGGATTGCTCGGCGCGGCCTACAACCGGATGGTCCTGGGATCGCTGAGCGTGGTGGAGTCGATCCGCTCGCTCTCGCCGGTGACGAAGGCCGCGATCATCGGCGGACTCGTCGGGTTGTTGTCGGTGGTCGCACCGTGGGCCGGCGGTGGCGGCGACTCCCTCGTCCAGCACGTGGTGGGCGGTGGCGCCCTCGCACTGCCGGTGGTCGCCTGGTACGTCCTGCTGCGGTTCGTCGCGGGACCGCTGTCGTATGCGGCCGGGACACCGGGCGGATTGTTCGCGCCCCTCCTGGCACTGGGTGCTCTCTGGGGACTGTTGTGCGCCGGGATCTGCGCCGTGATCGTCCCCGGGATCGGGTCGTCCCTCGCCGTACCGATGGCGATCGCAGGGATGGCCGCCCTCTTCGGCGCGTCGGTGCGGGCGCCGATCACCGGAGTCATCCTCGTCGTGGAGATGACCGCGGTGACGGGGGTGACGGTCCCGATGCTCGCCGCGACGATCTGCGCCGTCGTCGTGGCATCCTCCACGCGGGTCCCGCCCATCTACGACAGCCTGCGCAACCGCATGTTCGGCGCCCCTCCCGACCGCGCGTAGACCCTGGCATCGATCCAGGGTCATGTCCGCTGCCACCCTCCGTCCGTCGCCACCACCAGGCCGTCGAGTTCGAGCAGGGGAAGCGCAGCCCGCACCCGCTCGATCGGCAGTCCCGCCGACTCGGCCACCGTCGCCGGATCGCAGACCTCCGATGCCGGAAGTGCCTCGTAGACCAGAGCCATGTCACCCGACAGTCCGTCCAGGTCGCGGCGGAACAGGCCGTCACGGTCGTCGTCCCCGCAGGCCAGGAGCGGACCGCACTCCTCGACGATGTCGCGCGCCGCACCCACCAGACGGGCCTCGCCTTCCCTGATCATGCGGTGACAGCCCTGCGATGCCGCCGAGGTCACCGGTCCGGGGACCGCCATGACCGGCCGGCCGAGTCGTCGCGCCCAAGCCGCGGTGTTGCGCGCCCCGCTGCGCCAACCCGCCTCGACGACGACCGTGCCGGCGGACAACGCCGCGATCAGCCGATTGCGGGCGAGGAACCGGTACCGCGCAGGGGTCGTACCCGGCGGATATTCGCTGACCACCAGGCCCGACTCGGAGATCCGGCGCAGCATGGTCGTGTGCGCCGCCGGGTACGCCCGATCGACCCCACAGGCCAGGATCGCGACCGTGGTGCCGCCCACCCCGAGCGCCGCGCGGTGTGCGGCAGCGTCGACGCCGAAGGCCGCACCGGACACGACCGTCCACCCGTCGGCGGCGAGATCCCCGGCGATCTCGGCGGTGACGTGCTCTCCGTAACCGCTCGCGGCACGGGTCCCGACGATGCCGATCGCGCGTTCGGCGAGGTCGTCGATCCGCCGGCTCCCCCACACCCACAGTGCGAGGGGCGGCCCCTCGGCGTCGGTCGCGGTGTCGAGGGTGCCGAAGCCGAGCATCTGCCATGCGGGCCATTCGTCGTCGTCGGGCGTCACCAGTCGACCTCCGGCCCGACCCAGACGGTCGAGATCCCGTGCCGCGGTGTCGAGGTGCGCCCGCACCGAGTACCGCGACGAGAGTTCGCCGAGGCCCGAGCCCGACCGGATGGCGGCCGCCACCTCGAGCACACCCGCGGCCTCGACCGCCGCCGACAACGATCGCGACGCGCCCTGCGTGACGGTCGACAGATAGGCCCAGGCCAGGCGCCGTTCATCGTCGTGTCCGCTCATGCGACACCCCGATCCCGGAAGTCGAGGGCGGCAGCGACGTGCGTCGCCGACGGCGAATCGGAACCGTCGAGGTCGCTCAGCGTCCACGCGACCCGAAGTGCGCGATCCGCTCCTCGCGCGGTGATAGCGCCCTTACGCAGCGCCCATTCGACGGGTTCGAGCGCGGCCCGCGGAAGCCGGAACTTCTGCCGGAGGGCCGGTCCGGGCACCTCGGCGTTGGTAGCCCAGCCGTGATCGGCCCACCGCTCGCGTGCCGCGGCTCTCGCCCGGGCGACACGCGCCCGCACGTCGTCGGTGCTCTCGCCCGTCTCCCCCATCAATGCGCTCGTCGCGACGGCCTGCATCCGGACCCGCAGGTCGACGCGATCGAGGAGCGGGCCCGACAGTCGCCCCAGATAACGGCGACGTGCGGTCGGCGCGCACACGCAGTCGGCGTCGCGTGGCGGTGCGCACGGGCAGGGGTTGGCGGCGAGGATCAGCTGGAACCGAGCCGGATATCGCGCGACACCGTCGCGCCGGGCGATGCGTACCTCCCCGTCCTCGAGCGGTGTACGCAGCGCTTCGAGTGTCTTCGTCCCCATCTCGGCGACCTCGTCGAGGAACAGCACGCCGCGGTGCGCCCGGCTCACCGCGCCGGGTTTCGCCATGCCGGTGCCGCCTCCGATCAGCGAACTCACCGACGCCGTGTGATGGGGCGCGATGAAAGGTGGTTCCGTCACGAGCGGCCGGTCGCTGGTGAGGGTGCCCGCCACCGAGTGGATGGCCGTCACCTCGAGGGCATGATTCTCGCTCAGGTCCGGCAGAATCCCCGGAAGTCGCTGTGCAAGCATCGTTTTCCCGATCCCCGGCGGACCGGTCAGCATCAGGTGGTGCGCGCCGGCCGCAGCGACCTCGATCGCGCGACGCGCTTCGTGCTGACCGACCACTTCGCTGAGATCACCCCGCACCGCCCGTGGTGGCAGCGCACGCGGATCGGGCCGTTCGAGCGGACCGTCGCCCTGCAGCCAGATCACCAACTCGCGCAGCGTTTCGGCGCCGTAGACGTCGATGCCGTCGACGAGCGCCGCCTCGGTCATCGTCGCGGTGGGCACCACCACGCGCGACCAGCCGTGCTTCTTCGCCGTGAGCACGGCGGGCAGCACACCGCGCACCGGACGGACGCGCCCGTCGAGCGCGAGTTCGCCGAGCAGCACCGTCCGGGAGACTGCCTCGGTCGGCACGACATCCGCCGCGTCGAGGACCGCGCACGCCAACCCGAGGTCGTAGACACTGCCGACCTTCGGCAGCGTGGCCGGAGACAGTGCGAGCACGACCTTCGAATCCGGCCACTTGGCACCGGAATTCGACACGGCGGCGCGCACCCGATCGCGCGACTCCTGGAGCGCGGTGTCGGGCAGCCCGACCATCGTCACACCCGGCAGACCTCGCCCGATGTCGGCTTCGATCTCGACGACCTGCCCGTCGATCCCGGAGACCGCGACCGACCACGCGCGTCCGAGCGCCATCAGAGGACCTGCTTGCGGTGGGTGATCTCCGGAGCGTGCCCCCGCGCGAGCAGGACGGTGACCACATCGACGCGGATGTGCGACCAGCGGCGCGTCTGTTCGGACAACCACTGCCCGGCGAGGCGACGGATGCGTTCGGCCTTCGCGGGCGTCACCGCTTCGGCGGGGGTGCCGTATCCGGTGCCTGTGCGGGTCTTGACCTCGACGAAGACGACGGCCGCGCCGTCCTGTGCGATGAGATCGAGTTCGCCGTATCGACTGCGCCAGTTCCGGGCGAGCACGACCATGCCGGTCGACTCGAGGTAGTCCGCGGCGAGGTCTTCGCCTAGCGCGCCCAGATCCCGATTGTGTGATGTCCGATTCGTCCCCTGCATGCGCCCACTGTGGAGGACCGAGGCACGTGGAATCGGGGTCCGAGCACGGAGATCGGGGGATCTGTGGATGAGTGCGGTGCCTGTGCACAACCGAGGGCGACGAGCCGCGGCGAAGGGCTCGGTCTCGGCGCCCCGGTTAGGATGCGGCCGCTGCGCGCAGGATCGTCCCCGAGGACGTCAGCCCAGCTTGTCGGGCAGTCTCAGTTCGGGCTTGTCGAGCTCTTCGATGTTGACGTCCTTGAACGTGATGACACGGACATGCTTGACGAAGCGTGCGGGACGGTACATGTCCCACACCCAGGCGTCGGACATGCGCACCTCGAAGTACACCTCGCCGTTGGCGTTGTGCGGCAGCAACTCGACCGCGTTCGCCAGGTAGAACCGGCGCTCGGTCTCCACGACGTACGCGAACTGACCGACGATGTCCCGGTACTCCCTGTACAGCGAGAGTTCCATCTCGGTTTCGTACTTCTCGAGATCCTCGGCACTCATCGGTCTCGGTGTCCTCCCAGTCTGGTGTGTCCTGCAATCATCCCGCATCCGCCTCGTCGGTGAACAATCGACGCCCCGGGTCGTCTGCATACGAGCGACGAACCGGGTCGTCGGCGAACAACCGACGTCGCACTGCGGGCACTCCGCACACGGAGCGCACATTGGCCCACGACCGCCGGTGCTGCGGTGACGGGCCGTGCTCGGCCAACGCCGCCATGTGCGTCGGAGTGCTGTAGCCCTTGTGTACTGCGAAACCGTACTCCGGTAGCTCGCCGTCGAGGTCGACCATCATCCGATCGCGTGTGACCTTCGCGAGCACGCTGGCCGCCGCGATGCATGCGGCGGCCGCGTCGCCGCCGATCACGGGCAGGGACGGTGCGGGCAGTCCGGGGACCCGGAAACCGTCGGTGAGCACGTAACCGGGCGGAGTCGACAGACCCGCCACCGCGCGTCGCATGCCTTCGATGTTGGCGACGTGGACGCCGATCGCGTCGACCTCCTCCGCGGGGATCACCACCACGCTCCACGCCCGGGCGCGTTTCACGATCACCGAGTACAGCTCCTCGCGGGTTCGTTCGGTGAGCTTCTTCGAGTCGTCGAGCCGGTCGAGCGACGCGTGCGGCCGGTCGCCGAGCACACAGGCCGCGACGACCAGCGGCCCGGCGCAGGCACCGCGGCCGGCTTCGTCGACCCCCGCGACCGGACCGAGACCGCATCGCGCGAGCGCGGACTCCATGGTGCGCAGTCCCGAGGAGCGACGGATCACGGGTCGAGGTGGCCAAGCAGTCACGAGGGAAGGATCTCCGGTGAATCGATCAGGCCCCATCGGCCGGGAGGCAGCACGATGAAGCGGGCTTTACCGATGACATTGTCCAGCGGGATCGAGCCCTGATGCTCGTCCCCGACGTGGTAACGCGAGTCGGCGGAGTTGCTGCGGTTGTCACCCATCACCCAGACGTGGCCCTCGGGCACGGTGACGGGCCCGAAGCAGCGCCCGGAGGGCACCTCGGTCTCGCAGGTGACGACACCCGGGGTGAACGGGAAGTCCATGGTCACGTACGGCTCGTCGAGCGGGACACCGTCGACGAGGACACGGCCCTGGTCGTCGCAGCATTCGACCGTCTGCCCGCCGGTCGCGATCACGCGCTTGACGAGGTCGTTCTCGTCGGGCGGCACGACGCCGACGAGCGAACCGATCTCCTGCAGTCCCCGCACGACGACGTTGTCGGAACGTGTCGAGACGTACCCGGCCGACCACGAGTCGGGGCCCTCGAAGACGATGACGTCACCGGGGCGGGGGTCGGTGAAGCGGTAACCCACCTTCTCGACGACGATGCGGTCGCCGGTGCAGCCCGGGCAGCCGTGCAGTGTCGGCTCCATCGACTCCGAGGGAATGAGGTAGACCCGCGCCACGAAGGTCTGCAGCAGGAAGCTCAGGGCCAGTGCGACGACGACCAGGATCGGCAGTTCACGCCAGAACGACTTCTGCTTCTTCGCCTCCGGGGCGGTGTCGTTCGCCGCGGGGTCCTCGCGCCGGTGGTGTGCACCGTCGGCTCGATCGCTCCGAGCCGAACCTCGAACATCGTTGCGGTTCACATCCGGTCGAGCCGGATCGTGCGGGGAATCTGCCACCTCGACAGACTAGCGTCTGCGGTACAGCGGTCCGCCGAGGACGACCGTCGACCGGCCGGGCGAGAGACAGACCGCCATCCAGAACGACGACGACCCGGCCGGGACGTATGTCCGGGCCGGGTCGTCGGATGCTGTATCGGGTGGCTCGAGAGCCGTGCCGAGCAGCCCGAGGGGCTGGTCAGCGGCCGAAGATCAGCGCTTCTCCTTGATCTTGGCAGCCTTGCCGCGCAGCTCACGCAGGTAGTAGAGCTTCGCGCGACGGACGTCGCCACGGGTCAGCACGTCGATCTTGGCGAGGTTGGGGCTGTGCACCGGGAAGGTGCGCTCCACGCCCACTCCGAAGGAAACCTTGCGGACGGTGAAGGTCTCGCGGATGCCGCCGCCCTGACGCCGGATCACGACGCCCTTGAAGACCTGCACACGCTCCTTGCTGCCCTCGATGACCTTGACGTGCACGTCGAGAGTGTCGCCGGGACGGAAGTCCGGGATGTCGTCGCGCAGCGACTTGGCGTCCAGAAAGTCCAGGGTGTTCATCGGTTTTACATCCTCTTGTTCGCTCGAGCAGAGGAACCTGGCGGCGACCGCCGTATGGCGGGCTCGACCGGTTCGTGCCCAGGTCAGGTAGGCGTGCCCGAACGGGGCAACCCGTCCATTGTGCCAGACGGAGCATCGATCGATGAAATCGGCGGTGGCGCCGGTTTGACGCGGCGGTCCAGTTCCGCCTCGGTCGCGGTGCGCGAGTGCTCGACACTGCCCCGCACGGTCTCGAGCGTCGGGGCGCCCGCGACGAGATCCTGCACGAAGATCTTGGCGCGGATCACCGGACGTCGCAGTCGACGTTCGCGTTCGAGCGCGCGCGCCATACGACGTGGCCGCTTGCCGTACCGCCAGCGAGCCCAGGGCGCACCGGGCCGCGAGAGCCGGATCGCTCCGACCCACAGCAGCGGGATGATGAACAACCCCACCAGGCCGGTCCAGATCTTGCCTTTCGCCAGGACGATCGCGGCGAGCAGAAGGTTCACGAGCACGGCCACGACGAGCGCGGCTCGTCCGGCCCAGTCGCCGCTGTCCTCGAAGTTCGTGGCGTCCCCGAGTTCGAACGGTCGCAGGCCGAGCAACCACATCCCGGTCACGGCGATCGCCACGAAGACGGCGTCGACGGACACCCGTCCCTGTTCTTCCCAGTACACGTCGTTCAGGTAGAAGATCAGCGCGAACTCGTCGAGGGTCAGCGCGGCACCGATGCCGAAGACCGCTGCGAGGATGCAGGCGGCGAGGCGGTTCGCGTCCTCGGAGATCGCGATCAGTCCCCCACCGGCGATCACCATCGTCACGACACCGAACACCACGTGGTGCACGTGCTGACCACCGGGGGTGATGTTGCCGGGCCACCAGCGCACCTGCGCGCGGATCAACCGCACGCTGATCCGGATGAAGACGAACGCGGCCACGAAACCGAGCAGGAAGAACAGCAGCGGGAGGCGCCCCTGATCGACGATCTCGCGCCGCATCCAGTCGAGCATCACCGGCTCACTCCGGCCACCGTGGATCTCATGTCCACAGCATTGCAGGAGTGACCCGGTGATTCGCGTCAGTTGTTACCGAAACCGGCGCGTCGCAGAGCGTCGGCCATCGATCCGGAGGCGGCCGGCGCCGAACGACGGTCGCCGCCACGGCCCTGTTGCCCCCGATTGCCCTGCTGTCCGCGATTGCCCTGGCCGTTCCGGCCCCGACCGCCGCCCTGGTTACCGCCGCCCTGGCCTCCGGGACGACGAGCACCTCCGCGCGGCTGACCTCCGGACTTCTCGGCGCCCGGGGTGGGGATCTCGTCGTCGAGTCGCAGTGTCAGACCGATGCGCCGGCGCGCGACGTCGACCTCGAGGACCTTCACCTTGACGACCTCGCCGGACCGGACGACGTCGTGGGGATCCTTCACGAAGCTGCGCGACATGGCGGAGACGTGCACGAGGCCGTCCTGGTGCACGCCCACGTCGACGAATGCACCGAACGCCGCGACGTTGGTGACCACTCCCTCGAGGACCATGCCGGGCTTCAGGTCGGCGACCTTCTCGACACCGGCGGCGAAGGTCGCGGTCCTGAACTCGGGACGCGGGTCGCGGCCGGGCTTCTCGAGCTCGGAAATGATGTCGGTGACGGTGGGGACACCGAAACGGTCGTCAGCGAACTCGTCCGCGCGCAGCTTCCGCAGGGTCGTGGTGTTGCCGAGCAGTTCGCGGACGCTGCTGCCCGTCCGGTCGACGATACGCCGCACCACCGGATACGCCTCGGGGTGCACCGCGGACGCGTCGAGCGGGTCGTCACCGTTGGGGATCCGTAGGAAGCCCGCGCACTGCTCGAAGGCCTTCGGGCCGAGTCGCGGGACGTCCTTGAGCGCGGTGCGCGCCCGGAACGGACCGTTCTGGTCGCGGTGGGCGACGATGCTCTCCGCAAGCGAGCCGGTGATACCCGAGACGCGCGACAGCAGCGGGACCGACGCCGTGTTGACATCGACACCGACGGCGTTCACCGCGTCCTCGACGACCGCGCCCAGCGACCGCGCGAGCATCGTCTCGGACACGTCGTGCTGGTACTGGCCGACGCCGATCGACTTCGGGTCGATCTTCACCAGTTCGGCGAGCGGATCCTGCAGACGGCGCGCGATGGAGACCGCACCGCGGATGGACACGTCGAGGTCCGGGAGTTCCTTGGTGGCGTACTCGGAGGCCGAGTAGACCGAGGCACCCGCCTCGGACACCACGATCTTCGTCAGCCCGGGCACCTTCGCCAGCGACACGAGATCGGCTGCGAGAGCGTCGGTCTCACGCGACGCCGTGCCGTTGCCGATGGCGATCAATTCGACACCGTGCCGCGCGACCAGGGCGGCGAGCACCGCGAGGGCCTCGTCACGCTTGTTGTGGGGCTGATGCGGATAGATCGTGGTGTGGTCGACGACCTTGCCGGTCGCGTCGACGACCGCGACCTTCGTGCCGGTGCGGTAGCCGGGGTCGAGACCCATCGTCGGGCGAGTGCCGGCCGGTGCGGCGAGCAGCAGGTCCTTGAGATTGGCGGCGAAGACGTCGACCGCATCCTTCTCGGCGGACTGCCGCAGCCGCATCCTGATGTCCAGCGACAGCGACATCTGCAGCTTGGTACGCCACGCCCACCGCACGGTGTCGAGCAGCCACTTGTCGGCGGGGCGACCCTGGTCGGCGATGCCGAAGCGCGTCGCGATCCGGCCCTCGTAGTAGCTGCGCTCGCCGGGCACCGGCTCGTCGATCTCGGGATCGAACGACAGCGACAGCACCTCCTCCTTCTCGCCGCGCAGGAGGGCGAGGATGCGGTGCGAGGGCAGCTGGGTGAACGGTTCCGAGAACTCGAAGTAGTCGGAGAACTTCGCGCCGTCGTTCTCCTTGCCGGACCGCACGGTGGAGGTCACCTTGCCGCGCGTCCACATCGCCTCCCGGAGCTCGCCGACGAGGTCCGCATCCTCGGCGAAGCGTTCGACGAGGATGGCGCGCGCACCATCGAGCTGCTCGGAGGTGTACCCGGCAGGATCGGTGGTGGGGTCGCCGATGAGCGCGTCGGCGACGGGCTCGTGACCGGCCTCGCGGGCGATCTGCGCCTTGGTGCGCCGCTTCGGCTTGAACGGCAGGTAGATGTCCTCGAGCCGCGCCTTGGTGTCGGCGAGCATGATCTGGCCGCGCAGCGTGTCGTCGAGCTTGCCCTGCGCCTCGATCGATTCGAGGATCGCGACGCGGCGCTCGTCGAGTTCGCGCAGGTAGCGGAGACGTTCCTCGAGAGTGCGCAGCTGGGCGTCGTCGAGACCGCCGGTCGCCTCCTTACGGTAACGCGCGACGAACGGCACGGTCGCGCCGCCGTCGAGCAGTCCCACGGCCGCGGCCACCTGGTCTTCGCGGACGTCGAGTTCCTGGGCGATCCGCCGGTTCACGGTGTCGAGTTCGGTCGTCACGTCGAACGACCCTACAGTTGCCGCCCTCGCCACGCGCCTGTGCCTGCGTAGGCGCCCGCGCCTGTGCCTGCGTAGGCGCCCGCACCTGTGACCGCGTAGGCGCCCGCGCCTGTGACCGTGCGCGCTCACGCGCGGGGTCCGTGCAGGCTGTCGGGTGGACCGGCGCTATCGTCCACAGCACAATGGAATGCAGGAACCGGAAATGAAGCACGGGCGCGGACGCGCACGATCGGGCGCGATGATGCTGTGCGTGACCACCGCACTGGCCGTATCCGGCTGCGATTCGATGGACACCCACCCGCTCCCGCACGAAGCCCTCGGTCTCGCCTCGGTGGCGGACACCGATTCCGACGAGCCGACCGTGACGCTGTCGACGGCCGAGCTCCCCCGGCAGATCGACGCGGCCGTCGCACTCGCCGACAGCCGCGGAGCGCGCCTGACCGTCGCCGTGCTCGACCGCGAATCCGGGACCCGCGTGCTCGGCGGCACGGACGAACCCTTCGAGACCGCCTCGACCGTCAAGCTGTTCATCGCCGAGGAAGTCCTGTACCGCGAGGTGACGGGCGAGGCGACGCTCGCCGACGAGGACCACGAACTGATCCGGTCGATGCTGCGCTCCTCCGACGACAACGCTGCCACGCTGCTGTGGGAGACCTACGGCGGTCCCGAGATCGTCGAGCACGTCGTGGAGCGGCACAACCTGACCGGCACGACTCCCCCGGATCCGGGGTCCTGGTGGTGGAACACGACCACGACGGCATCGGACCTGCTGACCTGGTACGACGATCTGCTCGGCGACAGCGCCTCCGGTGACGAGAGTGCGGCCCGGATCGTCGGCCACCTGGTGGAGTTCACCGACGACGGCGTCGACGGATACGACCAGCGTTTCGGGCTTCCCGAGGGTCTCGGCGACTCCACGGATCTGGGTGTCAAGCAGGGGTGGATGTGCTGCCTGGCCGGTGAATGGTTGCACCTGTCCACCGGATTCTTCGGCGACGACCACCGGTACGTGGCCGTGGTCACGGCACGGGAGACCGTCACCTACGACGAGTCGGATCCCTTCTACGACACCGGTTTCCTGCCCGACACGGCGATGTGCGACGCGACGGACGACGCGAGCGCGCAGCACGCGCGCGAGACCGTCACGCTGGCGGTCGAGACGACGCTCGGAAGCGCGCACCGGCCCTGAGGGCCGTCCGGCGCGGCGTCAGTCGTCGGACGGCAGCAGATCGGGTCGTCGGTCCCGGGTGCGTTCGAGCGACTGCTCGTGGCGCCAGCGAGCAACCTTGCCGTGGTCGCCGGACAACAGCACCGGCGGCACCTCGAGGTCGCGCCACACCGCAGGCCGGGTGTAGCTCGGGCCCTCGAGCAGTCCGTCGGAGAACGAATCCTCCTGGTGCGACTGCTGATTGCCGAGCACACCGGGTAGCAGCCGGACGACGGCCTCGACCATGACGAGAACGGCGACCTCCCCACCGATGAGGACGTAGTCGCCGATGCTCACCTCCTCGACGCGCACGCGCCTCGCGGCATCGTCGAAGACGCGCTGGTCGATTCCTTCGTAGCGACCGCACGCGAAGACGATCCGCTTCTCCTTCGACCAGCGTTGTGCGGTGGCCTGATCGAAGCGGCGACCAGCGGGCGTCGGGACGACGAGCAGCACGTCGGGGTCGGTTCCACCATCGGGTCCGGCGAGCACGTCGTCGAGCGCCGGTCCCCACACGGTGGGTTTCATGACCATGCCCGGCCCGCCACCGTAGGGCGCATCGTCGACGGCCTTGTGCACGTCGTGCGTCCAGTCGCGCAGGTTGTGCACACCGACGGAGATGAGCCCCTTGTCGATTGCTTTGCCGAGCAGGGCGACCCGCAGGGGTTCGAGATATTCGGGGAAGATGGTGACGACGTCGAGCCGCACGGACTACTGCTTCCCCTCGGTCGACTTCTTCTTCTTGGACGGCGGTTCCCCGAAATCGGGGTCGAGGAGCCCGTCGGGCGGATCGATCTCGATCACGCCGTCCCGCACCGACACCGTCGGAACGATCTCGGTGACGAACGGGACGAGCAGCTCTCCACGTTCCTGGCCTGTCGGCCGGATCGACAGCAGTTCGCCGGCGGCCGTGTGCAGGACCTCGCGGACGGTGCCGACCTCGTTTCCGCCGTCGGGGCGACCTGCGACGATCCGCACCGTCAGCCCTTCGAGTTCGTGGTCGTAGAACTCGTCCGGATCGTCGGACGGCGGAAGGTCGGCACTGTCGACGACGAACAGCACCCCGCGCAGCGCGTCTGCGGCGTCGCGACCGTCGATGCCCTGCAGGCGCAGCAGAAGCCGCCCGGAGTGTTCCCGGGCGGCTTCCACTGTGTACTCGTGCAGGTGCTTGTCGCGAGGCTTGCGTCCACGCAGAACCGCGCCGACGGCGAAGCGCTCCTCGGGTTCGTCGGTGCGAACCTCGACGACGACTTCGCCTCGGATGCCGTGCGACTTGGCCACACGGCCCACGACGAGCTCCATCGACGCTCGCCTAGCGGTCGGTGTCGACGACGTCGACACGGATACCCCGGCCACCGATTCCGGTGACGAGGGTCCGCAGTGCGGTCGCGGTGCGACCGCCGCGGCCGATGACCTTGCCGAGGTCGTCGGGATTGACATGCACCTCGACGGTGCGGCCCCGACGGCCCGCGATCAGGTCGACGCGGACGTCGTCGGGATGGGCGACGATTCCACGAACGAGATGCTCGACGGCATCGGCGACCACGGCGCTCATTACTCGGCGGCCTCGGTGGACTCGGCCTCGGTGGACGCCTCGGCGGACTCTTCCTTGGCAGCCTTCTTCTTCTTGGGCGTGACAGCCTCGGCAGCCGGCTCGTTCTCGGCCTGCGCGAGGGCGGCCTGGAACAGCTCGAGCTTGGACGGCTTCGCCTCCGCCTTCTTCAGCGTGCCCTCGGCACCCGGCAGGCCCTTGAACTTCTGCCAGTCGCCGGTGATCTTGAGGAGGTTGAGGACCGGCTCGGTCGGCTGCGCGCCGACGTTCAGCCAGTACTGCGCACGCTCCGAATCGACCTCGATCAGCGAAGGCTCTTCCTTCGGGTGGTACTTGCCGATGGTCTCGATGGCCCGGCCGTTGCGGCGGGTGCGCGAGTCCGCGACGACGATGCGGTACTGCGGGTTGCGGATCTTGCCGAGACGGGTGAGCTTGATCTTGACAGCCACTGCTGTGTTCTCCTTCGGGGTGCGCCGAGGCGCGTGTCACGTGCAATTCGGACGACGCGCCCTTCTGGCACGCCCGGTTTTGCCTCTAGCCTGTGACCGCCGCGCGGTACGTAACCGGATGCGACGACAGCGAACCATTCTGCCAGACGCGCGAGCCAGGACGAAACCGGCACCCGGTGACCCCGCGCACCCGCTCTACAGGCGCGCGGGACTACCCGAGACCACCCGGCCGCGGAGAACCACGAGATCGGGACGCGCCGCGGCCGGGTCGCTGCGCGGATCCTCCCGGTACACGACGAAATCGGCCGACGTGCCCGGTTCGAGACTCGGATGCCCGAGCCACGCGCGGGCCTTCCAGCTCGCCGCCGCGTACGCCTCGGTCTGGTCGAGACCCACGCGCACGAGCGCCGCGATCTCATCGGCGATGCGTCCGTGCTGCACCTGACCTCCGGCATCTGTGCCCGCGTAGATCGGGATGCCGGCCTCGTGGGCGGCGCCGATGGTCTCGTCGAGGCGCGCGTACAGAGCGCGCATGTGCGCCGCGTACACAGGGAATCGCGTCGCCGAATCGGCGATGTCCGGAAAGTTCTCGATGTTGACCAGTGTCGGCACGAGCGCGGTGCCGTGGTCCACCATCGTCGCGATGGTCTCGTCGGTCAGGCCCGTGCCGTGTTCGATGCAGTCGATCCCCGCCGCGAGCAGTCCGGGCAGGGCGTCCTCACCGAAGACGTGCGCCGTGACCCGCGCGCCCTCGCGGTGGGCAGCGGCGATCGCCTCGACGAGGATCCCGTCGCTCCACAGCGGAGCGAGGTCGCCGGCCTCGCGGTCGATCCAGTCGCCGATGAGCTTGACCCAGCCGTCACCGGCCCGGGCCTGACGTGCCACTTCCTCGGGCAGCTGCGACTCGTCCTCGAGGTCGACGGGCAGACCGCGGATGTAGCGCTTGGGCAACGCGATGTGCCGGCCCGCCCGGATGATCCGAGGCAGATCCGTCCGCTGGTCGAGGGCCCGGGTGTCGACGGGTGATCCGGCGTCACGGAGCAACAGGACACCCGCGTCGCGTTCGGTGACGGCCTGCGCGAGCAGACCGTCCACGTCCTCCGCTCCCCCGCCGAACCGGATGCCGACGTGGCAGTGCGCGTCGACGAGACCCGGCAGGATCCAGCCGTCGGCGCAGAGCACCTCCGCGTCGGGGTCGGGCTCGGCCGTGAACGATCCGTCGGCCCCGACGTACAGCTCGACGGGTTCGCCGTCGGCCAACGACCGGCCCCGCACGACGAAGGAACGCGCATCACCCTCGGTCACGGTCATCACCCGGCTCGGCTCAGTTCTTGGGGAACTTCAGCTTCGACAGGTCGAAGTTCTCGAGACCCGGAGGCAGCTCGTCGAGGCCCTTCGGCATCTTCGACAGGTCGGGCATCCCGGCCGGCATGCCACCCGGAAGACCGGGGAAGCCACCGGGCATACCGCCCCGCACCTTCGGCGGCGTCGGTCCGCGACCGCCCTTCTTCCCCTTCTTGCCCTTCTTGCGCTGGTTCTTGCGTGCGCCCGGCATGCCCATCTGGCCGGCCATCGCCGTCATCATCTTCCGGGCCTCGAAGAACCGGTCGACGAGCTGGTTGACGTCGGAGACCTTCACACCGGAACCGTTGGCGATGCGCAGTCGCCGCGAGCCGTTGATGATCTTCGGGTTGGCGCGCTCCTCCGGCGTCATGCCGCGGATGATCGCCTGGATGCGGTCGAGCTGCTTCTCGTCGACGTTGGCGAGGGCGTCCTTCATCTGCCCGGCTCCGGGCAGCATGCCCAGGAGATTGGCGATAGGGCCCATCTTCCGCACTGCCATCATCTGCTCGAGGAAGTCCTCGAGGGTGAGCTCACCGGAACCGATCTTGCTGGCGGTGGCCTCGGCCTGCTGGGCGTCGAAGACCTGCTCGGCCTGCTCGATCAGGGTGAGCACGTCGCCCATGCCGAGGATGCGGCTGGCCATGCGCTCGGGGTGGAAGACGTCGAAGTCCTCGAGCTTCTCACCGGTGGAGGCGAACATGATCGGCTGGCCGGTGAGCTCGCGGACGCTCAGCGCGGCACCACCGCGGGCGTCGCCGTCGAGCTTGGTGAGCACCACGCCGGTGAAGCCGACGCCCTCGCGGAACGCCTCGGCGGTGCTCACGGCGTCCTGACCGATCATCGCGTCGAGGACGAACAGCACCTCGTCGGGCTGCACCGCGTCGCGGATGCCCGCGGCCTGCGCCATGAGTTCCTGGTCGATGCCGAGACGACCGGCGGTGTCGACGATGACCACGTCGTACTGCTTGTTGCGTGCCTCGGCGATGCCCTGCTCTGCCACGGCGATCGGGTCGGCGGCGGTGACGCCGAGCTCGTTCTCGCCACCGCCGATGGAGGTGCCGGGATGCGGAGCGAAGACCGTCACGCCGGCACGCTCACCGACCACCTGCAGCTGGGTCACCGCGCCGGGGCGCTGGAGGTCGCAGGCGACCAGCATCGGGGTGTGCCCCTGCGCCTTGAGCCACTTCGCGAGCTTGCCCGCGAGGGTGGTCTTACCGGCGCCCTGCAGACCGGCGAGCATGATGACCGTCGGCGGGGTCTTCGCGAACTGCAGCCGACGGGTCTCGCCACCGAGGATCCCGACGAGTTCCTCGTTGACGATCTTGACGACCTGCTGGGCCGGGTTGAGCGCGCCGTGCACCTCGGCGCCCTTGGCGCGCACCTTGATCTTCTTGATGAACTCGCGCACCACGGGCAGTGCGACGTCGGCCTCGAGCAGGGCGAGGCGGATCTCACGGCAGGTCGCGTCGATGTCCGCGTCGGACAGCCGCCCCTTGCCGCGCAGGTCCTTCAGGACCCCTGTCAACCTGTCGGAAAGGGATTCGAACACCGAATGCGCTCCTGAGCTCTGACGAAGATGCGGACATTGCTGCGAACCAGGGTAACCGCTCCCGATCCGTCGCGATCGCGGGTGGCCACGCCACAGGGCGGGCCACCCGCGCGGTCACGATCCGTCGGTCACGATCTGTCGGCGGGTGCAGGCGGCTCGGGAGCAGGCAGGACCGACAGCAGTTCCTTCTCGAGATGTTCCCGCGAGACACGGGTGTGAGCTCCCGCGAGATCGACACAGAACGAGTCGACGACCGTCGAACCCAGCGTGCTCACCCGCGCCCACCGCACGTCGGCTCCGACGCGCTCGAAGACGTCCGCGAGACGGCACAGCAGACCGATCCGGTCCTCCGACCGGATCTCGAGCACGACCTGCTCCGCTTCGGATCCTTCGAACCAGATGATCCGCGGTGGCGCGAGCGCAGTGCTGACGGGTACCGCCCGGGCCGTGCGCTCGGGGAGCCTGCTCTCACGTTCGGCGCGATCCTTGGCCTCGAGGGCATCGAGGAGGTCCAGGTCGCCGGAGCGCGCCCGCACGAGTTCCTGCCGGAGCAGGGCCGCTTCGGGCGGTGAGCCGAATCTCGGGGCCACCACGAATGTGTTGACCGTGCTGCCGGCGTGGCTGCCGATGGACGCCGACAACACCCGCAGACCGTGCAGCGAGAGCACGCCGGCCTCGTCGGAGAGCACACCCCGCTCGTCGGGCGCGACGAAGGTTGCGGTGAAGCTGCGGCCGTCCTCGCGCGGTTCGAGCGCGACGTGCAGGGCACCGTCCTCGGCGAGGCTCGCGAGTGCGGGATCGATCGGATCCGGCGCCGGCAACTCGTCCCCCGCCATCATCATGCGGCAGCGGCGCACGAGTTCCCGGATCAGCGACGCCTTCCAGTCCCCCCAGACCCCCGGGCCGGTCGCCTGCGAATCCGCTTCGGCCAACGCGTGGAGCAGGTCGAGCAGTACCGGATCGCCGTCGAGGGCGTCGACCACCGCCGCCACCGTCTCCGGATCGTCGAGGTCGCGGCGGGTCGCGGTGTGCGGCAGCAGCAGGTGGTGTCGCACCATCGAGGTGAGCAGCGCCAGATCCGAGGGCCACAGGCCCATCCGCCGCCCGATCTGCAGGGCCAGTTCGGCACCGACCACGCTGTGGTCGCCGCCGCGCCCCTTGCCGATGTCGTGCAGCAACGCGCCCAGTACGAGCAGGTCCGGACGGGCGACCCGCGTCGTCAACTCGCTCGCGTACACGGCGGTCTCGACGAGGTGCCGGTCCACGGTCCACGTGTGGACGGCGTCGCGCGGCGGCAGGTCGCGCACCGCGCCCCATTCGGGGAGCAACCGCCCCCACAGACCTGTGCGATCCAGCGACTCGATGACGTCGACCGCGCGACGTCCCGAACCGAGCAGCACCAGGAAGTCGTCGAGAGCTTCGCGGGGCCAGGGTTCGCGCAGTTCCGGGGCATGATCGGCGAGCCGGGTGAGCGTGGCCGCCGAGACCGGCAGTCCCGCCTGCGCGGCGGCCGCCGCGACCCGCGTGATCAGGCCCGGGTCGCGACGCGGATGGGCGTCGCGCGCGAGGGCAACCTCTCCCCCGTGCTCGACGACCCCTTCGTCGAGGGGACGCCGCACCGGTCCGCGGCGCAGACGTGACAGGCCCTTGCGCGGCAGCGAATTGGCCGCAGTGCGCAGGCCGACGTCGACGGAGTAGCTGATCGTGCGTGCCGATTCGGTGAGCACCCGTGCGAGGTCGAAACGGTCGCCGATCCGCAGCGCCGCGGCGATCTCGTCGGCGTCCTGGGCGCGCAGCTGGTCGCGGGAGCGGCCGGCGACGCGGTGCAGCTCGGTGCGTACGTCGAGCAGTCGCCGGTGGGCGGCCGCGAGACCGCCGCCCGGGACGTCGGGTCCGAGTCCAGGCATGCCGTCGGTGAGCTGCGCAACGGACAGGGCATTGAGCAACTGCACGTCCCGCAACCCGCCGCGACCGCTCTTGAGGTCGGGTTCGGCTCGGTGGGCGATCTGCCCGCTGCGCTGCCACCGCACCTCGGTCATCTCGATGAGTTCGTCGAAGCGGGACCGGATGCCGGTGCGCCACTGACGTCGCACACCGCCGATGAGCAGATTGCTCAGCTGGGCGTCGCCCGCGATGTGCCGGGCCTCGAGCATTCCCAGCGCGGCCGTCAGATCGGAGGAGAACACCTGGAGGGCCTGGGGCACCGTCCGGACACTGTGGTCGAGCTTGATGTGTGCGTCCCACAGCGGGTACCAGAGCTCGTCGGCGACCTTCGACACGACAGACGGCGCCATGTCGTCGTGGAGGAGGATGAGATCGAGATCGGAGTACGGGAGCATCTCGCGGCGTCCGAGACCCCCGACGGCGACGATGGCGAAGCCGCCCTCGCGCTTGATGCCGAGTTCGGAGCCCTTGGTAGTCAACCAGAATTCGTGCAGGTCGACGAGGGCGTGACGCAGAGCCACGGTGTCGAGGCGGCGGCTGCGGGGGCCGCCGGAGAGCAGAGTGTCGCGGGCTGCCGCGAGATCGGCGGCGCCCGCCGGTGCGGTTGTGCGGGCCGAGGACACCGAAGGCCCCGACCCCGCTGCCGAAGCAGCGGGATCAGGGCCTCGAGTGCCGGACCCCTGGGGGTCAGAGCGCATCCGAACCTCGTTCTCCGGTGCGGACCCGGACCACGGCTTCCACGGGCGTGACCCACACCTTGCCGTCGCCGATCTTCCCGGTACGGGAGGCCTCGACGATGGTCTCGACGACCTTGTCGACAGCGGAATCGTCGACGACGACCTCGACCCGGACCTTCGGCACGAAGTCGACGGAGTACTCCGCTCCGCGGTAGACCTCGGTGTGGCCCTTCTGGCGGCCGTACCCCTGCACCTCGCTGACTGTCATTCCGAGCACTCCGGCCTGTTCCAGGCCGGCCTTGACGTCCTCGAGCGTGAACGGCTTGATGATCGCCGTGATCAGCTTCATATCCTCATCCTTCCCAGAGCCCGCTGGCCGCTGTCATCCCTGCTCGCTGTCGTGGTCTTCTTATCACTTGAGAGCCGGCGCGAAGTCGTATGCGGATTCCGCATGTTCGGCTTCGTCGATACCGCGGGCCTCTTCCTCGTCGCTCACACGCCAGCCCATGGGCTTGAGTGCGAAGGCGATCACTGCGGTGACGACTGCGGTGAACACCAGGGCGACGACTGCGATGACGATCTGGATGACGAGCTGCTTGTAATCGCCACCGTAGAACAATCCGGTCTCGGTGCCGAGGAAGCCGATGGCGACCGTGCCCCACAGGCCCGACACGAGGTGCACACCCACGACGTCGAGCGAGTCGTCGTAACCGAACTTGTACTTCAGACCCACGGCGAGGGCGGACAGGATGCCGGCGATGACGCCGAGGGCGATCGATCCGACCGGGCTCAGCGAGCCGGCAGCGGGGGTGATGGCGACCAGGCCGGCGACGGCACCGGACGCGGCACCGAGACTGGTGGCCTTGCCGTCACGGATGCGCTCGGTGACGAGCCAGCCGAGGATGGCGGCAGCGGTGGCGGTGGTGGTGTTGACCCAGGCCAGGCCGGCGAGACCGTCGGCGGCGAAGGCGGAACCGGCGTTGAAGCCGAACCATCCGAACCACAGCAGTGCAGCGCCGAGCATGACGAACGGCAGGTTGTGCGGACGGAAGGCGGTGCGACCGAAACCGGCGCGCTTGCCGATGACGACCGCGAGGACGAGAGCGGCGATACCGGCGTTGATGTGGACGACCGTGCCACCGGCGAAGTCGATCGGGGACACCGAGGCGACCGTCTCACCATCGACGTCGACGGTGCCGAACAGTGCGGCAGCGATGCTGTCCTCGGAACCCGACAGCAGGCCGCCACCCCACACCATGTGGGCGAGCGGGAAGTATGCGCAGGTCACCCAGATCGCGACGAACGCCATCCACGTACCGAACTTGACGCGCTCTGCCAGCGCACCGCTGATCAGGGCGGTGGTGATGATCGCGAAGGTCACCTGGAAACCGATGTCGATGATCTGCGGGTAGTTGCCGATGCCGGCGAGGAATTCCCCGTCTTCACCGTAGATGGCGTCCTGCAGGCCGAACTGCTCGAACGGGTTCGCGAAGATCCCGAGCACACTCTGGCTGCCGTAGGACATCGACCAGCCCCACAGAACGTAGATGACGCCGATCAGTGCCATCGCGCCGAACGACATCATCATCATGTTGAGCACGGACTTGGAGCGGGACATCCCGCCGTAGAAGAACGCCAGGCCCGGGGTCATCAGAAGCACGAGCGACGCTGCTATCAGCATCCACGCTGCGTCGCCGGTGTTCACCACTTCCTCCACTTGCAACCTCCCTGTAGGCCGCGCCGATCGGCGCGTTGTCGAGGGAAAGCTTGCTGCCCGGATGTTTCCGTGGAGGCGCCGTGCTGTTTCGTGGGCGTGAACGCAGGAACCGACCTTGTTTCATCCTTGTTTCACACTTTTCGGACACCGCATCCCCGCCGACAGAACCGGCCGCTGCCCGCATGAGCGGACAGCGGCCGGAACGACGGACGCGGTGTGGATCAGCCCAGCAGGGCAGCGTGGATCAGCCCAGCAGAGCGTCCACGAAGGCTTCCGCTTCGAAGGGGGCGAGATCGTCGGCGCCCTCGCCGAGACCCACCAGTTTCACCGGAACGCCCAGTTCGTGCTGCACCTGGAAGACGATGCCACCCTTGGCGGTTCCGTCGAGCTTGGTGAGCACCACGCCGGTGATGTCGACGACCTCGGCGAACACACGGGCCTGCATCAGGCCGTTCTGACCGATCGTCGCGTCGAGGACGAGCAGCACCTCGTCGACGGCGGCCTTCTTCTCGACGACACGCTTGACCTTGCCGAGCTCGTCCATCAGGCCGGTCTTGGTGTGCAGGCGGCCGGCGGTGTCGATCAGGACGGCGTCGACACCGTTGTCGATGCCCCTCGCGACGGCGTCGAACGCCACCGCGGCGGGATCGGCGGCCTCCTTGCCGCGGACGACCTCGGCACCGACGCGTTCGGCCCAGGTCTGCAGCTGGTCGGCGGCGGCAGCGCGGAAGGTGTCGGCGGCACCGAGCAGCACGCGGCGTCCGTCCGCGACGAGCACGCGGGCGAGCTTGCCGGTCGTCGTGGTCTTGCCGGTGCCGTTGACACCGACGACGAGCAGCACGGCGGGATGGTCCTCGTGCGGGAGAGCCCTGATGGAGCGGTCGAGCTCGGGGCGGAGCTCGTCGACGAGCACGCTGCGCAGCACGGCGCGGGCATCTTCCTCGCTGCGCACGTTGTTCACGACCATCTCCTCGCGCAGACGGTCGACGATCTTGGTCGTCGTCGCGGCACCGAGGTCGGCGACGAGCAGCGTGTCCTCGATCTCCTCCCAGGAGTCCTCGTCGAGGTCGCCACCACCGAGCAGGCCGAGCAGGCTCTTGCCGACCGCCGACTGCGAGCGGGCCAGACGGCCGCGCAGGCGGACGAGGCGACCCGCGGTCGGTTCGATCTCCTCGATCGGGGCCGCCGGAGGAACAGCGGCCGGTCCGGCCGGTTCGGCAACCTCGGGTTCGAGGGTCTGTGGTTCGACGGTCTCGGGTTCGACGACGGTCTCCGTCGTCGGGGCGGGCTCGACCTCGGGTTCCGGTGCCGGTGCGACTTCCGGTTCCGGTGTCGGTTCGGGGACGACCTCGGGCTCGACGGGCTCGGGAGCGGGACGCTCCGGCTCCGGGGCGACCTCGGGTTCGGCCGGCTCGGGTTCGACCGGCTGGGGTTCGACCGGCTGGGGCTCGACCTTCGGTTCCGCCGGCTTCGGCTCGACCTTCGGCGCAGGCGCCGGCTGCGCCTTCGGCTCCGCGGGCGCGCTCGGCGGAGCTTCGGTGATCTCCTCCGGCAGCGGCACCGTGCGGGGCGCGGGCTCCGGCTTCGCCGCAGGCTTCGGTGCCGGTTTCGGCGCAGGCCGGGGGGCCGGCGCCGGCGGCGCGGCCGTGCCCTGCGAGAAGCTGAATCCGCTCTGCGCCTTGTAACCGCCTGAGCGGTCCTTGGTCTCGGCGGAGTCGATCTGCGGGGTCTCGGGCGCCTTCAGCGACACCTGCCGCCGCCGGTAGAGGGTCAGACCGACGACGAGCGCGACGAGAACGACCGCCAGGGCGGCGGCGATGACTATCCAGGCTCCGGTACTCACGCACCCATACTGTCAGGCCTGGAGCTCTTCCTCCGGTTCGGGGACCGGTGTCGCGATCTCGCGTCCGCGCAGTCGTTGCGAGATGACCCGGGTGATGCCGTCGCCCCGCATGCTCACGCCGTACAGCGCGTCGGCGACCTCCATCGTCGGCTTCTGGTGCGTGATGACGATGAGTTGGGACTTCTCCCGCAGCTGCTCGAACAGCCCGATCAGCCGTCGCAGGTTGGTGTCGTCGAGGGCGGCCTCGACCTCATCCATCACGTAGAAGGGTGAGGGGCGGGCCCGGAAGATCGCGACCAGCATCGCCACCGCGGTCAGGGACTTCTCGCCGCCCGACAGCAGCGACAGGCGCTTGACCTTCTTGCCCGGCGGGCGGGCCTCGACCTCGATGCCGGTGGTGAGCATGTCGCTCGGGTCGGTGAGCACGAGCCGTCCCTCACCGCCGGGGAACAGCTTCGCGAAGACCTGTTCGAACTCACGCTCGACGTCGGCGTAGGCCTCGGTGAACACCTGCAGGATCCGCGCGTCGACCTCCTCGACGACGGCGAGCAGATCCTTGCGGGCGCTCTTGACGTCCTCGAGCTGGGTCGACAGGAAGTTGTACCGCTCCTCGAGCGCCGCGAACTCCTCCAGCGCGAGGGGGTTGACGCGCCCGAGCGTCGCGAGATCCTTTTCGGCGCGCTTGGCCCGCCGCTCCTGGGTGGCGCGGTCGTAGGGTATCGGTTGCGGAGCGACCACCTGTTCGCCGCGTTCGCGGGCCTGCTCGTACTCGGCCATCTCCAGCGGAGTGGGCGGCAACGGCACGTCGGGGCCGTACTCGGCGACGAGGTCGTCGAGGGCGATGCCGTGTTGTTCGAGGATGGTCTGTTCGAGCTGCTCGATCCGGAGCGAGGCCTGCGCCCTGGCCACCTCGTCGCGATGCACCGCGTCGGTGAGCTGGTCGCGCTGCGCCGACAGTTCGCGGACGAGTTCGCGGGCGCGTTCGAGTTGCTCGGCGCACTCGGCGCGACGCCGGTTCAGCTCGTCGCGCTGCGCGAGTGCCGTCGCCACCGCCACGTCGAGTTGTTCGGCGAGTCGCTGCCCCGACTCGGCCACCGCCGCGGCGACTGCCGCCGCCTGACGCCGCGCGATCCGGGCACGTTCGGCACGAGCACGGGCCTCGCGCTCGGCCTGCGCGGCACGACGAAGCGAATCTGCTTTGCCCCGAAGCGCTTCGGCGCGTTCCTCGGCCGTGCGCGCCGCGAGTCGCGCCTCGACCTCGACGGCCCGGACCTCGGCGAGGGCGGCCGCGGCCATCTCCCGTTCGGCGGCGGTGTGATCGGTGCCGGCACCGTCGCTACTTCCGGCCGAGTCGTCCTCGGCCAGGCGCAGTCGCTCCTCGAGTTCGACCAGCTTCTCCCGCGCCGCGTCGCGTTCCTTCTCCGCTTCGGCACGCTGGGCGGCGAGCCGTCCGGATTCGGCGTGGGCGGTGCGTGCCGCCTGGCCGAGCCGGCCGAGCTGTTCGTAGACGGCCGACATCGCCGCGTCGGACTCGTTGAGCGCAGCGAGGGTCTGTTCGACGTGTTCGGCGCGTTCGGCCTGCTCCGCGAGTGCGCCCGCGAGGGCCGCGGCCAGTTCCTCGGAGCGACGTTCGGCCTGTTCGAGACCGGCACGGGAGGTGTCGATCGCCGCCTGGATCTCGAGGGTGCTCGGGGCGCGGTGCGAACCGCCGACCACCCAGCCCGCGCCGGCGAGGTCTCCCCCGCGCGTCACGGCGCGCAGGTCGGGGCGGGCGGCGCAGACCCCGAGGGCGGTGGGCAGGTCGTCGACCACGACGGTGCGGGCCAGCAGGCCGTCGACGCCTCCGCACAGCTCGGCGGGGCACTCGACGACCTCGCGGAGCCATCGGGCACCGGACGGCAGGTCGCCGGTGTCGGTGGGGCCGGCCGCGCAGGGCAGGACGAATGCCACCCGGCCCTGGTCGGCGTCGGCGAGCGCTGCGACCGCCGAGATCGCGGCGTCGGCCGACTCCACCTCGAGGGCGTCGGCCGCGGCGCCGAAGGCGGCTGCGACGGCGGCCTCGTATCCCGGGGACACCCGGAGCCGGTCGGCGAGGCGCCCCACGAGTCCGTCGCCGGACCGCGTGTCGATCAGCCAGGCCGCACCGTCGGTGCGTTCGAGGCCCATCGACAGGGCCTCGATGCGGGCTCCGAGGGAGGCGACCTCCTTGCCCGCGGCGCGTTCTGCCTCCTGGAGTTCGGTGACCCGCTCGTCGGCGAGTCGCTGCGCTTCCAGGGCTCGTTCGTGCTGCGCGTCGGCGTCGATCTCCCCGGCGTCGAGATCGTCGATGCGTGCCTGAGCGGTCTCGAACTCGGCCTGGGCGGCGACGCCGCGGAGGCGGGCCTCCTCGATGGCGACGGTCAGGCGCGCGATCTCCGCGTCGATCGACTCGGCGCGGGTGCGCATCGTCTCGACCTGGCCCGCGAGACGCGCGAGGCCCTCGCGCCGGTCGGCGACGGCACGCACCGCGGCCAGATGTGCGCGTTCGGCGGCCGCTGCGGCCTCCTCCTGCGCGGCGAGCTGCTCGCGAGCCGCTTCGAGGGCTCCGTGCGCGATCTCGACGGCCTCGATCAGTTCCGCTTCCTCGGCGGCGATCCGGTCGGCGCGGGCCTCCATCTCGTCGGGATCCTGACCGGAGCGGTCCTCGGGTTCGGCGTGCAGGTGCCGGGCGCGTTCCTGCGCGACCCGCACGGTCGCCGACACGCGCTCGGCGAGCGCGGACAGGCGGAACCAGGTCTGCGACGCCGCTTCGGCACCCGGCGTGAGCTGTGCGAGGGCCTGTTCGTGACGGGCGAGTTCGGCGTTCGCGTCGTCGAACGCCGCGAGCACGGTGTCGAGCCGCTCCCGGACCATCTTTTCCTGCTCGTCGTGCCCGGCGAGTTCGGCGCGGCGGGTGACGAGGTCGTCGGCAGCCAGTCGCAACCGCGCGTCGCGCAGGTCGGCCTGGATGGTCTGGGCGCGACGTGCGACCTCGGCCTGCCGGCCGAGCGGTTTGAGCTGGCGGCGCAGTTCGGCGGTGAGGTCGGTGAGGCGGGCGAGGTTGGCCTGCATCGAGTCGAGCTTGCGCAGCGCCTTTTCCTTGCGCTTGCGGTGCTTGAGGACGCCGGCGGCCTCCTCGATGAAGGCGCGCCGGTCCTCCGGGCGCGATTCGAGGATCGCGGCGAGGCGGCCCTGACCGACGATGACATGCATCTCGCGGCCGATACCGGAGTCGGACAGCAGTTCCTGCACGTCCATGAGGCGGCAGGAACTGCCGTTGATCTCGTATTCGCCTGCACCGTCGCGGAACATGCGGCGGGTGACGGAGACCTCGGAGTACTCGATGGGCAGCGCGCCGTCGGAGTTGTCGATGGTGAGCGTGACCTCGGCGCGTCCGAGCGGTGGGCGGCCTGCAGTTCCGGCGAAGATGACATCCTGCATCTTGCCGCCGCGCAGGGCCTTGGCGCCCTGCTCCCCCATCACCCAGGTGAGTGCGTCGACGACGTTCGACTTGCCGGACCCGTTGGGGCCGACCACACAGGTGATGCCCGGTTCGAAACGCAGAGTCGTCGACGAGGCGAAGGACTTGAAGCCCTTCAACGTCAGACTCTTGAGGTACATGGGTGAGAACTCTACCGGCGGGTTGTGACCGCTTTCCTAGGCCGGGTGCACCGCGCGGACCGTCCCGTCGAAACCGGTCGTGTACAGGACGTTCGGGTCCCAGCCCGGTCCCGAACCGAAGGCGAGCGAGGACATCAGCGGGATGCCCTCGGCGATGCGGCAGCTGTGCCCGGTCGCCGGATCGACCCGCAGGACCGCGCCGCCGAGGTTGAGCGCGATGTACAGCGCGCCGTCGGGACCGATCGTGAGATCGTCGGGCATCGAGAGCAGCCCCGGCCCGGGCAGGTCGATGCTGCGCACGGGTCCTTCGAGGTCGCGTGCGTCGAGGATGTGGAGCCGGTTGACGTTCTCGAAGGTCGTCACCGTGTAGACGGTGTCGCCGTCGACGGCGATGCCGTTGACGGATCCGAGATCGGTGCGGACGACGCGGGCCTCGCCCCCGCCGGCGGGCACGAGCGTGAGTCCGACCTCGCCGAGATCGCGCGAGGCGAGCATCGATCCGTCCGACAGCCGGCCGAGGCCGTTCGGCATGACCAGCCCGGTGCCGTGGGTGCCGCGTTCACCCGTGTCGAGGTCGAGCGTGTCGATCGTGCCGTCGGCGATCCCGGCGAGTCCCGAGACGGTCGTGTTGCCCACGTTCAGGTACACGGTGGGACCGTCGACGACGATGCCGCCCGGACCGGTCACCTCGGCCGGCACGGTGGTCACGCTGCCGTCGGGAGTGATCCGGCGCAGCGCTCCGGGGCCGACGAAGGAGGTGTCCGAGACGAGCAGACCGCCCCGCTCGTCGAACGCCAGGTTCTCGAGGACACCGAGTCCCGACGCGACCGTCGTGACGGACCGCGGGGCGCAGGCAGCCGGACCGGCCGCCGCCGGTGCTGTGGC
>Ga0182741_1001299_pt1 | contig 33207 bp, 26 predicted proteins | sample eDN5th37CBELigOP_FD_128874 | JGI IMG/M metagenome (GOLD analysis project Ga0182741, IMG submission 128874) | Enriched Organic Plus compost microbial communities from Emeryville, California, USA - eDNA 5th pass 37_C BE-Lig OP (version 2) (version 2) ... | reverse complement strand
CTCGGCCAGCAGTCCGCGGATGTCACTGTCGTCGTCGACCACCAGCAGGCGGTGCATGGTCGGGGCTTCCCTCATGGGCGATGCGCCATGCTAACCGAGCGCGGCGCGCACCCGGCACGCATGCGCCGCGGCGCCGACGCCGGCGCGCGCCTCAACGCGCATCCTTCGCGTCGGCCCAGCCCAGGTCCGGCTCGGCGTGATACTGGACGCCCAGGGCGTCGAGCTGCGGACGCAGCGCCGCCATGCGCCGCACGAAGCCGTCATAGCCGCGCTGCCCGGCCGGACTCCACGCCACTTCGGCCACCGCCGCCAGCCGCGGCCACAGGCGGTCGTCGGCGGCCGCCTCGCCGTGCACGAACTCGGTCCACAACGCCGCTTCGACCCCCACCGCGGTCCTGAAGGGCGTCGGGTCGAAAGCGTAGACCCGCGCCAGCGGCACGCCCCCGGCGCGGCACCAGTCGGCGCCGGGCTGGCCCGCGTAGTTGCCGTGGTCGATGTAGAGGTACGAACAGGGCGACAGGATCAACGCATGCCCCCTGGCGACCGCGGCGTCGATGGCATAGCCGTCGTTCCACAGCTGCAGCAGCGCGCCTGGCTTCAGGTCGGCCACCGACCCCTCCTCCCACAGGATGGGCGTGCGCCCCATCGCGTCCACCATCGCCGCCGCGCGCCCGACGAAATCGGCGTACAGCGGGTGCCTGATCTCGTCGCCGCCGATGTGGATTTCAGTGGACGGGAAGATCGCCGCCACCTCCTCCAGCACGTCGCGCACGAAGGGATACACGACGTCGGGCTTGTCCAGGCACAGCACGCTGAAGCCCACTTCCACGCCGGAGTAGGGGGACAGGTTCGCCACGTCCCTGCACGCCAGTTCGTTGTACGAGGCCAGCGCCGCCTGCACATGCCCGGGCATGTCGATCTCCGGCACCACGGTGACGCCGCGCGCCTGCGCATAGGCCACCAGGCGCTTCAGCTCCTCCTGCGTGTAATAGCCGGCACGCCCACCGGCCACCGCGCTGGCGCCACCGACCTGCACCAGCTTTGGATGACGCCTGATCTCGATGCGCCAGCCCTGGTCGTCGGTCAGGTGCAGGTGCAGCCGGTTCAACTTGAACAGCGCCATGCGGTCGATGTGCTTTTCAAGATATTCAATCGGCAGGAAGCTGCGGGCCACGTCCAGCGAGACGCCGCGCCAGCGGTAGGCCGGCACGTCGGTGATGGTCATGCGCGGCAGCCGGTACTCCGGCGCGGCCTGCGCCGGCAGCAGCTGGCGCAGGCTCTGCACCGCGTACAGCAGGCCGGTGTCGGTGCGCGCGCTCAACTCGATCGCATCGCCCACCTCCAGCCGGTAGCCCTCCTCGCCGAGCGTCGCATCGTCGACCAACTGCAGCCGGATGGGCGTGGCCGCCTCCTCCGCGGCGATGCGCAGCGTCGCCAGCAGCTCGGCCAGCGCACGCGCGGCCATGGGCGCGGCGTTGCCGCCTTCCACCGCCACCGCCGAGAGCCGCAGCTCGCCGGGGTGCGTCTGGATCGAGCGCGGCAGGGGCACGATGTGCGCCTCCGGTGCCGGCGCATCGGCGGCCACGGCCGGCGCCCGGTGCGCGCATCCGGCAGCGGCGACGAGCGCCAGGCACAGCAGCAGGACTCCAGGCTTGAAGGACGGTTTCATCGCGCATCGGCCGGCAGGGAGGACAGCGGGCATTCTGCCGGCACCGCGGCGGTGCCACCATCCCCGTCCCGCCGCCGTCAGTCGCCGCCCTTGACGATGCGGCCGTCCTTGACGATCACCGCGAAATTGCGCGGGTCGGCGATGAGCTGCAGGTCTTCCAGCGGATTGCCCTCGACCAGCAGCAGGTCAGCCAGCGCGCCCTCCTCCACCACACCCAGCCGCCCCGCATAGGGACTGCGCAGGCCGGACAGCGCCAGCAGTTCGGCGTTGTCGTGGGTGACCATCTTCAGGATCTCCGCCGGGGTGAACCATTCGCGCAGGCCGAGGATGAAGGCGTTCTGCTCGGTATTGAGCGCCGGCTCGAACAGGAAATCGGTGCCCCAGGCCATGCGCACGCCGGCGCGCCGGGCCATGGCCCACATGCGCGCCTGCCCCTCGATCACCGGCCTGCGCTTCTCTCGGCGCAGCGGGTCCATGTTCTCCGTGCTCGCGCGCAGGGTCTGGCTGGACAGCCAGACGCCGCGGCTGGCCATCAGCCTGAGCGTGTCCTCGTCCAGCATCTGGCCATGCTCGATGCACTTCACCCCGGCTTCGATGGCGCGGCGCACCGCGCGCACCGTGTAGGCATGCACGGTGACATAAGTGCCCCAGTCCTCGGCCGCCTCCACCGCCGCGCGCATCTCGTCGAGCGTGTACTGGGTGACGTCCACCGGATCGTAGGCCGAGGACGTGCCGCCGCCGGCCATCAGCTTGATCTGGCTGGCGCCCATGCGCAGGTTCTCGCGCACCGCGGTCAACACCTCGTCGCGTCCGTCGGCGATGAAGGTGGCGCCCATCTCCTCGGCCAGCGCCGGCTTGCCGAAGAAGCGGCGCGAGCGCTCGTGCGGCTGGCGCATGTCGCCATGCCCGGCGGTCTGGCTGATGGTGGCGCCCGAGGGCCAGATGCGCGGGCCGCGCACGCGGCCGGCATCGATCGCCGCCTTCAACTCGAAGATCGGCCCGCCCACGTCGCGCACGCTGGTGAAGCCGCGCAACAGGGTGCGCTCGGATTCGCTGGCCACCCGGGCGGCCAGTTTTTCCGGGGTGGCGGCCAGGGCCAGCATGTCCGCCTGCGACAGCGCGGTGAAGGTGCTGTGCCAGTGCGCGTCGATCAGCCCCGGCATCAGGGTGCGGCCGCGGCCTTCCATCACCCGGGCCGCCGGTGCCGGCGTCGCCGCCGCGCCGATGGCGGCGATGCGGTTGCCCCGCACCAGCACGTCGGTCGGCGCGCCGAGCGTGCCACGCGCGGTGTCCAGCACCCGCACCCCGCGGAACAGCAGTTCGCCTTCGTCCGCCGCGTTCTGGGCGGACGCGGGCAGCGCGAAGCACAACCCCCACAGCAACCACAGCGGACGCATCAACCGGGCGATGGACATGACGGTTCTCCATGAAACGGGCCGGCGCCGCCATCCGACGGCGGCGCCAGTATAGGCCTCGCCCGGATGACGGTCGCACCGTCACGCCCGCCGCCTCAGCGCCCGGCGAACACCGGTTCCAGCAACCGGAACGTACCGGCGTCGGCATCCATTTCCACGCGGCCGCCGACCGGCACGATGAACTGCTCGCGGATGTGGCCGATCATCGCGCCGCGGAAGGCCGGGATCTTCAGCGGCGCGATGTAGTCGGCGAACAGCTGGTCCAGGGTCAGCGAGCCGTAGCCATCGCCGGGCGTGCAGCCGGTGCATTCGCCGAAGATGAAACCGGCGACCTTGTCCAGCGCGCCCATCAGCTTCAGCGTGCTGAGCATGCGGTCGATGCGGTACGGCGCCTCGTCCACGTCTTCCAGGAACAGGATCTTGCCGTCGAAGTCCGGCATGTACGGCGAGCCGGCCAGCGCGGTCAGCACCGTCAGGTTGCCGCCCACCAGCTCGCCACGCGCGGTGCCGCCGGTGATCGTGCGGGTGCGGTTCTTGCGCGGCACCAGTTCGTCCTCGGCATCGACGCTGTTGCGGTACTCCATCAGCTCGTGCTTGAAGAACAGGCGATCGAACTGGTCCACGTTGAAGCGGTTCCAGCTGCCCGAGCCGATTGGCCCGTGGAAGCTCACCAGCCCCGTCTTCGCCTGGATCGCGCAATGCAGGGCGGTGATGTCCGAATAGCCCAGCAGCACCTTGGGATTGGCGCGGATGGCGGCGTAATCCAGCAGCGGCAAAAGCCGCGCCGCGCCGGAACCGCCGCGCACGCAGACGATGGCCTTGACCTGCCGGTCGGCGAACATGGCGTTCAGGTCACCGGCGCGCTCGGCATCGGTGCCCGCCAGGTGCCCGTAGCGGGAACCATAGTGCGCGCCGGTCTTGACCTTGAAGCCCAGCGCTTCCATCGCTTCGCGCGCCAGCTGCAGGCTGAGCTCGTCGCTGCTGGCCGCCGACGGGCTGACCAGCCCCACCGTGTCGCCCTTCTCCAGCGGCAGCGGCAGCAGGCGCCCGCCCCGCTGCGCCGCCAGCGCGCTGCCCGTGCCCATCAGGGGCAGCAACGCGCCCGCCAACGCCGTGCCGCCGATGAATCGCCGTCTGTCCATGCCACCGCCTGTCTGGGAAAGTCCGGCCGAGGGTAGCAACCGGCCGCCGTGCCCGACAATGCGGTTCCGGTGTCGGGAAAACCGGTGCCCGCCAGGGATGAAAGCGCCTGGCGCAAGGCCCCTGATGCGTTCGGCGACGATGGAATCGCATCGCATCCATAACCGTGCGGCATGGATACCGCACGTTCTGTCATGGACTGCCATCGGTGAAGCAATCGGGCCTGCGGCGACAGGACGGGGGCGAAGCCCTTCCCTCGACTCATCCACGCGACCGTGTCCGGCAGGCCCTCGTGGCGCAAGCCGCTCGCAACAGGCCGCGGAATGCCGACGCGTGCAGGGCCGGACTGCATGCCGGCTTCCTCAGCTCATTTCCGCCCGTTGTCCACGGCGAAGCCGCCCGAAGGGTCGCGCGCAGGGCTGTGCGTCATGCAAAAACGCACACCCCCATGGACCGGCTCTTGGCCTGGTACATGGCGGCGTCCGCGGCGCGCAGATAGTCATCGATGGTCGCCAGACCCGGCGCGCTGCAGACCAGGCCGATGCTCGCGCCGCTGCGCACCGTGTGCCCGCCGATCTCATAGGGCGCCTCGAGCGCGGCGGCGATCTGCCGGGCCCGCTCGGTCGCCTCGGCGGGATCGATGGACTCGAGCAGCACGTTGAACTCGTCCCCGCTCATGCGCGCGACCAGGTCGACCGTGCGCACGCAGGACTCGAGCCGGCGCGCCACCTGCTGCAACAGCTGATCGCCGACATGGTGGCCGAGGGTATCGTTGACCGCCTTGAAGCGGTTGAGGTCCAGCAGCAGCACGGCGAACCCCGTGGTCCCCATCCGCGCCGGCCCGTCGTCGTCCTTCGCCGCCTCGTACCGCTGCAGCGCGATGGCATGCGCCAGGCGGTCGCGGAACAACGGCCGGCCCGGCAGGCTGGTCAGTGCGTCGTAGGAGCTGCCGCGTTCGGCCAGGTCGCTCAACGAGCCGGCCATGCGCACGGCAACGCCGTCCTCGAACCGGGCGACCCCGCGCCAGTTGACCCACACCAGCCGCCCCGCCCCGTGGAACGCGCGGAAATCCACCGAGAAGTTCGGGCTGTCACCCGCCAAGTGCCGGCGGCAGGCGGCCTGCACGCGCGCGCGGTCGTCGGGATCGATGAGCCGGTGCAGGAAGTCCCAGCCGCCGCCATGCACGTGATCGGCGTCGCCCAGCCCGACGATCTCGTGGAAACGCCCGGACACATGCAGCACGTCGGTGCGCAGGTCCCAGTCCCAGATGCCGTCGTTGGAACCGAGGGTGGCCAGCGCATAGCGGTTCTCCGACCGCAGCAGCTCCAGCTCCGTATTCTTCTGCCGGGTCACGTCGATCATCAGCCCGATCATGCGGTTCGGCCGCCCCGGCTCGACCACCGCGCGGCACAGGTCGCGCACCCACACCACCTTGCCGGACCGGGCGATCAGCCGGTAACTCATCTCGTAGGCATAGCTGTGCGTCGCGTTGTACGCGGCCTCGTCGATGACCAGCGCCTCGGCCAGGTCGTCCGGATGCACGCGCGAGCGCCAGAAACCCGGGTCGGCGCGCCACTCCTCCACCGTATAGCCGAACAGCCGCTCCACCTGCGGGCTGAGGAAGGTATTGCCCACCCCGCGCTCGGCCTCCCAGACCACGCCATCGATGGTTTCCAGCAGCCGCAGGAACCGCTGGCGCACCTCCACCAGCACCTGCTCGGTCACCTCTGTGATCTCGATCAGCACCCCCTGGCGGCTGATCACCCGCTCCGCCGCATCCGTTTCCGGGTGGAGCTGCAGGCGCACCCACCGGTAATCCCCTTCGGCGAAGCAAAGCCGGAACACCGGCATGCCCGAGCGCAGGGTGCCCACGTCGTCGGGATGCACGAACTCAAGCAGGGACCGGCCGAGCGCCGACTCCACCGCATGCCCGGTGAGCCGCTGCCAGGCGGGATTGAGGTAGGTGATCTGCCACAGCGCATCCGTCTGCACCACCGCCTCGGGCAGCAGTTGCAGCAGGTGGGCGGACGGCGTGGGGGTGGTGGACATACGGCGATATGGTCTCCAAAAGCGAGGTCAGAGTCGACTTCTCCCGACGGCCATTCGCGCGTCTGTCTGATCGACGCCTGCCACCCCATCGCGAATCTGCACCCTCCCCTCGCGCAGGCCGGCCCCATGCCCCGCCCTCCACGCATTGATCTCCCCGGCATCCCGCAGCATGTCGTGCAACGCGGCAACGACCGGCAGCCCTGCTTCTTCACCGAGGCGGACTACCTCTGTTATCGCACGTTGCTGCGCGAAGCCGCCTTGTGCGAAGGCTGTGCGGTGCATGCCTACGTGCTGATGACCAACCATGTGCACCTGCTGTTGACCTCGCAGCAACCGCACGCCATCTCGCGCACGCTGCAATCACTTGGCCGGCGCTATGTCCGCTACATCAATGACAGGTATCACCGCAGCGGCACATTGTGGGAAGGCCGCCACAAGGCCTGTCCTGTCGGCCGTGCGACTACTTCATGCACTGCCACCGCTATATCGAACTCAATCCCCTGCGCGCCGCGATGGTCGCCAATCCGCGCCAGTACCGTTGGTCCAGCCACCGTGCACTGGACTACGGCGATGTCGATCCGCTGGTGCACCCGCATCCCGCCCACGTGGCATTGGCCACCGATCTGGCTACACGCCAACGCCTATACCGGGAAATGGTCATGGAGGCCGTCAACCCGGACGACACCGACGCCATCCGCCGGCATCTGCAACGCCAACACGCCTACGGGAGCGACCGCTTCCGGCAGCCCATCGAAGCACAAGTCGGGCGAAGCGTGGGGGCCGCAGAAGATCGGTCGGCCGAGGAAGGCCGAGATGGAGCAACGCCACTCCTCAGATCAGACCTAAGTCGACTCTGAACCCTGTTTCGTTTGCCGTTTCGAGAACAAAACTCACTCTGCCCCCCTGTATTGACACACATTTGCCTTTGCTGACGCCCGCCGGACCATTGACCATTACAACGCAGCCCAGCCCAGCGCAGCCGTGCGCGTGCACGCCTGGGATTGGCCACATTCCAGCTTTGGATATTGGATGGAGCGAGCGCACTATCCGCCGGACTGAGCGAGACCGGTGGACATTTTGACCTGATCAATCCGAATGAGGTGCTGGGTTGTAAAGCCAACCCAGACCACCTCCCTGAGGTCAGCAATGAACATTCACTCTGCCCCTGTTTTGTTTGTGACCCCTATTTTGGTCAATCGATCAAATAAGGATCGATCGCTGACTCGAGCGTCTGAGCGGCGAGCACCACTGACGTAAGGGCCGCCGGCTCAATGCACTTCGCATGCGCGTCTTCACGATGCCTATTCAAGAAATCCACGATCACCTCGAATTGCGTCTTCGTCACTCTCAACTGCCCCGGCTGTTGCTCAAGATGCGCGAACGCAGGCCAGTTCTTTACAACGACATTCAACAAGTCGAGCAAATAGAGATGGTCACTTAGTATCTCGTTCCGATCAACACCAGCAAGCTTCTCCTTTCGCTCGGACGGAATTGCCGCAAGTACCAAGTCGATCCACCGCGCCGGCCCCTTCGAAGCTATCAGCACCCGCTTAATGAAGCGACGCAACTTGATCTCGATATTGTTCCTATGAAACCCAAGCCTTGCCAAACGGCCAAACAATTCATCGCTATCCGATTGAGATTCAACAGCTCCTGCATCAGCGTCCACAGCAACCATTAGCTTTTGCCGACAACGCAGGAAGTGAGCTAAAAATTGCATCGACAGTTCAGGCTTCGCCGAGCTCACCAAGCCATAGCCACGTAGATGTGCAGACAGCTCAGGGGTGGTGACTTCGACGCTTGCAAACGAAGAAACATCATCTTGGGCTAAATACTCGAGCATCTCGTATTCAAGCGGATACCAGCGCAGCAAGACGCTAAGAACATTTTCAGCATGCGAGAACAGATGAAGGTCTCTTTCTAGCTCAGTATCCACAAGCATCTTTGCAGTAATTTGTAACGGCTTCTTTGCATCCTTGTGAGACTCAAACACGCGACTGCACGCCTGACGCGTTATAAACGGATGACCGCCGTAGCGCTCCGCGAGGTAGTCGAACGCCGGCTCTTCAAAGGCTAGGCCCATGAGCCGGCCTAGCGTGCGCGTCATTTGTCGAACTTCGTCGCGTGTAAACGGTGCCATGTAACGCTTCGCGGCCATCCCGAACAACGGATTGTCTCGCCCTTCGAATGAGGGCGTCTCGACAGGAGCAGCATTCGTGCCGCAAACCATGAAGCTAATTTGGCGATTGGTATTCTGAATGGCTCTGGCTGTCTTCCAGAACTCCACGAAATCCTGATCCCAATGGGATCGCATTCGCAGTCGCTCCCCAGGGGTGATGTGCTCGATCTCGTCAAGGGCGACTACCACCTTCAAGCCTTTCGGCAGACGCGTCAATGCAGCACGGAACTGATCAGCGGCATTGGCTTCCGTGAATACCAAACCCTTTTTCGATCCCGGGAGCTCAACAGCTATGCGCCCCAAGAGTTCCCACCAACGGAGTTGATACAAGCCGCTATCTTCTAGATCGAAATAAAGAAGCTTGCCATCCTTACCCTCCGCAAATAAGCGCTGCAGTCGTAAGAGTACAGAGGTCTTGCCCGTACGACGCAAGCCGAACAGACCCACGTTCTCTCCACTCTTCATGAGATCGCGCAGGGACAGAACAAATGAATGTCGCCCAAAGAAGTAAACATCAGAAGCGAGCGGCCTTGACATGTCGAACAAGTCGCGACTGTAAAAGAATTCGGCCAGCCGGTTCCGAACGAAAAATTCATCGGTAGTTGTGCGGCACTCGGCATCCTCAAACGGGACGATCACTCGTGGATTCGTCGCATTTGAAAGCAATTTCCGGACTTCTCCATGCGCGTCGTGGGCGGCCGTCACGAGCATGAATGCAAGTGGTTCGGCGCGCCCCCTGCACGGGTCCTCATTGAGAATTTTGTCAACGACCTGCAGCACACGGGGCTGGATTGATGAATATTGGTGATGAATGAGAAGAAGCTCCCTCTCAAGCCCGAATCCGTTTTCGATATGCTTGGCTGGCTTTAAGAGAATAGCGATTACACGCGTTCCGTGTAGCTCACGCGTTCGCGCCCAAGTAACGTCGAAGTCGCGCTTGAAAGTGTTCAGCATAAGGAGGACGTCTGGCCGACTTGCCAATTCATCCAGGACCGCCTGATAGATTTTTGCCACGTAGCCTCCGATACACACCGACTGACCGCTCAAAAACTGAAACGCCCGCGATGGCGGGCGTTTTTGCCTCTTTGTTTTACATATTCCGCCGATACTCCCCACCCACGTCATACAACGCATGGCTGATCTGCCCCAGGCTATGGGTTTTGACCGCTTCGATCAACGCTTCGAAGACGTTCTTACGGTCGCGGGCGGTTTTCTGCAGGTAGGCCAGGCCGTGGCCGTCGTGGGTTTCACCGGCTGATTCGCCCTGCCCCACTTCGTGGGCGTGCGAGGTTTCACCCTTGGGCGCGAGCGCGTTGCGGTTGCGCTGCCAGGTACGCACGTTCTCGATCTGCTGCCCCTTCTCTTCCTCCGTCGAACGGATCAGCTCGATCTCGGTCGCCACTTCGCCGGCATGCTCCTTCGGCAGGAACATGTTGACGCCGACCAGCGGCAGGCTGCCGTCGTGCTTCTTGTGCTCGTAGTACAGGCTTTCTTCCTGGATCTTGCCGCGCTGGTACATGGTGTCCATCGCGCCGAGCACGCCGCCGCGCTCGCTGATCGCCTCGAATTCCTTGTACACCGCCTCCTCGACGATGTCGGTGAGCTTGTCGACGATGAAGCTGCCCTGCCACGGGTTCTCGCAGAAGTTCAGGCCCAGCTCCTTGTTGATGATCATCTGGATCGCCACCGCGCGGCGCACGCTTTCCTCGGTCGGGGTGGTGATGGCTTCGTCGTAGGCGTTGGTGTGCAGGCTGTTGCAGTTGTCGAACAGGGCGTACAGCGCCTGCAGCGTGGTGCGGATGTCGTTGAACTGGATTTCCTGCGCGTGCAGGGAGCGGCCCGAGGTCTGGATGTGGTACTTCATCATCTGGCTGCGCTCGTTGGCGCCGTAGCGCTCGCGCATCGCGCGCGCCCAGATGCGGCGGGCGACGCGGCCGATGACGGTGTATTCCGGGTCCATGCCGTTGGAGAAGAAGAACGACAGGTTGGGCGCGAAGTCGTCGATCTTCATGCCACGCGCCAGGTAGTACTCGACGATGGTGAAGCCGTTGGACAGGGTGAAGGCCAGCTGGCTGATCGGGTTCGCGCCGGCCTCGGCGATGTGGTAGCCGGAGATAGACACCGAGTAGAAATTGCGCACGCCGTGGTCGACGAAGTACTGCTGGATGTCGCCCATCATGCGCAGCGCGAACTCGGTGGAGAAGATGCAGGTGTTCTGCGCCTGGTCTTCCTTGAGGATGTCGGCCTGCACGGTGCCGCGCACCGTGGACAGCGTTTCGGCCTTGATGCGCGCATAGGTGTCGGCATCCACCAGCTGGTCGCCGGTGACGCCCAGCAGGCCCAGGCCGAGGCCGTCGTTGGTCGGCGGCAGCTCGCCGTGGTACTGCGGGCGGGCACGGCCTTCGAACATCGCCGCGATCTTCTTCTCGGCCTCGGCCCAGCGCGCCGGGTCGGCCTTCAGGTACTTCTCCACCTGCTGGTCGATGGCGGTGTTCATGAACATCGCCAGGATCATCGGCGCCGGGCCGTTGATGGTCATCGACACCGAGGTGGTCGGCGCGCACAGGTCGAAGCCGGAGTACAGCTTCTTCATGTCGTCCAGGGTGGGGATGTTGACCCCGGAATTGCCGATCTTGCCGTAGATGTCCGGGCGCGGGGCCGGGTCCTCGCCGTACAGGGTCACGCTGTCGAAGGCGGTGGACAGGCGCGCGGCCGGCTGGCCGACGCTCAGGTAATGGAAGCGGCGGTTGGTGCGCTCGGGCGTGCCCTCGCCGGCGAACATGCGGATCGGGTCCTCGCCGCTGCGGCGGTACGGGTAGACGCCGCCGGTGTACGGGTAGGAACCGGGCAGGTTTTCCTTCTGCAGGAACACCAGCAGTTCGCCCCAGCTGCGGTAGGTGGGCGCGGCGATCTTGGGAATCTGCTGGTGGCTCAGCGATTCGCGGTAGTTCTCCACGCGGATGGTCTTGCCGCGCACCTGGTATTCGTTGACCTCGTCGGTGATCGACTTCAGCCGCGCCGGCCATTCGCGCAGCAGGCGCAGGGCCTCCGAATCCAGCGACTGCACCGCGTCGTTGTAGCGCTGGCGCAGGGTGCGCAGGCTGGTGTCGGCGGCCGCGTCGGTCAGGGCATCGGCCGGGTACAGGTCCAGCGCGGCCGGCAGCGCGGCATCGCCCAGCTCCTTCAGCGCCTGCCAGCAGCCCTGCGCGCGCTCGGCCACGTCGGCCTGTGACTCGATGCGGGCATTGATCGAACGGCCCTGCTCGGCGATCTCCGCCAGATAGCGCACGCGGCTGCCGGGAATCAGCACAGTGGCGCGCGGCTCCTTCAGCGTGGTATCGATGGCAGGGACGAAATCGCAATGCCCCTCCCCTCCCGCTTCCCCGTTCCCCGTTCCCCGCTTTTCGCGCAGCAGCCGGCACAGGTTGGCGAACATCCAGCTGATGCCCGGGTCGTTGAACTGCGAGGCGATGGTCGGGTAGACCGGCACGTCCTCGTCCTTCATCGCGAACGCCACGCGGTTGCGCTTCCACTGCTTGCGCACGTCGCGCAGCGCGTCCTCGGCGCCGCGCTTGTCGAACTTGTTGAGCACCACCAGCTCGGCGTAATCGAGCATGTCGATCTTTTCCAGCTGGCTGGGCGCGCCGAAATCGCTGGTCATCACGTACATGGGGAAATCAACCAGATCGACGATTTCCGAGTCGCTCTGGCCGATGCCGGCGGTCTCGACGATGACCAGGTCGTAAGCCAGCGAACGGAGGAAGGCGATGCAGTCGCGCAGCACGGTGTTGATCGCCGCGTGCTGGCGGCGGGTGGCCATCGAGCGCATGTACACGCGCGGGCTGCGCAGCGAGTTCATGCGGATGCGGTCGCCCAGCAGCGCGCCGCCGGTGCGGCGGCGGGTCGGGTCGACCGACACCACCGCGATGCGCATCTGCGGAAAGCTGGCCAGGAAACGGTTGAGCAGTTCGTCGGTGACGCTGGACTTGCCGGCGCCGCCGGTGCCGGTGATGCCGACGACGGGGGCAAGGGGCCGGAGGCCGGAGGCCGGGGTTCTGGCCGCCGAACTCCACTGCCTGCGCAGATGCGCCAGCTCGGCTTCGGAGAAAGTGCCATCCTCGATGGCCGAAAGCATGCGGCCGATCCCGATTTCGTCTTCGAGCGACGGAGCGCTGCCCTCCTGGCCTCCGGCCTCCGGCCTCTGGCCCCTGGCGACGCCCGCGCGCACCACCACGTCCTCGATCATCTCCACCAGCCCCATCTTCATGCCGTCGTTGGGGTGGTAGATGCGTTCGACGCCGTAGTCCTGCAGCTCGCGGATCTCTTCCGGGGTGATGGTGCCGCCGCCGCCGCCGAATACGCGGACATGGCCGGCGCCGCGCTCGCGCAGCATGTCCACCATGTACTTGAAGTACTCGACGTGGCCGCCCTGGTAGGACGACAGCGCGATGGCGTCGGCGTCTTCCTGCAGCGCCGCACGCACCACGTCCTCCACCGAACGGTTGTGGCCCAGGTGGATCACCCCCGCGCCCTGCGCCTGGATCAGCCGGCGCATGATGTTGATGGCCGCGTCGTGGCCGTCGAACAGGCTGGCGGCGGTGACGAAGCGCAGCGGGCTGGCCTCCGGTTGGGTCTGCGGAAGGTGGGGGGCGGGAGTACTCATGGGCCGTGCGACATCTCGGTTTCTGTTGAAACCGATGATAGGGCCGCGGGCCGCGCAGGTCAGGTTGCAGCGCAGCGTGACCGCGGCCCGCCCTTCCCCTCCGCGCGGCTGGGCGATGTGAACATGCGCTGGCCGCCGAATGCATTAGAATGGCGCCCACGCGACCCGTCACCCCCAGGACGAAGTCGCATTTTTGTTTTCTGGACCGCCAGTTGCCTGCAGGATCACGGACGTTGTCGCAGTAACGCCCATCGGAGCTTCCATGCTTTTCGAAACCCTCGCCACTTCCGGCCACGAACAGGTCGTGTTCTGCCACAACCGCGAAGCCGGCCTGAAGGCGATCATCGCCGTCCACAACACCACCCTCGGCCCGGCGCTGGGCGGCGTGCGCATGCGCCCCTACGCCAACAGCGACGACGCGCTGCGCGACGTGCTGCGCCTGAGCCGCACCATGACCTACAAGAACGCGCTGGCCGGGCTGAACGTCGGCGGCGGCAAGGCGGTGATCATCGGCGACCCGCGCACCGACAAGAGCGAGGTGCTGTTCCGCGCCTTCGGCCGCCAGGTCGAGGCGCTGGGCGGGCGCTACATCACCGCCGAGGACGTCGGCACCGACGTCAACGACATGGAGCAGATCTACCTGGAGACCGGCTACGTCACCGGCGTGCACCAGGTCCATGGCGGCTCCGGCGACCCCGCGCCATTCACCGCCTACGGCGCGCTGCAGGCGCTGATGGCGGCGGTCAACCGCAAGTTCGGCCATGAGGAAGTGGGCAAGGTCAGCATCGCCGTGCAGGGCCTGGGCCACATCGGCATGGAGCTGGTGAAGCTGCTGCGCGAGCGCGGCGCCAAGCTGTACGTGACCGACCTGGACCCGGTGCTGGTGCAGCGCGCGGTCAGCGAGTACGGCTGCGAGTCGGTCAAGCCCGACGCCATCTACGACGTGGCCGCCGACGTGTTCGCGCCCTGCGCGATGGAAGGCGCCATCGGCATGGAGACGCTGGACCGGCTCAAGGCCAAGGTCATCTGCGGCACCGCCAACAACCAGCTGGCCAGCCACGCGGTGGGCGACGAGCTGTACAGGCGCGGCGTGCTGTGGGCGCCGGACTACGCGGTCAACGCCGGCGGCGTGATGAACGTGTCGCTGGAGATCGACGGCTACAACCGCGAACGCGCCATGCGCCTGATCCGCAGCATCTACCACAACCTGGGCCGCATCTTCGACCTGTCCGAACGCGACGGCATCTCGCCGCAGCGCGCGGCCGACCGCATCGCCGAGGCCCGCATCGAATCCATCGGCAAGCTGAAGATGCCGATGGGCCGCGCCACCCCGCGCATGAGCCGCCTGCGGGGCGAATAGGCGGCAGCTCAGAACGCGCGCAGGAAACGCAGCGACAGCTGCCGGTTGTCGCCGCGCCCGCCGAAGCGCTGGTCGTAGCCCAGCGACAGCCGCGCATCGCGCGCCAGCCAGGCATCCAGCGACACGCCGAACAGCCCGGCCGCGCGCGCAGGCTGCAGGCCGTACAGCGGCGCCCAGGCATCGACGCCGGTGAAGCGCGCCTCCAGCGACGTGCCACCGGCCGACAGCGCCTGCTGCCATTCGGCGTAGCCGTTCACTTCCAGCCCGTGCCAGCGGTAATTGCCACGCAGGCCGGCCATGGCCCGCACCTGGCTGGAACGCCAGCCGCCGGCGCTCAGGCCGAAGCCGTAGCCGCCCTGCTCGTCGAACGCGTCGCTGTCGATGCGTGCGTAGTCGGCTCCCAGGTAGGGCGTGAACGAGGCACCCGCGCCGCCGAAACGGTAGCCCGCCTCGGCGCTGCCGGACAGGAAACGGCCGTCGTAGCGCGCGCTCACCCCGGCGCGCTCAGCCCCCAGCAGCAGGCCGCGGTCCAGCTCGCGCTGGTAACGGCCGAAGCCGATCTGTCCCAGCGCGTAGGCCTGCCCCCACTGCTGCCCGGCGTAGAAGCGGGCCTGGGTCTGGCGGTCGCGGCCGCGGTCCCCGGCGATGCCGGCGGCGACGTCGGCGCGCGTCTGGCCGAAGGCCACACCCACCCGCGCCGCGCCGATGCCGGCCTCGCGGCCCAGCATCCAGCCGCCCAGGCTGTAGTCGCTGCCGGCATAGCCGCCCTGCCCGCCGCCACCCAGCGAACGCGACCAGGCGCCGTCGACCCGCGCGCCGCTGCCCTCGCCGAACTGGACCGACAACGCGCGCCGGCTCATGTCGATGCTGTCGAAGGTCATCGCCGTCGCCAGCGCATGCGCCTCGCCCGACAGGCTGCGCAGGCTCGCGCCCAGCCCGTTGAAACCGCCGCCGCCCTGCTGCAGGGCACTGGCGCCGGCCGCGAACGCCCCCGCCCGCAGGCCGGCATCGCCATCGAGCAGTTCGAAGGCACGCTCCACCCGCTGCGCCGACGCCATCGCCATCGCACTCGCCCCCGCGCTCTGCGCAGCCGCGGTCACGCTGACCCGCTGCAGGTCCAGCCAGGCGTTCTGGCTGTCATAACCGTAATCGGCCTGCAGCAAAGCGATACCGGCGTTCTGGGTGGCGCGGGCCGCCACGTTGAACTTCCCGCTGACGCCGCCGTCGGCATGGATCAGGTCCTGCCGCTTGCCATCCTGCGCCACGTAGCCGGAAACCATACCGTTGACCAGCACGCCACCACCCTCCAGCGTCGCCGTGCCGGTCACCTGCAGGGCATTGACCCCCAGCGCGACCATCAATTGCGAACCATCGCGCTGCACGTAATTGCCGTCGATGGTGCTGCGGTTGCCACCGCCGAGCATGATGATGCTGGCGCCATTGTCGACGTTGCCGGTCACCCGGGTGGTGCCGCCCATGAACTGCAATGCCGCCTGCGCCGGGTCGGCCTGCGCCAGCAGGGTGACGCTGGAGCGGATCGAGGCCCCGTCGCGCAAGGCCAGCGTGCCCTGTTCGATGCGGGTGGCGCCGCCGTAGGTATTGCTGCCGGCCAGCACCAGGGCGCCGATGCCCCGCTTGACCAGGCCGCCGGCGCCACTGATCGAATTGCTCCACACCGAATCCAGCCCGGTCTGGTTCACGTTGACCGTCACGTCGCCCCAGTCGAACTTCGCCGGCCCCTGCACCGCCTTGCCGACATTGAGCAGGCCGTAGCCGAACACCGCGTCCGGGCCGGGATCGCCCAGGTCGGTAGCGGTGCCCAGCAGCGTCTGCCGCACCAGGGTGTTGTCGAAATACGGGAACGCCTGCCACACCAGGGCCGCCGCGCCGGATACCAGCGGCGCGGCATAGGAGGTGCCGCTGCCGTAGTAGTACGAGAGGTTCGACGAGGTGGCGTTGGCGCCGAGGAAGGCGGCGGTGCCCGGCGCCACCAGGCAGTAGTTCTTAGCCACGCCGCAGGCGTTGGAGTAGCTGGCCAGCCGGTCCGGGTTGGCCGTGTCCAGCGCCGCCACCGCCAGCCAGCCGCGCTCGAGGTCCGCCGCCGGCCGCGTGCCGCCGTCGCCGGGCTGGCTCGGCAGCGCGGCCATGTCACTGGGGTTGGCGCGCGACTCGTTGCCGGTGGCGAACACCACCAGCCCGTCGTTGCCGACGATGAAGGGGCGGTATTCGGCGGCGATCTGCGCCGTCACGTTGGGCCGGGTCCAGTACAGGCCGCCCCAGGAGTTGTTCATGATGCGTACGCCGGCAACGATCAGGTCGTCGTGGATCTCCGTCATCCCCAACCCGCCGGTCACCTCGTTGCCCTGGCCCGAGCCGTCGTCCTTGGGCCGTTCGTCGTTGATGATGCGCGCCGAGACGATCTGCGCGCCCGGCGCGATGCCGCCGGGCCATTGCCCGGTGGCGGCGCCGGCGGCCAGCTGCGCCACCGTGGTGCCGTGGCCGACCACGTCATCCACCGCCAGGTTGTTCCTGCGCGGGTCCACGTAGGTGAAATTGGCCACCACCCGCCCGGCCAGCGCGGGATGGTTGCGCATCACCCCCGAGTCGACCACGCCGATGCGGATGCCGGCGCCGGTGTAGCCCGCCGCCTGCGCGGCCCTGGCATTGGTCAGCGCCAGGTGCGCGTCCATCGCCGGCTGCGGCGTGGTGGAGGTGGGCGGCGGCGAGGTCGGCGGCGGGCTGGCCGGCGGCGGCGTGGACTTGGTGCCGCCACCGCCGCCGCATGCGGCCAGGGCCAGCGTCAATGAAGCGGCCAGTATGTTGCGGCCCCGTGGTGCGCTGCGCATCTGCTCTTCCCCCATGACTCGCCGGACACCGATGTGCATTCAGGTATTGCCACCGCCCGGCCATGCGATGGCACACCTTCTATACTGCAACGACAAACCGCTGTCTGCCGGGATGTGCCGTTGGTCCAATGGGCACGCCGCCAGCGGCTTTCGATAATCGTTGCAGGATACAACCGAGACCGCACATGTCCGACATCGTCATCGCCGCCGCAAAGCGCACCGCCATCGGCTCCTTCCTCGGCCAGTTCAATGGCGTCCCCACCCCGACCCTCGGCGCCACCGCGATCCGCGCGGCCATGGAGCAGTCCGGCATTCCCGCCGCCGACGTTTCCGAAGTGATCATGGGCTGCGTGCTGCCGGCCAACCTGGGCCAGGCGCCGGCGCGCCAGGCCTCGCTCGCCGCCGGCCTGCCCGCCAGCACCGGCTGCACCACGCTCAACAAGGTGTGCGGCTCGGGCATGAAGGCCATCATGCTCGGCCACGACCTGATCAAGGCCGGCTCGGCCGCCATCGTCGTCGCCGGCGGCATGGAATCCATGTCCAACGCGCCGCACATGATCCCCAACTCGCGCACCGGCAACCGCTACGGCAACTTCCAGGCGGTGGACCACATGGCCTGGGACGGCCTGACCAACCCCTACGACGGCCAGGCCATGGGCGTGTTCGCCGAGGGCACCGTCGCCAAGTTCGGTTTCACCCGCGAGGAGCAGGACGCCTACGCGATCGAATCGGTCAAGCGCGCCCAGGCGGCGCAGGCCAGTGGCGCGTTCAAGGACGAGATCGTCCCGGTCAAGGTCGCCACCCGCAAGGGCGAGATCGAGGTCGACCAGGACGAACAGCCGGGCAGGTCCGACATCGCCAAGATCCCGACCCTGAAGCCGGCCTTCAGGAAAGATGGCAGCGTCACCGCCGCCAGTTCCTCCAGCATCTCCGACGGCGCCGCCGCCGTGGTGCTGCTGGCCGCGGACGAGGCCGCGCGCCGCGGCGTGCAGCCGCTGGCCCGCATCGTCGCCCATGCCACCTTCTCGCAGGAGCCGGAGTGGTTCACCACCGCGCCGATCGGTGCGGTCAGGCAGGTGCTGGACAAGGCCGGCTGGCAGGTCGGCGACGTGGACCTGTTCGAGATCAACGAAGCCTTCGCCGTGGTGGCGATGGCGCCGATCCGCGAGCTGGGCATCCCCCACGAAAAGATCAACGTCAACGGCGGCGCCTGCGCGCTGGGCCATCCGATCGGCGCTTCGGGCGCGCGCCTTGTGGTCACGCTGGTCAACGCCCTGCGCAGCCGTGGCCTCAAGCGTGGCGTTGCGTCCCTCTGCATCGGCGGCGGCGAAGCCACGGCCATCGCCATCGAATTGATTTGATTGAACTTAATGCCTGTTCGACAAAAATGAATGCGCGGTCGCTTGACAGTCGAAATGGGCTTGTCATCATGTTCAAGGCGCGCAATGGCGCGTTGCCTAATCTAACGACGAGGATTCACACAATGAGCATCAACAAGCTGCTGATCGCGATGGCCCTGGGCCTGGCTCTGGCCGCCTGCTCGAAGCAGGAAGCTGCCCAGGACGCCGCTGCTTCGGCCAACGAAGCCGCCACCGACGCCCAGGCCGCTGCTGACCAGGCTGCTGCCGCCGGCGCCGAAACCGCCGACGCCGCCCAGGCTGCTGCCGACACCGCCGCCACCGCTGCTGACGCCGCTGGTGACGCCGCTGCCGCCGCCGCTGGCGCTGCCACCGACGCCGCTGCCGGCGCCGCTGCCGACACCGCCAAGGCTGCCGAAGACGTGGCCGACAAGGCCAAGGACGCTGCTGAAGAAGCCAAGAAGTAATAACTTCTTCTTCGACGCAAGTCTGAAAAGCCGCTGGTTCGCCAGCGGCTTTTTTTGTTGCCGCCCTCGTGGCGGCAACCTTCGGCCATCGACAGGCGATGTCGGGAACCGCGCCCGGCGGCTTCCCTGGCGCCATCCGGCGGGGCCCGTCCTGTCGTCCCTTGATGGCGCCGTCGACCAACATGGGCTCGCCACTGCTCCGCGGGCCTCCGGCACCGCGACCGGCGGAACCCGCAGGCATGCCCCCTGCGCTGCTGCCGTCCCCGGCGGCGTTGACGCAATCTGAATCCGCTCCCTCCTACGCTGCGCGCGTCGTCCCCCAACCCAGGAGAACGCGATGAAGCTTTTTGTCCCGCTGCTGGCCGGCAGCCTGATGCTGGCCCTGTCTGCCTGCAACGACCCGAACGCCGAACAGGCCAAGCGCGACGCCGCGGCCGCCGCCGACCATGCCGCCGAAGCGGCGCGCAACGCGGGCGAATCCGCGGCCGATGCGGCCCGCAGCGCCGCCGACCGCGCCGCGGACGCCACCCGCGAAGCCGCCGCCAAGTCCGAGCAGGCGCTGGACCGCGCGGCCGATGCGACCACCGCCGCCGCCGATGACGCCGCCGTCGCGGCCAGGGAAGCGGCGGCCAATGCCAGCGCCGCTACCGCCGACGCCGCGCAGAAGGTCGCCGACCATGCGCACGACACCGCCGAGAAGGCCCGCCAGGAGGCCAACGACGCCAAGCGTTGATTCCTGTTTCACCGCGCAGCCGCCTCATGGGGCGGCTGCGCGTTCCCTTCCGGTGCCTGGAGGAAGGCGCGGCGCTTCCGCCTCCGTCCAGGGCGGCATCACGATGCCGCTCAGGTTGACGGCCAGGCCCGTTCCAGGATGTCCGCGAACGGCAGCGACGCCTCCAGCATGCCGTAGGCCGGCGGCGTGGCGGCCGCCAGGCGCGAGGCGACGAACGCGCCGGCCACGGGGCTGCCGGCACGCAGCAGCACGGCAGCCTGCAGCAGGAGCGCCAGCGTGGCGGCAACGCGCCGCGCCGCGGCTTCGGCCACCGTTCCCTCGTCCAGCAAGGGCGGCAAGGCCTCCAGCGCCGCATCGTAGGCAGCGTCGCGTCCACGCGCCTGCTCCAGCTCGTGCGCCAGCGCCTGCCGCGCCTGGGGTTCGCGCGACAGCGCGCGCAGCACGTCCAGGCATTGCACGTTGCCGCTGCCTTCCCAGATCGAATTGAGCGGCGCCTGCCGGTACAGCCGCGGCAGCATCGATTCCTCGATGTAGCCAGCGCCGCCCAGGCACTCCTGCGCCTCGTTGACGAAACCCGCCGCCCGCCGGCAGATCCAGAACTTGCCGATGGCCGTGGCAACGCGCGCGAACGCCGCTTCGTGCGGCGCGCGCGCGGCCGCGTCCACCGCGCGCGCGACACGCAGCGCCAGCGCGGTGGAGGCCTCCGATTCCAGCGCCAGGTCCGCCAGCACGTTGGCCATCAGCGGCTGCTCGACCAGGCGCCGGCCGAAGGCGCTGCGATGCCGCGCATGGTGCAGCGCCTGCGCGAGCGCCATGCGCATTTCCGCGGCGGCGCCGAGCATGCAGTCCAGCCGCGTCAGCATCACCATCTCGATGATGGTCGCCACCCCGCGCCCCTCCTCGCCGATGCGCCGCGCCCAGGCGCCGCAGAACTCGACCTCGCTGGAGGCGTTAGCCCAGTCGCCGAGCTTGTCCTTCAGGCGCATCAACCTGAAGGCGTTGCGCGCGCCGTCGGGCAGGCGCCGGGGCATCAGGAAACAGCTCAATCCACCCGGCGCCTGCGCCAACACCAGCCAGCCATCGGACATGGGCGCGGAGAAGAACCATTTGTGCCCGACCAGCGCGTACTCGCCTTCGCCGGCCAGCGGCGTGGCGCAGGTGCGGTTGCTGCGCACGTCCGAGCCGCCCTGCTTCTCGGTCATGCCCATGCCCACGGTGATGCCGGCCTTCTGCGCGATGGGCACGTCGCGCGGGTCGTAATGCGGCGCGGCGGCCTTGGCGGCCCACTCCGCCAGCGCCGGCTCGCGGCGCAGCACCGGCACGGCGGCGTGGGTCATGGTCAGCGGGCAGCTGCTGCCCGCCTCCGCCTGGTGATGCAGGAAGCTCAACGCGGCACGCGCGACATGCGCGCCCGCCTGCGGCTGCCGCCACGACAGCCCGGCCACGTCGTGCGCCTTGGCCGCATCCATCAAACGGTGCCAGGCGGGGTGGAAATCCACGGTGTCGATGCGGTGGCCCTGCGCATCGTGGGTTCGCAGCAGCGGCCTGCTGCGGTTGGCATCGAAGCCGAGCCGGTACAGCTCGCCCCCTGCCAGCGCGCCATAGTCGTCCAGCGCAGCGGCGAACGCTTCGGCGCCTTCGCGCGCGACCGCCTCGCGCAAGGCGATGTCGTCGCGCCACAGGTTGCGCTCGGGAAACGGCGGCGGCTGGTTGAGCACCACGTGGGTTTCGAACGGAACTGCGTCGATGCTCATGGCCGGCCCTGCGCGATGGACGATGCGTCGCATTCTGCCGCAGGCCGGTGTCGGCCCGGCGAGAATGACGCTGCCCTGCGCGCGCCGGCTCAGTCGTCTCCGGCCAGCGCCTGGATGAATTCCGGCGCCAGCGGCAGCTTGCCGAACACGCCCAGCTGGGTGCCGCTGAGCACGCGCAGCATGTGCCCGCGCCCTCCCGGCATGCGGCCCATCGGCTTGAACAGCAGGTCGCGCGCATGCGCGATCCAGTCGCGATCGGACTGGAACACCGGCGTCAGCCAGCGGCTCCAGAACTGGTACAGGTGCACATGCGCCTGGCGCGCGGCCTGGTAGCGCGCCAGCGCCGCATCCACGTCCGCTTCGCTGCGCAGCGCATCGCGCAGGGCCATCGCGTCGAGCAGCGCCATGTTCACGCCCTGGCCGAGCTGCGGGCTCATCGAATGCGCGGCATCGCCGGCCAGCACCAGCCGGCCGCGGTACCAGCGATCCAGCACCGCGTCGCGGTAGCTGGCCCGCGCCAGCTGCGACTGCACGGTGATGCCCTGCAGGCGCTGCCGCGCCTCCGGCCACAGCTGCCCGATCTCGTCGAGCCAGGGCACGAGCCCGGCGCGCTCCCAGGCCTCGAAGCCGTCGCGCGGCAGGCTCCAGAAGAAACTCAGCCGCGGCACCTCGTCGCCGGGGCGGGTGCCCACCGGCAGCAGGCCGATCATCTTGCGCGCGGCGACATAGCGCTGGCGCAGCTCGTCGGCGAACGCCCAGTCGCCGCACGGCAGCAGGCACCACAGCGCGCCCCACGGATAGGGACGGTCCAGCCGGGTGCCACGCACCTGCGCGCGCAGCCCGGACGCGGCGCCGTCGGTGGCGATCACCAGGTCGAACGGCCCATGCCATTGCCCGTGCTGGTCGCGCACCCGCCGCAGGCCGTCGTCGATGGCGTCGATGCAGCTGTCCACGTGCAGCGCGCCGTCGCCGCGCTCCCATGCCGCGTCCAGCAGCGCGAACAGCGCGCCGCGCTGCATGCCCACGCCGTGCAGGCGCGCGTCCAGGCCGGCATAGCGCATGTCCATCACCGCGCGGCCGCAGGGCGTTTCGCCGTACAGGCGGCGCACCACCGCGCCATGGGCGAGCACCCGCGGCAACAGGCCCATCTGCCACAGCGCCTGCAGCCCGCTGGGCTGCAGCAGGAACCCGGCGCCCACCGGCCCGGGGCGCGCGGCCCGTTCGAATACCTGCACGCGGTGGCCGTCGCGCGACAGCAGCACGGCCAGCGACTGGCCGGCGGTGCCGTAACCGACGATGGCGATATCCAGCGACCTGCTCATTGCGTTTCCTGCGGCGCTAAAAAAAAACCCCGCCTCGGCGGGGTTCTTTCGGCACAGCCGAGTGGATCACTCGACCGGCGTGATATTGGAAGCCTGGGCGCCCTTCGGGCCCTGGGTCACGTCATAGCTGACGCGCTGTCCTTCCTGCAGGCTGCGGAAGCCCTTGGAATTGATCGCGGAGAAGTGCGCGAAGACATCGGCGCTGCCGTCCTCCGGTGAGATGAAGCCAAATCCCTTGGCGTCGTTGAACCACTTGACGGTACCGTTCGGCATGGTGATGCGAGACCTTGTTCGATGAATGGATTGATGCACGCTGAATGGCGTACTGGCGGAGTATGCAAAGCTTGGGCCGGGATGACAATCACCCCCGGGCCAATTCCCCGATCAGCGCGGGCAGGCCCGCCGAGGCCGCGGCGACATTCGCCAGCACCTCGTCCATCGTGATCTCGGCGGCATCGCCGCAGCCCGCCGCCCAGTTGGCGACGATGGCCAGGCAGGCGTAGTCCAGGCCCAGTTCGCGCGCCAGCCCGGCCTCGGGCATGCCGGTCATGCCGACCAGGTCGCAGCCATCGCGGCGCATGCGCGCGATCTCGGCGATGGTTTCCAGGCGCGGCCCCTGCGTGGCGCCGTAGCAGCCGCCGTCGTGCACGGCGACGCCGCGCGCGCGCGCCGCGGCCAGCACCTGCGCGCGCAGCGCCGGCGTGTACGGGTGGCCGAAGTCCACGTGCAGCACTTCGCTGCCCGCTTCCTCGCACAGCGTCGAAATGCGGCCCCAGGTGTAGTCGATCAGCTGCTCCGGGCAGGCCAGCACGCGCGGCCCGAAGTCGTCGGTGATGCCGCCGACGGTGTTGAGCGCGAGCACGCGGGTAGCGCCCAGCTGCTTGAGCGCGGCCAGGTTGGCGCGGTAGTTGACCTTGTGCGGCGGGATCGAATGGCCTTCGCCATGACGGGCGAGGAAGGCCACGCGCCGGCCATCCAGCAGCCCGACACGGACCGGGCCGGACGGCGCGCCGTAACGGGTCTGCACTTCATGGGACTGGACGTCGTCCAGCGCGGCCAGCTTGTAGACACCGGTGCCGCCGATCACGGCCAGTGCGATGGGTTGCATGGGGGGGTCCAGGGGTCAGGGGCCGGAGGTCAGAGGCCGGGGAGAAGCCGGGTCAGAAGGCGCAGCGTCTGCTCCTCCCCGACCTCCGGCCTCCGGTCCCCGGCCCCCGCAAACCTCACTGCTTCATCGCATAGATGGCCGGCAGCGGGCGCAGCGATTCGCTGACGTCCATGCCGAAACCGAACACGAAGCGGTCCGGCAGTTCGATGCCGGCGTAGTCGGCCTGCACGTCGGGCAGGCAGCGGTCGTGCTTCTTGACCGCCAGCACGGCGATGCGCACGTCGGTGGCGCCCTGTTCCAGGCACCACTCGCGCACGCCCTGCAGGGTGAAGCCCTCGTCGAGGATGTCGTCCACCAGCAGCACGCGGCGGCCGAACAGCGCCGACACCGGGCGGTGCTTCCAGACCAGTTCGCCGCCGCTCTCGCCGTGGTAGCGCGAGGCCTGCATGTAGTCGAACTGCGCGTCCTGGCCGCGCGCGCCCAGTTCCAGCGCCAGCTGGCCGGCGAACGGCAGCGCGCCGTTCATGATCGACAGGAACACCGGCACCTCGCCCCTGTAGTCGCGCGCGATGGCGTCGGCGATGCCGGCGATGGCCTGGTCGATGGCGGGGCGATCGACCAGCAGGTCGGCCTGGGCCACGGCTTGTTCGAGAGTGAGTTTGGACATCAGGCGGTTCTTCCGAGAGTTTCGAGCAGACGGGTTTGGGTGTCGCCGTGGCGGGCGTCGGCCAGCAGGCCGCCCCAGCCCATGGCGCCGTGGGCGATCAGGCCCAGCAGCGCGGCGGTGTTGAGGCTGCGGCCGGCCACGGCCTGCAGCGATTCTTCGACCAGCTCCGGGTGGCAGACCAGCACCACGTCGCAGCCGGCATCCAGGTGGGCATCGACCCGGGCCTTGACGCCACCGGCGGCGAACGAGGCCGCCATGCCGATGTCGTCGGAGAACACCACGCCGCGGAAGCCCATCTGTTGCCGCAGGATCTGGTTGATCCAGCGCGGCGAATAGCCGGCCGGTTCCGGCGCGACCTGCGGGTAGATGACGTGGGCCATCATCACCGCATCGGCCCCGGCCTGGATGCCGGCGCGGAACGGTAGCAGATCCTGCGTTTCCAGTTCGTGCAGCGGGCGCGGGTCGACGGCGGTGTCGACATGGGTGTCCTCGCGCACCGTGCCGTGGCCGGGGAAGTGCTTGAGCGTGGCGGCCATGCCGGCGCCGTGCATGCCGCGCACATAGGCCTGGGCCAGCGCCGCGACGACCTGCGGGTCCTCGGCGAAGGCGCGGTTGCCGATGGCCAGGTTGCCGCGCCCCAGGTCCACCACCGGCGCGAAGCTCAGGTCCAGGCCGCTGGCGCGGATCTCGCTGGCCATCAGCCAGGCATGCTGTTCGGCCAGCGCCAGCGCGGCCTCCGGGTCGGTGGCGTGCAGCCGGCCGAAGCCGTCCAGCGGCGGCAGGTCGGTGAAGCCCTCGCGGAAACGCTGCACGCGCCCGCCTTCCTGGTCCACCGCGATCAGCAGCGGGCGCGCGGTGGCGGCGCGGATCGCGGCGGTCAGTTCGACGACCTGCGCGCGCGAGGCGAAATTGCGCTTGAACAGCACCACGCCAGCCACGGCGTCATGCTGCAGCCAGTCGCGTTCCTGGGCAGTCAGTTCGGTGCCGGCGACGCCGATCAGAAGCATGTGCGGATTCCCATACAACCAAGCCCGGCATTGTCGCAGATGGCGCCCGCCGCGTCAGAGGCTGCAGCCGTCCGGCCCGCAGGCCGGTTCATCCGCGCCGGCGGCCGGGGCCGGCGCCAGCTCGGCGGCCACCTTCTCCAGTACCTGCGCGAACACCTCCGGCGGTTGCGCGCCCTGCACCGCGTAGCGGCCATTGATGACGAAGGTCGGCACCGACTGGATGCCCAGCGCCTGCGCCTGGCCCAGCCCGGCGCGGACCTCGGCCAGGCCTTCGTCCGAGGCCAGCAGGGCCTCGACGCGCGCGGCCGGGATGCCGCCGGCGGCGGCCGCCTCGGCCAGCACCTGGGGATCGGCCAGGTTGCGGCCATGCTCGAAATGGGCGCGGAACAGCGCCTCGCCCACCGGCTCCTGCACGCCCTCGCGCCCGGCCAGCCACAGCAGGCGGTGCGCCGGCAGAGTGGTGACCTTGACCTGGCCGCGGTCGAAGTCCATCGGCAGGCCTTCGGCGCGGGCGGCGGACTGGGTCTGCGCCAGCATCTGTTCGGTGCGTTCGGCGCCGCCGAACTTGGCCGCATAGGCCTGCCGCAGCGGCACCGGCGTGGCGTCTGCGTCCGGGTCGAGCAGGAACGGATGCCAGCGCACCTCGACCTGCGGCGCCTTGTCGCCCATCAGCGCCAGCGCGCGCTGGAAGCGGTGCTTGCCGATCCAGCACCAGGGGCAGACCACGTCGGACCAGATGTCGATGCGCATGGGGATTCCTTCTTCTCGTGGGGCTCAGGCGCGCTCGGCGGCGCTCCATCGCGTGTAGGGGTGCGAGGCCAGCGCCAGGTTGTAGTAGCGCGGCTCGTCGGTCACTTCGGCGCCGGCCCAGTCCGGCCTGTCGAACGGCTGGTCGGCGCTTTCCAGTTCCACCTCGGCCACCACCAGCCCGGCGTTGTCGCCGAGGAACTCGTCCACTTCCCACAGCAGGCCGCCGTGCCTGACCAGGTGGCGGCGCTTGTCGACCAGGCCGCCGACGCACAGCGCCAGCAGCTCGCGCGCCTCGGCCACCGGCACCGGGTAGTCGAACTCCTGGCGGGTGTGGCCCAGTTCGCGCGACTTGATGTTCAGGTACGCCGCATCGCCCTGGATGCGCACGCGCACCGAGGCCTTCTGCGCGCCGCTGTCCATCGCCGCCATGTCGTTGATGTAACCCTGCGCCATCGGGACGACCGCGTGCGCGGCGGCGCGCCAGCCGTCATGGGTGACCAGGAACTTGCGCTCGATCTCGATGCCCATTCACAACCTCGTTGATGCGGGTCCGTCGCAGAAGCGGCGCACGTCCGTGTGTGCGGATTTCATCTGTGCGAATCCCTCGCAAGGGCAGCGCACATCCATGTGCGCGGATTTCATTTCTTTTCGAACACCGCGATGCTTTCCACGTGCGCGGTATGCGGGAACATGTCCATCGCGCCGGCCGACACCAGGGTGAAGCCCTGCTCGTTGACCAGGTAGCCGGCATCACGCGCCAGCGAGCCCGGGTGGCAGCTGACGTAGACGATACGCTTGAACTGTTTGAGCGGCAGCTGCTGCAGCACGTCGATGGCGCCCGAACGCGGCGGGTCGAGCAGCAGCTTGTCGAAGCCCTGCCGCATCCACGGCGCGTTGCGCTGGTCCTGGGTGAGGTCGGCGGCGAAGAACTGCGCGTTGTCCAGGCCATTGCGCTGCGCGTTTTCCTTCGCCCGCGCCACCAGCCCGGCCTCGCCTTCCACGCCCACCACCTCGCGCACGGTACGCGCCAGCGGCAGGGTGAAGTTGCCCAGGCCACAGAACAGGTCGAGCACGCGCTCGTCCGGCTGCGCGTCCAGCAGCGTCAGCGCATGCGCGATCATCTGCTGGTTGAGCCTGGCGTTGACCTGGATGAAATCGAGCGGGCGGAACGCCAGCTCCACGTTCCACTGCGGCAGCGCGAACGACAGCGGCACGCCTTCGGCCGGCCACAGCGGGTGCACCGATTCCACGCCGCCGGGCTGCAGGTAGATGGCGAAGCCATGCTGTTGGCCGAACGCCTGCCACGCCTGCCGGTCCGCGTCGGACAGCGGCTGCAGGTGGCGCACGGTCAGGGCGATGGCGGCGTCGCCGCCGATGAATTCGATCTGCGGGATGTCGCGCTTGCCTTCCAGGCCCTCGATGAAGGCCGACAGCGCCGACACCTTGGTGCCGATCTCGGGGATCACGGTCAGGCATTGCGACAGGTCGGCGACGAAGCGCGGGTCCTGCTCGCGGAACCCCACCAGGGTCTTGTCCTTCTTCTCGACGCGGCGCACCGAGAAACGCCCCTTGCGCCGGTAGCCCCAGTTCTCGCCCACCAGCGGCGGCAGCACCGTCCCCGGGCTGACATGGCCGATGCGGGTCAGGTTGTCCATCAGCACCTGCTGCTTGGCCACGATCTGCTGGCCCTCCTCCAGGTGCTGCAGCACGCAGCCGGCGCAGACGCCGAAATGCGGGCAGCGCGGCTGCACGCGGTGCGGCGAGGCGGTGAGCACCTCCACGGTGCGGGCTTCGTCGAAATGGCGGCTCCTGCCGGTCTGCTCGGCCATCACCGTCTCGCCAGGCAGCGCCCCGGCCACGAAGGTCACCTTGCCGCCCTCGCCTTCACGGCGGGCGACGCCGCGGCCGTCATGGCTGAGGTCGAGGATGTCGGTCTGGAACGGGGTCTTGTCTATGCGGGATCTGGATCGGGCCACGTGGCGGACGGCTGCGGGCAAAAAGGGGCGCCATTGTCGCAGATGCACATGGGCCTGACTTCCGCCGCTTGCGCGGCTGCGCCACATCGCCAATCATGCTTGACACGGCTGACATGGAGGCAGCAGATGAATACGCACGCTCAGGGCACCCCGCCACGCCTGCTGCTGGTCGAGGACGACGCGACCAGCCAGGGCTTTTTCCGCGCCGCACTGGAAGCGCTGCCGGCCACGGTCGATATCGCCGGCTCGGTCGCGCAGGCGCTGCAGATGGGCGCGGCGACGCGCCACGATCTGTGGCTGATAGACGCCAACCTTCCCGACGGCAGCGGCCAGGAGCTGCTGCAGCGCCTGCGCGCGCTGCACCCCGGCGTGCCCGCCCTGGCGCATACCGCCGACAACGGCGCGGGCATGCAGCAGTCACTGCACGAGGCCGGTTTCGAGCGGCTGCTGGTCAAGCCGATGCGCCGCGCCGAGCTGCTCGATGCCGTCCGCGCCAGCCTCGGCCCGGCCGGCGCCAGCGAGCCGCCCCCGGCCGAGGAGCCGGCCACGCCGGACTGGGACGAGAACGCGGCGCTGAGCGCGCTCAATGGCCAGCAGGCCCACGTGGTGGCGCTGCGCGAACTGTTCCTGTCCGAACTGCCGGTCGCGCGCGATGCGGTGTCGGTGGCGCTGCGGCAGCACGACGACGGCGCCCTGCGCCGGCAGCTGCACCGGCTGCAGGCCAGCTGCGGCTTCGTCGGCGCCTCGCGGCTGGGCCGCGCGGTACGGCAGCTGCACCAGGCGCCGGAGTCGGACATGGCGCGGCGCCAGTTCGACGCGGCGGTGAGCGCCCTGCTGCATTGAAGCCCTAGCTACTGCCTTTCAGGTCCCCCAGCATCTCCCACGACTTGAGCCCGCGCCCGCCCAGGTGGTGCAGCAGTACCGCGCGCATCTGCGGCCGCAGGCTGGCCAGGTCGGCCGCATCGGGCATGCGGTCCTCGCCCAGCGCCAGCAGCGCCGCACCGGTGGCCAGGCCGCGGCGCTCGGCGGCATTGCGCTCGCTGAGCAGGCGCAGCGGCCCTTCCTGCGGGTCCAGCCGGTAACGCGCCGCCGGGTCGATGGGCTGCCCGTCCGCGGCGCTGGTCCAGTCGAAGCCGAACCCCAGCGCCTCGAGCAGGTCGCGCTCGAAGCGGCGCAGCGCCCACGCCAGCCCGGCCGCGTCGGCCAGCCGGCCGCGCACCTGGCCATAGGCATGATGCAGTTCGGGCAGCGGGTCATGGCGCGGCGCCAGCCGCAGCACCAGCTCGTTGATGTAGAAGGCGGCCAGCATCGCCTGCCCGTGCAGGCGCGGCGCCGCGTCCTGGCTCTCGGCGCGGCGCAGCTGCGCCAGTTCGCCGGCCATCACCGCGTCCAGGCGGATCGACTGCAGCGGCTGCAGGGCCGCGCGCAGGGTCTGCTTCTTCGGTCCATGCACGCCGCGCGCCAGCAGGCCGATGCGGCCATGCTCGCGCGTCAGCGCCTCGACCAGCAGGCTGGTCTCGCGCCAGGGGCGCGCATGCAGGACGTAGGCGGGTTCGTCGTCGATGCGCATGGGAAGGATGCTCCGCTCGCCTCGTCCGGCTTGCCGTAGGAGCGACTTCAGTCGCGAAAGGGCTTTACCCTTGACCTGCGCATTCTCGGTAAAGCTTCTTCGCGACTGAAGTCGCTCCTACGGAATCGGTGCGGCCGGCGCTTCACTCGTAGCCGAAAGCCTTGAGCGCGGCCTCGTCGTCCGACCAGCCTTCGCGCACGCGCACCCAGGTTTCCAGGAAGACCTTGGCGCCGAACAGGCGTTCCATCTGCAGGCGGGCCTTGGCGCCGATTTCCTTCAGGCGCGCGCCGCCCTTGCCGATCACGATGGCCTTCTGGCCCTCGCGCTCGACCCAGATCACCGCGCCGATGCGCAGCAGGTTGCCGTCCTCGGCGAAACGCTCGATCTCCACCGTGGTGGCGTACGGCAGTTCCTCGCCCAGCTGGCGCATCAGCTGCTCGCGCACCAGTTCGCCGGCCAGGAAACGCTGGCTGCGGTCGGTGATCTCGTCCTCGCCGAACATCGGCGGGGCTTCCGGCAGCAGCTTGAGCACGTCGCGCACCAGCGCTTCCAGGCCGTTGCGCTTCTGCGCCGAGATCGGATGCACGCCGGCGAAGTCGCGGCCTTCGGTGATTTCCTGCAGGAACGGCAGCAGCGCGCCCTTGTCCTTCAGGCGGTCGACCTTGTTGACCACCAGCACCACCGGGATGCCGGCATCGCGCAGCACGTTGAAGGCCAGGGTGTCTTCCTCGTCCCAGCGCCCGGCCTCGATCACCAGCAGGCCGGCGTCCACGCCTTCCAGCGAGCCGCGCGCGGCGCGGTTCATCACCCGGTTCATGGCCCGCTTCTGCTGGCGGTGCAATCCGGGGGTATCGACCAGCACCAGCTGGCCTTCCGGGAAGGTGGCGATGCCCAGCAGGCGGTGGCGCGTGGTCTGCGGCCGGTTGGAGACGATGCTGACCTTGGCGCCCACCAGGGCGTTGGTCAGGGTCGATTTGCCGACGTTGGGGCGGCCGATGACGGCGACGCTGCCACAGCGGTGGGAGGTGGTGTCGTTCACTTGGAATCCAGTTGCTCGATCGCGGCCGCAGCCGCCTGTTGTTCGGCCAGCCGCCGGGAGCTGCCTTCGCCCTCGCTGGTGAGGTCCGGGTCGGTCAGGCGGCAGCGTACCCGGAAATGCCGGGCATGGTCATCGCCGGTTTCCGATACCAGTTCATACACCGGCAGCGGCTTCTGCCGCGCCTGCAGCCATTCCTGCAGGCGGGTCTTGGGGTCCTTCTCCGGCTTGCCGACCGGCACCGCGGCCATCGGCGCCTCGAACCAGGGCAGCACCCGCGCGCGGCAGGCCTCGAAACCGGCGTCCAGGTAGATCGCCGCCACCACCGCCTCGAAGGCGTCGGCCAGGATCGAATCGCGGCGGTGGCCGCCGGATTTCATTTCGCCCGGCCCCAGGGTCAGGCGCTCGCCCAGTTCCAGGTCGCGGGCCATGGCCGCCAGCGCGCTTTCGCATACCAGCGCCGCCCGCGCCCGGGTCAGCGCGCCCTCGTCGGCCTTGGGCCAGCGCGCGAACAGCGCCTCGGCCACGATCAGGTTGACGATGCTGTCGCCGAGGAATTCCAGGCGCTCGTTGTGCGGCGCGCCGGCGCTGCGATGGGTCAGGGCCTGCCGCAGCAGGCCCTGGTCCTTGAACGGGTGGCCGATGCGGTCACCCCGTGTCACCGTCCTACTCACCGTGCGAGGTCAGGTCCTGGGAATTCTCGAAACGGCCGACGATGTCGAGGTTGCCGACCAGCGGGCGACGCACTTCGTAGCTCACGTTCATGCGCACGCCGCCGTCGATGCGGTCGAACTTGACGTTCTCGCGCTTGACGCTGTCCGAGTAATTCATGTCCATGCGCTTGAAGAACATCTCCTGCGCCTTGACCGGATCGGCGCTGCCCGGCTCCTTGGCCAGGGCCTTCATCGAGGTCTTGACCGCATAGAACTCCTGGTACATCGGGAACAGCTTCATGCCGATGTACGCCGCGAAACCCACCACCGCCAACACCATCAGGAACGACGTCAGCGTCATGCCGCCTTGCTTGCGATTCATAGCGTTCTCCCCGGTTGCGCCTACGTTACTGGATGCCCGAGCCGATCCGCGACGGCTCGAAGCCGTCCTTGCAGAACCAGCCGCTGCAGTTGAGCCAGATCAGGAAGGCCTTGCCGCGCAGGTTCTGCTCCGGCAGGAAGCCCCAGAAACGGCCATCGTCGCTGTTGTCGCGGTTGTCGCCCATGACCAGGTACTGGCCCTGTGGCACTTCCCAGTCGCCCTGCCCGGCCGGATTGGCGCGGCCCAGGTATTCCAGCACGGTATGGGTGCGGCCCGGCAGCGCCTCGCTGAGCAGGGTGGCGCCGTTCATTTCCGCGCCGCGGCCCTTGCCGACGTACTCGCCCCTGACCTCGTAGGCCAGCGGCTGGCCGTTGATCGACAGGGTGTCGCCATGGAAGCCGATGCGGTCGCCCGGCAGGCCGATGACGCGCTTGATGAAGTTCTCGCCGCGCTGCGGGTCGCCCGGCATGTCCGGGTGGCCCGGGAACTGGAACACCACCACGTCGCCGCGCTTCGGCTCGCCGGTCGGGATCACCTTGGTGTTGGTGATCGGCAGGCGGATGCCGTAGGCGAACTTGTTGACCAGGATGAAATCGCCGATCAGCAGGTTGGGCATCATCGAGCTGGACGGGATCTTGTACGGCTCGGCGATGAAGCTGCGCAGCACCAGCACCACGGCCAGCACCGGGAAGAAGGCGCGCGAGTAGTCGACAAGCGCCGGCTCCTCGCTGTCCAGCAGGCCGCCCCTGGCCGCGCGGCGCCTGGCCAGGAACAGCTTGTCCAGCAGCAGCACCAGGCCCGAGCCGAGGGTCAGCACCACCAGGGCGATTTCAAACCATTTCATGGAAATTCCTAAAAGCGGGAACAGGGAACGGGGATCCGGGAATGGGACAGGACGCCATCGGTACCGGCGCACCGGATCCCGACATTCCCCGTTCCCTGTTCCCCGTTCCCCGCCTCATCACTTGTTGTCCATCTGCAGCACGGCCAGGAAGGCTTCCTGCGGGATCTCCACGCGGCCGACCTGCTTCATGCGCTTCTTGCCTTCCTTCTGCTTTTCCAGAAGCTTCTTCTTGCGCGAAACGTCGCCACCATAGCACTTG
>Ga0182741_1001297_pt1 | contig 33228 bp, 27 predicted proteins | sample eDN5th37CBELigOP_FD_128874 | JGI IMG/M metagenome (GOLD analysis project Ga0182741, IMG submission 128874) | Enriched Organic Plus compost microbial communities from Emeryville, California, USA - eDNA 5th pass 37_C BE-Lig OP (version 2) (version 2) ... | reverse complement strand
TGCTGGCGCGGCTCGAGGGACAGATCGCCGCGCAGCGCGCCGAGGCGCGCCAGCTGGGGCGCGATGACAGCCGCCTGTCGAACCTGATCGGCGACCTGGAAAAAGCCATTGCCGAGCAGGCCGAGGCGGCGCGCCGCGCCGAGGAAGCCCGCCTGCGCGCCGAGGCCGTGCGGCGCGCGCAAGAGGCGCGGCTGGCCGAGGAAGCCCGCCAGAAAGCCGAGGCCGAACGCAAGGCCGCGGCGGCGCGCCAGGCCGCCCAGGCCCGCCGCGATGCCGAGGCGCGCGACGCCGCGCAAGCCCGCGAGCAGGTCGAGGCCGCGGCGCGCGGGCGTGGAACCGGGCGCGACGACGGCCCGGTGGCGCTGGCCGACCCGGACGCCGCCGGGTTGCGCCCGGCGAGCCCGGGCGACGCCCGGGTGGCCAGGCCGGAAGACCGGCCCGCCGCGCCGCCGCCGCAAAGCCGCGCGCCCGCTCCGCGGGCCGAGGAGCCCGCCGAGGACGAGCCCACCCGCCAGCCGGCCCCGCGCCGCGCGGCGGCGCCGCCGCCGGGCGGGGGCAACGGCTTGCGCCAGGGCCTGCCGGTGCCGGTGCGTGGTACGGTACAGGGGCGTTTCGGGGTCGACCGCCCCGACGGCGGCGTCTGGCGCGGCATTGTCCTGCGCGCGCCGGCCGGCACGGCGGTCAAGGCCGTGGCGCCCGGCACGGTGGTCTATGCCGACTGGCTGCGCGGGTTCGGCAACCTGATCATCGTCGACCACGGCAAGCAGTACATGACCGTGTACGCTTATAACCAGAGCCTGCTCAAGCAGGTCGGGGACCCGGTCGCCGCGGGCGACGCCATCGCCACGGTGGGCGCCACGGGCGGGCAGGTGGAATCGGGCCTATACTTTGAGATTCGCCATCGTGGCGCCCCGGTGGATCCGGCCCAGTGGCTGGCTCTGTAGCCGGGTATCAAAATCAGGAAGTGTGCATGGGCACTCGCAAGTTTCGTGGTTTCGGTCTGGTCGCTATCGGCGCGGTGGCGGGCATCTTGCTCAGCGTGGGCGTCTCGGCGCTCGCCCAGCGCGGCAGCCCCCTGCCGCTCGACGAGCTCCGTCAGCTCAGCAACGTGTTCGCCGCCATCAAGAACAACTATGTCGAGGCGGTCGACGACAAGACCCTCATCAACAACGCCATTTCCGGCATGGTGTCGAACCTGGATCCGCACTCCGCGTACCTGGATGCCGACGCCTTCCGTGAAATGCAGACCACCACGCAGGGCGAGTTCGGCGGCCTGGGCATCGAGGTCGGCGCCGAAGACGGCTTCGTCAAGGTCATCTCGCCCATCGAGGACACCCCGGCCGCGCGCGCCGGCGTCATGGCGGGCGACCTGATCATCAAGATCGACGACACCCCCACCAAGGGCATGTCGCTGAACGAAGCGGTCAAGCTGATGCGCGGCGCGCCCAAGACGCCCATCAACCTGACCATCATGCGCGCCGACAACCCGCAGCCCATCGTGGTGCACATCGTGCGCGACATCATCAAGGTGCGCAGCGTGCGCAGCAAGATGCTGGATGACGGCGTGGCCTACGTGCGCATCGCGCAGTTCCAGGAAAAGACCGGCGCCGACCTGGCCCGCCAGCTCAAGGAGCTGGGCGCCAAGGGCGCGCCCAAGGGCCTGGTGCTCGACCTGCGCAACGACCCGGGCGGCCTGCTCACCAGCGCCATCGGCGTGTCGGCGGCCTTCCTGCCGCCCGACGTGCTGGTCGTGTCCACCGATGGCCGCACCGCCGATTCGCGCCACAAGTACCTGGCCACGCCGTCCGAATACGCGCGCGGCGAAGGCAACTACCTGTCGGGCCTGCCCGGCTGGGTCAAGACGGTGCCCATGGTGGTGCTGGTCAACGTGGGCTCGGCCTCGGCGTCCGAAATCGTGGCCGGCGCGCTGCAAGACCACAAGCGCGCCAAGGTGCTGGGCAACCGCACGTTCGGCAAGGGCTCGGTGCAGATCATCCTGCCGCTTTCCCAGGACACCGGCGTCAAGCTCACCACGTCGCGCTACTTCACGCCCAGCGGCCGCTCCATCCAGGCCACCGGCATCGAGCCCGACTACGTCGTGGCCGATACCGCCGAAGGCGACCTGTTCCGCCTGCCGCGCGAAGCCGACCTGCAGCGCCACCTGTCCAACAACCAAAGCGACGAGATCAAGTCCGCGCTCGACCCCGACGCCACGCCGCTGCCGGCCAAGATCTTCGAATTCGGCAGCAAAGACGACTTCCAGCTGCAGCAGGCCATCAACCTGCTGGCGGGCAAGCCGGTGCAGAAGGGCAGCGCGCGCGCCCAGGCCAAGGCCAACGCCAAGCCCGGCGTCGGCGCGCCCGAACGCCTGACCATCACGCCGTCCGGAGTCGAGCCGACCAAGGGCAAATGAACGATCAGCAGTTGCTGCGTTATGCCCGGCACATCCTGCTGGATGAGCTGGGCATCGAAGGCCAGGAAAAATTCCTGGCCGGCCGCGTGCTGATCGTCGGCGCGGGCGGCCTGGGTTCGCCGGCGGCGCTGTACCTGGCCACCGCCGGCGTGGGCGACATCACCCTGGCCGACGACGACATCGTCGAGCTCAGCAACCTGCAGCGCCAGATCCTGCACGTCGATACCAGCGTCGGCCGGCCCAAGGCCGAGTCGGGGCGCGACACGCTGGCCGCCTACAACCCCGAAACCCACGTCACGCCGCGCGTCGAGCGCCTGGACGGCCAGCGCCTGGACGAAGCCGTCGCGGCCGCCGACCTGGTGCTGGACTGCACCGACAACTTCACCACGCGGCACGCCATCAACCGCGCCTGCGTGCGGCATCGCAAGCCGCTGGTGTCCGGCGCGGCCATCCGTTTCGACGGCCAGGTCAGCGTGTACGACCTGCGCCGCGACGACGCCCCCTGCTACCACTGCCTGTTCCCCGAGGCCGACGACATCGAAGAGGCCAACTGCGCCACCATGGGCGTGTTCGCGCCGCTGGTGGGCATCATCGGCGCCATGCAGGCCGCCGAGGCCCTGAAACTGCTGGCCGGCGTCGGCGAAAGCCTGTCGGGCCGCCTGCTGTGGCTGGACGTGCGCACCATGCAGTGGCGCAGCGTCAACGTGCAGCGCGACCCGGAATGCCCCGTGTGCGCGCACCGCGGGCACGCGGCGGCCGCGGCCTAGGCGCGGCGCCTCAGGTGCCGCACGCGTAGATCATGAACTGCCGGAACGCCTCGGCCGGCTTGGCCAGGCTGGCGCGCGGGTGCCACAGCAGGCCCATTTCCATGGCCGGCACGGCATCGGCCACCGGCACGGCTTCGATCTTGCGGCCTTCCAGCGACCACGGCCGGTAGACCATGTCCGACAACATGGTGACGCCGAAGCCGTGCGCCACCAGCCCGCGCAGGGCTTCCATCGACCGCGTCCGGAAAGCGATGTCGGGCCGCAGGCCGTGGGCCTGCCAGTAGCCCAGCGTGGACCGCTCGCCTTCGTCCATTTCCAGCAGGATGTACGGATACCCGGCAATGTCGGCCAGGGTGGGGGCGGGCCGTTCCAGCAGCGGGTGCCCCGATGCCGTCCATAGCTGCCGACGCGACTTGACCAGCACGTGGTGCCCGAAGCGTTCGCGCTTTTCCATGTTGGACAGCAGCGCCACGCCCAGTTCCATCTCGCCGCTGGCCACCGCCGCCTCGATGGCGGGGCGGTCCATGTCCACCAGGTCCAGCACCACGTCGGGGTAGCGCCGGCGAAAGCGCGCCAGCAGGTCCGGCAGGAAGTATCCCAGCACCGTGTACGACGCCGCGATGCGCACCGAGCCGCGCAGCGCATAGCGCTGGAAGCCCGGCTCGCGCAGCGCGTCGCCCAGGGTGTCCAGCACCTCGCGCGCGCGCTGGTGAAAGCGGTGTCCTTCGGGGGTCAAGGTCACGCCGTGCGGGTGGCGGTCGAACAGGCGCACGCCCAGCTGGGCTTCCAGCGCCAGCACGGCGTTGGTAATGGCCGACTGCGAGACATGCTCGGCGGTGGCCGCCATGGAAAGCCGCCCGGTGCGCGCCGCCGCCACGAAGTAGCGCAGCTGGCGCAGGGTGATGTCCTTGGGCATGTGTTTTTCAGATACCTGATACCAGAATATATGAATATACGATAACCATGCGGCTTCCTACACTGCGCGGAAATACCCGGCACCGAGGAGACACCCGCCATGGATACCCCGCTTTCGCCCGCCGCATCGGCGGTGGATGGCCCGCCCCACGCGCCCGACAGCGGCCGCGCCTACCTTAGCGGCACCCAGGCCCTGGCGCGGCTGCCGCTGCTGCAGAAGGCGCGCGATCGCCAGGCCGGCCTGAACACCGCCGGCTACGTGTCCGGCTACCGGGGCTCGCCCCTGGGCGGGCTGGACATGGCGCTGTGGAAATCCAAGGCGCAGTTGCAGGCGCACGACGTGGTCTTCCAGCCGGGCCTGAACGAAGACCTGGCCGCCACCGCCGTGTGGGGCACCCAGCAGCTGAACCTGTTCCCGGGCGCCACGCGCGACGGCGTCTTCGGCATGTGGTACGGCAAGGGCCCGGGCGTGGACCGTTCCATCGACGTGCTCAAGCATGCCAACTCGGCCGGCACCGCCCCGCATGGCGGCGTGCTGCTGCTGGCCGGCGACGACCACGCCGCCAAGTCCTCGTCGGTGGCGCACCAGTCCGAACACGTGCTGATCGCCAGCGGCATCCCGGTGCTGTACCCCTCGAACGTGCAGGAATACCTGGACTACGGGCTGCACGGGTGGGCCATGAGCCGCTACACCGGGCTCTGGGTGGCGATGAAGTGCGTCACCGACGTGGTGGAGTCCAGCGCGTCGGTCGCCGTCGACCCCGCGCGTGTGCAGGTCGTGCTGCCGGCCGGCCCGCTGCCCGAAGGCGGCCTGAACATCCGCTGGCCCGACAGCCCGCTGGCCCAGGAAGCCCGGCTGCTGGACCACAAGTGGTACGCGGCGCTGGACTACGTGCGCGCCAACCGCCTGAACCGCGTGGTGCTCGACAGCCCGCAGGCCCGCTTCGGCATCATGGCCGCCGGCAAGGCCTACCTGGACGTGCGGCAGGCGCTGAACGACCTGGGGCTGGACGACGACGCCTGCCGCGCCGTTGGCATCCGCCTGATGAAAATCGGCTGTATCTGGCCGCTGGACGCGCAAGACGCCCGGGCCTTCGCCACCGGGCTGCAGGAAATCCTGGTGGTCGAGGAAAAGCGCCAGATCCTCGAATACGCCTTGAAGGAAGAACTCTACAACTGGCGCGACGACGTGCGTCCGCGCGTCTACGGCAAGTTCGACGAACGCAACCACGGCGGCGGCGAATGGTCGGTGCCGCGCGGCGGCTGGCTGCTGCCCGCCCGCTACGAACTGTCGCCCGCCGTGATCGCGCGCGCCATCGCCGCCCGCCTGGAAAAATCGCAGATGCCGCAGGCCCTGCGCGAACGTATCGCCGCGCGCCTGGCCGTGATCGACGCCAAGGAACGCGAGGCCTCGCGGCCCATCCTGGTCGAAGAGCGCAAGCCGTGGTTCTGCTCGGGCTGCCCGCACAACACGTCCACGCGCGTGCCCGAAGGCTCGCGCGCGGTGGCGGGCATCGGCTGCCACTACATGGCGATGTGGATGGACCGCAATACCGACACCTTCAGCCAGATGGGCGGCGAAGGCGTGGCCTGGCTGGGCCAGAAAGACTTCACCACCGAACGCCACATCTTCGCCAACCTGGGCGACGGCACCTACTTCCATTCCGGCCTGCTGGCCATGCGCGCGGCGGTGGCCGCGCAGGCCACCATCACCTACAAGATCCTGTACAACGACGCGGTCGCCATGACGGGCGGGCAGCCGGTGGACGGCGTGCTGACGGTGCCGCAGATCGCCGCCCAGGTGCAGGCCGAAGGCGTGGTCCGCGTCGTGGTGGTCACCGACGAGCCGGAAAAATACCAGGGCCGCGACGGCAGCCCGAACGCGCCGCGGCTGCCGGCCGACGTGGCGGTGCACCACCGCCAGGAACTGGATGCCGTGCAGCGCGACCTGCGCGAAGTCGCCGGCACTACCGTGCTGATCTACGACCAGACCTGCGCCACCGAAAAGCGCCGCCGCCGCAAGCGCGGCACGTATCCCGACCCCGCCCGGCGCGCCTTCATCAACGACGCCGTGTGCGAAGGCTGCGGCGATTGCTCGGTGCAATCGAACTGCCTGTCGGTCGAGCCGCTAGAGACGCCCATGGGCACCAAGCGGCGCATCAACCAGTCGTCGTGCAACAAAGACTATTCCTGTGTCGACGGCTTCTGCCCCAGCTTCGTCACCGCCGAAGGCGCCGTGCCGCGCAAGCCCCAGCCGGCCGCCGCGGCCCCGGCGCTGCCCGAGCCGCCGCCCGCCACGCCCGCCGCCATTGCCGCCGGCCAGGCCTATCGCATCGTGGTGGCGGGCGTGGGCGGCACCGGCGTGGTCACCATCGGCGCGCTGCTGGGTACCGCCGCGCACCTGGAAGGCAAGGGCGCCACGGTGCTGGACATGGCCGGCCTGGCCCAGAAGGGCGGCGCCGTGCTCAGCCACGTGCAACTGGCCGAACGCCCCGAGCACCTGCATTCCACGCGCGTCGCGCTGGGCGAGGCCGACTTCGTCATCGGCTGCGATGCGCTGGTGGCCGCCTCGCCCGATGTGCTGTCGCGCGTGAAGCCCGCACGGGGCCGGGCCGTCGTCAACAGCACCGCCGTGCCCACCGCCGCGTTCCTGTCCAACCCCGGCTGGCGCTTTCCCGCCGAGCGCGCCGAACACGCCTTGCAGCAGGCAACGTCGGGCCAGTGCGATTGGCTGGATGCCGGCGCGCTGTCCGAAACGCTGCTGGGCGACGCCATCTACGCCAACCCCTTGCTGCTGGGCTATGCCTGGCAGAAAGGCGGGCTGCCGCTGGCTCTGGAAAGCCTGCGCGGCGCGATCGCGCGCAACGGCGTGGCGGTGGACAAGAACCTGGCCGCGTTCGAGCTGGGCCGCCAGGCCGCCCATCGCGGCGTGCAGGCGCTGCGGCCCGCTACGCCGGGCCAGGTCGTGCGCCTGCCCGAATCGCTGGACGCCATGGTGCGCCGCCTGGCCGACCACCTGCGCGACTACCAGGACGACGCCTACGCCCAGCGCTACCTGGCCGCCGTGCAGGCGCTGCGCGCGCGCGAAGCCGCCTTGCCGCAAGGCCAGCGCCTGGAACTGACCCGCGCCGTGGCGCGCAACCTGGCCAAGCTGATGAGCTACAAAGACGAATACGAGGTCGCGCGCCTGCACACGCACCCCGCGTTCAAGGACCGCCTGCGCGCGCAATTCGCCGGCGAACCGGGCAAGGACTATCGCCTGCGCTATTACCTGGCGCCGCCCATCCTGGCCCCGCGCAACGCGCAGGGCCGGCCCGCCAAGCGCGCCTTCGGCCCGTGGGTGGAATGGGTGTTCCGCGCGCTGGCGCCGATGAAGCGCCTGCGCGGCACCGCGTGGGACGTCTTCGGCAAGACCGCCGAACGCCGCATGGAACGCCGGCTGGCGCGGGAATACCTGGACCTGGCTGCCGAGTTCGCGCGCACCCTGGGCCCGGACAACCGCGACGCGGCGCTGGCGCTGGCCGAACTGCCCGACGCCATCCGGGGCTACGGGCACGTCAAGGAACGCAGCGTGCAGCAGGCGCTGCGCCAGCGCGACGCGCTGCTGCAGCGCTATCGCGGCGCGCGGCCCATCGGCAAGGCGGCATAGGCGGGGGGCGGCTGTAGTACCATCATCGCCCACCCTCTGGAAAGGGCGGGGCGCACCATGGAAAACCTACTTCGCAAGCTGGACTTCACCACGCTGCGGCTGTTCGTGGCCGTATGCCAGGAAAACAGCATCGCCCGGGCGGCCGAACGCGAATTCATCGCGCCCTCGGCCGTCAGCCGGCGCATCGCCGAAATGGAAGCGCTGGTCGGCCTGCCGCTGATGCGGCGCCACGCCCGCGGCGTCACCGTCACGCCCGCCGGCCAGACCCTGCTGCGCCATGCCCACCAGATCATCGGCGACGTCGAAGCCATGGGCGCGGAACTGTCGCGCATGTACAGCGGCGTAAAAGGCCACGTGCGCGTGGTGGCCAACCTGTCGGCCATCGTGCAGTTCCTGCCCGAAGACGTGGCCGCCTTCCAGCGGCTGTTTCCCGAAGTCGACATCGACCTGGAAGAACAGCACAGCCCCGACGTGCTGCGCCTGGTGCGCGAACGCGCGGCCGACTTCGGCATCTGCAACCGCATCGCGGGCACGCAAGACCTGATCGTCAAGCCCTACCGCCGCGACCGCCTGGCCGTGATGCTGCCGGCCCACCACCCCAAGGCCGCCACCCGCCAGTTCCATTTCCGCGACCTGGTCGACGAAACCTTCGTGGGCCTGCGCGAAAACAGCGCGCTGACCCAACTGCTGGCCGCGCAGGCCGACGCCATGGACGCCGTGCCATCCGTCAAGATCCGCGTCGCCAGCCTGGACGCCCTGTGCCGCATGACCCACGCCGGCCTGGGCATCGCCATCATGCCGCAGCAAGTGGCCGAACTGTACCTGCAGGCCCTGGACGTCGTCGTGCGGCCCCTGGCCGACCCCTGGGCGCAACGCGACATCTGCATCGTGTTCCCTCGCGAAGAACAGCTTTCCGCCTCCGCCGAGGCCCTGGTCCGCTTCCTGGCCCAGCAACCCTGAAGGCGTCTCGTCCGCGGGGCCGTGCGGCCCCCAGGCATCTCGTTTCGCGATGGCCGCCATGCCGAGATGGCGCTTCGGCGCGCGGCCGCATCTTCTTATAGTCAAACCCGTACACCGCAACGGCATCGAGCCGGGCGCCAATGGTTCGGCCCGCCCAGTCAAAGCGAGTCCCTGCCAGACAAAGCGGTTTGCCAGGGCAAAGAGAACCTCTGCCAGGTGTCAGAGTTCGTGGCGCTCCCGGTCGTCGCCATAGCGCCAACCCGGTTCGCCACGGAGTCTGACACCCTCCGCGCCACCCAAAAAACCCATAAACAAGGAGACTCCCCATGAACATCTTTCCCTTCCTAGCCGCCTGTGCCGTCAGCATGGCCGCCCTCATCCAACCCACCCTCACCCTGGCCGACACCTACCCCGACCGTCCCATCCGCCTGATCGTCCCCACGTCGCCGGGTTCCACCGCCGACGTCGTGGCGCGCGTCGTCGCCGACAAGCTGGGCCAGACCCTGGCGCAGTCGCTCATCGTCGAAAACCTGGCGGGCGCCGCCGGCATTCCCGGCACCCGGCAACTGGTGGCCGCCAAGCCCGACGGCTACACGCTGGCCATCGTATCGTCCAACCACGCCATCAACCCCAGCCTGTACAAGACCATCCCGTACGATTCCGTGCGCGACATCACGCCCATCTCGGTCATCGGCACCACGCCGCTGGTCGTCGTCGTGTCCGACGCGTCGCCCTACACCTCGATCGACGCGCTGCTCAAGGCCGCCAAAGCCCAGCCCGGCAAGATCAACTACGGGTCGTCCGGCACCGGCAGCGTGCTGCACCTGGCCGGCGAACTGCTGAAATCCAAGGCCGGCATCGACATGATGCACATCCCCTATCGCGGCGGCAACGCGCTGATCACCGACGTCATGTCCGGCCAGGTGCAAACCGCCTTCCTGGCCGTGCCCTCGGTGCTGGCGCAGATCCAGGCCGGCAAGCTGCGCGCCCTGGCCGTCAGCACCCCCAAGCGGCTGGCCGTGCTGCCCGACGTGCCCACCCTGGACGAGGCCGGCGTCAATGGCTACGCCTACGATGCCTGGATCGCCCTGATCGGCCCCGCCGGCCTGCCGCCCGCCATCGTCGCCAAGCTGCAGCAAGCCACCCAGCAAGCCATGCGCGACAAGCAGGTGCTGAACGCGCTGTCGCCGCAAGGCTTCGTCTCCGACGGCGGCACCAGCGAACAGGCCGCCCGCACCCTGGCCGACGAGATCTCGCGCACCCGCACGCTGGTATCCGCGGCCGGGCTGACCCCCGAATAACACCATTCGCCCCATGCCCGACGCTTTCCTGTCCGATACGCCCGCGCGGCTGCTGTTCCTGTCCAGCAAGCCGGCCTGCATCGCCGCCCAGCTCGATGGGGCAGCGGTGTCTCTGGCCGACGCGCGGCCGCTGCGCGACGACGTATCCACCGACGAGATCACGCCCGTCCCGATCCTGACCCACTTCGACCAGAAGCTGGGCCGCTACCCGTACACCGGCCTGACAGTGGGCGATCAGCGGCCCATCGCGGCCGGCGCGATCCAGCAATCGGCATTCAACGTGGTGGTCGCCGGCAAGCGCTACGGCAAGGGCTCGTCGCGCGAGCACAGCCCCATGGCGGAAAAACTGGCCGGCATCCGCCTGGTCATCGCGGAAAGCTTCGAGCGCATCTACCGGCAGAACGCCGACAACATCGGCCTGTACACCAGCACCGACCTGGGCCTGGTCGAGCGCCTGCAACGCGGCGACGCCATCACCGTGGACGAACTCGTCGCCGGCCGCGACGCCCTGGCCGCCGCCATCCTGAAAGCGGGCGGCCTGCTGGCCTTCGGGCAGGCCCACCTGGCCCAAAGCCGGCCCGCGCCGGCCGGCCCGCCAGGCGGGGCCGGCGCACCCCAGACCCTGTTCGAGAAAATCGTGCGCCGCCACCTGCTGGCCACGCCCGTCACGCCGGCCTGCCCCGCGCCGGGCGAGGGCATGTTCGTGCGCGCCGACTGGCGCTTCATCCACGAGTACTACACCGGCATGGCCGCCCACATGCTGCATGCCAAATTCGGCCAGCCGCTGCGCCTGGTGGAACCCGACCATATCGTCGTGTTCGAAGACCACACCTCGTACGTGGACGACAGCCCCAACCACGTACGCGCCGGCATCGTGCCCAACGTGCGCGCCATGTGCCAGGCCCAGCGCGACTTCGTGCAAGCCTATGGCCTGCGCCAGTACCGCACCCCGACCGAGGCCGAAGCGGCCGCGGATACCGGCGCCACCGTGGCCGGCATTTCCCACGCCATGATGGCCGAGCACTACGCCTTGCCCGGCCAGGTCGTCGTGGGCACCGATTCGCACACGCCGCACAGCGGCGCCCTGGGCTGCGTCGCCTTCGGCGTCGGCACCACCGACATGGCCAACGCCTTCGTCACCGGCGCCGTGCGGCTGACCTTGCCGCAATGCCTGAAAGTCGAACTCGACGGCGCCTTGCCGGCTGGCGTCACCGCCAAAGACATCGTGCTGCACCTGCTGGCCCTGCCGCAGATACGCGCCGGCGCCGGCGTGGGCAAGGTCTTCGAATTCACCGGCCCGGCCGTGGCCCAGCTATCCGTCGACGAACGCGCCACCCTGACCAACATGACTGCCGAACTGGGTGGGTTGACCGGCATCGTTGCGCCCGACGCGGAAACCCTGCGCTTCCTGCAAGCACGGCGCGGCGTCACCTTCGACATCGAACCCTGGATGCACAGCGACCCCGGCGCCGCCTACGCCGCCGAACTGCGCGTGGATTGCGCATCGCTATCGCCTTGGGTCGCGGCGCCGGGCGACCCAGGCAACGGCACCGCGCTGGCCAGCCTGCGCGACCGGCCGCGCGTCGACATCGCCTACGGCGGCTCGTGCACCGCCGGCAAGCGCGAAGACTTCGACCACTACCATGCCGTCCTGGCCTGGGCGGTCGAGCGCGGCCTGGGCATCGCCCCGGGGGTGTCCCTGTACCTGCAATACGGCACCACCGCCGTGCGCGACTATTGCATCGAACGCGGCTACGACCGCGTCTTCGCGGCCGCCGGCGCCCGCATCCTGCAGCCCTCGTGCGGGGCCTGCGCCAACTGCGGGCCCGGGTCTTCCACCGACGCCTCGCAAGTGACCATCAGCGCCATCAACCGCAACTTCCCGGGTCGCTCGGGCCCCGGCAAAGTCTGGCTGGCCAGCCCGCCCACCGTCGTCGCCAGCGCGCTGGCCGGCGAACTGGTGTCGTTCGCGGAACTCCAGGCCCGCCACCCCGGTTAGGGCTTACGGCCTCAGCCGGCGCGCAATTCCGTGTGCCGGCGGGCCAGCACGATCACGCCATCCTCGTCCGCATACAGCCAGTCGCCGGTGCGGAACGCCTGGTCATGCAGCGTCACCTGCGTGCCAGCGGCCGCCGGCACCATCACCCGCGACCGGTTGGGCAGGCTGCCCAGCGCATGCACGCCCAGCGGCATGCGCGCCAGCACCGACGTATCGCGTACATAACCGTGGATCACGATCCCGCTCCACCCACTCTGCACCGCCATCGCCGCCATCCGGTCGCCCAGCACCGCATGCGTCGGCGCGCCGCCCGCGTCCACCAGCAACACCCGGCCCTGGCCCGGCGTCGACAGCAGGCTGGATAGCGAAGGTGCGTTTGCCGGGGCGGGCAGGGGCACCACCACCAGCTCGCCGAAATACCAGCTGCGGCCACCGAAGGCGCGATAAGCCGGCGGCAGAACGCGCAGGCCGGCCTCGGGCGCTTCCAGCGCCAGGTCGCAGAGATCGGCGGTGGCCCAGGTAGCGTCGGGGGCGTTGTCGTAGCTGGGGGGAACGAAGGGTTGATTCATGGGGAGTGGGGTCAGGTGATTGTGTTTGGCTATTCCGGGTGATGGCAGACCACACACAACTTATTGCCATCCGGGTCGCGGAAGTAGGCGCCGTAGTAGTGCGGATGGTACTGCGGGCGCAGGTCCGGTGGCCCCTCGCAGGTTCCGCCTGCTTCCAGTGCGGCGGCGTGGGCTTGGCGGACTTGCTCGCGCGTGGCGGCCAGAAAGGCGGTCATCTGGCCGTTGCCGGGTTCGTGAGGGGCGCCGTTAAACGGTTTGGCGATGGCGAATAGCGGCCGGTCGACGCCGGGGGACTGCCAGCCGGCCCACGGGATGTTGGCGTCGAAGAAGCGTGGCTCCAGGCCCAGGACTTCGAATAGGCGTTCGTAGAAGTGCAGGGCGCGGTCGAAGTCGGTGATGCCGACGAAGATATGGGAGAACATGAAGGGAATGCCATAAGAGTTTCGATGCAATGATTATCAGGAGGCTTGGGGAGGGTGTCCAGCGAAGGAGGATTTCTTCTTCTGGTGCTCGCTTCCTGTTCATTGGGATGCTTATGGCTTATCTTTTATGAGGAGCTGTGCATGAGAATTCTGAGTGGCTTTTCTCTTATGGCGGTTTTCGGCCAAAAGCGGACATCTGAGGGTGCGACCAGCAGTGAAGGCTCAGCCCCTGCTTTTAATCCGATCGCTCAATGGGAGTACGCGACAAAGCCCGGGGCCACCTACTGCTGCGGGCATGTCCCCGTAGATTGCACCATGTGAGCAGTCACAATGGTTCAGGCATACATACAGGACGAGCGGTTGGCGGCCAAGGCCAATACGTCGCGCTGTAGCGATTGTTGCCCAGAAAGAACGACCGCCTGCATGCAAGGGGCCGTTTGCGTTCGCAGGACGTTTGAAGCAACTGCTCGCGATAACCGTCGTCATGCCGACAAATTGGGGGGATGCCCGCACGAGCATAAGAGTTCAGCGCCTTCTGGAAGTACCAAGGCTGCACCTCAATCATTACTCACATCTTTGTCCGCCTCGGCAAAAGAGTTGCTATTGTGCTGGAGAATGCACCAAGACCGAAGTCGCTGCCGATAATCGCGCCTCCTTGGCATCGCGGGCGCCGACATTTGCCAAGAGCCCCGTCGAGGCTCGCTCGTGATGCTGGGCTCGCGACCGTGAGAAATGCTGCCCACACAGCCTATCTGGCCAGCTGCGCGCTGGCCGTATCGGCATACGAATTGTCTGTGAAATTCATGCGAGGACCGCTGGCGCCGTCCAGCAAAAACCGAATACCCCGCGAATCACTTCATCTGGTCAGCATTGAACGTGAGGCGTCCGATCACTGGATGAATTTCCAGAAGATTCAGTTTTGATATTTTGTTACAGTAGTTTCACCTTAACACTTCGGCCTTTTGGCAACGTGCAACGTGAGCAAGAAAAAGGAAGGAAAGTGGGTCTGGCATGTCGACCAAAATGCGCCGCCAATTGAGGCGCACAGTCGGGTCAAACATCTAGTAATCGAGGATTATCTCAGTCGATACATCAAAGTGTTGATGGCAAACCCTCTACGGCCGAGACTTCCACTTACCCTGGTAGACGGCTTCGCCGGTGGCGGCATCTATCGGGCGGATGACGGAAACGACATTCTCGGCTCGCCTCTACTTCTTCTCAAGACGGTTGCAAACGCAGAACGCGAGCTAAATTGCGATCGCCACACCACTAGACGCCAGGTCGACGCGACTTATCACTTCGTTGAACCGGAAGTCCCAAGTTTCCAATATCTGAATCGGGCCCTCACCGATCGTGGATACGGGCCGGAAATTAGTAACCGAATTCATCTGCATCAAGCTGAATTTGAGGTTGTTGCTGACCGCATCATTGCCGTGACGGCGGCTCGCGCAGGCGAGCGTGCACTCTTCCTGCTGGATCAATACAACTACTCCGATGTAGATCTGCGACTCGTTCGAAAGATCCTCACTACACTGCGGGGAAGTGAAGTAATTCTGACCTTCAACGTCGGATCGCTAATCAGTTTCCTGTCTGATACCCCCCGAGCGCGCACGATTGCGGCCAAGATTGGGCTGGAGCAATTCATCCACTGGCCAAGCATCAGCATGCTGAAAGCGACAAAGCGCTTCCGAGAGGGAATTCAACGACAGTTAGCCGACGGAATCCACCAGGCGAGCGGAGCGCAGTTCATGACTCTCTTCTTCGTCACTCCGCAGGGCGCTTCGCCTTGGTCATACTGGTTGGTCCATCTGTCCAACGCGTACAAGGCTAACGATGTGATGAAGGAGGTGCATTGGTTGCACGGCAACTCCTTCGGCCACAGCCTCGAACCTGGCTTGTTCCGGCTGGGATATCAAGCCAGCCGCGATGTCCTGCTCACTGGTCAGAGCCCTCTGGCGTTTGACACACCCGCGGCTTTTGATGCGAAGCTGCATACAGAAAGCGTCGACAATCTTCGTCAACATCTCTGTACAACACTATTCGAGTTAACAAGCGGACGTAGGTTCGACGAGATGGTGCTTGGTTTGGCAAACAGCACAAACGCGACAGCGGAGATGATCAAAGAGGCCCTGCACACGCCAATCCTTTCGGGCGAGATCATTGCCATTACGTCCGATGGAGGTCGTCGACGAAAAGGAGCTTCAATTGCGGCTGACGACCAACTGAAGTTTAAGCAGAACGCGATTCTGTTTACATAGCCTTCGTATCTCCTGCTGACCTACAATCCCGGTAGGTCAACGTCACACCAGACTGCAAGGCAATGAAAAATGGGCAAGGATTCTCGAATCGAGTGGACGCACCATACGTTCAATCCGTGGTGGGGATGCGTCAAGGTTTCCGACGCGTGCGACAACTGCTACGCGGAGACTTGGGCAAAGCGGCTCGGCGAGCAGATTTGGGGCCCACATGCCGAACGGCGCTTTTTTACCGATGCACATTGGAAAGAGCCCCTTCGTTGGAACCGAGATGCAGAAGCAGAAGGGGCGCGCAGACGCGTTTTTTGCGCCTCGATGGCTGACGTATTTGAAAACCGTGCCGAACTTATCGAGCCTCGCCTGCGCTTGCTTGCACTCATTGAGGAAACACAGCACTTGGACTGGCTACTTTTGACCAAGCGAATTCACTTGGTTAAGAGGCTGCTACCCAAAGACTATTCGCTACCGAAGAACGTGTGGCTCGGCACTACGGTTGAGAATCAGAAGGTCGCCGATAAGCACATCAAGTATCTGCTGGAGTTCCAGTCACCGTCAGTTCGCTTCCTGTCCTGCGAACCTCTGCTGGGTCCGTTAGACCTGACCGAATATCTCACCGAGGGCAAAAACGGCACACGCATAGATTGGGTTATCGCAGGCGGAGAGTCCGGCAATAACGCCCGCCCCATGAACCCGCAGTGGCCTGCAGAGATTCAAAAACAATGCAGGAAGGCTCGTGTGCCATTTCACTTTAAGCAATGGGGTCACTGGGCTCCGCTGGAGCTTATGCCTGATCTGGTGACCAAGCGCACTCCTATATACATTATTCAGGAAGGTCGCAAAGAGGTTTCGGTTGCAGCGCTAGGTAAGACGAAGACCGGTCGTCATCTAGCTGGCCGCGTCTGGGACGAATTTCCCCAAACTCGTACGTAGAAAATGCCTAATTGTGAACGGATAGACCCGGCGGATGGCCTTCCCATCATGGAGGTCGGGGCTTGGGCGTTGGATAAGCACGCACTGATTCGTCGCTACGTCGATGCTTCGCGAGAGGCACGACGTAAGTGGCCAAAACGCATACTTGTAGATCTTTTTTGCGGCCCCGGACGCGTAGCGGATCGGAACCGGCCAGACGAAGTACGGGATGGAGGTGTGCTAACTGCATTCTCACAATCCCTCCTCAATAGGGCGCCATTTTCACATGTCATCATCGGAGACACGGATCCTATCTCACTCGCCGCCTGTCAACGCCGATTGGAGAAACTCGGCGCCACGGTGACAGCGATCTGTGAGCCAGCGGTAATAGCCGCTCCTCAAGTAATTCGACAGGTTCCCGCGAGTGGTCTACATCTTGCTTTGCTCGATCCATTCAACATCGGTCACTTACCGTTTTCCGTAATCGAGACGCTCGCTAAACGCAAACACTTGGACATGATCATTCACTACAGTCTGATGGACGTGGCGCGCAATATCGAGATGAACTTTGTCCGAAACGCCCCAACCTTTGACGCGTTCGCACCCGGTTGGAAAGAAGCAATCAGAGTTCCGAATTTGACCAAGGCGGAGGGTCGCCGAAAATTCGGCGAGTACTGGCAAGACTTGATCCGAGACTGCGGATACAAGATAGCTGCCAAACGTCCGATAATGAATCGGCCAGGCACTCGTAATCAGCTATATCAGATACTTCTCTTGAGTCGCCACCCGCTTGCGGAACATCTCTGGAACGACATTGCAAAGCCTACGCAAGGAACATTTTCTTTCTGAGCAGCGCCTCATGCGTGCTACCTGCCGAAGCAGACAGGTCACCAGTGAGCAGATCAGTTGTTGGGGCGAATAGGAGCGGTGCCACAAAGAATGCTTTGCCTACATATCTTAGGGCCACTCATTCCTTTCGGAATACCCACATTGGAGTTTTATCATAGCCGCCAATGCGTTAAACGCGACTGGCTACGTTGTAGTGGCCGCTAGGCTAATTCTCATGCGGTATTGGGCTGCCGAACGGCGACTTTGGGTCGGAAGCCGCCGTTCAGACCGGCGGTTATCGGCCAGAACCGGACGGCCAGTCACGTCGCTGTTCGCTGCATGTCGGGATGTAAACTTCTACCGCGCCGACAACTTTACCAAACGCGAGCGGCATAAAGTTAGTTCGCTCCACTCATGAGACGGGTTGATCCCGCCAGTTTAATATCAACCCTTTTATTTGAACCCGTTGAGAAGAGAATTACTGTCCTTATGCCGCACTTGACTCGCGATGTGTTTACACCTACCAGGCCAGCTCGTATTGCATTTGTGGAGCGCGATTCTGTAAATGACAAGTTGGTGAACTCGCTCACTACACCAGGCAAGCAGATCGTCGTCTACGGCCACTCGGGTACAGGTAAGACGACACTGCTTGTCAATAAGTTGACCCAGCTGTATGAGCGCCACATCACGACGCGCTGCATGAAAGGGGTGAAATTCGAGCAACTAATTCTGGATGCCTTTGACCAGTTAGAGCCCTTCTACACGCAGGAGCGCCAGAAAGTTATTAAGACTAGCAACGGGATAGACCTTGGGGCTTCGTACCAAGCCCTTCAAATCAAGTTGAGTAGCAATACATCTACAGATGCCGGCGAGAAAATATCCCGAATCCTTCCTCCGCAATTAACGCCACAAGCTCTTGGGCGCTTCCTTGGCGCTCAACAGGCCTGCTGGGTTCTGGAGGATTTTCACAAAATTGACGATGAAGAAAAGGTAAAGCTCTCCCAGCTGATGAAGGTCTTCATGGACCTCGCCGACGATTACCCCGATCTCAAAATCATAGCGCTCGGAGCAGTAGACACAGCGCGTCAAGTGGTTGATTACGACAGCGAAATGCGCAACCGTGTGGCGGAGATTAATGTTTCACTAATGACAGAACAAGAAATATCGGCAATCATTGCAAAGGGCGAGCAAGCATTAAACGTTCGCTTCAGTCACGAGATCAAACGACTGGTCGCACGGCACTCGAATGGACTTGCCTCTGTTTGCCACCATCTTTGTCTGAACATGTGTTCTGCGGCCGGCGTTACAGAAACGGTTGAAGTGGAACCTCTGATCCTCACTCGGGAGCACTGTGAGCATGCGGTAAAAACCTATGTAGATGAGGCGTCTGATAGCATTAAAAGTGCGTTTGATAAAGCTATGAAACAACGTCGTAAGACGCGGTATGCGGATGCTCAATTAATCATCGAGGCTTTGAGCGTGCTGAATGAAAGCGGTGCGGCTCGATTCGATATTTACAATCGCATTCGACAGGCCGAACCTAAGTACCAAGAAGCGAGTTTGAAGCGCCATCTGCCAAAACTATGTACGTTGGAATACGGTGAAATTTTGCGGTTTGATTCCAACTCCGGACGTTATTCCTTTTCGGATCCAATTTATCGGGCGTATGCTTTGGCTCGATATCAGAAGCGAACGCAGCGGGATCCTTATGATGAACAGAGCAAGTTCCAAGATATGCTTCTTAAATTTCTCACCGAAAAGCTCGTTGACGGCAAGGGAAACTTTCGCCTAATGGTGAAAGCCGTACAGAATGGGTGAGATGAAAACCATGTGAAGGAAGCGACTCGATCTCTAGCAGTTCGCTTTACCTTCTCCTTATTATGTCTGCTTTGGGTCGAAACCTGCCGTTGGTTAATGTCGGTGTTCGACCCTGAGCGGAAGTCTGTCGCGCCTTCTGGCGTGCCGCAATACAGACGCTCAACGTCTGAGCTCAGGATGCGGCCCGTCAGGGCCGTCGATCTTGCAGCGAATTACTACCAGCGTTCATGGAGCGGAACTTCGGGCTGGACCTAGTTGACACCACATACATGGCTTCGGTGCCGGAGTTGGTGTCACTGGCGCCGACCTTCCTAAACGCATCTTGCATCCAGGGAATGCACGCTTCTGGCGTGCACGCGCTCTTAATGGCGGTAAGAAATGAGTCGATTTCCATTGATCCGATGGCCTTCTCGAAATGCTCGCTTCCTGAGCCGGCATGGAAAATCTTGGCCTCATCGGCGGCGCGATGCAGGCGATATTCGTTACGAACCGGGCTAAACAGAAACGTATTAGAGAAGTACATGCCCGTGTTCTCGTCAAAGAACGAGGCGATGCCCTGATTGACCGTGAACGAGGTCAATTTGCTCAGACCGGCACGATCATGGACGCGCAGGAAACGCTCCATGTGTTTTCGAATTGTCAAGAGCCCCTCATCGATACTGACGCTCCGCTCAAACTCCTGCGTGTAGTAATGGTCTCGTGTATGGCCGGCAATTCCTAGGGCTAAGATTCCGCTCAAATTCAGAGTGATCTTATTGAAGTCGCTAACTACGAGACGACCTCTCGCGGGAACGGCAATGCTGGACGCTGATGAAACCGGCCACTCCGCTATCGCCTTTCGATCTGCAGCCAGAATAGACATGTCTCTGTGAAGTACATTGAGGATGAAGGTCACATTAACCACCAAGCAGCTAACCGTTTGAATCTTGCCAAAAGCGCAGGAAACCTATGCAGATACGGGGTTTCGTGGCTTCGGCATCGAGGTTCGTACAGGTATAAGAATGCCGCAAAAAACGGCACCGCGCACGGTTCGGGGCGATCCGCCCCCCTTCGGCCATTGTCGCAGCACAGCCCATCCAAGAGCGGCCCCTGACGAACTACCGCTTGTGGCCGATAGCAGACCTGCCCAAGCACGCCCCTTGATGCACTACCAGAGTGACATTTTCTCGTTGCTCCGCAAGTCTCCGCCTCAGAACCCCTACGGAAACGCCGCTCCCCCCTCCTCATCCCCCACCCCCAATTCCAACAAATCCACCCTATCCGGCGCCGTCTCCTTCACCAACCGCACGAACAGCCGCGCAAATTCCCGCGCTTGTTCCGACGGCGCATAAGAACTCGGCAGCAAAAACCCATAAGGCATACTCAGCCGCGGTTCAAAGTCGCGCAGCACCACCCCCGGCACGTTCGCCGCCAAAATGGGATCCGCCAACGCAATCCCCATCCCCAGCGCCGCCAACTGGCACGCCGACTGCCCCGACGACGTCTCCATCACCAACCGCAGCGGCAGCCGCTGCTTTTCCATCAGGTCGTCAATGCACTGACGCAGCAACGTAAAAGGCCGCAGCGCAATGAACGGCTCGTCCTTGATGTCGTCGGCGGTAAGCACCTCTTTGGCGGCCAGCCGGTGCCCTTCGGGCATGGCGATCACCAGCCGTACATCGGCAAAATGGCGCGACCGGATGCCGGGAAAATCGATGGGCAGCGCGGCCACGCCCAGGTCGAATTGCTGGCCCGACATCCACAGCCCCACATCCACCCGGGATCGCACTTCCATCGATACCCGTACTCGCGGATGGGTGCGCGCGAATTCGGCGATGGCGGTGGGCGTGACGCTATAGGCGAAATAGGGCTGGGTCAGGATGCGCAGCCAGGCGTCTTGCTGGTTGCGGATGGAATCCGCGATGCGCGACACCTCTTCGAAGCCGGCCAGGATATGGCGCGTGCTTTCGTAGAACCGCAGGCATTCCTGCGTGGGAATCAGGCCGCGCCCCTGGCGCAGGAACAAGGAAAACCCCACTTCGTCTTCCAGCGCCGAAATCAGCCGGCTGATCTGGGGTTGCGTGCGGTGGATGCGTCGCGAGGCTTCGGTGACGCTGCCGGTTTCCATCACGGCACGCAGGGCTTGCAGGCGGTTCAGACGCATAGGGGAAACCCCAGACAGTGGAAGATGGCGCGAATTCCGCGCGGCCCCGGTGCCGGCCCTGTCATAGGGCGAACGGCGGACGGGCAGCCAACGCATTACAAAAGTGCATGAATCAATTCCTTAAACGAAATTGACGCATGGATTGCCGGAATCTTAGGATCATTCCACCTTCAATGAAAGAGACGCGGCGTGAAAACCCTAGAAAACGCGGTAGGTGGACCCCCGGCACTGTTTCCCGATGATCGCAACGGCATCGAACAGCTGGACTGGAACAATGTCGGGCAAGCGTTTCCGATCAAGCAGCGGCGGGCTTACCTGAATAACGCCTCGATTGGCGCGCTAAGCCTGCCGGTGGTGGCGGCCGTGAACCGGTTTATGGAAGATGTGCGCGACAACGGGCGCAACGCGTATCCGGATTGGTGCCGCTACGCCGAAGAAACCATCAAGGCCCGCATCGGCCGGTTAATCGGCGCGCAGCGTGACGAGATCGCCTATATCAAGAACACGACCGAAGGCCTGGTCAACGTGGCCAATGGCTTTCCCTGGCGCGATGGCGACAACCTGATCCTGCCCGATATCGAATACCCGTCCAATGTGTATTGCTGGATGAAGCTGGCCGCGCGGGGCGTGACGATTCGTTGGGTGAAGAATCGCAACGGCCGTATTCTGGTGGACGATATCCGTGCACTCATGGATGACCGCACCCGGCTGGTGTCGCTCAGCGCGGTGCAGTTTTCCAACGGGTTCCGGCAAGACCTGGAAGCCACGTCTAATCTTTGCCATGAACGCGGGGTGTATCTGAACCTGGACGCCATCCAGTGGGCCGGTGCGCTTAGCCTGGATGTGGAAAAGCTGGGTATTCACTTCCTGTCGGTCGGCGGCCATAAATGGATGCTGGCCCCCATCGGGACGGGTTTCTTCTACTGCCGCAAAAGCGTGCTCGACCTGCTGGATCCGCCCAGCGTGGGTTATCACAGTGTGGACAGCACCGAAGACCATATGGATTACGTGCTGGAATACCGGGCCAGTGCTGCCCGCTTTGAAGAGGCGCTGGCCAATTTCACGGGTATCTGGGGGCTGGACGCGGCCGTGCGTACCCAGCTGGCATTGACGCCGGCCCGCATCGAATCCCATATCCTGTCGCTGACGGACCACGCCAGCCAGGCCTTGCAGCGCAAGGGCTACCAGATTGTCAGTTCGCGGGCGCCGGGCGAGGCGTCCGGCAATTTGTCGTTCAAGCACCCTGGCCACGATGCCGAGGAACTGTCGCGCCGCTTGCGCGACGCGGGGGTCGACCTGGCGGTGCGGGGCGGCAACCTGCGTATTTCGCCCAGCTATTACAACGATTTCGATGAAATCGACCGTTTGTGCGAAGCACTGCCTGCTTGACGGCCGTGCGCTTGTAGCCGGCCGATCATTACATAAGGGGAAATAGATGACGATGCAACATACATGGCGCCGGGTGGCGTTGGGGTTGGGGGCTTGCGCGTTGGCTGCATTTGCGTCGGGGGCCTTGGCCGCCGACACGCCCAAGAAAGGCGGCACGCTGCGCTACGGCACCGTGTCGGAAATTGTGTCGCTGGATCCGCACGTGTATGGCGGCAGCGCCTGGAAGGTGCTGATCGAATCGCTGTATAGCCCGCTGGCGGGCTATGACAAGACGGGGGCCGTCGTGCCGCGCCTGGCGCAAAGCTGGGAACAGCCGGATGCCCGCAGTATCGTCTTCCACCTGCGCCCGGATGTGAAATTCCAGGACGGCACGCCGGTGACGGCCGACGACGTCAAGTTTTCGCTGGACCGCATCCTGGACCCGGCCACCGGCGCCACGTTGCGGTCCAACCTGCTGGGCGCGACTGTGACGGTGATCGACCCCACGACGGTCAAGGTGGAAAAACCGTCGCCCGATGCCACGCTGCTGGGGGTGCTGGCATTGCCTGAGGCGGCCATCGTATCGCGGAAGTGGGTGCAGGGCGGCGCGAACCTGAAGCTTAGCGCCAATGGCACCGGGCCGTTCCAGTTGAAGAGCTACGAGCCGGCGGTGCGCGCCAGCCTGGCCCGCAACCCCAATTACTTCATCGCCGGACAGCCTTACCTGGACGCCGTGGATTTCCGCATGATCAAGAGCGACGACGCCCGCGTGAACGCGCTGCGCAGCCAGTCGCTGGATATGATCGATTTCGTGCCATGGAAAGACATCGACGTGCTGCGCCGCAATGCGGGCATGAAGATCGACATGGCGGGCGGCGCGTTCATGAGCGTCTGGTTCAATACCGGCAAGAAGCCTTTCGACGATGCGCGTGTGCGCCGCGCGGTGTCGTATGCCATTGACCGCGAAGCCGTCTCCAAGGCGGCCTTCTTCGGGCATGGCCAGCCCATTTACGGCGCGCCCACGCCGGCGGACTCGCCGTACCACAACAAGGCGCTGGACGGCACGTTCAAGCGCGATCTCCAGAAGGCCCGCGCCTTGTTGGCCGAGGCCGGCTATGGCAATGGCCTCGACGCTTCGATGGTGGTGTTCCAGGGCTTGGGCATCTACACCACCATGGCGCAGGTGGTGCAGGCCAACCTGAAAGAGGTCGGCATCAACCTGAAGCTCGAGCCCGTGGAATGGGCGACGCTGGTCGAGCGCAAGAACCGGGGCGACTACCAGTCCATGATCTACGGCGTGTCGGTCAAGTTGCCGGACCCCGATGCCTATGCCTATTACCTGGGCGGCGATTCCAGCTACTGGGCCAAGCCCATCGGCTATCGCGACCCCGAACTGGAAAAGCTGCTGGCCGAAGGCCGCGCGCTGACGGACCCCAAGCAGCGCCAGCCTGTCTATGCGAAAGCGGAAAAGCGCATCCTGGATACCAGCCCCTGGGTGTTCGTGAACTGGCGCGAACAGGCGCAGGGCTATCTGCGCAAAGTGCAGGGTTACACGCAGTTGGGCGGAGCACTGAGCGAAAGCAGCCCGGGCATTTCCATGCCCACCATGTGGCTGAAGTGAGCGCCTCGGCATGCTGCCTTTTTTGTTAAGACGCCTGTTGTCCGCCATCGTCACGCTGGCGCTGGCAACGGGCGTGGTGTTCATCGCCATCCATTTGCTGCCTGGCGATCCGGTGGCCATCATGCTGGGCGACCAGGCCGGCAGCGACCCTGTCGCCGTGGCTCGCGTGCGGGCGCAGCTGGGCCTGGACTTGCCGTTGGGCACCCAGTTTGCGCATTGGGCCGGGGCCCTGGCGCACGGCGACTTGGGGGTGTCGCTGCGCACCGGGGAACCGGTGGCCGACGAACTGGCGCGGCGCATTCCCCGCAGCCTGGAGCTGATCGGCGCCGGCCTGCTGATTGCCGTGCTGTTCGGGGTGCCGCTGGGCGTCGTGGCGGCGCGTGCGCGGGGCCGGCTGGCGGGGCTGGCCGCCTCGGTGCTGGCGGTGGCGGGGTTCTCGGCGCCGGTGTTTGTCCTGGGTATTCTGCTGGTGCTGGTGTTCAGCCTGGGGCTGGGCTGGCTGCCGTCGTCCGGCTTTGTGCCGTTTGCCGACGATCCCGTGCAGCATTGCCTGGCGCTGATCCTGCCTGCATTGACCATCGGCTTGAATTTCATGGGCGTGATCGCCCGCATGACCCGGGCCAGCCTGGCCGATGTCATGGGCAAAGACTACGTCAAGCTGGCCCGGGCCAAGGGCTTGCCGCGCGGCAAGGCGATTTTCCGTCATGCGCTGCCCAATGCCCTGGTGCCGGTGATCGCTATCGTGGGCATTCGCGCCGGCAATCTGCTGGGCGGCACCGTCATCATCGAAGCGCTGTTCGACTGGCCGGGGTTGAGTTCCCTGCTGGTCAGCGCGGCATTCTCGCGCGACTACCCGGTTATACAGGGGGCCTTGTTGGCCATTTTCGCGATATTCATCCTGATCAGCCTGGTCATCGACCTGGCCCAGGGATTCGTCGACCCTCGCATCAGCAGGCCGTCCGCATGATCGCATTCCTACGCAACCATACCGCAGGGTTGTCCGTGCCGATGGCCCTCGGCTTCCTGACGCTCGTGGTGCTGGCCGCTGTCTTCGGGCCGGTGCTGGGGCTGGTGGACCCGTACCAGATCGACGCCGCCAATTTATTGTCGTCACCCACTTGGCAACATTGGCTGGGCACCGACGAACTGGGGCGCGATCTGCTGTCGCGCACCGTGTATGGCGCCCGTGTGTCGCTGACGGTTGCCGCGGCGGCGGTGATCCTGGCCGGCGTGCTGGGCGTGACCATCGGCGTGGGCGTGGCCTTCCTGGGGCGCCGGGCGGAAGCCGCGGCCATCCGGGTGGTGGACGTTTTCGTGTCGCTGCCCGAGATCTTCGTGGCGTTGGTCGTGCTGGCCTTTATCGGCGGCAATCTGCCGACGCTGGTCGCCACCATCGGCATCCTTTATGCGCCGCAGTTCGCCCGCGTTGCCTGGGGCGTGGCGCGGGGGATCCGGGCGCGCGAACACGTGCTGGCCGCCAGCTCGCTGGGGGCGGGCAACGGCTGGATTATCTGGCATGAAGTCCTGCCCAATATGCGGTCCATCATCGCCGTGCAAGCGTCGTTCACGTTCTCGTTCGCGATGCTGCTGGAAGCGGGGCTGAGTTTCCTGGGGCTTGGCGTCCGGCCGCCGGTGCCGTCGTGGGGGCAAATGGTGGGCTCGCTGAAAGACTATCTGTTCACCAATCCCTGGCCCGTGCTGGTGCCGGCGCTGGCGCTGTTCTTCACCGTGCTGGCCGTGAATGTGCTGGGCGACTGGCTGCAAGACGTGCTGAACCCGGAGCTGCAGCAATGACCCGCGACCCCGATGTGCTGCTGGCCGTCAAGAACCTGGCTGTCAGCTTCGATACCCGGCAAGGCGTCGTGGCGGCGGTCAAGGGCGTGGACCTGACCGTGCGGCACGGCCAGGTTGTATGCCTGGTGGGCGAATCCGGCTCGGGCAAATCGGTCACGGGCTTTTCCTTGATGGGGCTGGTGGATCCGCCCGGCCGGGTCACGGCCGACGAGATGTGGTTCGATGGCCATGACCTGATGCGCGCCTCCGACCGCGAGAAGGACGCGCTGCGCGGCAAGGATATCTCCATGGTGTTCCAGGAACCGATGACCGCGCTGAATCCGGGGCGCACCGTCGGCAGCCAGATTGCCGAGGTCGTCCGCATTCACGAACGCACGGGCCGCGAACAGGCGTGGAGCCGGGCGGTGGAACTGCTGCGGCGCGTGGGCATTCGCGAACCCGCGCAGCGGGCCAAAGCGTATCCGCACGAGCTGTCTGGCGGCATGCGGCAGCGGGTGATGATTGCCATTGCCTGCGCGCTGACGCCCAAACTGATCATCGCCGACGAGCCGACCACCGCGCTGGATGTGACGGTGCAGGCGCAAGTGCTGGAATTGCTGTTTTCGCTGCAGGCGGAAACCGGCGCGGCGGTGCTGTTCATCACCCATGATCTGGGGGTGGTGGCCGAGATCGCCGACCGGGTGGTCGTGATGCAAGCGGGCCGGGTCGTCGAAGAGGGCGATGTCCGGCAGATATTCCAGCAGCCCCGCCAGGCCTACACCCAGGCATTGCTGGCGGCCGTGCCGGATGTCGACGCGCCGCGCGATTGCGCGCGCCGCCTGTCGCCACGGCCTGCTCTTGCCGCGAAAGGAACGCCGCGATGACCGATTTCATGTTGCGGGCCGAAGCCGTGACCAAAGACTATGTCGTGGGTCGCAACCTGTTCGGCAAGCCGTCGCGCGTGGTGCGGGCCGTGCGCGATGTCAGCTTGTCCGTCGCGCCCGGCAGCACGCTGGCGTTGGTGGGCGAGTCGGGCTCGGGGAAGAGCACGCTGGGGCGTTGCGTCGCCGGCTTGGTGCGCCCGTCGTCGGGCAGCATCCGCCTGGCGGGCCACGACGTGCTGCAATTGTCGGGCGCTTCGCGGATGTCGTTCCGCCGCCAGGTGCAGACCATCTTCCAGGATCCGTATTCCAGCTTGAACCCGCGCCGCCGGGTTGGCGACGCCATCATGGATGGCATGGTCATCCACAATCTCTATGGTCCGGAAGAACGCCGCGACCGCATGCGCGCCTTGCTGGAACGCGTGGGCTTGCAAGCGGACCATGCCAGGCGGTTTCCCCATCAGTTCTCGGGCGGGCAGCGCCAGCGCATCGCCATCGCCCGCGCGCTGGCGGTAGAGCCCCGCTTCATCGTGGCCGATGAGGCCGTGTCGGCGCTGGATGTGTCGGTCAAGGCGCAAGTGCTGGACCTGCTTGCCGACCTGCAGGCCGAGCACCAGTTGACGTATTTGTTCATTTCCCACGATCTGGGAGTGGTGCGGCATTTCGCGGATCGCGTGGCGATCATGTCGGCGGGGGAATTGGTCGAGGAAGGCGAGTGCGATCAGATATTCGAAGCGCCGCGCCACGAATACACGCGCAATCTGATCGCGGCGGTGCCTCGCCCGGACCCCGGCCGCAGAAGGCTGAGGGCGGCGCCTGAGTGAACCCCAGGTGGCCGTGATAGAGTCAGGCATCGCGGAAGTCAGTATGCTTGAGTGTCAGACACCCGCGGAAAAAGTGCGGCAAATCGTCGGCCATCTTCCCAGGGTGTCTGACACCCCCGGTATTGCTCATTGCGTCTTCCTTCCTTATGTCTTCACGCACCGGATCCCGCCCTACCGATCCCGCGGATCGAACCGTGGGCAGCGCCGCCGCCGCGCAAGGCGCCCACGCGCAGTCCCCAACCATCGTCCCCAGCCAGACCGCCTTGCTGGTGATGCATTATCAAACCGACATCCTGAACCTGTTCCCGTCGGTTGCTCCCGCGTTGCTGGCCAATACCCGCCAACTTTGCGACGCGGCGCGCCGCCAGGGTGTCGGGGTCTATTTCGCCAAGATCCACTTCAGCCCCGGCTACCCGGAAGTCAGCCCGCGCAACAAGAACGGCCAGGGCATGAAACAGCTGGGGCTTTTCGTTCATGACCAGGTGTCGCCAGAACTGGGCCGGCGGGCCGACGAGCCGGTTGTCATGGCGCATCGGGCCAGTGTGTTCTTCGGTACCGACCTGATGCCGCGGCTGTCCGCGCGCGGGGTCGATACGCTGGTCATGGTGGGCATTGCCTCGACCGGGGTGGTGCTGTCGTCGGTGGCGCATGCCAGCGACGCGGATTTCCGCCTGTTTACCGTGAAGGATTGCTGCTACGACCCGGACCCGGTGGTGCACGATCACTTGTTTTCCACCGCATTCGCGTCGCGCACGACGGTGCTGTCGCTGGCCGAGGCGTTGGCGCTGCTGGCCTAGGGGCACGGGGGAGCCGCTCCGGGGACGGGCATGCCCTGAAAGTTTTCATATAACCTGAAAACTACCGTACAATCGCCCGATGCTGACCAAGTCCCTGACCCTGACCGAGCAGGTCGCCGGCAAGCTGGCGTCCGATATTGCCGCCGGCGTGTACCCGGTGGGCGGCAAGCTGCCCACCGGCAAGGCGCTGGCGCAACTGTACGGCGTCAGCGCGGCGGTGATCCGCGAGGCCACCGAGCGCCTGCGCGCCCAGGGGCTGGTGGAAAGCCGCCAGGGCGCCGGCTGCACGGTGGTGTCGCGCACGGCCAGCCGGGGCTTCCAGGTGCCCGGCGGCGGCGTGGCGCTGGACCGCGCCCAGCTGGCCAGCGTGTACGAACTGCGCATGGAACTGGAAGGCGGGGCCGCGGCCCTGGCCGCCATGCGCCGCAGCGACGACGACCTGGCCAAGATGGCGGCCTGCCTGGCACGCCTGGAAAGCCACCTGCGCCATGCCGACGAAGACGGCGTCGAACAAGACATCGGTTTTCACGCGGCCATCGCGGTGGCCACGCACAACACGTATTACCAGCAACTGTTGCAGTACCTGAACCTGCAGGTGCGCGCCGCGGTGCGCATCGCGCGCGAGAACACACAGCAGACCCAGGCGGAACGGGTCGGCGACGTACACCGCGAGCACGTGGCCCTGTACCAGGCCATTGCCGCCCGCGACCCCCAGGGCGCCCGCGCGGCCGCCGTGCTGCATTTGCGGCGCGCGGCGGCGCGGCTGAAGCTGGATTTCCCTTCCTTCGAACTCGAATCGACGACGCCATGAATGCACCCGATTTCGCCCAGCGCCTGGTCCAGGCGCTGGGCCCCGATACCGTCCTGACGGCGCCCGACGACATTGCCCCGTGGCTGTCGGACTGGCGCGGCCTGTACAACGGCCGCGCCCAGGCGGTGGTGCGCCCGCGCCGCACGGAAGAGGTCGCGCAATGCCTGGCGCTGTGCCAGCAGGCCGGCGTGCCGGTGGTGCCGCGCGGCGGCAATACCGGCATGTGCGGCGGCGCCACGCCCGACCAGGGCCCGGCCAATGTGGTGCTGGCGCTGGAACGCATGAACGCCGTGCGTTCCATCGACACCATCGCCAACACCATGGTGGCCGAAGCCGGTTGCATCCTGGGCAACCTGCGCCGCGCGGCCGACGAGGCGGGGCGGCTGCTGCCGCTCAGCCTGGCGGCCGAAGACTCGTGCCAGATCGGCGGCAACGTGTCCACCAATGCAGGCGGCGTGAATGTGGTGCGCTATGGCATGACGCGCGAACTGGTGCTGGGCCTGGAAGCCGTGCTGCCCACCGGCGAAATCTTCCATGGCCTGCGCACGCTGCGCAAGGACAACACCGGCTACGACCTGAAGCAGCTGCTGATCGGCGCCGAAGGCACGCTGGGGGTAATTACCGCGGTGGCGCTGCGCCTGTTTCCGCGCACCGGCGTGCGCTCGGTGGTGCTGGCGGCGGTGCAGTCGCCGGCCCAGGCGCTGCAGTTGTTCGAGCTGGTGTATGAACAGTGCGGCTCGCGCCTGCAGGCGTATGAATTTTTCACCGGCGCATGCGTCGACCTGGTGCTGGCGCACGCGCAAGGCGTGCAGGAACCCTTTGCCCAGCGTTATCCCGGCTATGTGTTGATGGAACTGGCCGATACCGCCGACGAGGCCGCCCTGAACGCGCTGCTGGAACGCGTGATCGGCACGGCGCTGGAACGCGAGCTGTGCCTGGATGCGGCGGTGTCCGCGTCGTTGGCGCAGCTGCAGGCGCTGTGGAAGCTGCGCGAGGAAATCTCGGAAGCCCAGCGCGCCGACGGCCCGCACTTGAAGCACGATATTTCGCTGCCCATCGAGCGCATTCCCGATTTCATGGACTCGGCCGAGCAGCGCCTGCGCGTGGCGCACGGCGATATCCGGCCGTTCATTTTCGGGCACTTCGGCGACGGCAACCTGCACTACAACCTGTCGCGCCCGGCCGGCGCGCCGCGCGACTGGGCGGCGCAGCATGGCGCGGCCATTACCGACATCGTGCTGGACGAGGTCAACCGCTATGGCGGCAGCATCAGCGCCGAACACGGCATTGGCCAACTCAAGCGCGACCATTTCCTGCACAGCAAGGATCCGCTGGAACTGCGCCTGATGCGTGACATCAAGCGCCTGGTCGATCCCGCCGGCATCCTGAATCCCGGCAAGCTGCTGTAGTTTTCGCGCCGCCGCCGTGGGGCGGCGGCGCTTCGTTCATTTACTCGAGGGGAAGAGACATGCACGCGAATTACATCAACGGGGCTTGGGTCGACGGCGTCGACGTGCGCGCCAACGTCAATCCGTCGAACCTGGCCGACATCGTGGGCGAATACGCGCAAGCCGATGCCGCCCAGACCACGCAGGCCATCGCCGCCGCCCACGCCGCCGCGCACGACTGGGCCCGCACCACCGGGCAACGCCGCGCCGACATCCTGGACGCGGTGGGCAACGAGATCCTGGCGCGCAAGGAAGAGCTGGGCCGGCTGCTGTCGCGCGAGGAAGGCAAGACGCTGCCCGAAGGCATCGGCGAGGCCACCCGCGCGGGCTATATCTTCAAGTTCTTCGCCGGCGAGGCCCTGCGCATCCCGGGCGAAAAGCTGCCCATGACGCGCCCCGGCATCGAGGCCGAGGTCACGCGCGAGCCGGTGGGCGTGGTGGGCATCATCGCGCCGTGGAATTTCCCCATTGCGATCCCGGCCTGGAAGATCGCGCCGGCGCTGGCCTACGGCAACACGGTGGTGTTCAAGCCGGCCGACCTGGTGCCGGGCAGCGCCTGGGCGCTGGCCGAGATCCTGAGCCGCGCGGGCTTGCCGGCGGGGGTGTTCAACCTGGTGATGGGGCGCGGCAGCATCGTGGGCCAGGCCATCCTGGACGACAAGCGCGTCGACGCCATCAGCTTCACGGGCTCGGTGGCGACCGGCCGCCGCGTGGCCCAGGCCGCCATGATGCGCATGGCCAAGGTGCAGCTGGAAATGGGCGGCAAGAACCCCATGGTGGTGCTGGACGACGCCGACCTGAAGGTGGCGGTGGAAAGCGCGGTCAATGGCGCGTATTTTTCTACCGGCCAGCGTTGCACGGCGTCCAGCCGCCTGATCGTGCAGAAGGGCATTTACCCGCGCTTCGTGGCGGCGGTGCAGGAACGCCTGCAGGGCCTGAAGATCGACGACGCGCTGCAGCCCGGCACCGACATCGGCCCGGTGGTCGACGACAGCCAGCTGGCGCAGAACCAGAAGTACGTGGGCATCGGCCGCGACGAGGGCGCCAAGCTGGCCTACGGCGGCGAACTGGTCAAGCGCGCCACCGAGGGGTATTACATGACGCCGGCGCTGTTCGTGGACTGCGGCAACGACCTGCGCATCAGCCGCGAGGAAATCTTCGGCCCGGTGGCCGCGGTGATCCCGGCGGATTCGTTCGAGCATGCGCTGGAACTGGCCAACGACACCGAGTTCGGCCTGTCGGCCGGCATCTGCACGACGTCGCTGAAGTACGCCACGCAGTTCAAGCGCGATGCGCAGGCCGGGATGGTGATGGTGAACTGCCCCACGGCGGGGGTGGATTATCACGTGCCGTTCGGCGGGCGCAAGGGCTCCAGCTACGGCTCGCGCGAGCAGGGGCGCTATGCGGCGGAGTTCTACACCACCGTCAAGACGGCGTATACGGCGGCTTGACGCGGCTTGCCGCGCGGTGTCAGACACCCCGAAGGGTGTCTGACACCGGGGCATGGGGCAGGCCGCCCGGCACGCCCCATCCCCGCGCTTGCCGCCACCCCCACTACGCCTGGTGGTAGATCTCCGATCCCTTCTTCACGAATTCCACCGCCTTTTCCTGCATGCCTTTCTGCAGCGCGTCTTTCTCGTTCACACCCTGCGACGCGGCGTAGTCGCGTACGTCCTGGGTGATCTTCATGCTGCAGAAGTGCGGCCCGCACATGGAGCAGAAGTGCGCCACTTTCATGGAATCCTTCGGCAGGGTCTCGTCGTGGAATTCCTTGGCGGTGTCCGGGTCCAGGCCCAGGTTGAACTGGTCGTCCCAGCGGAACTCGAAGCGCGCCTTCGACAGGGCGTTGTCGCGGATCGCCGCGCCGGGATGCCCCTTGGCCAGGTCGGCCGCGTGGGCGGCGATCTTGTACGTGATGATGCCGTCCTTCACGTCTTTCTTGTTGGGCAGGCCCAGGTGTTCCTTCGGCGTCACATAACAGAGCATGGCGGTGCCGTACCAGCCGATCAGCGCCGCGCCGATGCCCGAGGTGATGTGGTCGTAGCCCGGCGCGATGTCGGTGGTCAGCGGGCCCAGCGTGTAGAACGGCGCCTCGTGGCAGTGTTCCAGCTGCAGGTCCATGTTTTCCTTGATCATCTGCATCGGCACGTGGCCCGGGCCCTCGATCATGACCTGCACGTCGTGCTTCCAGGCCACCTGGGTCAGCTCGCCCAGCGTCTTCAGTTCGGCGAACTGCGCCTCGTCGTTGGCGTCATAGGCCGAGCCCGGCCGCAGGCCGTCGCCCAGCGAGAAGCTGACGTCGTAGGCCTTCATGATGTCGCAGATCTCTTCGAAGCGCTCGTACAGGAAGCTTTCCTTGTGGTGCGCCAGGCACCACTTGGCCATGATCGACCCGCCGCGCGACACGATGCCGGTCATGCGGTCAGCCGTCATGGGGATGAAGGGCAGGCGCACGCCCGCGTGGATGGTGAAGTAGTCCACGCCCTGTTCGGCCTGCTCGATCAGCGTGTCGCGGAAGATTTCCCAGGTCAGTTCCTCGGCCTTGCCGTCCACCTTTTCCAGCGCCTGGTAGATGGGCACCGTGCCGATCGGCACCGGCGAATTGCGGATGATCCACTCGCGGGTCTCGTGGATGTGCTTGCCGGTGGACAGGTCCATGACCGTGTCGCCGCCCCAGCGGATGGCCCAGGTCATTTTCTCGACTTCTTCGCCGATGCCCGAGCTGACCGCCGAATTGCCGATATTGGCGTTGATCTT
>Ga0182741_1001295_pt1 | contig 33289 bp, 27 predicted proteins | sample eDN5th37CBELigOP_FD_128874 | JGI IMG/M metagenome (GOLD analysis project Ga0182741, IMG submission 128874) | Enriched Organic Plus compost microbial communities from Emeryville, California, USA - eDNA 5th pass 37_C BE-Lig OP (version 2) (version 2) ... | reverse complement strand
CACGCAGATCGCGACCGTCCAGGGCGCCATCGGCGCCGGCCAGATGATGCCGTTGGCGTCGTGGTTCTGCTCGATTGCCGCGGCGACGATGCGGGAGACGCCGATGCCGTAGCAGCCCATCGCGGGCGTGGCGGCCTTGCCGTTCTCGTCCAGCACGGTGAACTGCATCGCTTCGCTGTATTTGCGGCCCAACTGGAACACGTGGCCGACCTCGATGCCGCGTGCGAGCCGGATCTGGCCGCCATCGGCGGCGGTTTCGCCGGCGACGACGTTGCGGATGTCGGCGACGGTTTCCGGTTCGGCCAGATCGCGGCCCCAGTTGACGCCGGCCAGGTGGAAACCGGCCTCGTTGGCGCCTACCACGAAATCGGCCAGGGCCGCGACGTCGCGATCGGCAATCACGCGGATCGCCTGGCGCGGATTGATCGGGCCGAGGAAGCCCGGTTCGCTGCCCAGATGGGCGAGGATTTCCGCTTCGCTGGCCAGGCGATAGCCGGCCATGCCGGCCACCTTCGTCAGCTTGATCTCGTTGACCGCGTGATCGCCGCGCACCAGCGCGAGCACGAACCCACCGTCGGTCATCAGCGCGACCGACTTGACCGTGCGCGCCAGCGGAATGCCCATCAGCGCCGCGACGTCCTCGCAGGTCTTCTGGGTGGGCGTGGCGATCCTGCGCATCTCTTCCGCCGCGGCCGGACGCGGGCCGGGCGCGGCCGCCTGCGCGGCTTCCACGTTGGCGGCGTAGTCCGAACCGGTGGAGAAGGCGAGCGCATCCTCGCCGGATTCGGCCAGGACGTGGAATTCCTGCGACGCGTCGCCGCCGATGGCGCCGCTGTCGGCCTGCACCGCGCGGAAGTCCAGGCCCAGGCGGGTGAAGATGCGCGTGTAGGCCGCGTGCATGTTGCGGTACTCGCGCACCAGATCCTCGTCGGTCAGGTGGAACGAATAGGCGTCCTTCATGATGAACTCGCGCGCGCGCATCACCCCGAAGCGCGGGCGGATCTCGTCGCGGAACTTGGTCTGGATCTGGTAGAAGTTCACCGGCAACTGCTTGTAGCTGTTCAGTTCCTGCCGGGCGAACTCGGTGATCGCTTCTTCCGCGGTGGGGCTGTAGCAGAATTCCTGCTCCTTGCGATCCTTGAGCTTGAGCAACTGGTCGCCGAACTTGTCCCAGCGCCCGCTCTCGTCCCACAGCTCGCGCGGCTGGATGGTCGGCATCACCATTTCGATCGCGCCGGCGCGGTTCATTTCCTCGCGGACCACCGTTTCCACCTTGCGCAGCACCCGCAGGCCCAGCGGGGACCAGGTGTACAGGCCGGCGGCCAGCTTGCGGATCATGCCGGCGCGCAGCATCAACTGGTGGCTGACCAGTTCGGCGTCGGCCGGGGTTTCCTTGGTGGTGCGGAGATGGAATTGCGACAGGCGCATCGAGATTCGGTTTCGGGGGAATGAGCGCTCTATTCTGCCAGCCTTGCGCAGCCGGTGCCCGCGCCTGCGCGGCCGCAGCGCGGGGCGATGGCGGATTGAGGCGATTCCGCCGGCGCGGCGGCGGGGAATCAGTTGGCGGGCGGCGCGCAGTACGCCTTTTCGGCCGCCTGGGCCAGCGCCAACTGGTTGGCGCGCTGGGTGTCGTCCATCGGCTGGCCGGGCTTGCCGTCCGCGCCGGCCTGCGCGACCGGGCCGCTGGCGCGCAGGATTTCCAGATTCCTGCGCGCGGTGGTGCATTGCGGATGCTCGACGGACTTGCCCGCGGCCGTGACGGCCTGCGGCAGCGGTTCCCCGCGCGGGGCGATGTGGCGGTCCTGGTACTGCGTGCCGGCCGGAGGCTTGTCCGAATAGTGGGTCACGCCCTTGGCGTCCTTCCACTGGTAGACCGGGGTGGCGAGGGACGGCACGCCGGCCACGGCAGCCAGCGCCAGCAGCAGGCCGGTAGACAGTCGGGGCAGTGGGCGCACGGTCGGCTCCTGGCGGGAACGGCGGGAACGGCGGGAACCGGATTGCAGCATCCCCCCGCCGGCCTGGCAAGCCGGAGGCGGGGGGCCTTGGGCTAAACTGGGACGCATGGACGAAATCAAGCCGCCGCCGCGCTCCCGCGGCATCTATCTGTTGCCGAACCTGTTCACCACCGCCGGCCTGTTCGCGGGCTTCTACGCGATCATCGCCGCGGCCGACGGGCAGTTCGTCAATGCCGCCATCGCGGTGTTCGTGGCGGGCCTGATGGATGGCATCGACGGCCGGGTCGCCCGGCTGACCGGCACCAGCAGCGCCTTCGGCGTGCAATACGACTCGCTCGCGGATCTGGTCAGCTTCGGCCTGGCGCCGGCGCTGGTGATGTATCACTGGTCGTTGTCGGCGTTGAAGCTGGACAGTGCGGCGATGGGACGGGTCGGCTGGGCGGTGGCCTTCCTCTATGCGGCCTGCGCGGCGCTGCGCCTGGCGCGCTTCAACACCCAGGTCGGCACCATCGACAAACGCTGGTTCGTCGGCCTGGCCAGTCCGGCGGCGGCCGGACTGATGATGTCCTTCGTGTGGGCGTTCGCGGACGGCAGCCTGGGCTGGAACGGCGACGAACTGCGCTACGTGGCGCTGGCGGTGACGATCCTCGCGGCCCTGCTGATGGTCAGCCGGATCCGTTTCTGGAGCTTCAAGGGCAGCGGTGAAGGCGGTGCCCGCGCGGACCGCGTGCCGTTCGTGGGGCTGTTCCTGGTCGCGGTGATCATCGCGATCCTGTTCATCGATCTGCCGCGGGTGCTGTTCGCGGTCGGCGTGGTCTACGCGCTTTCCGGCCCGGGCTACTGGCTGTGGCAGCGGGCGCGCCGCAGGGAGGCGCGGGCGTGAGCCTGTCGCCGCAGGACGCGCCCTGGTCGGCGGAGCAGCAAGGCTGGCTGGCCGCGCTGGGCTATACCGTGTGGGTGGCCGGCGCGCCCGCGTCCGCCGATGCGGAGCCGGTCGAAACCGCCGCCCCGCAGGCCGCCGCCCCGGGCAGGGCAGAGGCGGCGGTGCCGCCGACGTTTTCCGAACGTCCCGGGCATGCATCGGGACGCGCGCCGGCGACGCGGGTCGCGCCTTCCCCGGAACCGCCGCCGGCGCCCGAGCGCGCCCGCGCCGTACCGCCTCGCGCTCGCCCCGCCTCGCGGTTGCCGGACCGCCTGCACTTCGCGCTGATCCGGGCCTCGGGCTGCAATCCGAACGCCGAAGGCGCGGCGGAGATCTTCGCGCAGTGGCCGTCGTCATCCGAACTGCGCGGCAATCCGGCCGCCAAGCGCGCCTTGTGGCCTCGGCTGCGCGCACTGCGCAGGCCGTCCACGCCATGAGCGCGGTCAGCGTCGAGTCGGCCATCGCGCCTTCGGCCTCGTTGCGGCCGATGCGCGACGGCGACCTCGACGCGGTAATGGCGATCGAGCAGCGCGCCTATCCGTTCCCGTGGACCCGCGGCATTTTCCGTGACTGCCTCAAGGCGGGCTATCCGGCGTGGGTGATGGTCGAACATGGCCTGGTGATCGGCTACGGCCTGATCAGCGTGGCCGCGGACGAAGCGCACATCCTCAATGTGTGCGTGGCCCCCGAGCGCCAGGGGCGCGGACTCGGTCGCCACCTGTTGCGCGCGCTGGTGAAGCAGGCGCGCGACCTGCACGCCGGCCGCGTGTTCCTGGAAGTACGACCCTCCAATCTCGGCGCGATCCGGCTGTACCACAGCGAAGGGTTCAACGAGATCGGCCGCCGGCCGCGCTATTACCCCGCGCGTGACGGCCGCGAAGACGCGCTGGTGATGGCGATCGAACTGGTGGCCGACGACATCGAGAAGATGCCGCCGCTGTAAGGCGGGCCAACGCCCGCCTCGCAGGCGTCAGAGCTTGGCGCGCTGTTCGCGCAGGGCGGTGAGCTGGTGGGTCCACTCGGCCAGGCGCTGGCGTTCCTGCTCGACCACCGCCGCCGGTGCGTTCTGCACGAAGGTTGCGTTGCCCAGCTTGCCGTTGCACTTGCCGATCTCGCCTTCGACGCGCTTGATTTCCTTGTCCAGGCGGCTGCGCTCGGCGTCCAGATCCACCAGGCCCTCCAGCGGGACCAGCAACTTGAGTTCGCCGATCACGGCCGCGGCCGACGCGGGCGCCGCGACATCGGCGGCCAGCCATTCGATGGCCTCCAGCTTCAGCAGGAACGACAGCGATGGCGCATGCCGCTCCACCCGCAAGAGATCCTGTTCGCCGCCGCCCTGCAGCAACAGGCGCACGCTGCGCGACGGCGCGACGTTCAGTTCGCTGCGCACGCGGCGCAGCGCCGACACCATGGTCTTCAGCCATTCCACGTCGGCTTCGGCGACACCGAAATCCTGGCCGGCGAAATCCGCGGGCGTCGGGTAGGCGCGCATGGAAATCGTTGCATCGGCGATGCCCAGGCGCGGCGCCACCTGCCGCCACAGTTCCTCGGTGACGAACGGGATCAGCGGGTGCAGCAGGCGCAGCAGCGCTTCGAGCACGTACAGCAGGGTGTGCCGGGTGCTGGCGGCGGCGGCCGCGTCGCTGCCGTTCAACGCCGGCTTGGCGAGTTCGACGAACCAGTCGCAGAACTCGTTCCAGGCGAATTCGTACAGCGCCTGCGCGAGCAGATCGAAGCGGTAGTTGGCGAAGTGCGTCGCGGCCTCGGCGGTGACCTTGGCGAGGCGGGCGAGGATCCACTTTTCCGCGTCGGTGGCGGGATGGGGGATTGCCGTGCCCGCGTCCGCGGGAAGGGACAGGCTCGCGGTGTTCATCAGCACGAAGCGACTGGCGTTCCACAGCTTGTTGCAGAAGTTCTTGTAGCCCTCGGCGCGGCCCAGGTCGAACTTGATGTCACGCCCGTGGGTGGCCAGCGCGGCGATGGTGAAGCGCAGCGCGTCGGCGCCGTGCTGGGCGATGCCGTCCGGGAATTCCTTGCGGGTGGCCTTCTCGATCTTCTCGGCCATCTTCGGCTGCATCAGCCCGCGGGTGCGCTTGGCGACCAGATCCTCCAGCGAGATGCCGTCGATGATGTCGAGCGGATCCAGCACGTTGCCCTTGGACTTGGACATCTTCTGGCCGTCCTTGTCGCGGATCAGGCCGGTGATGTAGACGTCCTTGAAGGGCACCTCGCCGGTGAAATGATCGGTCGCCATGATCATGCGCGCGACCCAGAAGAAGATGATGTCGAAGCCGGTGACCAGCACCGACGAGGGCAGGTAGCGATCGTAGCCGCGCGCGGCCATCGCCTGCGGATCCGGCCAGCCCAGGGTGCTGAACGGCCACAGCTGCGAGGAGAACCAGGTTTCCAGCACGTCGCTGTCCTGGGTCAGGACGACGTCGTCGGACAGGCCGTTCTTCGCGCGCGCCTCGGCCTCGTCGCGACCGACGTAGCAGCGGCCCTCGGCGTCGAACCAGGCCGGGATGCGATGGCCCCACCAGAGTTGGCGGCTGATGCACCAATCCTGGATGTTCTCCATCCAGTGGCGATAGGTGTTGATCCAGTTCGGCGGCACGAACTTCACGCTGCCGTTCTCGACCAGTTCCAGCCCGCGGCGGGCCAGGTCGTCCATCTTCACGAACCACTGATCGGTCAGGTACGGCTCGATCACCTGGCCGGTGCGGTCGCCGCGTGGCACCTGCAGCTTGTGCGGCCGGGTCTCCACCAGCAGGCCGGCTTCCTCCAGATCGGCCAGCACCGCCTTGCGAGCTTCATAGCGATCCAGCCCGCGGTATTTCCCGGGTGCGTTGTCGTTGAGGGCGGCGGTCGGGGTGAACAGGTTGATCAACGGCAGGCCGTGGCGGACGCCGACCTGGTAGTCGTTGAAGTCGTGCGCGGGCGTGACCTTGACCACGCCGGTGCCGAATTCGCGATCCACGTAGTCGTCGGCGATCACCGGAATCTCGCGATCGGTCAGCGGCAGCTTGACCCGCTGGCCGATCAGGTGCGCGTAGCGCTCGTCTTCCGGATGCACCATCACCGCGACATCGCCGAGCATGGTTTCCGGGCGGGTGGTGGCCACGGTCACGCTGCCGCTGCCATCGGCCAGCGGGTAGGCGATCGACCACAGGAAGCCGTCTTCCTCGACGTTCTCCACTTCCAGATCCGAGATCGCCGTCTTCAGCACCGGATCCCAGTTGACCAGGCGCTGGCCGCGGTAGATCAGGCCTTCCTCGTGCCAGCGCACGAACGCTTCGATGACCGCGCGCGAGGGTTCCGGATCCATGGTGAAGGTGCTGCGCGACCAGTCGCCGGACGTACCCAGCCGGCGCATCTGCCGTTCGATGGTGTCGCCGGACTCCGCCTTCCATTCCCACACCTTGCCGATGAAGCCCTCGCGGCCCAGCCCGTCGCGGGTGAGGTTTTCCTGGCTCAGGTTGCGCGCCACCACCATCTCGGTGGCGATGCCCGCATGGTCGGTGCCGACCTGCCACAGCGTGTCGAAACCGCGCATGCGGTGGTAGCGGATCAGCGCATCCATCAGGGTCTGCTGGAATGCGTGGCCCATGTGCAGGGTGCCGGTGACGTTCGGCGGCGGCAGCAGGATCGTGTACGGCTCGCCCTCGCCCCGCGGCTTGAAATGTCCGGCGTTTTCCCACTCGGCGTACAGGCGGGATTCGAAGGTCTTGGGATCGTAGCTGGAGGCGAGGTCGGTCATTGGGGACGGGATTCGGGATTGGGGATTGGGGATTCGTGATGGCGACGGGATGCATCCAACGGCATCTCCAATCCCCATCCCGAATCCCGGCGACCACTACATGTCGTACTTGTTCACGTCGAAGCCGCGCGCCTTGTACTGCTTCCAGCGCTCGCGCAGCGGGTCGCGTGCGGCGGGGTCGGCGGGCACCACTTCGAGCACGCGATCGCAGGCGCCGGCGTAGGCTTCGTCGCGCAGGTTGATGACCAGTGCGCGCGGGGGCGCATCGACGTCCGGCGTGGCGATCAGCACCGGCGTCAGATCGTCTTCCTCGTCGGTGCCGGCAATCTGGTGCGGGATGTAGGCCTCGTCATCGAACGCCCACAGCAGTTCGTCCAGTTCCTCGGCCTGCGCGGCATCGCGCGCCAGGATCAGCGTCCAGTGGTTGCCGTCGTAGGCCTTGCGCGCCAGCTCGCAGACCAGCCGCAGCGGCTCTTCCAGGAACCGGGGCTTGGCGATGAGGTAGAAATCGGCGCGCATGGGGGCAGGGATTCGGGATTGGGGAGTGGGGATTCGCGAAAGCGTCTTCAACGGATTCGGGATTCATGCCTGGCACGAATCCCGAATCCCGAATCTCAAATCCCGGCTCTGTCCAGCAGCCACTGCGCCAGCAGGCCGACCGGCCGGCCGGTGGCCATGCCGCGCTTGCCCTCGTCGTTGGCGACGCCGGCGATGTCCAGGTGCGCCCAGCGCTGGCCTTCGGTGAAGCGGGCCAGGAAGCAGCCGGCGGTGATCGCACCGGCCCAGCGGCCGCCGATGTTGTAGACGTCGGCGAAGGTGGAATCCAGCTGGGTCTGGTACTCGTCCCACAGCGGCAGGCGCCAGGCGCGATCGAACACTTGCTCGCCGGCGGCGAGCAGTTCGTTGGACAGATCGTCGTGCTTGCTCATCAGGCCGGTGGCGTAGCGGCCCAGCGCGACGATGCAGGCGCCGGTGAGGGTGGCGGCGTCGACCAGCGCCTGCGGCTCGAAACGCTGCGCATAGGTCAGCGCGTCGCACAGGATCAGGCGGCCCTCGGCGTCGGTGTTGCCGACCTCGATGGTCTTGCCGGACATGCTGGTGATGACGTCGGACGGGCGGTAGGCGTTGCCGTCGATGGCGTTTTCCACCGCCGGCACGATCACCACCAGGTTCAGCGGCAGCTGCATCTTCACCGCGGCCACGAAGGTGCCGATGACGCTGCCGGCGCCCAGCATGTCGTACTTCATTTCCTCGATGCCGCCCTGGGTCTTCAGGTTGACGCCACCGGTGTCGAAGGTGATGCCCTTGCCGACCAGCACGTAGGGCTTGGCGTCGCCGCCGTTGTTCCACTTCAGCACGATCAGGCGCGGACGGTTGGCCGAGCCGCGGGCCACCGCCAGCAGCGAGCCCATGCCCAGGGTTTCCATCTGCGCCTCGTCCAGCACCTCGCATTCGGCGCCGTTGTCCGCGGCGAATTTCTGCGACTGCTCGGCCAGGTAGGCCGGGTTGCAGATGTTCGGCGGCAGGTTGCCCAGTTCGCGGGTGAACTGCACGCCCGCGGCGATCGCCACGCCCTGCGCCAGCGCCTGTGCGTCGTCGCCGGAAACTACGAAGCGGGCCAGGCCCGGATCGTCGTTCTTCTTCTTGCCCAGCGTTGCGGTATAGCGGTAGCACGCATGGTCGGCGGCGACCACGGCCTGGCGGATCTTCCAGGCAGCGTCGCGATCCTTGACCTCGACCTCGGACAGGGTGAACAGCGCGCTGGCGGAAGGACCGGTCTTGAGCGCGCGGGCGGCGTCGCCCACCGCCTTCAGGTACTGCGGCACGCCGAACTTGGCGGTTTCACCCAGGCCGATCACCAGCACGCGCGGCGCGGTCACGCCCGGCAGGTCGTGCAGCAGGGCGCTGCGACCGGTCTTGCCGCTGACGTCGCCGCGTGCGACCAGGGCCGCCAACCGGCCTCCGCTGGCGGCGTCGATGGCCTGCGCGGCCGGGGTCAGGGTCTTGTCGGCATAGGCGCCGACCACGACGCAGTCGACGCCGGCGCTGGCCGGGGCGTCATGGTTCAGGGTGAATTCCAGGGTCATTGAGCAGATTCCATGGCCAGTTCCGTACAATCGCGGGTCCTGTCGAAGGGCGGGCTTCCCGTGCGGAAGCGCAAGACCGCCGTCTGCCGACGCCAGCGAACGAACCCCGGATTGTAAAACAAGCACGATGCCGAAGCTGGACCGCTACCTGTTCCGCGAATTCACCCAGAGCTTTCTGGCCACGCTGATCATCCTGCTGATGGTCAGCGTGGGCGGGGTCATGGCCGACATCCTGGGCAAGGTCGCCGACGGCAAGGTGCCGGCCCGGCTGCTGCTGTCCCAGCTGGGCCTGCAATTCCTGGGCTATCTGCCCTACATCCTGCCGCTGGCGCTGATGCTGGGCCTGCTGCTGGCCTTTTCCCGGCTGTACCGGGACTCGGAGATGGCCGTGTTCACCGGCACCGGCATCGGGCCGCGCCGCCTGCTCAAGCCGCTGCTGATGGTGGTCGTGCCGGTAGTGGCCGCGGTTGCGTTGTGCTCGCTGTGGCTGGGGCCCTGGGCCAAGCGCACCGCCGAGAACATGCTGGACCAGGCCAACCGCAGCCTGGTGGTGTCCGGGCTGGAAGCGGGCAAGTTCACCGTGCTGTCGAACGGCACCGTGGTGTACGTCAGCGGGATTTCCGCGGATGGCACCACCCTGAACCGGGTGTTCATGCACCGCCAGAAGGAGGACCGCCTGGACGTGGTGACCGCCCAGAACGGGCAGATGTTCTTCGAGGGCCAGCGCAAGCGCTACCTGCGCCTGACCGACGGATTCCGGGTCGAAGGCCCGGCCGGGGAAGGCCTGGACTACCGGTTGATGCGCTATGCCAGCAACGAGGCCGCGCTGCCGGATCGGACCGACACCCTCGATCAGGACGATCCCGAGCTGCTTTCCACCCCGGCGCTGCTGGCGGACGCCCGGCCGGGCGCCAACGCCCAGCTGCACGCCCGACTGACGCCGCCGCTGCTGGCGCTGGCGTTCGCCCTGCTGACCCTGCCGCTGTCGCGCAGTTCGCCGCGCCAGGCGCGCTACGGGCGGGTGATGCTGGGTTTCCTGGGCTATCTGGTCGGCGTCAGCCTGATGTTCAACGGTACCCAGTTGCTGGCCGACGGCAAGCTGCCGGGCATGCTCGGCCTATGGTGGCTGACCCTGCCGCTGCTGGCGGCGGCCGTCTGGTTCTATCTGCGTGACGGCAAGCTGGGCCGCCCGAGGGCTCGGGCATGAGGCTGCGTCCGAACCTGCACGATCTGTACGTCGGCCGGGTGGTGCTGGCGACGGTGCTGCTGACCTGGGCGGTGCTGGTCGGCCTGGACGTGGTGATGGCGCTCTCCAACGAGGTCAGCGACATCGGCAAGGGCAACTACACCTTCGGGCATGCGGTGGCCTGGGTCGCCTACACGGTGCCGCGCCGCGCCTACACGATGTTCCCGACCGCGGCGGTGATCGGTTCGCTGATGGGCCTGGGCCAGCTGGCGGCGAGCTCCGAATTGACCGCATTGCGCGCGCTGGGCCTTTCGCGCCGGCGCCTGAGCATCTCGGTGGCGGCCGCGCTCGGAATCCTGACCGCGGTGATGGTGTTCAGCGGCGAGACGCTGGGACCCTGGGGCCAGCGCCAGGCCGACATGCTGAAGAACAGCGCGCGCAGCGGCGACGTGGCGATGGATCGCTTCTATGGCCTGTGGGCGCGCGAGGGCAACACCTTCATGTACGCGCAGAGCGGCGAGGAGCGCAAGGAAAACGGCCGCAACTGGCTGCAATTGCGTGATGTCCGCCTGTACGAGCTTGCGCCGGACGGGCGCCTGGCGTCGATCGCGCACGCCGCGACCGCCGAGCACCTGGAAGGGCATTGGCTGCTGAAGAACGTGCGCCGCACCACCTTCCATGCGCGTTCGGTGACCCAGCAGCAGGTGCTGGGCGAGCGCTGGGAATCCAAGCTGGATGCGGCGGTGCTGTCGTCGGGACTGACCAAGGCGCGCAACCTGCCGACCCGCGAGCTGGGCCAGAACATCGACTACCGCAAGCGCAACGGCCTGGACGCGCGCGAGTACGAGGATCTGTACTGGAGCCGCTGGTTCTACCCGCTCAACGTCCTGGCGCTGTGCCTGGCGGCGATTCCGTTCGCATTCGGCAGCCTGCGCAGCGGCGGCATGGGCAAGCGCCTGTTCCTCGGCATCATCTTCGCGGTCAGCTTCTGGGCGCTGCAATTGCAGTTCGTGCGCCTGGCCAGCGCGTTCCACCTGGATTTCCGGATCGCCTACGCGATGCCGCCGATTCTGCTGCTGGCGGTCTCGGCCTGGATGTTCCGCAGGCGCAGCGCCTAGCACGCCCGCAGCGCGCCGATGAAAGGACGCGTCAGCGCTCCCGCTTCGGCAGGCGGATGGTGCGTGTCTGGCTGGCCCGGTCGTGCCACGTCAACCGTTCCCGATCCACCCACGCCCACCAGAAGCCCAGCCCCGCCAGCGCCAGCGACAGCGTGGCGACGCCGAAACGCACCCACAGCGCGCGCATCGATGGCGCACCGCCCTGCCTGTCGATCACCTTCAATCGCCAGGGACGCATGCCCAGGGTCTGGCCACCGCGCGCCCAGCTGAGGGTGGCGTACAGGCCCGCGACGGCCCAGCAGCACAGCCAGAGCAGGATCTGCAGCGGACTGTAAGGCGCGATGTTCTCGCGTGCGGCGTGATGGCCGAGGAAGGTGTAGCCGAGCGTGAAAGCCAGCGAGACCAGCATCCACAGCGCCAGCACCGGCCACACGTCGTAGAGCAGCGCAAGCAGGCGCCAGCCGATCAGGGCGCGGGATTTTTCGGCGGGTGCAACGGATGCGGTCATCGCGAAAGGATAGCGCGCCGCCAACGCGCACGTATCCGCTGGCGTGCGGGACCCGGCGAATCTGCCCTAAGCTTTGCGCCATGACCGTCCGTACGCCCGCCGAACGCCGCCAGCAGATCCAGGCGCTGCCGCCCGTTCCCGACGCCGACGCCGAGGCGATCGCCGCCTTCCTGGACGCGACCTGGGCCGAAAGTGGCCTGGCGCGGCCATCGCTGGACAGTTATCGCCGGGATCTGGAAGGGTTCGCGCGCTGGCGCGAGGGTGCGCAGGGCGGACTGGCCCGCGCCGATCGCGCCGCCCTGTTCGATTATTTCGCCTGGCGTACCCGGCAGGGCTATTCGCCCCGGAGCAATGCGCGCCTGCTGTCGTCCCTGCGCGCGTTCTTCGCCCACCGCCTGCGCCGCGGCGACCGCAGCGATGATCCCACCGCGCTGCTGGATCCGCCCAAGCTGCCGCGCTCGCTGCCCAAGGCGCTGGCCGAGTCGGAGATCGATGCGCTGCTGGCGGCGCCGGATGTCGAAACTCCCGCGGGCCTGCGCGACCGCGCGATGCTGGAACTGATGTATGCGGCCGGCCTGCGTGTCAGCGAACTGGTCAACCTGCCGGCGACCGCGGTCAACCTGCGCCAGGGCGTGATCCGGGTGACCGGCAAGGGCAGCAAGGAGCGGCTGGTGCCGCTGGGCGAGGAGTCCCAGCATTGGCTGGAGACCTACCTGGCGCGCGCGCGTCCGGCACTGGCCGGCAAGCGCAGCCTCGCCGCGCTGTTCCTGACCCCGCAGGGCGAAGCGCCCACCCGCCAGCAATTCTGGACCCTGGTCAAGCGTTATGCGGCGGTGGCCGGCATCGATCCGGTCCGCATCAGCCCGCACGGCCTGCGCCACAGTTTCGCGACCCACCTGTTGAACCGGGGCGCGGATCTGCGCGCGCTGCAACTGTTGCTGGGCCACAGCTCGCTCTCGACGACCCAGATCTACACACTGGTGGCGCGCGAACATCTCAAACAATTGCACGGCAAGCATCATCCGCGCGCCTGACGCCCGTTAATCGCACCGACGCGCGGCTGTGCGAGAATCGCCGCAATCCCGACTGGCCGCCTGCGGCGGAATGAACACGAAATGCCGACGATTCGCCTTCTCTTCGCCGCGCTGCTGGGCGCGCTCAGCCTGACCGCCTGCGCGCAGGCACCGCAGGCGCCCGGCACCGACGCCAAGACCGCGCCCGCCGCGAACGCGGGCGGCAGCGCCACCGACGCCAAGGTGCGCGAGGCCATCAAGCGCCTCAACCCGCAGATCAGCATCGAATACATCGGTGCCGCGCCGCTGCCCGGGTTCCGCGAAGTGATCGCCGGCGGCCAACTGGTCTACATCAGTGATGACGGCCGTTACCTGGTGCAGGGCGCGGTGGTCGATCTGCAGGGCGGGAACCGCGAACTGATGAAGGGCAGCCCGGCGATGGCGCGTTACCGCGCCGAGCTGATCAAGTCGGTGCCGCACGCCGACCGCATCGTGTTCTCGCCGCCGAACGCCAAGTACACCGTCAGCGTGTTCACGGACATCGAGTGCGGCTATTGCCGCAAGCTGCACAGCGAGATCGCCGAGATCAACCGGCAGGGCATCGCGGTGGAATACCTCGCGTTCCCGCGCATGGGCCTGGGCAGCCAGGACCACAAGGACATGATCTCGGTCTGGTGCGCCAGCGATCGCAAGAAGGCATTGACCGAAGCCAAGTCGGGCCGGCCGGTCCAGGCCCGCGACTGCACCAACCCGGTGACCATGGAGTACAACATCGGCCAGCGGGTCGGGGTGGACGGTACTCCCGCGATCTTCGCGGCCGACGGTACCCAGCTGGGCGGCTACCTGCCGCCGGCGGCCCTGCGCAAGGCGCTGGACGACCTGGCTGCGGACAAGGCCAAGGCCGGCGGCGCGCCCTGAGCCTCGTCCTGCGGGCCGGTCCCGGCGACGGGACCGGCCTTTTTCATGTCCGTGGCCGGGTTTCCGGGGCCGCCGGGCCGGGCGGGAGTCCGGCATCGGGTCCGCGGACCCGGGCTCCGCTACAATAGCGGGCCCCGTCCTGACGGCACGCTCCCACGGTTCCGGACATGATCGTCCTCGAAGGCCAGCCGGCCTTGTCGCAATTCCGCCGCGCGCGGCTCGAAAGCAAGCTCCAGTCCCTGGTCCCCGAAATCCGCATCCGCGGTGCCTGGCATGTCTATTTCATCGACGCCGACGCATCGGCCCGGCTCGACCTGGGCACGCTGGGACGCATCCTGCAGGCGCACGATCAACCCGAACCGCTGGCCGCCGGCGGCGTTTCCCGGTTCGTGGTGCCGCGCCTGGGCACGCTGTCGCCGTGGGCCAGCAAGGCCACCGAACTGCTGCGCGGCGCGGGCCTGGACCTGCATCGGGTCGAACGCGGCATGCGCATCGACCTGGAAGGCTGGACCGACGATCTGCCCGCGCTGGCCCGGGCGCTGCACGACCCGATGACGCAGTCGCTGCTGACCGCGCGCGAGCAGGCCGCGGCGCTGTTCACCACGCCGGCGCGGGGCGAACTGGAGCGGATCGCGCCGGCGGATCTGGAAAGCGCCAACGCACGCCTGGGCCTGGCCCTGGCCGACGACGAAATCGCCTACCTGCGCGAGCGTTACGGGGAACTGGGCCGGGATCCGTCCGATGTCGAACTGATGATGTTCGCGCAGGCGAACTCCGAGCACTGCCGGCACAAGATTTTCAATGCGTCCTGGACCATCGACGGCAAGGAGATGCTGGTCAACGGCGGCCCGCAGTCGCTGTTCCGGATGATCAAGCACACCCACGCGCAGACGCCGCAGTACACGCTGTCCGCGTACCGCGACAATGCGGCGGTGGTCGAAGGCTATCCGGCCGCGCGTTTCCGTCCCGACGCGCAGGGCCGATACCGGATCGAGGCGACCCTGGATTCGGCCTTCTGCATCAAGGTCGAGACCCACAATCATCCCACCGCGATCGCACCGTTTCCGGGCGCCAGCACCGGCGCCGGCGGCGAGATCCGCGATGAAGGCGCGACTGGCCGCGGTGGCAAGCCCAAGGCGGGCCTGACCGGCTTCAGCGTGTCGCACCTGCGCATCCCGACCCTGCCGCAACCGTGGGAAGCCGCGCGCGAACTCAATCCGCGCATGGCGCCGGCGCTGGAAATCATGCTCGACGGCCCGCTCGGCGGCGCCGCCTTCAACAACGAATTCGGCCGCCCGAACCTGCTGGGCTATTTCCGCAGCTTCGAACTGGCGCAGGGCGCCGCGCTGGCGCGCGCCTACGACAAGCCGATCATGCTGGCCGGCGGCCTGGGCGCGATCGATCGCAGCCAGGTGCAGAAGAAGACCCTGTCGCCCGGCGACGCGGTGATCGTGCTGGGTGGCCCGGCCATGCTGATCGGCCTGGGCGGCGGCGCCGCCAGTTCGGTGGCTTCCGGCGAGAGCGCCGAGGAGCTGGATTTCGCCAGCGTGCAGCGCGACAACCCGGAAATGGAGCGGCGCTGCCAGGAAGTGATCGATCGCTGCGTGGCGATGGGCGAGGACAACCCGATCCTGTGGTTCCACGACGTCGGCGCGGGCGGCCTGTCCAACGCGATTCCGGAACTGCTGCACGACTCCGGCGTGGGCGGCGTGATCGACCTGGGCAAGGTGCCGACCGACGATCCGTCGCTGTCGCCGATGCAGCTGTGGTGCAACGAATCGCAGGAGCGCTACGTGCTGGGCGTGCCGCAGGCGCGCCTGGCCGAATTCGCGGCGCTGTGCGAACGCGAGCGCTGCCCGTTCGCGGCGGTCGGCGTGGCGACCGCGGAAGAGCGCCTGGTCGTGGCCTATGGCGCGACCCCGGAATCGATTCCGGCGGACGCGCCGATCAACCTGCCGATGGACGTGCTGTTCGGCAAGCCGCCGAAAATGCATCGCGATACCCGTCATCCCGCGCCCGCGCCGTGGCCGGCGCTGGACACCGCGAAGCTGGATCTGCACGAAGCGGGCCTGCGCGTGCTGGCGCACCCGACCGTGGCCGCCAAGCAGTTCCTGATCACGATCGGCGATCGCAGCGTGGGCGGCCTGACCGCGCGCGATCAGTTGATCGGTCCGTGGCAGATGCCGGTCGCCGACTGCGCGATCACCTTGTCGGATTACAGCCGCTTCAGCGGCGAGGCGATGGCGATCGGCGAACGCACGCCACTGGCGTTGCTGGACGCCGCCGCCGCCGCCCGCATGGCGGTGGGCGAGGCGATCACCAATCTGTGCGCGGCGCCGATCGAATCGCTGGACCGGATCAAGCTGTCCGCCAACTGGATGGCCGCCGCCGGCCATGACGGCGAGGACGCGCTGCTGTTCGACGCGGTCCGCGCGGTCGGCATGGAACTGTGCCCGGAACTCGACATCAGCATCCCGGTCGGCAAGGACTCGCTGTCCATGCAGGCGCAGTGGCAGGGCGAAGGCGGCGCGCGCAAATCGGTGTCGCCGGTGTCGCTGGTGATCAGCGCGTTCGCGCCGGTGGCCGACGTGCGCGCCCAGCTCACCCCGCTGCTGCGGCGCGAAGAGGCCAGCGAACTGTGGCTGATCGGCCTGGGCGCGGGCAAGAAACGCCTGGGCGGCTCGGTGCTGGCGCAGGTGCATCCCGAAGCCGGTGGCCGCGACGGCCTGCCCGCCTTCGCCGGTGACGACGCCGACGACGGCGTGCCGGATCTGGACGATCCGCAGCGCCTGCGCGATTTCTTCGCGCTGATCCGCGATGCGCGCGAGGCCAGCCTGTTGCTGGCCTACCACGATCGCAGCGACGGCGGCGCGTTCGCCACCCTGTGCGAAATGGCGTTCGCCTCGCACCTGGGCCTGGACATCAATCTCGACGGCTGGGGCGATGATCCGTTCCGCACCCTGTTCGCCGAGGAACTCGGCGCGGTGGTGCAGGTGGCCGACGAGGATCGCGCCGCGTTCGCCGATCTGGTGGAGCGTCATGCGCTGACCGAGTGCGCGCAGCGCATCGCGCGCCCGACCACGGCGCCGGTGGTGCGCGTCCACCAGGACGGCGAAACCCTGAGCGAGTGGCGCTGGGAAGCACTGTTCGATGCGTGGTGGTCGGTGACCCACGCGATGCAGAAACTGCGCGACAACCCGGAAGCGGCCGATCAGGAACGCGAGGCCGCGCGCCAGTTCGGCGCCGCCGGCCTGAAGCCGAAGCTGGCGTTCGATCCGGCCGAGGACGTGGCCGCCCCGTTCGTTGCCACCGGCGCGCGCCCGAAGGTGGCGATCCTGCGCGAGCAGGGCGTCAACGGGCAGATCGAAATGGCGTCGATCTTCGATCGCGCCGGTTTCGATGCCTACGACGTGCACATGAGCGACCTGGTTGCCGGCCGCGTCTCGCTGGACGGGTTCAAGGGCTTCGCCGCCTGCGGCGGCTTCAGCTACGGCGACGTGCTCGGTGCCGGCCGTGGCTGGGCCACTTCGATCCTGGAGCGCGGTGCGCTGCGCGACGCCTTCGCCGCGTTCTTCGCGCGCGGCGACACGTTCTCGCTGGGCGTGTGCAATGGCTGCCAGATGCTGAGCCAGCTCAAGGACATCATTCCGGGCGCGACCCACTGGCCGCGCTTCCTGCGCAATCGCAGCGAGCAGTTCGAGGCCCGCACGTCGCTGCTGGAAGTGCTGGAGTCGCCGTCGATCTTCCTGCGCGGCATGGCCGGTTCGCGGATTCCGGTGGCGGTGGCGCATGGCGAAGGCCGTGCCGAGTTCGACAGCGGCATCGATCAGGCCGCCGCGCGGGTGGCGCTGCGCTACATCGATGGCGACGGGCAGGTGGCCACGCAATATCCGAACAACCCGAACGGTTCGCCCGACGGCATCACCGGCCTGACCAGCGAGGACGGTCGTTCCACCATCCTCATGCCGCATCCGGAGCGCACGCCGCGCAGCGCCAACCTGAGCTGGGCGCCGGCCGACTGGCCGGAAGACTCGCCGTGGCTGCGGATGTTCCGCAACGCGCGGGTCTGGGTGGGTTGAGCCCGGCTTTCCCGGGGATCAGGAAAAAGCGGCGCCCGTGCGCCGCTTTTTTTTTCACTTGGCTGTCCGGCCGCGGCGCATCCGCCGTCCGCTCGCCTCGCGCGCCGTCGCGGTGATGCCGACACCCGGGACGTTGTACAGTGGGACGCTTGCAGCGGGAGTGCGTGACGTGAATGCCCTGATCGAATCCCAGACCCCCGAAACCGGCGCCGAGGAGCGGATGGTCGAGGCCCTGCTCGCGCGGGGCAAGCTCAAGGAGCCGGATCTGGCGCGGGCGCGGCGGGTGCAGGAGGAGACCGGCGGCAGCCTGCTGTCCCTGCTGTCGCGGTTGGGCCTGGTATCCGAGCGCGACCATGCCGAAACCGCCGCGGAAGTGCTGGGCCTGCCGCTGGTGAGCGTCAAGGAACTGCCCGAATTGCCACCGGAAGCCACGCCGCTGTCGGTCCGCTTCCTCAAGCAGTTCCACGTCTGCCCGGTGGGCGAGGACGAAGCCGGGGTGGATCTGCTGGTGGCCGATCCGCAGGATGGTTATCCCGTCGAGGCCGTGCAGCTGGCGACCGGCAAGGCGGTGCGCCGGCAGGTGGCGCTGCGCTCGGAGATCGATGATCTGATCGAGCGCTACTTCGGCCAGGGCCGCAGTGCGATGGGCGCGATCGTGGAAAATGCCGACGGCGAGGGCGCCGGCGATCTGGACGACGTCGAACACCTGCGCGATCTGGCCTCCGAAGCACCGGTGATCCGGCTGGTCAACCTGATCATCCAGCGCGCGGTGGAACTGCGCGCCTCGGACGTGCACATCGAACCGTTCGAGAACCGGCTCAAGGTCCGCTACCGCGTGGACGGCGTGCTGGAGGAAGCCGAGAGCCCGCCCGCCAACCTCACCGCCGCCGTGATCAGCCGCATCAAGATCATGGCCAAGCTCAACATCGCCGAGCGCCGCCTGCCGCAGGACGGCCGCATCATGCTGCGCGTGCAGGGCAAGGAACTGGATCTGCGCGTGAGCACGGTGCCGACCGCGCACGGCGAAAGCGTGGTGATGCGCCTGCTGGACCGCGAGACGGTGGTGTTCGATTTCAAGCGGCTGGGCTTCACCGATGCGTTCCTGCCGCAGTTCCAGAAGGTACTGGAACAGCCGCACGGCATCCTGCTGGTGACCGGCCCCACCGGTTCCGGCAAGACCACCACGCTGTACACCGCGCTGAGCAAGCTCAACACCAGCGACGTCAAGATCATCACGGTCGAGGATCCGGTCGAATACCAGATCGAGGGCATCAACCAGATCCAGGCCAAACCGCAGATCGGGCTGGACTTCTCGCATGCGCTGCGCAGCATCGTCCGCCAGGATCCGGACATCATCATGATCGGCGAAATGCGCGACCTGGAAACCGCGCGCATCGCCATCCAGTCCGCGCTGACCGGCCACCTGGTGCTGTCCACGCTGCATACCAACAATGCGGCCGGTGGCATCACCCGCATGCTCGACATGGGCGTGGAGGATTACCTGCTCACCTCCACCATCAACGGCATCCTGGCGCAGCGACTGGTGCGCCGGCTGGAGCCCACCCACGCCGAACCGTACCGGGCCATGCCGGAGGAGATCGAAAAGTTCGGCCTGCGCCGCTTCCAGCCGGAAGGCGACATCATCCTGTACCGCCCGCGGCCCTCCGCGATCGCGCCGACCGGTTACCTGGGCCGGACCACCATCGTCGAGTTCCTGGTCATGAACGACGAACTCCGCCGCGCGGTGATGCGCCACGCCGGCATGGGCGAGATCGAGGAAATCGCGCGTGCCGGCGGTATGCAGACGATGTACGAGGACGGTATCGCCAAGGCGTTGGCCGGCCAGACCACGATCGAGGAAGTCCTGCGGGTGACCGAGGAATCCTGAGCGCGCCCGGCCGGCGCGCTGGCGACCGGTGCCGAGGACGCCAGGTCGCGCGGCTTCCGGCTACCGCGCCGCCGGCGCGCTGCGTGACCTGCGCGGTCGCGCGTTGATCGGACGGTGGCCGCGCCCGCACCGGCGGCCTGTCCGCCCCTGCGGGCGCTTCGCTGCACTGCGGCTTTCCCGGACCCGGCGGGCAGGGGATACTTCGGCGCTGAAAACGTTTTCAGTCGCGGATTCCGGAGGATCTAGGTGCGCATCTCCCACAGCCGGCTGGCCGGCGCGGCCAGGCGCCGGACCTATGCCAATCCCATCGACATCGACTACCGGTACAACTTCGAGCAGGTGAACCTGGGCATTTCCTACCGCACCGGTGCCGATCCGGTGGTAGTCCGGCACGGCGATGCGTACTACCTGTTCCAGACCCTGGCCGACGGCTATTGGCGCTCGACCGATCTGGTGGACTGGCGTTTCGTCGAACCGAATCGCTGGCCCTTCGACAGCATGGTCGCGCCGGCGGCGATCTCCGACGGCGATCGCCTGCTGCTGATGCGTTCGATGTTCGACCCCGGCGCGGTGCTGGTCAGCATCGATCCGGAACACGGCCGTTTCGATTTCTTCACCCGCCGCATGCCGGAACTGCCCAACGCGGTGCGACCGGGCATGGATCAGTTCCTGCAACGCTGGAACCCCGGCGACCCGCAGCCGACCGCGATCCCGCCGGGTCCGTGGGACCCGAGTTTCTTCAAGGACGACGATGGCCGCTGGTACCTGTACTGGGGATCGTCGGACACGTTCCCGCTGTACGGCATCGAGCTCGACATGAGCCGGGGCATGCGCTATCTCGGCACGCCGCGCGCGTTGATCGCGCTGGATCCGGGGCGGCACGGCTGGGAGCGCTTCGGCCAGGATCATCGCGAGGAAGGCCGGCCGACCTATATCGAAGGCGCCTGGATGAACAAGGTCGACGGCCGCTACTACCTGCAGTACGGCGCGCCCGGCACCGAATACAACGCATACGCCACCGGCGTGTACGTCGGCGACAGCCCGCTGGGACCGTTCGAATACGCGCCCTACAACCCGGTCGGTTACAAACCCGGCGGTTTCGTGCAGGGCGCCGGGCACGGCTCCACGTTCCAGGACGCGTACGGCAACTGGTGGAACACCGGGACGCCCTGGATTGGCTACAACTGGAATTTCGAGCGGCGCATCGCGATGTTCCCGGCGGCATTCGGCGCCGATGGGCAGATGTCGGTGTCGACCCGCTTCGGCGACTTCCCGCACTACGTGCCGGACGGCGCGAACGCGGATCCGGAAGCGCTGTTCACCGGCTGGATGCTGCTGTCCTACCGCAAGCGCGCGATCGCTTCGTCGGTCCACGAAAACCACGCCGCCGGCAACGTCACCGACGAAAACCCGCGCACGTTCTGGGTGGCCGCGGAAAACCAGCCCGGACAGACCCTGGGCATCGATCTGGGCGGCGAGCGCACCGTGCGCGCCGTGCAGGTCAATTTCGCCGATTACCGGTCCGGGCGGTACGCCGACGCGGAGGACATCTACACCGAATTCCGGCTGGAGCATTCACTCGACGGTCTCCATTGGCAGCCGCTCGCGGCCACCGAAGGACCGCGCCGGGATCGGCCCAATGCCTACCTGGAATTGCCCGCGCCGGTGCGGACCCGCCACGTGCGCTACGTGCACGGCCACGTCGGCGCTGCGCACCTGGCGATCAGCGATCTGCGGGTCTTCGGCAATGCAGACGGAAATCCGGCGCCGATCCCGCAAGGCGTGCAGGCCAGGCGCGACGCCGATCCGCGCCAGATGACGGTGCAGTGGCGGCCGGTGCGCGGTGCTGTCGGCTACAACGTGCGCTGGGGAATCGCCCCGGACCGGCTGCATTCCACCTACCAGGTATTCGCCGACCGACCGACGCGGCTGGAAGTGCGGGCGCTGAACGCGGGCGTGGCCTATCACGTCGCGGTCGAAGCCTTCGACGAGCACGGGGTCTCGCCATTGAGTGAAACGGTGCCGGCCCTGTAGCCAGGAAACCCGCCGCGCGTATGCTTAGGGACTCGGAGAATCCCGGAAGCACCCGCCGATGCCCCTGTACCGCTACAAGGCCCTGAACCCGCGCGGCGAATTGCTGGAAGGCCAGATGGAGGCCGCCAGCGACGCCGAAGTGGCGACGCGCCTGCAGGAACAGGGACACCTGCCGGTGGAAGCCCGGCTGGCGTCGGAAGTGCGCGGCGGGACTTCGTGGCGCGGGCTGCTGCGCGCGCAGCCGCTGGCCGGCGATCGGCTGGTCCAGTTCACCCAGCAACTGGCGACCCTGCTGGGCGCCGGACAGCCGCTGGATCGCGCGCTGTCGATCCTGCTCGACATGCCGGAAGAAGGGCGCGCGCGCGACATCATCGCCGACGTGCGCGACGCGGTGCGCGGCGGCGCTCCGTTGTCGACCGCGCTTGAACGCCAGCACGGCGTGTTCAGCCGCCTCTACATCAACATGGTCCGCGCCGGCGAAGCGGGCGGGAGCCTGCAGGACACGCTGGCGCGCCTGGCGGACTATCTCGAGCGCAGCCGCACCCTGCGCGGCCGCGTCGTCAACGCGCTGATCTATCCCGCGATCCTGGTGGTGGTGGTCGGCTTCGCGCTGCTGTTCCTGCTGGGCTACGTGGTGCCGCAGTTCTCGCAGATGTACGAAAGCCTCGACGTCGAGTTGTCCTGGTTCACCCGTGGCGTGATGGCGGTCGGCGCCTTCGTGCAGCAGGGCTGGTTCGTGCTGATCGCCGTCCCGGCCGTGCTGCTGCTGTGGTTCGACCGCAAGCGCAGGGATCCCGCGTTCCGCGACCGCTTCGATCGCTGGATCCTGGAACGCAGGCTGGTGGGGCCGTTGGTGGCGCGGCTGGAAACCGCGCGCCTGGCCCGCACCCTTGGCACGCTCCTGCGCAACGGCGTGCCGCTGCTGGCCGCGCTCGGCATCTCCCGCAACGTGCTGTTCAACCGCGCGCTGTGGGCGGACGTGGACGCCGCCGCCGAACAGGTCAAGAACGGACACGGCCTGGCCGCGTCGCTGGGACGCGGCAAGCGCTTCCCGCGCCTGGCCCTGCAGATGATCCAGGTCGGCGAGGAATCCGGCGCCCTGGACAGCATGCTGCTGAAGACCGCCGACACCTTCGAGCAGGAAACCGGGCAGGCGATGGAGCGGCTGCTGGCGCTGCTGGTCCCGGTCATCACGCTCGTGCTGGCGCTGGTCGTGGGCCTGGTCATATTGGCGGTGCTGTTGCCGTTGTATGGTCTGACCAACGCCATCGGTTGAGCCCGCTGGCCCAACAACCGGTTCAGGCACCATCCACCAGACTTCCTTCTCCAACCGTCAAACGCATACGACAGGGACCACACCGATGCGCCAGCCTTCCCGAACCCGCTCCGGCTACCGCCTCCGTTCGCCGGCCTCCCAGTCCGGCTTCAGCCTGCTGGAAATCATCATCGTGCTGATCCTGATCGGCGGGATCATGGCGCTGGTGGGCAGCCGCCTGCTGGGCGGCGCCGATCGCGGCAAGGCCAACCTGGCCAAGAGCCAGATCCAGACGCTCGCCGGCAAGGTGGAGAACTACCAGCTCGACACCGGCAGCCTGCCGTCGCGGCTGGACGATCTGGTCACCGCGCCGTCGAACGTCGGCGGTTGGCTGGGGCCGTATGCCAAGCCGGCGGAACTGAAGGATCCGTGGGGCCACCCGATCGAATTCCGCGCGCCGGGCGAATCCCAGCCCTTCGATCTGATCAGTTACGGCAAGGACGGCAAGCCCGGCGGCGAAAGCTACGACGCCGACATCCAGTACCAGTAATCCGGATACGGCGCGATGCGCGGCGGCCCTCGCCCTTCCTTCCGCACGCCGCGCGACGTCCAGGGCGTCTCGCTGCTGGAAATGTTGCTGGTGGTGATGCTGATTGCCATCGCCGGCACGCTGGCGGCGATGGTGCTGACCGGTGGCCTGGACGGCATGCGCCTGCGTTCGGAAGCGCGCGAGATCGCCGCGCAGTTGCGCTACACCCGCGCGCAGGCGATGGCGACCGGCAAGCCGCAGCGTTTCGTCATCGATCCCGCCACGCATCGCTGGCAGGCGCCCAACCGGCATCGCGGCAACGTGCCGGCATCGCTGGGCATTTCCTTCATCGGCGCGCGCCAGGCGCAGCCCGCGCCGGGCATCGGCGCGATCCTGTTCTTCCACGACGGCGGTTCCAGTGGCGGCCAGATCCGCCTGAGCAGCGGCCGCGCGGTCTGGCATATCGACGTGGCGTGGCTGACCGGCGAAGTCCAGGTGGTGCGCGGGGGCGGCACGTGAAGCGCCCACGCGGTTTCACCCTGCTGGAGGTGATCGTCGCGTTCGCGCTGCTGGCGCTGGCGCTGACGCTGCTGCTGGGTTCGCTGTCCGGCGCCACCCGCCAGATCCGCACCGCCGACGACGCCACCCGCGCGTCGCTGCACGCGCAATCGCTGCTGGCGCAGATCGGCGTGGGCGAATTCCTGCAGCCCGGCCGCCGCCAGGGCGAGTTCGAGCGCGGGCGATACCGCTGGGAGCTGGAAATCGTCCGCTACGAAGATCCCGCGAAAGTGCAGACGCCGGTGCTGGATCTGTCCACGCCGGAGTTGTTGCAGTTGCGCCTGACCACGCGCTGGGGCGACGGCCCGCAGCAGCGCATCGTGTGGGATACGCTGCGGCTGGTGCCGCCGGATCCCAACCGCAGCCGGAGCGTGCCGTGAACCGGCGCGCGCGCGGATTCACCCTGCTGGAGATGCTGCTGGCGCTGGTGTTGCTGGCGGCCGGACTGGCACTGGCATTCGCTACCGTGCGCGCGGCGACCACGATGGTGGAGCGCGGCGAAATGCGCGCCCAGCGCAACGAGCGCGCCCGCGCGGTGGAAGGTTTCCTGCGCCAGCGCATCGGCACCGCGCTGCCGGTAGTGTTCGCCACCGATCCGGCTACCTTTCGCCAGTCGCGCTTTCTCGGCGAGCCGCGGCGCATCCGTTTCGTCGCCGATCTGCCCAGTTATCTCGGCCGCGGCGGTCCGCATCTGTACGATCTGGCCTTCGAACAGGGACGATTGATGGCGCGCTTTTCCGTCGTGCAGGCCGGCCAGGCGGTCGACGCGCCCGACGGCATCGCTCCCGAGCAATTGGCCGATGGCCTGCGCCAGGTCCGTTTCCGCTATCGCGGCCTGGACGAGAAGGGACAACCCGGTCCGTGGCAGGAAGCCTGGCGCACCGCGGAAATCCTGCCGCTGCAGGTGGCGGTGGATGTCGAAACCGAAGCCGGCGCGCGGTGGCCGGAACTGGTCGTCACCCTCGTGCACAGCGAAGGCGGTGCCGGCGGTGGCGCGCAACCGCCAGGAGGCCTGTGATGCGCGTGCGCGGTGCGGCCCTGTTGCTGGTGCTGTGGTTGACCGCCCTGCTGGCGGCCCTGATCGGTGCGTTCGCGGTGACCGCGCGGATGGAATCGCTGCAGGGCCAGATCGTGCGCGACGGTTCGGTGGCGCGCGAGCGCGCGCGGGCCGGCATCGACTACGCACTGGTGCGGATCGCCGATCAACAACCGCAGACCCGCTGGCTGCCCGACGGACGCGGCTATGACTGGACGTTCGCTGGCAGCCCGCTGCGCATCCATGTCGTCGACGAGAGCGGCAAGGTCGATCTCAACCAGGCCGATGCCCGGCTGTTGGAGCAACTGCTGCGGGTGCGCGGCGTGCCCGAGGAAACCGCGCCCCGCCTGGCCGCGGCCATCCTCGACTGGCGCGACGCCGATTCGCTGAGCCAGCCGCAGGGCGGCGCCGAGGATCCCGACTATGCCTCCGCGGGCCTCGAGTACGGTGCCAAGGACGCCCCGTTCGAGAGCATCGCCGAGCTCCAGCAGGTGCTGGGCATGACACCCGAGTACTACGACCGGATCGCGCCCTACCTGACCCTGTACTCCGGCCGCACGCTGCCGGACGCCAGCTTCGCGCCGGGGCCCGTGCTGACCGCGATGGGACTGGATGCCGAACGCATCCTCGCGCAACGTGCGCTGCCGCCGGACCAGGCGGGCGGGCAACTCGTCGGCGGCGGAAGCGGCACGTATAGTATCGAGAGCCACGCGAAGCTTCGCGATGGACGGGAGGCGACGCTGCGCGCGGTGATCCGGGCCGGCGGCGGCCCTGTGCCGGGGATGGCGTACACCGTTTTGCGCTGGGAAGAGGGAGCTGCACCGCCATGAGCACGATCCGCGACAGCATGGACAGCCTGCGCGCGCGCCTGTTGCCGGGCGCGGGGGGATTGTTCGGCTGGTGGGGCAGGGCGCTGGCCAGTTGGCTGCCGCACCGCTGGCGCTCGCTGCTCGGACTCACCCAGGATCGCCTGCTGCTGAGCCGGCAGCAGGACCAGCAACTGGCATTGGTTTGGCAGAGCACCGAGGGCCTGCGCGAACTCGCCCGCCTGCCGCTGCCGCTGGAAGCCGGCGATCTGGACGGCCTGCTCGGCAAGCGCATGGCCGGATTGCCGCGCTGGCTGCTGTTGCCCGCCGACGCGGTGTTGCGCCGGCCGCTCCTGCTGCCCGCCGCCGCGGCCGATCGGTTGCGCGACGTGGTGCGGTTCGAGATCGATCGGCAGACGCCGTTCGCGGCGGACGACGTGTGCTACGACGCCAGCCTGCGCCAGCGGCGCGAGGACGGCCAACTGGACGTGGATCTGGTGGCGATTCCGCGGCAACGCTTCGACGCCGCGCTGGCGCCGCTGGGCGGCCTCGCGGGTGAACTCGGCGGCGTGGACGTGGAGGGGCCGCAGGGCCAGCCGCTGGGCGTGAACCTGCTGGCGCCCGGCGAACGCCGCATGCGGCAGGCGCCGATGCGCGGCTGGCATCTGGCGCTGGCATCGCTGGCGCTGATCGCGGTGGTGTTCGCCGCCTGGACGACGCTGGAAAACCGCCGCGATGCGGCCGACGCATTCGAAGCCTCGCTGCGCAGCCGCACCGAGCAGGCGCGCCGGGTCGCCGCGCAGCGACAGCAACTGGTGGATCTGGTCGAAGGCATGAACGCGCTGGAGCGCGCGCGCGCGCAGCGACCGACCGCGGTCGAGGTGCTGGACGAACTGAGCCGCCGGCTCCCGGACGGCACCTACCTGGAAAAGATGTCCATCGAAGGCGATCGCCTGGTGCTGATCGGCCTGAGCCAGGAGGCTTCCTCGCTGGTCGCCAAGCTGCAGGGATCCCCGCTGTGGCGTTCGCCTGCGTTGAGCGGCGCGTTGCAGCCGGACCAGGCGCGCCGCCGCGATCGCTTCACCCTGACCGCGCAACTCGTCGGTGGCGCGGCTCCCGCCCCGTCCGGCCCCGGAGATCGGAATGCCAACCGCGCTGACTGATCGCGATCGCTGGCTGGCGTTGGGCCTGCTGGCCGCCGTCGTGCTGCTCGGCTATCTGGTCCTGGTGCATCCGTGGTGGACGCAGCCGATGCTGCAGGTGAACGAACGCATCCAGGACCTGCGCGAGCGCGAGCTGCGCGTGCGCACGCAACTGCAACAGGCGCCTGCGGTGGAGCAACGGCTGGCGGCGGCGCTGGCCTTGCAGGCGCAGCGCCCCGGTTTCCTCGGCGAAGCCAGCACGGAACTGGCCACCGCCGGTCTGGTCCAGCGGCTGGAAGCGGTGGTCAAGGAGGCCAGTCCGGGCAACCGCAGTTGCGGCATCGCCAACCAGTCGCCGCTGCCGCAGGCGACCGGGGAGCGCTTCGCGCGCGTGGCGGTGCAGGTGCGCCTGCGTTGCGGCACGCCGGAACTGGCCGCCGTGCTGCATGCGCTCGAATCCGGCAGCCCCCGCCTGTTCGTGGACAACCTCAACATCCTGTCCAGCAACTACGCCTACATGGCGCCGGAAGGCGGCGCCGGCGGACTGGACGTCACCTTCGATCTGTATGGCTACCTGAAGCCCGGCGTGGTTGTGTCCGCGACACCCGCCGCGCCCGCGGAGATGTCGATGCCGGAGGGCGGCGATGCGCGTTGATTCGCTTGGTCCGCGCACGCTGCTGCTGGGCACGGTCGCCGGCTGGGCCGTGCTGGTGGCGATCCTCGCCCTGGCCGGTCTGGGCAGCCGCATCACGCCGCTTGCCGACGATCCCGGCAGCGCGCCGCGCCTGCCGGCGCTGCCCAGGCCGTCGCCGGAACGCCTGGGGCCGCTGGCGCAGTATTCCGAACTGACCGCGCGTCCGCCGTTCTACGAAGGCCGGCGGCCGCAACCGTTCTATCTGAGCAACGAAGCCGAAGGGCAGGCGCCGACCTTCGATTACGTGCTGACCAGCGTGCTGATCACGCCGGGATTCCGCATGGCGATCCTGCAGCCCAGCCAGGGCGGCGAAGGCGTGCGGGTCAAGCAGGGCGAGGCCGCCAGTGCCGCACCGCAGTGGACGCTGGTGGATCTGCAACCGCGCGCCGCGGTGTTCGAAGGTCCGGAAGGACGCCGGACCCTGGAACTGCGGGTGTTCGACGGTGCTGGCGGCCAGCCGCCCAGCGTGTCGCGGACACAGCCGCCGATCCCCGCGCCGGTGCCGCAACCGACCGGCGGCAACGCCCCGCCGCAGGCGGTGCAGGATGCCGGGACCGCCGTGGTGCCCGTGCCGCCGGCCAAGCCCGCCGACGAACCGGCCGAACAACCGGCGATGACCACCGAACAGCAGATGGAAGCGATCCGCAAACGCATCGAGGCGCGCCGCGCGCAGATGCGCCAGCAGCAGGGCCAGGCGGTTCCTCCGCCCGCGCCACCACCCAATCCGAATCAGTAGAGTGCCGGCATGAAGTCACGCCTATTCCTGTTCTCCGTTTGCCTGGGCCTGCTGGCGGGTTGCGCCACCGCGCCCACGCCGGACATCCGGCGCGCGGGAGACACCCCGGCCACCCCGGGAACCGCCCAGACCTCGCCGCTGCCGGAGACGGAGGAACCCGAAAGCGGTCCGCGCCCGGTGATCCGGCGCGGCAGCGGACAGATGATCAACCGCGGCGCGGCCGCCGCGCCGATGCCGTCGCTGGGCGGCGCCAGTTCCGGATCGGCCAGCTTCAATTTCGAAGGCGAATCGGTGCATGCCGTGGTCAAGGCGATCCTCGGCGACATGCTCGGCCAGAACTACGTGATCGCGCCGGGCGTGCAGGGCACCGTCACCCTGGGCACGCCCAAGCCGGTGTCGCCGGCGCAGGCGATGACCCTGCTGGAGCAGGTGCTGGCGCAGAACAACGCGCGCATGGTCTACAGCGACGGCCGCTACAACATCATGCCGGCCGACCAGGCGATGGTCGGCACGGTCGCGCCGCGCACCGGCGGCGCCGCCAACGCGCGCGGCTACGAAGTGCGGGTGGTGCCGCTGCGTTTCATCGGCGCGACCGAAATGAAGAAGGTGCTGGAGCCGTACGCGCGGCCCAACGCCATCGTCAACATCGATACCACCCGCAACCTGATCACCCTGGCCGGTACCCGTTCGGAACTGGAGAACTACCTGCGCACCGTCGAGGTGTTCGACGTCGACTGGCTGTCGGGCATGTCGGTGGGCGTGTTCCCGCTGGAAACCGGCCAGGCCACCAAGGTGGTCGCGGATCTGGAAAAGGTGTTCGGCGAAACCAGCAAGACGCCCAGCGCCGGCATGTTCCGCTTCATGCCGCTGGAAGGCGCCAACGCGGTGCTGGTGATCACGCCGCAGCCCAGCTACCTCGATCAGATCCAGCAGTGGCTGGAGCGGATCGACAGCGCGGGCGAGGGCGCGCGCCTGTATTCGTACGAATTGAAGTACATCAAGGCGAAGGATCTGGCGCAGCGGCTCGCGGAGGTCTTCGGTTCCGGTAGCGGAAACCGCGGCGATACCACCGGCGGCAACGGTAATGCTTCCCTGATGCCGGGAACGGATCCGGTCCAGATCAATGATGGTGGTCTGGATGACCGCAACAGCACCGTCGACTTCGGCAGCCAGGGCGCCGGCGGCACGACGGGTGGCACCCTGGGCGGCGGCAATCTGAACCTGGGGCCGCGGACCGATGGAAACGCCAGCCTGACCCTGCAAATCGACGGTGATCGCGTCGGTGTCGCGGCCGTGGAGGAAACCAATACGTTACTGGTGCGTTCCAGCGCGAGCGCATGGAAATCGATCAAGGAAGTCGTCGAGCGCCTCGACGTCATGCCGCTGCAGGTCCACATCGAAGCGCAGGTTGCGGAAGTCAAGCTGACGGGCAAGCTGAGCTACGGCGTTTCCTGGTTCTTCGAGAACGCGGTGACGCAGGAAACCGACCCGGCTCTTCCCAGCGCGCTGGGCCGCCGCATCTGGGGTTCCATCAGCGGCAGCATCCGTCCGGATACCGGCATCGGCTGGACCTTCCTCGGCAACAATGCGGCCGCCATCATCAACGCGCTCGACCAGGCCACGGACGTGCAATTGCTCCAGACGCCGTCCCTGCTGATCCGCAACAACGCGGAAGCCACGCTCAACGTCGGCACCCGGATTCCGATCGAGTCGGTCACGATAGACAGCGGGCAGAACACGAATTCCTACTCCCAGGTGCAATACCTGGATACCGGCACCCTGTTGAAGGTCCGACCGCGCATTGCGCGTGACGGCATGGTGTTCCTCGACATCGTCCAGGAACTGAGCGTGCCCGGCTCCCGGCCGGCCACCTGCGGCGGCACCACGGGCCGGACCTGCAATGTCGATATCGATACGCGCCGCATGAAGACCGAAGCCGCGGTGCGCAGCGGGGACACCATCATGCTGGCCGGCCTGATCAGCGACAGCCTCGACAAGGGATCCTCCGGCATACCGGGCCTGAGCAAGATTCCCGTACTCGGCGCGCTGTTCGGATCCCAGCGGCAGAACCGCAACCGCCAGGAGGTCATCATCCTGCTGACGCCGACCATCATCCGCGACCCGCAGGAAGCAAGGGACCTGACCGACGAGTACGGGCAGCGCTTCCGTGCGATGAAACCCATCCAGGCAGGCAATGCGTCGGGAAACTGAGCTCCTCCGTGGACTCGCCCTCGATGGGAAATCACCGGAGCATCCTTGTTCCATCCGCAAGTGGGTTTCGCGGGGAAGCGTTGCGCGGCGGACCGGTGCCGCTCCCCGCGGACGGCGTCAGGCGTCAGTAGCCCGATGTGTGAAAAGTCCTTACGATGCCAGCCTTCGGGCTGGCATTTTGTTGATCAATGACGCCAATCATCCTGTTGCCGGTAGGCACCGACGACGACGCGCTGGACACCTGTCTGGGCTCGTTGGAGGTCGGCACACCGGCCGGCACACGGATCTGGCTGGCAGATGACGCCCAGGCGGGGCCGCGTGGGTTTGCCATCATCGAACGCTGGCTGCAGCGCACGCGCTTGCAGGCGGACTACACCCGGCGCCCGCGCCCGGTCGGCGAAGTCGCGCATCTGGAAGAAATGCTGCGTGCCTGCGGCGACGCCGACGTCGTCGTGCTTGCGCCCGACGCGCAACCGCTGCCGGGCTGGTTGCAGCAACTGACGGCGTGCCTGGCGCGCGACGCTTCCATCGCCACGGCCACGCCCTGGTGCAATGCGGGTGAAGCCGCGGCCTGGCCGCGATTGGGCGAGATCTCGCCGCCGCCGGCGGATTTCGAGCGCACCGCGCAGGCGTGCGCGGCCATGCCGCCGACGCATCCCGAACTGCCCGCCGGCATCGCGCATGCCGTGGCGATTCGCGGCAGCGCGCGCAAGCGCGCCGGCGGGCTGGACGCCAGCAGCTACGCATCGTGGTATGCGGCGCTGATTGATCTTTCGCTGCGCCTGGCCGGCCTCGGCTGGCGCAACGCCCTGTGCGAAACCGCCTTCGTCGCCCGGGGTGGCGAGGGCCTGCCCGGCGATGGCGACATGGATGCCATCAATGCGCGCTGGCCTGCCTGGCACGCGCGGCTGGCCAATTTCCTGATGGAGGATCCCGTGCGCGGCCTGCGCGAACGTCTGTCGTCGTTGTACCTGGAGGCCGGTGCGCCGGAGCCGCAACGTGAACTCTTCGACTGATCCGCGCGCCATCGCCGCGATCGTCGTCACCCACGAAAGCGCGAGCACCATCGACGACTGCCTGCAACGCCTGCGCGACGCACGCGATGTGGCGGAGATCCGGGTGGTGGACAATGCGTCGACCGACGACACCATCACCGTGGTGCAGCGCCATGCGCTGGCGGATCCGAGGGTGCGTTTCGTCGCCAATCCGGACAATCCCGGATTCTCGGTCGGCTGCAACCAGGGTGCGGATGATTCCCAGGCTCCGTGGCTGGCCTTCGTGAATCCGGATCTGCAGGTGCAGCCCGACACGCTGGCCCGCTTGCGCGATCTGGCCGAAGGCACAGGATACGAAGCCCTGTTGGGCGCGGATCTGGTGGATGAAGCCGGCGTGAGGGATGCCGCCGCGCGACGCCGCGATCCCGATTTCGGCGCCATGCTGACCGCGCCGGGCGCCGCTTCGCGGCTCGGCGTGGAGATTGATGACGCACAGGCGCTGCAACCGCTGGAAGCGCTGTCCGGCGCACTGATGGTGATGCCGCGCTCGTTGTTCCGCCGCCTTGGCGGCTTCGACGAAGGCTACCGCCTGCACGCCGAGGATCTGGATCTGTGCCGTCGCGCGCGCATGGCCGGCGCCCTGGTGGCGGTGGCCAACGGCGTGCGGGTGGTGCACATCCGTGGCGTGTCCAGCCGCGCGCGGCCGTTCTTCGTGGAGTGGCACAAGCACCGCGGCCTGTGGCGCTACTTCGGCAAGTTCGAGGCCGGCCGGCGTAGCCTGGGCGTCCGCATGGGCGTGTTCGCCGCCATCTGGGCGCATTTCGCGATGGTGGCGCTGAAGCGCTGGGTGCGCCGGCACTGAGCCGTCGCAGCCTGCCAACCGCATGCGGCGGGAACCGCGGCACCGGCGTGGAGTATGCTGGCCCCGCCTCCGCACGGCCCCGCCCGATGATCATCACTTCGCTGCTCGACACCGATCTCTACAAGTTCACGATGATGCAGGCGGTGCTGCACCATTATCCCGCGGCGCAGGTGCAATACCGCTTCAAGTGCCGCACGCCGGGCATTCCGCTGGCGGACCACATCGATGAGATTTCCTCGGAAATCGACGCGCTCTGCGCGCTGCGTTTCCGGTCGGACGAGCTGGACTACCTGCGCGGACTGCGTTTCATCAAATCGGATTTCGTCGACTTCCTCGGCCTGTTCCATCTGGACCGCAAATACATCCGGTTGCGCGCCTCGCAGGTGGAGCCCGGCGAGATCGAACTCGATATCGTCGGCCCTTGGCTTCACACCATCCTGTTCGAGGTGCCGCTGCTGGCAATCATCAACGAAGTCTGGTTCCGCCACGCCGGGCAGCCCGAAGCGGGGGAAGGGGAGCGCCGGCTTGACGCCAAGATCGTGCGCCTGCGCGAGGGCGGCGAAGACTGTGTCATCGCCGACTACGGCACGCGCCGCCGCTACTCGCGGGGCTGGCACGCGCGCGTGCTTCCCCGCCTCAAGGCCGGCCTGGGCGCACAGTTCGCCGGCACCAGCAATGTCCATTTCGCGCGCGAGTACGGGATGACCCCGCTGGGCACCATGGCGCACGAGTGGCTGCAGGCTTTCCAGGCGCTGGGACCGCGCCTGCGGGATTCGCAGGCGGTGGCCTTCGACGTCTGGGCGAAGGAGTATCGCGGGGATCTCGGCATCGCCTTGTCGGACGTGGTCGGCCTGAAGGCCTTCCTGCGCGATTTCGATCTGTATTTCTGCAAGCTGTTCGACGGCATGCGCCACGATTCCGGCGAGCCGCTCCAGTGGGGCGAGGAAATCCTCGCGCACCTGGAAAGGATGCGCATCGACCCTCGCACCAAGACGCTGGT
>Ga0182741_1001294_pt1 | contig 33302 bp, 33 predicted proteins | sample eDN5th37CBELigOP_FD_128874 | JGI IMG/M metagenome (GOLD analysis project Ga0182741, IMG submission 128874) | Enriched Organic Plus compost microbial communities from Emeryville, California, USA - eDNA 5th pass 37_C BE-Lig OP (version 2) (version 2) ... | reverse complement strand
GCCTCGGCCTCGCGTTCGCGCGTCCACTCGTTGAAGCGCTGCAGGGCGTTGATGCTGATGAGGGAAACGCCGTGATCTGCCGCTATCTCCCGGATCGAGCGGGCAGGGGTTCCGTCCAGGATGGCGTTGCCAGCAAGATCGTTGCGGATCTCGGCTCCCTCCGCCCCGACCTTCCTGCAAAGGCCGAAGAAGCGCTCGGGCGACAGGGCTGGCGCGACCATGTGGTTCAACGAAAAGCTTGGACTTGCGCTCATCCGCTTTCCTCCCGACGGTAACCCATGAAGATTCATACCGGTCGGCTGTGGCCGTGGTAAGCATCCGAGGTTGGGGAAGGGCGAGTTTCCGCGTGACCGAGCGACTTACGCAAGTGTTACCCGGACGTCACGCCTCGGCACGACGACCGCGTTGCATATGACGCGTCGATCGGTGACGATATGGTGGTTTGGGGAGGGCGAGGGATGACTGCTGCGCAGGGCAATCAGCTACGCTATGCCGATTTCCAGGCTGGCGATCCGGTACCGTGGTTCGTGCAGCGTACGAGCGGCAACCCGAACTATGCGTTCAATTCTACGGGCGGGCGCTACGTAGTGCTCTGTTTCCACGGGTCGGCGGCGCATCCGGAGGGGCACGCGGCGCTGCGCGCCATCCAGGCCGACCGGCAGCTGTTCGACGATGAAAACGTCTGCTTCTTCGGCGTCAGCATCGACCGCGAGGATGAGTCACTCGGGCGTGTGCGCGAGGCCATCCCCGGCATCCGCTTCTTGTGGGACTTCGACGGCGCGGTCAGCCGGGAGTTCGGGGCGCTGCCCCGCGACCCCGCTACGATCGACCCCGCCACGTTCCGGCGTTTCTGGCTGGTACTCGACCCGACCCTTCGCGTCATGGCGCGTTTCGATGTGGCTAATGGAGCGGCAGCGGATGTCGGGAGCGAGGTGATCGCCTACCTGCGCAGCCTCCCGCCCCCGGCCCGCTTCGTTGGGTTCGAGATCCCGGCGCCGATCCTGGTGTTGCCCAACGTGTTCGAGCCGGCGCTCTGCAAGGCGCTGATTGAAATCTACGAGAAGCACGGCGGCGAAGAGTCCGGCTTCATGCGCCAGATCGGCGACAAGACGGTCCTCGTCGAGGATCCTCGCCACAAGCGGCGCAAGGACTGCATCGTCACCGATCCGGAGATGATCAAGACCATCCAGGCGCGGATCCTGCGCCGGGTGAAGCCGGAGATCCTCAAGGTCTACAATTTCAACGTCACACGCATGGAGCGCTATCTGGTCGGCTGCTATGCGGCCGAAGACAACGCCCATTTCCGCGCCCATCGCGACAACACTACCAGGGGAACGGCGCATCGCCGCTTCGCCGTCTCGATCAACCTCAACGACGACTTCGAAGGCGGCGAGGTGAGTTTCCCCGAATACGGTCCGCGCAGCTACAAGGCGCCGCCGGGGGGGGCGGTGGTGTTCCCCTGCGCGCTGTTGCACGCTGTCTCCATGGTGACCGTGGGACGTCGCTACGCCTTCCTGCCCTTCCTCTACGACGAGGCCGCGGCGCGGCTTCGCGAGGAGAACGCCAGGTTCGTCGAAGGCGGAGGAGAATACCGCGCCAGTCGGGCGCAGGCCTGACGGCTGCTGCGCAGCCGGGCGTGCTCCCCGGCGCAAGATCGTTCTTTTCAAGTTGAGATTGTTCGGCCTTGTCTGCCGACCTTGCGCCGGTAGCCTCCTGCATGTTGCCGTGACATCGGGAGGTGCAACGCGACGGGGCGTCCCCTGTCGGTGCGGGTTGTCGAGGCCATTCACGGCATTGCAGGGGGAGTATTCATGCCGCAGTTCCGCAAGGACATCGTCTTCGCCATGCCGTTCTCGAACGTGCTGCATTTGCCGTTCCCGGAGAAGGTAAGGGCGACGCGGCTCGCCGGCTTTCAGCAGATGACCATCCAGCCCCAGGAAGTGCTGAAGCTCGTCGCGGAAGGTCTTTCTATTGCAGACATGAAGGCGATTGCCGCTGACGGCGGCGTCGAGATCGGCCGCCTTGATCCGCTGTGCCCCTGGGTGCCGGACTGGCGGCCCGTCAATTTCGGCGAGGATTATGCCCGCGCCCACGACATCTCACCGGCTGTCTTCTTCGACATCTGCGACAAGCTCGGCTGCACCTACATGAGCCTTAACGCCACCTTCCCGGCGAACCGCTACACCACCGAGCAGATCACCGGCTTCTACGCAGAGATCTGCCGTCAGGCTGCCGAGCACGGCGTGACCTGCGACCTCGAATGCATTCCGATGTGGGGCGTGGTGAGCCTCGAGCAGGGCTGGAAGATCCTGCAGGATTCTGGAGTGAAGAACGGCGGCTTCGTCTTCGACTGCACGCACTTTACGCGCAGCAACCCGTCGCTGGAGACGCTTCGCTCGATCCCGGGTGAACTCATTCACTGCGTGCAGGTCTGCGATGGCTACCTGCCGATGAAGCCTGGCGTGACGCTCGAGACGGAATGCTTCGAGCGCCTCTGGCCGGGCGAGGGCGATTTCGCCATCGCCGGCATGCTCGACACGCTCGACGAGACCGGCGGCCTCATGCAGGTCGGTCCGGAAGTGTTTTCCGCCAGCATGGCGACGCTGTCTGCCGAGCAGGTGGCGGAGAGGTCCGTCTCCTCCCTGCTGCAATACAGGGCCCTGACGCACTAGATCCGGCTCTACGAGCGCCGTGCTGGGGCACGCTGGATGCCCCGGCGGGACATCGGTCGCGAAAACGGTTGCACACCGGCCCAAAGCGGACCATGAAGGCGCTCCCTCGGTGTCTCAGCGTCCTATCTTGTCTGGTATCCGCAAGCCGCGAAATTCCCGCCGCCTTGTCGTGGCGCTGTCCTCCTGCCTGGTTCTGTCGGCCTGCGCTGCCGCACATCGGCAGCCAGTGCCCGTCGTGCCGGCCGACACCGACGAGCAACCGATCCCCGCCACGCCGGGGATCAAGCCGCTGACGCTCGAACAGGAAGAGGCCATCTCGCAATGACCGGATCGGACGGACGCGACGCCGCGGTGTTTCTCGGCATCGACACAGGCGGCACGTATACCGATGCCGTGCTCTGGTCGGAGGAGGCCGGCGTTCTGGCGAAGGCCAAGTCGCTGACGACGCGCCACGATCTTGCCGAGGGCATTGCCGGCGCCGTGGATGCGGTGCTGGACCGTGCCAGCGTGAACGCGGGGGACGTGAAACTCGTCTCCATGTCGACCACCCTCGCCACCAACGCGCTGGTCGAAGGCCAGGGCGGTCGGGTGGCCCTCGTGATGATCGGCTTCTCGGAATCGGACCTTCACCGCGACGGCCTGGCGAAGGCGCTTGGCGGCGACCCGGTGGTGCAGTGCGATGGCGGCCATGACGTGCATGGAAACGCCCGGCCGCTTGACCTCGCGCCGCTCGAGCAGGCGCTCGACACGCTGGCATCGCAGGTTTCCGGCTTTGCCGTCTGCGCCTATTTCTCGACCCGCAATCCCGCCCACGAGATCGCCGCACGCGACCTCATCCGCGAACGGACCGGCTTGCCGGTGACCACCAGCCACGAGCTTTCGGCTAAGCTCGGCGGACCGCGCCGTGCCCTGACGACCCTGCTCAACGCTCGGCTGATCGCCCTGATCGACCGTCTCGTGGTGGCAACCGAAACGTTTCTTGCCGCCCGCGGGATTTCCGCGCCTCTGATGGTCGTGCGTGGCGACGGCGCGCTGGTTTCTTCCGCCTTTGCCCGGCAGCGGCCGATCGAGACGATCCTGTCGGGACCGGCGGCGAGCCTCGTGGGGGCCCGGCACATGACCGGACTGGCAGATGCAATGGTGTCCGACATCGGCGGCACCACGACCGACGTCGCGGTGCTGGAAGGCGGCCGCCCCAGGCTCGACCCGGACGGCGCCACCGTGGGTGGTTTCCGCACCATGGTCGAGGCAGTGGCCATGCACACGTTTGGCCTCGGCGGCGATTCCGAGGTCCGTCTCGAGGACCGCAGCCTGGAGGCGGCGATTGCGCTCGGGCCGCGCCGACTGGTTCCGCTGGCGCTGATTGGCATGAAGTACCGGGAGGCTGTCCTCGGCCATCTCGAGCGACAGCTACGCGCCCCCAATCCGGGGCGGCTGGACGGCCGGTTCGCGTTCCGGGCCGGACTGCCGGAGCGGCTGGCCACGGGCCTGTCCGCCGCCGAAGCGCGGCTCTACCAGCAGATCGGTGACGTGCCGGAACCGCTCGATCGCGTCCTGCCCTCGACCGCGGCGGCCGCCACGCTCGACCGGCTGGTGGCGCGCGGCTTGGTGATGATCAGCGGCTTTACCCCATCGGACGCCGCCCATGTGCTCGGGCGTCAGTCCAACTGGGATGCCGCCGCGGCGCGGCTGGGCGCGGAACTCTTCGCCCGGCGTCGCGACGGGCGCGGCCGCGCGATCGCGGAATCGGTCGAGGAGATCAGCGAGCGCGTGCTGGTGGCCGTGACCCGCCGCTCCGCCGAGGCGATCCTTGAGACGGCCTTCGCAGAGGACGGACTCGACGGCTCGGCCACCATATCCCATGCCCTTGTGCAGAGCGCGATCGACGGACGGGTTGGCATCGCGCGGCTCAGTGTGGCGCTCGACAGGCCGGTGATCGGCCTGGGCGCGTCGGCGCCGCTTCACTACGAAGGGCTGCCCGAACTCGTCGGCAACCGTTGCGTCATTCCCGAGGACACCGACGTTGCCAACGCCCTCGGCGCCGTCGTCGGCCAGGTGCGCGTGTCAGCCGAAGCGATCGTCAGCCAGCCCGCCGAAGGCCTTTTCAGGGTCGCTGCCGCGACCATGATGAAGGACTTCACCGACGAGGCGGCGGCGCTCGCCTGGGCAGGCGAGGCGGTTTCGGCCAGGGCTGCCGAAGCCGCGCGCGCCGCCGGTGCTGCAACTGCGGAGGTCACCCTCGAGCGCGACGTGCGCGTCTCCACGGTGGAAGGCCAGCGCATGTTCATCGAGGCCCGGCTCGTCGCCGTGGCGACCGGACGTCCGCGCATCGCCGAGTGAGGTTTCGCGCGCCGGCGCTTGCCTTTCGCTTGACTTGTCGGGTCTGCCACCGAATCCTGCCGCCGGGGGAAAAGACCGGCGCAGCCGCCGGGACCCCTCGATGAGGGAGGAACGTGCATGACCGACTACCTGGCCGATGTTCAGAAATACGATCCGGGGGCGAGTGCCGAAACGGTTGGTAAGATCGTCAAGCATCTGGGCATCGCGCTGCGCAACCGCGACTCCGCTCTGGTTTCCGCGACCGACCAGAAGGAGCTTGATCGTGTGAAGGCCGGCTGGATCGCCAAGAAGCTCGGCGTGACGGACTCCGCGAAGGCCGACGAGGCGATCCGCAACGTCTGCGAGGCGATGGCGGCCGACCGCAGCAAGAGCCGCGTGACCTTCTACTATCTCACCGCGAAGCATCTCGGGAAGCTGGAGACGCTGTAGGCGCCCCGTTCCGGCCGCTTGGGCGGTCGGCTTTCCGGACACAGTTTTCGATGCGGGCGCCCCTGATGGTGTGCTCGCGGGCCGCTGAGTGCTGTCGCCCTGCTAGTCCGGCAGGGCGCAGTATTGTGCCACCTTTGCCATCATGGTCCGAACAGGCGATGTTCCAGGCGTCCGCCTTCTGGTGACGCGAATGGCTCGGCATCATTCGAGTTCCGTTGCCCGATCTATCTCGTTGGTCATATCGGGAATTGCAGGACAGACAGGCCGTTGCATCTCCACGGCGAAATGCCGGGCCCCGCTGCGCCAGGCAGCACAGATCGCAGAGCCTGATATCGCATCGAATGCCAGCGACCCACCTCCCATACCCGCATGGACACGACGGCTTTGATATGTTTCATTGGATACATCGAGTCCGACCGGCGGACGGTAGCAGGGGCGGGCCCAGCAATCGGGAGCAGGTGATGTCTCCGAGGAAGTATGCCTATGGCGCGTTGGTGGCGGCCCTGCTGGCGACTGGCGGCTTCTGGGCGCAGGGCGCTGCCGCGCATGAGAAGCTGACCGTATTTGCCGCTGCCAGCCTCAAGAACGCGCTCGACGCCGTCAACGCCGCCTGCGAGGCGGAGGTGGGCGAAGCAGCCACGATCTCCTATGCGGCAAGCTCGGCGCTCGCCAGGCAGATAGAACAGGGCGCCCCGGCCCATATCTTCGTGTCCGCCGACCTCGACTGGGTGGCCTACCTCTCCGACAAGAACCTTACCGTGAAGGATACGGAGACAAAGCTTCTCGGCAACCGCATCGTGCTGATCGCACCGGCGGATTCGGGCGCGGCGATCGAGATCGCACCCGGCTTCGACCTTGCGGCTCTGGTTGGCGACGGGCGGCTCGCGATGGCGAACGTCGATTCCGTGCCCGCCGGCAAATACGGAAAGGCGGCCCTGGAGAAGCTCGGCGTCTGGGGCTCCGTCGAAGGCAAGGTGGCGCAGGCCGAGAACGTCCGGGCCGCGCTCGCGCTGGTATCCACAGGTGAGGCGCTGCTCGGCATCGTCTATGCGACAGACGCGGCGGCTGATCCCAAGGTCAAGGTGTTGGCCACCTTCCCGGAAGACACCCACCCGCCGATCGTCTATGCGGTGGCGCAACTCGCCGAAGCCAGGAACGATCATGCTCCGGCCTTCCTGAAGTGCCTGCAGACCTCGAAGGCAAAGGCCCTGTTCGAGCAGCAGGGTTTCACCGTATTGGTACCGCCAGTCTCGAACTGACGCCGACGCTGATCGAGGGGGCATGGACTGGCTGGCGCTGAGCCCGGAGGAATGGACGGCCGTTCGTCTCTCGGTGTGGGTTTCGACCTGGGCGACGTTCGTCAGCCTGCCGCTGGGCATTGCTGTCGCCTGGCTGCTTGCCCGGCGTGACTTCTGGGGCAAGTCGGCGCTCAACGGGCTGGTCCACCTGCCACTCATCCTTCCGCCGGTGGTGACCGGCTACCTGCTGCTGATCACCTTCGGCAGACGGGGCCCGGTGGGCTCCCTGCTCGAGTCCTGCTGCGGGCTGGTCTTTTCCTTCCGTTGGACGGGCGCCGCGCTGGCATGCGGTGTCATGGCCTTCCCGTTGATGGTGCGCGCGATCCGGCTCTCGATCGAGGCTGTGGACCGCCGCCTGGAAGCGGCTGCCGGCACGCTCGGGGCGCGGCCGGCGTGGGTGTTTGCCACGGTGACGCTGCCGCTGATCCTGCCGGGCGTGATCGCCGGCATGATCCTGGCCTTCGCCAAGGCCATGGGCGAGTTCGGCGCCACCATCACCTTTGTATCCAACATTCCAGGCGAGACGCAGACCCTGCCGTCGGCGATCTACACGCTGACGCAGGTGCCGGGGGGCGAGGTCGGCGCGATGCGCCTCACGCTGGTGTCCATCGCGATCGCCATGCTGGCGCTGTTGGCCTCGGAGGTGCTGGCGCGCCGCGTCAGCCGACGGTTGGAGCTCGAATGACCCTCGCCGTCTCGGTCAGGCAGCGGCAGGGCGCATTTCTGCTGGAGGCCGAGTTCCGCAGCAGCGGTCGCCTGACCGCGCTGTTCGGCCCATCGGGCTCGGGCAAGACGACCCTCGTCAACGTCATCGGTGGGCTGGTGCGGCCGATGTCGGGCCGGGTGGAGGCGGACGGCCGGGTCCTGGTCGATACGCAGGCCCGCGTCTTCCTGCCGCCGCATCGCCGCCGCATCGGCTACGTCTTCCAGGACGCGCGCCTGTTCCCCCACCTCAGCGTCCGGCAGAACCTGAATTACGGACGATTCTTCACGCCTCGCGGCGAGCGCTATGCGGATTTCGAAGGCGTCGTCGACATGCTCGGCATCGGCGATCTGCTCGAACGCCGGCCCGCGATGCTGTCGGGCGGCGAGAAGCAACGGGTCGCGATCGGCCGTGCGCTGATCGCCAGCCCCAGGCTGATCCTGATGGACGAGCCGCTCGCCTCTCTGGACGAGGAGCGCAAGGCCGAGATCCTGCCCTACATCGAGCGGTTGCGCGACGAGATCCGCATCCCGATCGTCTATGTCAGCCATGCACTGGCCGAGGTCTCGCGCCTTGCCACCGACGTCGTCCATCTGGCGGGAGGACGCGTGCGCAAGGCAGGGCCGGCAGGCGAGGTGCTGGCGACGGCCGGTTGGCAGCCGAAGCCGGGGGATGCCGTGTTCGACGACGGCCCGTTCTCGCTGGTCGAGATGGAGGTCGTCGGGGAGGAACCGGAACACGGCCTGGCGATACTGCGCTCGTCCGGCGGCGAATGGCGGCTTTCAGTGCCGCGGCTTGCGGTCGGGACGCGCGTGCGCGTCAGGATCGACGCGAGCGACGTGATCGTCGCCACCGAGCGGCCGCGCGGCATCAGCGCGCTGAACGTAGTCGCCGCGCGGATCGCCGGCATCGCCGATGCGGGCAGGGGGCGCTTTATGCTGGACCTCACATGCGGCAGCGATCACCTGCTTGCCAGCGTCACCAGCCGTTCGGTCGAACTGCTGGACCTGCGGCGCGGCAGGGAAGTCTTCGCCATCGTCAAGAGCGTTGCGGTTCAGGGCATGCCGATGGCCGTGCAATAGCGGCGATTGCCTTCGCGCCGGGCCGATTGATATAAAGTCCTCGATATAACGCCCGGCCGGCGCACAGGCCGAAGAGGCGGAACCGGTCCAGGACGACATGCCCTCCCTCAGCCTGCGCATCAACCTCGATCCCGAAGGCAGGATCGGCCCCGGCAAGATCGAGCTCCTCGAACAGATCGCCGCCCACGGTTCCATCTCGGCCGGCGCGCGGCACATGAACATGTCCTACAAGCACGCGTGGGATCTGGTCGAGGAGATGAACCAGCTGTTCGGTAAGCCGGTCCTTTCGGCGCAGAAGGGCGGCAGGCGCGGCGGTGGTGCGACGCTCACCGGCACGGGACTGGCGCTGGTGACCCGCTTCCGCGCTATCGAACGGGCCGCGATGGCGGCTGCGGAGCCGCACATCGCCGCGCTCCAGGCCGAGATAGGCACTTCCTGACCAGCTTCGCCCGGCCGCGGTCCTGCGTTGGCAGAATGCGGCCGGGAACGTCCGACGGGATCAGACCCGCTTGGCGCCGTTGATCGTCAGGTAGACGGAATAGAGCGAGCTCGTCGCGCAGATGAACAGGCGATTGCGCTTCACGCCGCCGAATTCGACATTCGCCACCGGTTCCGGAATGAGGATCTTGCCGATCAGCGTACCGTCCGGATCGTAGCAGTGCACGCCGTCGCCGGCGCTGGTCCACACCCGCCCGTCCTCGTCGATGCGGAAGCCGTCGAACAGGCCGACGGTGCACTCGGCGAACACCTCGCCCCCGCTCAGCTTGCCGTCGGCGCCGACCTTGAAGCGCCGGATGTGCGCCGGGCCGTTCTCGACGTGCGTGCGACCGGTATCGGCGATGTAAAGCAGGCTCTCGTCGGGTGAGAAAGCGAGCCCGTTCGGCCGCACGAAGTCGGTCGCCACGCGCGTCAGGCTGCCGGTTGCAGGGTCGAGCCGGTAGACGTGGCAGCCGTCCAGCTCCTGCGGCGACTTGTCACCCTCGTAGTCCGTGTCGATTCCGTAGGCCGGATCTGTGAACCAGACCGTTCCGTCGCTCTTCACCACAGCGTCGTTGGGCGAGTTGAAGCGCTTGCCCTCATAGCGATCGGCCAGCACGGTGATGGTGCCGTCATGTTCGGTGCGCGTGACGCGGCGCGCCTGGTGCTCGCACGTCACCAGCCGGCCTTGGCGGTCGAACGTGTTCCCGTTGGAATTGTTGGAGGGCGAACGGAACACCGACACCGAGCCGTCCGTCTCGTCCCAGCGCATCATGCGGTTGTTGGGAATGTCAGACCACACAAGATAGCGCCCAGCCCCGAACCAGGCCGGCCCCTCGCACCAGCGCCCTCCCGTCCACAGTCGGTCGACGCGCATCGAGCCGACGAAGAGTCGGCTGAACCGCTTGTCGATGACTTCGAACCCAGTTCCCTCCACGATTCCGAACATTTATCCTCCAGTCCTGTTCGTTTGGCGTCCCGGCCGCGCATCCGGCCTCAGACGATCTCCGTTTCGCGCCGCAACCGCCGCACGCTCTCCCCCACAAGTGCATCGACGGGTTTCAGGCCGTTGAGGCTGATCGCCGTTTCGTCGGGCTCCGGGGGCTCGAGGGCAGCGAACTGGCTGTCGACGAGACTTGCCGGCATGAAATGCCCCTTGCGTGCGGAAATCCTGTTGCGCGCAGTCTCCTTGTCCACGACCGGATGCACGAAGACAAGCCCCGGCACCTTGGCGCGCAGCCGATCGCGATATTTGCGCTTCAGGGCCGAGCAGGCGGCTACGACACCGCGCCCCCCCGCATTGGCGCTGGCGATGGTGTCGCCCACCGAATCCAGCCACCCGGCACGGTCCTCGTCCGTGAGCGGGATGCCCCGCGTCATGCGTGCGACGTTCTCGGGAGGATGCAGCCTGTCGCCCTCGATGAACTCGGCGCCCAGAAGCTCCGCCAGCGCCTCGCCGATCGCTGACTTTCCGCAGCCTGATACACCCATGACGACGACGGCCAGCGGCCCGTGGCTTGTTTCAGTATTTGCCATTGATCAGCGACTCGCTGGACTGCGGCCATAGAGCAGCAGCATGGCCACGATGACAACGCCATAGATCACCTGCCTGCCCGCCTCGGGCATCTGCATGACCGACAGGATCGACTGCAGCAGCGTGATCAGGATGACGCCGGCCACCGTGCCCAGATAGGAGCCCCGGCCTCCGAGGATCGACGTGCCGCCAAGGACGACGGCGGCGATGGAAGGCAGCAGGTAGGCGTCGCCCATCGACTGCGCGGCTTTCGAGGCATAGCCGGAAAGCAGGATGCCGCCGAACGCGCTCAGCCCGCCGGAGATCACGAAGGCGATGAGCACGACCCGCCGCGTGTCGATGCCCGAGAGGTAGGCGGCCCGCTCGCGGTTGCCGATGGCGTAGACGGCCCGGCCGAAGGTGGTGCGGGTGAGCAGGAACACGGTCGCAGCGCCGATGATTGCCCAGATGATGACGGCGTTGGGCACCAGCGGGATGATCTCGCCGGTGGCGATCTCGCGCATGGCGAAGGTGGCGGAATCCTGCGGCGAGAAGCCTCCCGTGTAGACCACCATCAGGCCCTGCGCGACCGCGTTGGTCGCCAGCGTGATGATCATCGACGGGATGCGCAGATAGGCGACGCCGATCCCGTTCACGAAGCCGATCAGCATGCCGCACAGGATGCCGAACGGAATGGCAAAAGCGGTGCCGGCCGGGCCGAAGGCGGCCGCCGCGCAGGCCATCATGCCGCCCGTCGCCACCGCCCAGGGCACCGAAAGGTCGATCTGGCCGAGCAGGATGACCAGCATCATGCCCGTGGCGATCACGCCGAGAAACGACGCCACCTTGAGCTGCTGGAGGAGATATTCGGGCGAAAGGAAGCTCGTCGAATAGAAGCTGCCGAGGATGAGGAGCAGGATGATGCAGGCGAAGGCGGTCGCGACTGCCGGATCGAACCTCTTGAGGATGCGGGGCATGCGCAGCCCCGGTCGGGTGGCGAGTTCGCTCATAGGAACCACTCCAGCCGGTTGCGAACGCGGAACAGCCCGAATGCGCCGAGGCTGACCGCTACCAGGAGCACGACGCCCTGGAACAGCGGCTGCCACAAGGGGTCGAAGTCGAAGACGAAGAGCAGGTCGCCTATGGTGCGGAAGGCAAGCGCCCCGAAGATCGCGCCGATCACGCTGCCCCTGCCGCCGAACAGCGAAACCCCGCCCAGCACCACGGCGGCGATGGAGAAAAGCGTATAGGCGTTGCCGCTCGCGAAGGCCGCTTCGCCGGTATAGGTGAAGAAGGTCAGGAACAGCCCGCCGATCGACGCCAGCAGGCCGGCAAGGGTGTAGGCCAGGAACTTGGACCGTCCGATCGGGATGCCGGACATGTAGGCCGCTGCTTCCGATGAGCCTGCGGCATAGGCCGTGCGTCCGTAGAGCGAACGGCTGAAAGGCACCCACACGACCAGCACGACCAGCGCCAGCACCACGAGGCTGGACGGGATGATGCCGAAGAGCTTTCCGGTCAGGGCATCCGCAAGATCCTCGTTCACCGACCCGCCGGGGAACGGCCGCAGCATAAGCGCGATGCCGAAATAGATGGCCCCCGTCGCGATGGTGGCGACGATCGGCTGCAGTCGCCCGAAGATGACGATGGCGCCGTTCAGCGCGCCGCACAGCAGCCCGCACAGGAGCACCGCGACCACGCCCAGCGCCGTCTCGCCCGGCGTGCCGACCACCAGCCAGGAGGCCAGGCAGTTGGTCAGGATGAAGATCATGCCCACCGACAGGTCGATGCCCGCGGTGATCACCACCATCGTCTGCGCCATGGCGACGAAGGCGAGCAGCACGCCCTTGTTGGCCGCGGTCTGCGCCACGTTGGCCGTAAGCCCAGCCGGATGGTTCGCTGTGTAGATGATGAAGATCGCCACGAAGATGGCGACCGCCAGCAGCGTTCCCCTGTTTTCGGCGACGAGATAGCGCCACTCCTTCATGCCGCGCCTCCCTGCGCCCTGATGCGGTCGCCGATGTTCAGCGCGCTCGCGATCAACGCGTGCTCGGTGATGCCGTCGCCCTCCAGCGTGTTCACGACCTGGCCGTCGTAGAGCACCAGCACGCGGTCGCAGCAGCCGATGAGTTCGTCGTAGTCGGTCGAATAGAACAGGATCGAGGCACCGTCGTCCGCCAGCCGGCGCAGGAGCGCATAGATCTCCTGCTTGGTGCCGACGTCGATGCCCCGCGTCGGATCGTTAAGCAGGATGATGCGGGGCCCGCGCATCAGCCATTTGGCGATCACCACCTTCTGCTGGTTGCCGCCCGACAACGCTCCGACGGGGATGTCCACGCCGGCCGTCTTGATCGCCAGCAGCCGGACCATCTCCTCGATCCGGCGATCCTCCTGGGTTTTGTCAATAACGCCGGCGCGCGACACCCGGTCGAGCGCGGCGAAGGAAAGGTTCTCGCGCACCGTCATAGGCAGCATCAGGCCCTCGGTCTTGCGGTCCTCGGGGATCAGCGCCATGCCGATCCTCTCCGAGCGCGCCTGCGCCGGGCTGGAAACGCGAACGGGCTTGCCTTCGACGAGCACCTCCCCCGTGCAGCCGCGCAGCACGCCGAACAGGGCGAGCAGGAGCTCGCGCTGGCCCTGGCCGTCCAGCCCGCCGAGCCCGACCACCTCGCCCCGGGCTATCGTCAGCGAAATATCGCGCAGCCGCTCGCCCCAGCTCAGGTTCCTGAGCTCCAGGATCGGCGTCTCGCCCGTTCTGGCGCGCGCGGGCTTGGGGGGAAACACGTTGGAATATTCGCGGCCGATCATCATCTCGACCACTTCCGCGTCGCTGCGGGTGCCGGCGGCATACGTCGCGACCTTCCGTCCGTTGCGGAACACCGTGCAGTCGTCGGCGAGTTCGGCGATCTCGTGCATCCGGTGCGAGATGTAGAGGAGCGCCATGCCCTCGGCGCGCAGCCGCTTGAGCACGGCGAAGACCTTGGCGACGTCGGACGCGGTGAGCGCCGAGGTGGCCTCGTCGAGGATGAGGATGCGCGGATTGCGCGCCAGCGCCTTGGCGATCTCCACCATCTGCCGGCGCGACAGCGGCAGGTCCTTCACCAGCGTGCGCGGGTGGATGTCGTCGGCGCCAGCGCGCGCCAGCGCTTCCTCCGCCAGTCGTCGCTGGGCCTTCCGGTCGATGAGGCCGAACCGCCGTGGCGGGGCGGAAATGGCGATGTTATCCGCGACGCTGAGGTCGGGGATGAGAGAGAGTTCCTGGAAGATGCAGGCAATGCCGGCGGCGTTGGCCTCGGCGGGGGAGGCGAAGCTGACCTCGCGCCCGTCCATCAGCATGCGGCCTTCGTCGGGGGCGACCACGCCGGCCATGATCTTGATGAGCGTGGACTTGCCGGCGCCGTTCTCGCCAAGGATGGCATGGATTCGCCCGGCCTGTACCGGCAGGTCCGCATTCTCCAGTGCGCGCACCCCGCCGTAGCGCTTGGAAATGCCTTCCATGCGGAAAAGCAGGTCGCCGCCGGGTTCTCTGGTCGCAGTCATGTCGGTCACCGATGCCGGGGGAACGGCCGCGGGAGGGTTCCCGCGACCGCTGTTGCGTTACTGGTTGGCCTCGGTCTGCCCCATGATTTCCTGCGCGGTGAAGTTGATCCCACAGGTCGGGAAGGAGTTGCCGACGAAGAAGTTGTCGGACTGGTCGGGATAGTAGTCTTCGCCTTCCTTGAAGTTCGGGTCTTCGACGATCGCGGTAGGCAGTTTCACCGACTGCGGCACGACCTCGCCCTCAAGCGCGGCGATTGCGGTCTTGATCGCCACGGCGACCTGCGCCGGGCCGGTGCCGGCGGATGAGCACTTCAGGCCTTCGCCGGCGAACTTCGCGCAGAATTTGCGGAAGCCATTCTCGGTTTCGCCGCCGAACGGCACGAAGGGGTGCTTGGCGTCGATCATGGCCTGCACGACGCCGGTGTCGCCGCCCTGTGCGGTGATGCCGTCGAACTTCTTGTGAACTGCGATCGCGTCCGCGGCGGCCTTCTGCGCGGTCGGGTCGTCCCACTTGCCGATGACTTCGACGACGTCCCAGTTCTTGCCGGTTTCGGCGAACGTCTCGTGAATGCCGTTGTGACGGTCGGTATCGACTGACGTGCCCGCGACGCCGCGCACTTCCAGGATCTTGCCGCCGTCGGGCAGGTGCTTGTCGAGCCACTTGGCCCACAGCACGCCCAAGCCCTTCTGGTCGACGTTGACGTTGATGGCGTCTTCGGTGTCCAGGATGTTGTCGAAGGCCACAAGAATCACGCCGGCATCCTTCGCCCGCTTGATGACCGGAGCGAACGCGGTCGGGTTCTGCGCGTTGACGACAATGGCGTCATAGCCGGAATCGATGAAGTTGTTGATCGCCGATATCTGCGCCGGCACGTCCTCGCCGGTGGAGACGACCTTGAACTCCTTCAGCTTGGCCGCGATCTCCGGCTGCGCCGCATAGGCCTTTGCGGTCTGGATCATCTGGATGCGCCAGGTATTGGCTATGAAGCCGTTCGCGAGAGCGATGCGATACGGCCCTTCCTTCTTCGGGTACTGGAAGAACTTGGTGGCTTCGGTCCAGGGAACGAAGCATTCCGGATCCGCAGCCGGACCACTGACGATTTCCGGTTCGGCAAACGCCGTTGTCGAGGCAAGCACGAGCGCTGTGGCGGCGACAATGCCGCCGACGACTGACTTGTACATCGATTTCCTCCCAAGGATAGGTGAACCCCTGTGGCCGGCAACCGCTGTATCTGCCCGGGAATGGAAGACCCTGCCTTTCCGACGCAAGGGGGTCTGCGAATTCCTGGAAAGGCGGGCGGGTACTGGTCGGATGGCTGCTGTCGGTCTCCTCCCTCCGGCCGCCATCTTTGGAAATGGTAGCGCTAACAGAAACGCCTGTAAAGAGGGCCTTCCGTAACGGAAACCGACCGGACCGGAGCTGGTGGTGGGTCGCGCTTGCGGGCGGGGGTGCAAGCCTGTAGACGCCGCGTGGCACACAGGAAGGGCAACGCAAGTGGAATCCGGTCTTCCCTTCAGCGACATAAGGCGGCTGTTCTCGGCCATGCCGGCGGGCGACGAGCAGGCGGCCGCGCGGCTCGAAGGCTTGTTTGCCGCACAGCGTTCCGACACCGGCGATCTCGGCGACCTCGAACGCCTCGCGACATGGCTGGCGCGGTGGACGGGAAGGGCGCCCGCCGTCCGGCAGCCCTTGGTCGCGATCTTTGCCGGGACGCACGGGTTTGCGGCGGGTCCCGCGGGAGCCAGCGCTTCGGCCGCTGCTGCCGTGGAGCTGATTGCGTCCGGAAAGGCGCCGGTCTCGGCGCTCTGCGGGGCGGCCGAGCTTGCGTTGAAGGTGTTCGACCTCGCGCTCGACGTGCCGACTGCAGATTTCACCCGGGAAGATGCGCTGAGCGAGCGGGACTGCGCGGCAACCATCGCCTTCGGCATGGAGTCGATCGCCGGTGGTGTCGACCTGATCGCGCTCTCCGACATCGGGGGCGACGGTGACATTTCGGCGGAGGCGGTAATTCGCGCGCTGGAAGGACAGGAAGAGTCGGACAAGCCCACGGGCGCGGTGGCAGAAGCCCTGCGCCATCACGGTCGTCACTTGTCGGATCCGCTGGAGATCCTGCGCCGGGTCGGGGGACGCGAGATCGCCGCGACCGCCGGAGCGATTATCGCGTCCAGGATGGAACGGATTCCCGTCATCCTGGACGGGAACTGTTCAATCGCAGCCGCGGCGGTTCTCCATGCCATCCGGCCGGGATCGCTCGATCACTGCCTCCTGTCCGGCCTGCCCAGCGAGGGCGCCGCGGCGCGGGCCACTGAGCGCATGGGGCTCGCCGCGATTTCCGGCCACAGGATCTATGCGACAGGTGCTGCAGGCGCACTCGCTATCGGCACGGCGAAGGCTGCCGCGACCGTCGCCCAGCACATGTTGGCAATCGCCGGGCAAGGGGCAGGGCGCCAGGCCTGAGGCGCCGCCTGCCCGAAAGGCTCGGAAGCCTTTTCGCTCAGAAGCCAGCGCCCGCCGTGCCGCCGCGCGGAACGGCCGGCCCGAAGGCGCCGCCGAACCCGTCATAGTTGTTGCAGAGCCCGGCGTCATAGGCGCGCGGCACGCAGCGCCCCTGCTGGGACTGCGTATAGGTCCGGGAATAGTTCGCGCTCTGGCAGGCGCTCAGCGCGAGGGCCGACAGAAGCAATCCAATCGTGGCAACGCGCAAGTTCGGGCTCCTTTCATGGTCCGCCGCTCGCCCCTCGATAAGGCGTTGAGGAGATTCGGCCAAGCGGCTGGTGCTGCAAAGTCGCTCATGCCTGAGCGGCCTGTTTCCTTTCGCCGCGCGGCAGCACCCTCCAGGCCGGGAACGTGATCAGCACCTCCGTTCCCTCGCGCAGCTTGGATTTCATCTCGAACGTGCCGTCGTGCATCGCCACGAGCCCCTGCACGATCGGTAAGCCGAGGCCGGTGCCCTGCTCGGCGCTCTTGATAGCAATGCTGCCCTGGCCGAAGGCCGAAAGCACGATCGGTATCTCCTCTTCGGGAATGCCCGGCCCGTTGTCCCTGATCGAGACGTACTGGCCGCCCCCCACTGTCCAGCCGACGCGCACGCGCACCGTCCCGCCCGTCGAGGTGAACTTGATGGCGTTCGAGAGCAGGTTGAGCGTGATCTGCCGCACCGCGCGCTCGTCGGCCAGAAGCAGCGGCAGGTCGGGCTCGTACTCCTCGATGATGCGGATGTCCTTGCCGCGTGCCCGCAACGCCGTCAAATGGCAGCAATCCTCGGCGATCTCCGCCAGTGGAACCGGCTCTTCGCTCAACTGGTAGCGGCCCGCCTCGATGCGGGAGAGATCGAGAATCTCGTTGATGAGCTGCAGCAGGTGCTGGCCAGACGTGTGAATGTCGTGGGCATAGTCGCGATAGGTCGGGTTGTTCATGGGACCGAGCACCTCGTTGCCCATTACTTCCGAGAAGCCGAGGATCGCGTTGAGCGGCGTGCGCAACTCGTGGCTCATCGAGGCCAGGAAGCGCGACTTCGCCAGGTTGGCCTCCTCGGCGCGGCGCCGCGCCTCTTCCGAGATCGACGTCGCCGTCTCGAGTTCGGCGATCAGTGCATCCTTCTCGGTGCGGAACGACAGCAGCATCTGCGTGGAACTGTTCAGTCGGCTGGAGATGTAGGCGAAGAACGGCAGGCCGAGCACCAGCAGCGCCGTCATCACCACCTCGACCGGGCCGCCCATCCGCGCACCGCTGACGAGAAACACGCCCACCGGCAGCGCGAAGGTGGCGATGAGCGCGCCTCGCAGCGATGCAGCGAAGAGCGCCGTCGCAGCGATCGCCATCAGGAGCAGCGTCGCCTTCACCGCGGAAAACTGGTCGACCTGGCATTCGCTGCATTCGAGCACGGCCAGGTAGGCCCACCCGAACCCCGAGACGAAATGCGCGATCAGGAAGGCGCGCCGCGTGCGGCGGATGTACAGGGCGCGGGTGTCGGTTCGGTCGGCACGTTTCGCGACCAGCGCCAGCCCCGTGTAGCAGGCCACGGTCACCAGCGCCCACACCGCGATGATCGCACTGACGCCGAGCAACAGCCCGCCGATCGCGATGACCAGCACGAGCAGCGGCACGGCGGTTGCGCCAGAGATCATCGTGCGGGCGTGCAGCTTCAGCAGTTCGGCGTCGAAGGTGACGCTGCCGGGCTGCTGGGCAAGACGATCGCGAATGTTTCGCACCGCCTGAGCAACGTCGTTATTTCGGCGCGGCTTCCTGCGGTCCACTATGATCTTGTCCGCCAGTTGGGATTCCGTGGACGGCATTCGTTGAAAGACGGGCCCGATTCTCGCGAAGAAAGTGCACTCCAAGGCTAGGCAGGAATGTTTAACGGACTGTTTGCCATATGACTGGAATGCACCGCATTCGGCGTTTCTGGAGAAAAAGCTCGCGCTTCAGTCTGGCCGGCGACGTGGCGATGGCCGCCGTCTTTCTCGTCTTGGTCGGCCTGCTGGCGGCCCGGATGTATGGCGAGCCGTCGGAACTTGTCGGCCAGGTGACCGTCAACGACGGCGACACGATAACGATCGCGGGCCAGCGCATCCGCCTGTGGGGCATCGATGCACCCGAACTGTCCCAGACCTGCCGGGGCGAGGGCGGCGACTATGCCTGCGGGCGTCGGGCCAGGGATGCGCTGCGCGAGCACGTCGCGGGTCGGCCCGTGTCCTGCACGTGGCGCGAGCATGATCGCTACGGACGTCTGTTGGGCATCTGCCGCGCCGGCGACGTCGATCTGAACGCCCGGCTTGTCCAGGAAGGATGGGTGGTGGCCTTCGGCGGCTATGCCCACGAGGAAAGGCAGGCCAGGGAAGCGCGGCGTGGCCTGTGGGCGGGCGAGTTCGACCGACCGCGTGACTGGCGTGAGACCCACGGAGGCATGGCGGAGGCCGAACACTTCGGTCCTGGCCTCATGTCGGCCCTTCTCGAGTGGCTTCGAATCTTCTGAGCGATGGCTTATCTGTCTGCCGGACTGGAGGACCACATGAAGCTCTTCGACGGCGGCAAGGCGCCCAATCCGCGGCGTGTGCGCATATTCCTTGCGGAGAAGGGGATCGAGGTCCCGCTTGAGCCGGTAGACATGGGAGCGATGGCTCACAGGAGTCCCGACATCTCGTCGCGCAATCCGCTGCAACGCTTGCCCGTGCTTGAACTCGATGACGGCACGGTGCTGTGCGAAACCATCGCCATCTGCCGGTATTTCGAGGAACTGCATCCGGAGCCCGCGCTGTTCGGACGTGGCGCGCTCGGCAAGGCTCGGGTCGAGATGTGGCAGCGCCGCCTCGAACTGAACCTGTTCCTGGCCGTCGGTCATTCATTCCGCCACCTCCATCCCGCGATGAAGGAATGGGAAGTGCCGCAAATTCCCGAATGGGGTGAAGCAAACAAGCCGAAGGTGCTGGAATTCCTGGAGATTCTGGACCGTCATCTGGCCGACAACGAGTTCGCGGCTGGCGATGAGTTGTCGGTCGCGGACATCACCGGCCTCGTGGCCATCGACTTCATGAAGCCCGCGCGCATCGCGGTCCCGGAGGAGTTGGCCAACGTGCGCCGCTGGCATGCTGCGCTGAAGGCGCGGCCGAGTGCCTCTGCCTGACCTCGACCCCCGCCTTGCGGAGTTGGCCGGTCGCATCCGGGCCTGCCGCATCTGCGTCGAGCAGCCCCTCGGCCGACCGCTGCCGCACGAGCCGCGCCCGGTCGTCACGCCGTCCTCGACCGCCCGCATCCTGATTGCCGGCCAGGCGCCGGGAACCAGGGTGCATGCGACGGGGCTACCTTTCAATGACGCCTCGGGCGACAGGCTGCGCGACTGGCTCGGCGTGACCCGGGAGGAGTTCTACGATCCCGCGCTCTTTGCCATTGCGGCGATGGGGTTCTGCTTTCCCGGTCAGGATGCCAAGGGCGGCGACCTGCCGCCGCGACGCGAGTGCGCGCCGGCATGGCGGGCGCCGCTCATGGCGCTGATGCCGCAGATCGACCTGGTGCTCGCAATCGGCAAGTACGCCCAAGCCTGGCACATGCCGCGAAGCCGGGGGCTCAGTCTTACGGATACGGTTGCGCGATGGCGCGAGACTTTCGAAGTCACGGAAGGGGCGAGAATCATGCCGCTGCCGCATCCCTCCTGGCGCAACACTGCCTGGATCCGCCGCAATCCATGGTTCGAGGAGGAACTCCTTCCCGCGCTCCGTCGGGAAATTGCGCAACGTCTTTCCCGCCTCTGACGCAAAACCATTCGCGATCTTTCAGCGTCGCAGACAAATCCATGCTTGCCTGTTTGCGTCGTGATGGTAGGTTCCGGAGAATATTTTTGCTCTGGATGTAGTCATGGACCGTCTCGATCGGAAAATTCTCCGCCTGCTGCAGGAAGATGCTACCCTTGCGGTCGCGGATATCGCCAAGAAGGTCGGACTTTCGACGACACCGTGCTGGCGACGCATCCAGAAGCTGGAGGAAGAAGGCGTCATCAGGCGCCGTGTCGCCATCCTCGACCCGGCGAAGATCAATGCCCGGGTGACGGTGTTCGTCTCGATCCGCACGAATTCGCACAGCCACGAATGGTTGAAGCGCTTCTCGGAAGTGATCGCCGAATTCCCGGAGGTGATCGAGTTCTATCGGATGAGCGGCGACGTCGACTACCTGCTGCGGGTTGTCGTTCCGGACATCGCTGCCTACGACGCCTTCTACAAGCGGTTGATCTCGAAGATCGAGATTCGCGACGTGTCGTCGTCCTTCGCGATGGAGCAGATCAAGTACACGACCGAGTTGCCGCTGGACTACCTCATCCTCGACAAGGACTCAGGCCCCAGCGCGAACTGACGTCGGGGCGAGGGCGGGTCGGCGCGGCAGACGGCCGTGTTCGTGTGAGCCAAGGCATGTCGAATGGAGGAGACCATCGATGCCTTGGCTGGGCTTCTTCGCCAGCCGGTGGCGCGTCACCTGGCCGTGAGTGCCTTCCCCGCGTAGCGCTCGATCCCGCGGGGCGTCCGGTGGTCGGATGCCGACGACCGCCAGCCAGTTAGTGCGCGGTTCTCTTCCGAACCCCGCGTGCGCCGCAGCGCGAAGATGGCGTTGGCGCTCGACGCCGGAGAGAGTGCGTCGAGGCCGCTCCCGTTCACCGGTCCAGGCGGGCCAGCAGCGAGGAGGTGTCCCAGCGCCCGCCGCCCATCTGCTGCACGTCCTTGTAGAACTGGTCGACGAGCGCGGTGACGGGCAGCCTGGCTCCGTTGCGATTGGCCTCGTCGAGCACGATGCCGAGGTCCTTGCGCATCCAGTCCACCGCGAAACCGAAGTCGTACTTGCCTGCGTTCATCGTCTTGTAGCGGTTTTCCATCTGCCAGGAGCCGGCCGCCCCCTTCGAGATGACCTCGATGACCTTCTCGATGTCGAGCCCGGCCCGCTTGCCGAAATGGATGCCCTCGGCCAGTCCCTGCACCAGGCCGGCGATGCAGATCTGGTTGACCATCTTGGTGAGCTGGCCGGCGCCGGCCGGGCCCATAAGGCCCACCATTCGCGCATAGGCCGAGATGACCGGCCTGGCGCGCTCGAAGATCGCTTCCTCGCCGCCAACCATTACGGTGAGCACGCCGTTCTCGGCGCCCGCCTGTCCGCCGGAAACCGGCGCGTCGAGGAAGTGGAAGCCGCCTGCCTGCGCCTTCTCCCAAAGCTCGCGCGCCACCTCGGCGGATGCGGTCGTGTTGTCGACGTAGATCGCGCCCTTTTCCATCGCCTGGAAGGCGCCCTGCGCGCCGATCGTGACTTCGCGCAGGTCGTCGTCGTTGCCGACGCAGGAAAACACGAAGTCCTTGCCCTTCACCGCCTCGCGGGGTGTCATGGCAAGCGTGCCGCCGTGCTCGGCGACCCACTTCTCGGCCCGCGCGGTGGTGCGGTTGTACACCGTGACGTCGTGTCCGCCCTTGTGCTTGAGATGGGCGGCCATGGGATAGCCCATCACGCCGAGACCGAGAAACGCCACCGATGCCATGTAATCCTCTCCTGCGAAGCGAACCGTTGGCGCCGTCATAGACCATGACGGCGCGGGCGTGGAGTCAGCGCTTCAAGTGGCGCGTGATGCGCCGCTCGATCCAGTCGACGGCGTGTCGCAGCGTCTCGACGACGGCGAGGTAGATGATCGCCGCCCAGATGTACGTCTGGAAGTCGAAGGAACGCGAGAAGGCGAGCCTCGTCACGCCCAGGAGGTCGAGGACCGTGATGAGCGCCACGACCGCCGAGCTCTTGATAAGCAGCACGATCTCGTTGCCGTACGGGCGCAGCGCAACGATCATCGCCTGAGGCAGGATCACCTTGCGCAGCGTCTGCAGCTTGTGCAGGCCGAGCGCGGCCGCGCCCTCCCACTGGCCGCGAGGCACGCTCTCGATCGCTCCCCGAAGGATTTCGGCCTGATAGGCCGCCGTGTTGAGGGAGAAGGTGAGGATGGCGCAGTACCATGCCTCCCGGAACAGCCACCACAGACCGATCGCCTCGAGCTGCGGTCTCAGCGACCCCAGGCCGTAGTAGATCAGGTAGGTCTGTGCCAGCAGCGGCGTGCCCCGGAAGAAGTAGACGTAGCCATAGGCGAGTGCCGACAGCACGGGGTTGCGCGACATGCGTCCATAGGCGACCGGAATCGACAGGATGAACCCGATCGCGCCCGACAGGACCACGAGCAGAAGGGTGACGCCGAGGCCCGAAATGTATGGTCCTGCCCACCGGGCAAACAGCTCGGGGTTCCACGCCCCGAAAAGGTAGACCGCCAGGAGGATGAACGCCAGGATCCAGAAGCCGACGAGCACATGCCCGACGGTGCGCTCACGCGTCCAGCCGCGTTTGATGCGCGGCGGGGCGTCGTCGTCGGATCGGGCGATGACGGTCATCGCCTCACCCCTGACCGGCCCATGCGGCGCTCGAGGCCACCGAGCGCGATGGACGAGAGAACTGAGAGTGCCAAGTAGAGCAGGGTCGCCACGCCGAAGAAGAGGAGGGGTTCGCGCGTCACGCGCGCGGCGATGCTGGCTTGGCGCAGGATGTCGGAGAGGCCGATCGCCGAAACCAGCGAAGTGTTCAGCACCAGGATCATCCATTGATTGGCGAGCCCGGGCAGGGCGATGCGAAGCAGTTGCGGCAGGATGACCAGCAACATGGTCTGGGAGGCGGTCAGCCCGATCGCGTAGCCGCCCTCATACTGGCCGCGAGGAATGGCTCGGAATGCCGACAGGAAGACTTCGCTGGCGAAGGCCGAGAAGACCACGCCCAACGCCACCATGCCGGAGACAAAGCTGTTCACTTCGATCGCCGCATCGGGAATCCACAGGCGCACCAGCGCCTGCAGGCCGATTTGGAAACCGAAATAGACGAGAAACAGCGTCAGCAGTTCCGGCAGGCCGCGGAAGATGGTGGTGTAGATGTTGGCGGCGAGCCGTAGCGATGGTTCCTCTGAGCGCTTGGCCAGGGCGATGCCGAAACCGGCCGCGAGCCCGATCGGAAGCGTGGCGACCGCGAGCGAGAGGGTGATGAACACGCCCCACGCGAATTCGTCAGCCCATCCGTCCGGTCCCCAGCTCAACAGGGTCCAGGCACTCGTCATCTGTCAGCGGATGCTCCCTTGGCTGCGTTGCGGGCAGTGTGGGCGGCATGGAGGCCGCCCACAGCGTCCATTGTCCAGGGCGTCCCTTGTCAGGAACCGCTGCCGTAGACGTCGTAGCTGAAGTACTTGTCGTTGATTTCCTTGTACTTTCCGTTCGCGCGGATGGCGTCGATGGCGGCGTTGAACTTCTCGACAAGCTCATTCTCGCCCTTGCGAACCGCGATGCCGGCGCCGGGGCCGTGGATTTCCACGACGGGCGTGATGATGCCGACGATCTTGCAGCACTGGCCTTCCGGCGTCTTCAGCCACTCCTCGAGCACGCTGATGTCGTCGCTGATCGCGTCGATGCGGCCGTTCGCCAGGTCGGCCTGCTCGTCCTGGCTGGTCGGATAGCCCTTGATGTCGGAGTCCGTATAGGTCTGCTCGGCGTAATTGTAGTGCGTGGTGGACGTTGCGACGCCCATCGACTTCCCGGCAAGATCCTCCTTGGTGACACCCTTGATGTCGGTGTCCTTCGGCGCGGCGACCGCGGATGGGGTCTGGTAGTACTTGTTGGTGAAGTCGACCTGCTTCTTGCGTTCCTCGGTGATCGACATGGACGCGATGATGGCGTCGAACTTGCCGGCGAGCAGCGCCGGGATGATGCCGTCCCAGTCCTGCGTGACGAACTCGCACTTCACCTTCATCTCGTCGCAAAGCGCGTTGGCGATGTCGATGTCGAAGCCGACGAGTTGCCCGTCGGCAGTCAGGTTGTTGAAGGGCGGGTAGGCGCCTTCGGTGCCGATTCGAAGCACTTCCTCTGCACCGGCCGACGCCATGGACAATGCCAGCGCAGCGGCCGATGCGGCGAGCGCCAGACGAAACCTGTTAATCATGTTGTTCCTCTCTGGTCTGAAGCCGGAGCGTTTCTGCCCTCCGGCCGGACTTTGCCGTCCCTGGAGGCCATTACTCCACCTTCTCCGCTCGAAAATTGCAATCTCAAAACAGCGTTGCCCAAAGGACTTGCGGCGAGATCAGCGGGCCAGTCCGGTCATCCTTTCGATGAAGTCGGAGATTGCCGCAACGTCATCCAGTGCAAACACCGGCAGCCGGGTATCCTCGACCGGATGGTCGGCCGCGATGGCCAGGATGTTCGGCGCGCCCGGCGCCAGCGGCTCGCGGCTGCGGGCTTCCAGCCGCCGGGCCTCGATCATGGGATGGCCCTCGCGCTTGTAGCCCTCAACCAGGACGATGTCGCAGGGCGCGAGCCGGGCGAGGATCTGCGCGAGCGGCGGCTCGTCCTCCCCGCGCAACTCGTGCATCAGCGCCCAGCGCCGTCCCGACACGACCGCGACCTCGCTGGCGCCCGCCATCCGGTGACGGTAGCTGTCCGCGCCCGGCTTGTCGATGTCGAAGTCGTGGTGGGCGTGCTTGACGGTCGAGACCCGCCAGCCACGCCGCGTGAGCTCGGTGACGAGGCGCTCGACCAGCGTCGTCTTTCCCGAGTTCTTCCAACCGGTCACGCCGAAGACGCGCTGGATCATCGGGTTGCTCCGGTGAGCAGGCGCTCGGCCTCGGCGTGGTCGGAATGCGTGTTGATGTTCAGGAACGGGTCGACGGTGTGCATGCCCAGGGTCACGGGGTCGAAGGGGACGTCGATGGTACGGCGACCAGCCTGAAAGGCGGCCACGCTGCGCCTGTCGGACGTATCGAGGAAATGGCGCAGGTCGTCGACAAGCGCAATCGGCCAGAGCGCTACGATCGGGTGGCGGCGTTCTCCGCTCGAGGCGACGGCGATCGCGTCAGGGTCGCGGGAACGCGCTCCGAACAGCCGTGCCGCGAGGTCGAGCGGTACGAAGGGTGTGTCGCCCGCCGTCGTCAGCAGGGCGTCGACCTGGTCGAGGCCGGACGCCCACTGCAGGCCGGCGAGAATGCCGGCGAGCGGTCCCTGGAAGTCGGGCACTGGATCGGCGAGAACCGGAAGCCCGAACACATCGAACCTGGTCGGATCGCCGTTGGCGCTGATGGCCATGTGCTTGACCTGTGGGCGCAGTCGAGCCAGGGCGGAGCCCAGAAGCGTTGTCTGGCCCAAACGCGCCAGGCACTTGTCGATGCCGCCCATGCGCGTCGCGCGGCCGCCGCACAGGACCAGCGCCGCGATGCCGCCGGAGCCCGCCGCGTTCATGTGTCCGCGCCCGCGGCCGACGGCGCGATACGACCGCTCGCCAGCGCCTGCCCGCGACTACGCTCGCGCAGCAACATGTAGAGCCCCGACGCGACGACGATGACCGAGCCGACGATCATCGGCATGTCGGGAAAGTCGCCGAACAGCACGAACCCGAGCAGGATGGCCCACAGCAGGGCCGTGTAGCGGAACGGCGAGATGAAGGAGATGTCGGCGACGCGCATCGCCACGATGAGGCTCTGGTACCCGACCAGGACCAGGCAGGCGGCCGCGGCCAGCAGCGCGGTCCCGCCGATGCCCAACGGCGCCCACCCGCCCATCGGCTCCACCAGAAAGAAGCCGAAGACGGTCACCAGGAAGGTCGCCGCCACGGACACCAGCATCGACGGAACCTCGGGCGGCAGGCGCCGCGTGGCGAGGTCGCGCACCGTGCAGCAGGCCACGGCGCCGAGGGCATAGAGCGCGTAGAGGTTGAATCCATGAAAGCCGGGACGAACGATGATCGTCACGCCAATGAAGCCCGCGAGGATGGCGAGCCAGCGCCGCCAGCCGACCGGCTCTCCGAGGACGAGTGCGGCGCCCATCGTCACGCTGAGCGGCAATGCCTGCATCACCGACGAGACGTTGGCGAGCGGCAGGTGCGCAAGCGCCAGCAGGAAGAACAGGGTGCCGCCGAGTTCGCCCACCGTGCGAAGCAACACCATGGGACTGACGAGCATGCGCGGGCTCGCCAGCGCCCCACGGTGCAGCGCGATCGCCGACAGCAGTGTCGTGGCGAAGATGCCGCGCACGAACATGGCCTGGCCCATGTTCATCTCGGTCGACGCCAGCTTCATGATGGAATCGTTGAAGGTGAAGGCCGCCATGGACACGGCGATGAGCAGCGTGCCCGTCAGGTTCGGCGTCAGGTGTAGGATTCGACCCGAAGCCGATCCCGTGGCCCCTGTGCCGGTCCGGTGTCTCGGCGCCCGGGCGGCATCGGCATTTTCCGCCGGGACGGTCACCCGCCAGTGACGCTCATATGCCTGGAAACGGCCGGCCGTTTGGTGCGTCGATCGATGACGAAATCGTGCCCCTTGGGCTTGCGGCTGATCGCCTCGTCGATCGCGGTGGAGAGGAGCTCGTTGCCCTCCGAGGCGCGAAGCGGCGCGCGCAGGTCGGCCGCGTCCTCCTGTCCGAGGCACATGTAGAGCGTACCGGTGCAGGTGATGCGCACCCGGTTGCAGCTTTCGCAGAAATTGTGGGTGAGGGGGGTGATGAAGCCGAGCCGTCCGCCGGTCTCGGCGACATGCACGTAGCGCGCCGGCCCACCGGTCCGAAGCGGGATGTCGGTCAGGGTGAACTGGCGTTCGAGCTGCGAGCGCAACACCGAGAGCGGCATGTACTGATGGGTCCTGTCCGCGTCGATCTCGCCCATCGGCATCGTCTCGATGACGGTCAGGTCCATGCCCCGGCCGTGCGCGAAGCGCATCAGGTCCGGGATCTCCTGGTCGTTGAATTCCTTCAGCGCGACCGCATTGAGCTTGATGGCGATGCCGGCCGCCTGCGCGGCGTCGATGCCGGCCATGACCCGGGAGAGGTCGCCCCAGCGGGTGATGTGGCGGAACTTGTCCGGATCGAGCGTGTCGAGCGATACGTTGATGCGCTTGACACCGCAATCGGCGAGCTCGCTTGCGAAACGTGCTAGCTGCGAACCGTTGGTGGTCAGCGTCAGTTCCTCGAGCGCGCCGCTGTCGAGATGTCGCGAGAGCTGACGGATCAGGTGCATGATGTTCTTGCGAACGAGCGGCTCGCCGCCCGTCAGGCGCACCTTGCGGACGCCCTTCTCGACGAACACCGTGATCAGCCGGTCGATCTCTTCGAGGGTAAGCAGGTCCCGCTTCGGCAGGAACGTCATGTCCTCGGCCATGCAGTAGGTGCAACGGAAGTCGCACCGATCCGTCACCGAAACCCTCAGATAGGTGATCGCGCGGCCAAACGGATCGATCATGTCGCTACGCACTGAGGTCAGACTCCTTCCGGTCGTCAGCCATTCACTCTATGTCATGCCTTACGGCTCCACAATCAAGGGAACCCCTGATTGACCGCGCCGTGTGGCACAATCGAAATTTCTTGGAGTGATCAGCAATGTCGACGGCTCCCACCGAGTTGCGGGTGTCCCGGGACCGGCAGCACTTGACGGTCACGTTCCCCGGTCCGGAGGTTCATGAACTGACGGCGGAGATGCTTCGCGTGCTCTCGCCCTCGGCGGAAGTGCAGGGCCATTCCCCTGAACAGCGCGTCACGGTTCCCGGCAAGCGCACGGTCGCCGTCACACGCATCGAGCCCGTCGGAAATTATGCGGTGCGCATCGTCTTCAGCGATGGTCACGACACAGGCATCTTCACCTGGGCTTACCTCAGGACGCTCGGCTTGGAGAAGGACCAGCGCTGGCAGGCCTATCTCGACGAACTCGCCGCAAAGGGGCTTGGCCGCGACTGAGACGCGGGACGCCCCGGCTAGGAGCAGCCAAGGCTCCCGTTGGATCAGTCCCCGTAAGGCACCCAGACGTTCTTCACCTCTACGGCGCGGCGCAGGAAGGCGTCGCCTGCGGCCTGCTCCGACGCCCAGTCGAGCGAGCGGCCGCCGCTCGTCCACACGCGCTTGAGGTTGCCGATCGACTCCGCCTCCGCCGTGCGGCACGTGTCCGCGTCGGCCACCACCCAGATACCGTCCACGTCGTCGTGCTTCGCCAGAACGCCGGCGAGCTCGGCGGCGCGGCCGGTGACGATGTTGACGGCGCCAGCGGGCAGGTCGGAATATTCGATCACCTGGTAGAGGTCGGTGGCGACCAGCGCATAGCGCGCGGAGGGCACCGCGACCACGCTGTTGCCCATCGCCAGCGCCGGCGCGACCATCGAGACGAGACCGAGCAGTGGCTGCTCGTCCTGCGCGACGATGCCGATGACCCCGACGGGTTCGTGGAGCGCCAGCGTCACGGCCCGCAGCGGCGGCTGATGGACGCTGCCCTCGAACTTGTCGGCCATGCCGGCATAGAGGAACAGGCGCTCGACGCTGAGATCGACTTCCTGCCGCGCAACCTTGGCCGATGTACCCGTCAGCGCCTGCAGCCGTGCCGCGAACTCGTCGCCGCGCGCCGAAAGGTTCTCCGCCAGATAGTACAGCACCTGGCTGCGATTGAACCCGGTCGCGCCCGCCCAGCCCTTGGCCGCGCGCGCGGCGGCGACCGCCTCGCGGATATCCTTGCGGTTGCCGAGGCCCACTTCGCCGAGCACCTTGCCCTTCCGGTCGAGGATCGGCATCGAATAGCCGCCATCCGGGCGCACCTGCTTGCCGCCAATATAGAGCTTGGCGGTCCGGTCGATGCCGGGCAGCGGCTCGCCGGGGACGGGCTCGGGGGCGGGAACGGCCTGCGCCTTGATCGCCGCGCCATGGGGCAGGGGCGCCGCTAGGTATTCGAACATGCCCTCGCGGCCGCCCTCGCGGCCAAAACCGCTTTCGCGATAGCCGCCGAAGCCGCAGGCGGCGTCGAACATGTTGGTGCCATTCACCCAGACCACGCCCGCCTTGAGCTGCGGGGCGACGTGCAGGGCGACACTCAGCGTCTCGCTCCAGACCGAGGCGGCGAGGCCGTAGCGGGTGTTGTTGGCGAGCTCGACGGCCTCCTCCAGCGTGCGGAAACTCATCGTCGCCAGCACCGGCCCGAACACCTCCTCCTGCGCCAGAACGTTCGCCGGCGCGACGTTAGTGGCAAGCGTCGGCAGGTAGTACCAGCCGGCCTCCGGCAGCGGGCAGTCGGGTTGCCAGCATTCGGCGCCTTCCGCCGCGCCGGCCTCGACCAGGCCCCTGACCCGGTCCAGCTGGGTGCGATCCACCAGCGGTCCGATGTCGGTGTTCTTGTCGAGCGGGCTGCCGACCCGGAGCTTTGCCATGCGCGCCTTCACCTTGGCGATGAAGGCTTCCGCGATGCCCTCCTGCACCAGCAGGCGCGACCCCGCGCAGCAGACCTGGCCCTGGTTGAACCAGATGCCGTCCACCAGCCCCTCGACGGCGCTGTCGAGGTCGGCGTCTTCGAAAACAATGAAGGCTGACTTGCCGCCAAGTTCAAGCGACAGCTTCTTGCCGGACCCGGCGGTCGCCTTGCGGATGATCTTGCCGACCTCCGACGAGCCGGTGAACGCGACCTTCGCCACGCCGGGATGCGCCACGAGCGCTGCCCCTGCCTGCGGTCCACCGGGCACGATGTTGACCACGCCCTTCGGCAGGCCGACGCTCTCGCAGATCTCCGCGAACAGGATCGCGGTGAGCGGCGTGAATTCGGCCGGCTTCAGCACGACGGTGCAGCCGGCAGCGAGCGCCGGGGCGATCTTCCAGGCCAGCATCAGCAGCGGGAAGTTCCACGGGATGACCTGGCCGACGACGCCCGCCGGCTTGTGTCCGGGGAACTCGCGCTCAAGCGACTGCGCCCAGCCGGCGTGGTGGATGAAGTGCCGGATCGCCAGCGGCACGTCGATGTCGCGGCTTTCGCGGATCGGCTTGCCGTTGTCGATGGATTCCAGCACCGCGAACAGGCGCTGGTGGCGCTGCATGGCGCGGCCGATCGCGTAGAGCACCTTGGCGCGCTCGTAGCCCGAGGCCGCGCTCCACTTGGGCAATGCCTTGGTTGCCGCGTTCACTGCCGCGTCGATGTCCGCCTCGCCGGCGTCCGAGACCGAGGCGAGCCTAGTGCCAGTGGCGGGCTCGTGGACGTCAAAGGTCGTGCCGCTTGCCGCCGCGCGCCAGCCGCCGTCGATGAACAGCGCCTTGGCGAAGTCCTTGCGCTTGATCCAGGCGTCGGCGTCCCCGCGCGCCTCCGGGGCCGGTCCGTAGTCCATCGCGTTGAACCGTTCGAGAATGTTCATGTCCTTGCACCCGATCTCACGCCATGGCGTGGCGATGGTTGGCCGAGTAGCGCCCGGTCAGATGGTGTTCGAGCTGGCGCTCGATGTCGGTGAGCAGGCTGGAGGCGCCAAAGCGGAACAGGTCAGGCTCCAGCCAGGGGCGCCCCAGTTCCTCCTTCATCAGCACCAGCCAATCTAGCGCCACCTTGGCGGTCGAGATGCCACCGGCAGGTTTGAAGCCGATCAGAATGCCGGTCTGCTCGAAATAGGTGCGGATGGCGCGCACCATCACGAGGCCGACGGGCAGCGTGGCGTTGACGCTCTCCTTGCCGGTCGAGGTCTTGATGAAGTCGGCACCGGCCATCATCGCCACCATGGAGGCCAGCATGACGTTGCGCAGGGTCGCCAGGTCGCCAGTGCCGAGGATCACCTTGAGATGGGCCTCGCCGCAGGCTGCCCGCATCTGCGAGATCTCGTCGTAAAGCTCCTGCCAGCGCGCGCCGAGCACCAGTCCCCGCGAGATCACCACGTCGATCTCGTCCGCGCCGTCGCGAACCGAGGCCTCGATTTCCTTGAGTCGCGTGTCGAGCGGGGCGAGCCCGTGCGGGAAGGCGGTCGAGACGGCCGCCACATGGACGCCCGTGCCGCGCAGCACTTCCGCGGCCGTGGCCACGAAGGGATGGTAGACGCAGACCGCCGCCGGCCGGATCTTCGCTTCGGCGATGCCGAGGCCCTCGGCTATATCGGCCCGGAAGGGATTGATGGCCTTGGCGCAGAGACGCCGCACCCGTTCCTCGGTGTCGTTCGAGTTCAGGGTGGTAAGGTCCATGCAGGCGACGGCGCGCAGCAACCAGGCTGCCTGGTTGTCGCCCTTGATGGAGCGGCGCTTGGTCAGCGTACCTGCGCGACGCTCCAGAGCGCTTCGGTTGACGCTACGGACCGATTCGAGAAACCCGAGGTCGAGCGGCATTCCAGGGTTGCGCGCGCCGTGCCCGTGCGGCGTTTCCACGTTGGCGGCCGTGCGGCCGGGCAGGGCGGTCACCGTGCCCGTTCCGTGCAGCCTGTCCGCTGCTCCGCTCATCGATCCTGCCATCTCGGAACTCCCTGTGCCGCGCCGCTTTCTGGGCGGGCTGCGTTGAAGGTCTTCTAGTCCTTCGACCCCTGCAGCCGCAAGCAAAACGACCGGGAACTGACCGTCTCGAAGCGTTGGACAGCGCCGGATCGGGTTGTTAGCATGCCCGAAAACAAGAATTTCGCGGGGGGACATGTCGGACAAATTCAGACGCGTATTCGGTCCTGGCAAGCCGGTGATCGCCATGGTGCATTTCGGCGCTCTGCCGGGTGCGCCGCTCTACGATCCGGAAGGCGGGCTCGATGCCTTGATTGACGGGATCATCAAGGACCTCGACGCGCTGCAGTCGGCCGGCGTCGATGCCGTGATGTTCGGCAACGAGAACGACCGGCCCTACGAGTTCCGGGTCGACACGGCTTCCACGGCCACCATGGCGTACGTCATCGGGCGGGTCAGGGACCGCATCACCGTGCCGTTCGGGGTCAACGTGCTGTGGGACCCCATGGCCTCCGTGGCGCTCGCCGCCGCCACTGGCGCCAGCTTTGTGCGCGAGATCTTCTCTGGAACCTACGCATCCGACATGGGCTCGTGGACGGCCGATGCCGGCAAGGCCTACCGCTACCGCGACCGGCTGCACCGCTCCGACCTCGCCATGCTCTTCAATGTCTCGGCCGAGTTCGCATGGTCGCTCGACCGCCGGCCGCTTGCCGACCGGGCGCGTTCTGCCGTTTTCTCCAGCATCCCCGACGCCGTCCTGGTTTCAGGCCAGATCACCGGCGAGGCCGCCGAGATGGGCGAACTCGAGGCGGTCAAGAAGGCGTTGCCCGACACGCCGGTCCTCGCCAACACCGGCGTGAAGCACGCGACCGTGGCCGACGTGCTGAAGATCGCCGACGGCATCATCGTCGGCTCGTCGCTCAAGGTGGACGGCAACACCTGGAACCCGGTGGATCCCGAGCGCGCGGCCGAGTTCATGCGGCTCGCCCGGGCGCAGCGAGGCTATTGAGCGATGCCCGTGCAGCGCCTGCGCGGCCTGCTGACGGACCTGATGCTGCTTCCTGGCCTGAGCGGCCATGAAGGGCGCGTACGCCGCTACCTGGCCTTCGAACTCAACCGGCTGGGCATTGCCACCCGCACCGACAGGCTCGGCAACCTGATCGCCACGCTGGACGGGGACCCCGACGCGCCGAGCGTCATGTTGTTCACGCATATGGACCAGCTCGGCTTCGTCGTCCGCCGCATCGAGGACGACGGCTACATCCGCGTCGAGAGGCTGGGCGGCGTGCCCGAGCGCGCCCTGGCGTCCCAGGCCGTGCTGCTGTGCGTGGGCGAGGGGCACGACCGCGAGGGCATCATCGCCAACAAGAGCCACCACGCGACGAGCCAGGACGAGAAGTACCGCGTCGTTCCCTATCAGGACCTCTACATCGACGCCGGCTTCGAGAGCCGCGTCGAGGCCGAGGCGGCCGGCGTGCAGATCGGCACTCCGGTCGTCTATCGCCCGAACGTCATCGAGCTTTCGGC
>Ga0182741_1001293_pt1 | contig 33310 bp, 32 predicted proteins | sample eDN5th37CBELigOP_FD_128874 | JGI IMG/M metagenome (GOLD analysis project Ga0182741, IMG submission 128874) | Enriched Organic Plus compost microbial communities from Emeryville, California, USA - eDNA 5th pass 37_C BE-Lig OP (version 2) (version 2) ... | reverse complement strand
GAGGTGGCGATCCGCAGGTTCACCACCGGCTCGCCGTTGTTCAGGCGCCGCACCTCCGGGTCCCGCCCCAGATTGCCCACCAAGATCACCTTGTTCACACTGCCTGCCATCGCGGCGCACTCCCTTCATCTCTCCCGAACCGCGTCCGGGTCTGCTGCACTCTCCTGCCCTGCAGGGGCATCGCCTATTGTTCTACATTTGTTCTTGGAATTGTGCAAGAGCAATCAGGCGATGGGAATGGTTACGCGGTCCAGGGATAAGGGGAAGTGCATAAGCAAAGAGAGCGGCAGTTCCTTGCCGCTCTCCGGGTGTCTTGCGCTCTCTTGGGGCCGCCTCATTCGGCAGCCTGAAGGTAGACGACCTTCGATTGTTCCTTGTAGACCTCGCGAAGGGTGCGGGCCATATAGTCGAGCTGCTCGATGGCCTTGTCGAGGTCGGATTTCGTGCCTTCGCTGAGGTCGTAGGCCCGGCGGCCACGGTAGAGCCGGTTGACCTCGGCCTCCATCTCCACGGCAGCCTCCCGGATGCGGTGGACGAGGCTGTCCGCGATGACGTTGGCATTGCTGTCGACAACGCAGAAACCGACATCGCTCGCGCGAACCTTGGACATGGATTGAACCTCTTCTTCTTGTTGTTTCCGTTTCATGCGGCGATCTCGCTCCCTTGGTAGAGGCCGAGCCGGCGCGCGAGAGAGTGCTTCGTCACCGCGCCGATGCCCGGGAGCATGCCCAGGAAGCGCAGCTTGTCCGGGCTTGCACCGTAATCGCGAAAGAGTTGCTCGCGCTCGCGCCAGACCTGATCGATCGCAGCAGACTTGGCAGGATGACGAAAGCCGATGCGCGTGGTCGCACCGAGCTCCAGCGTACGCATGCAGCGCTCGAAAGTGCGGCGGCCGACGGCGGGCGTCACGCTTGCATGGCAGATGGTGGCGATCACGCTCTGAGCGAATTCCTCCGCTGTTTCGGGCGCGGCGAAATCCAGGCCGGATGCGTCCCGCTGCAGCGTGGTCCAACCCACCAATGATTTCTCAGGGTGCCCAAAACCTGGCATTCACATCACCGCATGTTCCAGGCTGCCTGCAGCAGTCTGACGAGCTTCGTTCCGGTCCTGCGAATGCGATACGGCGCCTGCCAAACAGGCGACGGATTCCGCTCCATCACATAACGGGCGGCACGAATACGCGGACTTGTTGAAAAGGAGCGCCCGCCTGTTTGCGGGCGTATGCGCCAACTCTCGTCGAGCTTACGAAAACCATCGTCCTGCAAGGACTTTTCGGAGGCTCCCGATGGTAGAGAGATGGGAATCCGTGTGTCGTTGTGCAAGGACGCGGACATCGCCGGAGCAGGTAAAATTTCCGCCTTTGCCGTGTGCGGCCAAGCGGAAACCTCGGAGCGCGCGACCTTGAAGGTCCGTGCGAGTTCGGCACCGTTCCCGACGCGGTAGACGGAGGCTGCGCAGGAGAAGGCTTCGGCGAACGGAGCCATCGTGCACCAGCTCTTCTCGGCCATGTGCAACGGCCAAGTCCACAACCCATCCTCACGAAGCTGAGCAAGGCCCTCGCGCTCGATGAAATAGCCGGTCGTCTTATGCTCGAGCCCGTCCTCCGTCACGAGCCATTCCTCGTTTTCGAAGATCGGGCGAACATCCGTCATGGTCATACCGGTATCCTTCCAGCGGGATTCGAGGGCTTCCATCGTCACGCGTATGGAACGAATGGCTTGATGAACGAACAAAACAAGAACATAATGCCCGACGGTAGCGTGTCAAGCAAAGTTCACTTATTGGAACTGTAATCTCGGAGTAACAGACCTTATCTGGTGGTCTGGAGGGCAGGGTTGAAGAGTTTCTCCGCAATCCAGAGCGAAATAAGGCGAAGAAGTTGCGACGAAATATCGCCGTTCTAAACTGAAGCTAGACCATTCATTGCAAGCGGAGCCATCGCCCATGACGAGCCTGTCGCGCCAGGAGGCGGATAGCCTCAAGCGTCTCGAGGATCTACGCAGGACGTACGAGAAACTGCGTGCGGAGCGCATCCGCGCGGAAGGCGAAGTCGAGCGTCTGGCGCGCGATCTGGAAGAGGCGCAGAAGCTCGCGAAGCTCGAGCTCGGCACGGACGACGAAGCGGAGATTCAAAGCCTGATCGAAACGGCGCTGTCACAGAATGCCGCACTGATTGAGGAATTCGGCGCGGCCCTGCGCGATGTCGAAGCACGACTGCGGCAGCTCGGAGACGAGCGTTGACGGATCACGCGATCGATCAAGATCTGGCGCGCGCCGAGGCCTCTCTCGCGCGGCTCGAGGGGCGGCGCGACGGGATGGTTCAGCGCGTATCCGAACTCACGCGCGAGATCGAATTCGCCAAAGGGCGCCTTGCCGTCAAGGATGAGGTCGAAGCCTTCATCGAGGCGGTTCACGGCAGCGCCAGCCGCCGCAATCTCGCGGCCTTCGAGACCCTTCTATCCGCTCTCGTGCAGGAGGTGCTGCCCGGCGAGAAGCCGGTGGCTTTGGAGCTTTCGACCGAACGGGGCTTGGCGGCTCTCGACATCTGCGTGCGCCGTCCGGACGGCACGCTCGAGGATGTGCTCGAAGACAATGGCGGCGCGCTCACCAATGTCATCGGCATGGCGTTGCGCCTCATCGCCGTGGTCAAGGCCGATGTCGCGCGCTTCCTCGCCCTGGACGAGGCCGATTGCTGGATCGCACCTGATCGCGTGTCATCCTTCTACAGGGTCCTCGAGGACGGTGCCGCGCGTCTCGGCGTGCAGTGCTTTGCCGTCTCGCATCACGACCTGTCGCAGTTCTCGGGCACGTTCCATATCGCGCGCATTGCCGGAGACCCGGTCTCCGGCGTCACGGTGCAGTCGGCCGATACGGGCGCCGCCTGGGACGAGGTTCAGCCGGGCCTGCGCTTCATCCGCCTGATCAACGTGCAGGCCTATCAGGACGCGACGCTCCACCTGAGCCCCGGCGTCAATGCCCTGATCGGCCCGAACAATCGCGGCAAGTCCACCTTCATCCGTGCGCTGCGTGCGGTGTTCTATGGCGAGGCGCGCGACAGCCTCGTGCGGGCGGGAGCGAAATCCGCCATCGTCGAGATCGGCGTCGCCGGAAGGCGGGTCTTGCGCTTCTCGCGGCAGCCGCGCCGCTCGCCGGTCAATGTCTGGTCTCTTCACGAAGCGGACGGCTCCGTCGTAGAGGCGCAGGGGATGCGCTACGAGACCGGCGGCCGCAATGTGCCGGACTGGGTCGGCGATCTCTTCCGCATCACGAAGGTGGAAGATCTTGACGTGCATATCGCGCATCAGAAATTTCCGGTGTTTCTCCTCGGCGAGACGGCCTCGCGCCGCTCCGCCGTTCTCTCCATCGGTCAGGAGGCGAGCTATATCCGCGACATGCTCGTGATCCACCGCGAGCGCTGCGCGCGCGACAATGCCATGGTCCGCAACGGCGAGCGCGAGCTGGCAGCGTTGCAGGAGACGCTGACACGCTTCGCTGAGATCGCCGTTCTGAAAAGCAGGCTTGGCCTTTTGCGTGGTCTGGCAGGGCAGATCGCCGGAGCGCAGGAGCGCCTGCGGCGTCTACAGGATCATGCCGCGCGACTGTCTCATCTGAGAAAGCGGCTTGGAACGGCTCAGGATCGAGCCGCCGCTTTGCGTGGTTTGCCACAGCCGGACCAACTTGCGGATCTCGGTCGCCGGATCGAACAGGCGCGCGAGCGGGAGCGCATCGGTCGGCAGGTTCTCCGCCTCGGCCGGGAGCTGAGCTTGAGCAGGGCGCGGTTAGCCATCCTTCAGGGATTGCCGCAGGCCGTGCCCACTCTCGAAAATCCGGCATCGACGCAGGACATGCTGAAGCGCCTTGCCGAGCTTCGCAATGCTGCGCTCATCGCCAGGAGCCGCATGGCGCAGATCGATGATGGGCTGAAATCCGTGAAAGCCGAGATGGCCCGGCTCGTGGAGGAGACCGGTGGGCTCTGTCCGACCTGCGGCTCTCCCGTGAGCGCGGAAAACCTGCTGGACCATCACACCCATTCCTCTCATTCCACGCCGTCGGAGCGGCTGACCGCATGATCCTGTCAGGAGAACGCCTTCCGTCTGTCGTCTGCAACGGCCTTCTCGTCATCGGCGATCCGCATGTGGGCTCGCGCCGTCCGGGCCGCCGCAAGGATGCCGTATGGCCGCAAGCCGTGCTCGGAAAGCTCGAGCGATGCGTTGCCATCGCCAACGAGCGCGGGCTCGTGCCCGTGATCCTGGGCGATCTCTTCGACCGCCCGGTGGAGCCCGACGAAGCGCTCAAGAGCCAGCTCATTCGTGTCCTGAGGGGCTTTCGCCATCGCCCGCTAGTCAATGTCGGCAATCACGATATCCAGCATACGACACTGACCGACGGCGACACGCTGGCGCTGCTGGGATTGTGCGATGTGGTCGATGTGGTGGCGGCTTCCGCCCCCGTCGCGGAATTCCATATCGGGACACGGCGGATCGGCGTCGGCATGACGCCCTATGGCCAGGCCATTCCCACCGATGCGCGCGGCTCCTTCACGGCGGTCGATCTGCATGCCTGGTTCACCCATCACGACATTGCTTTCGACGGCGGCTATCCGGGCGCCGTGCCTCCGTTTGCGGTGGAGGGGTGCGACGTGCTCGTCAACGGGCACATCCACAAGACCCAGAAGGCGGTGCTAGCCGGACATACGCGCTGGCTCAACCCCGGCAATATCAATCGCCAATCGGTGGATCTCGCGGACCATGTTCCTCGCGCCTGGATTCTCGATGCGAGCGGCGAACTGGAGGCGCAGGAGCTGCCGCACGAGCGGAACGTGTTCGATCTCACGGGACGGATCGTGGATGCGGCCGATGGCGGTGCGGTTGCCCGTGAAGTGGAGAGCGCCTTCGTCACGCTGCTGCAGGCGGAATCCTCGACCGAGCTGAAGCGCAGCGGCGACGGCTCCATCGTTCGCGATGAGATCGAGGCGAAGTTCGCCGAGGACAATACATCCGACGCCGTGCGCGCCATCATCCGCTCGCTCCTGAACGAGGCCGTGGAGCGGCATGCCCGTTCTTAGAAGGCAAACGGATCCGTATAGGGCAGGCGGCGTCGGCGGACCTGGGTTTCAGGCAGGATCGGTCGGCTGATATCGACCGCGATCAATCCCTCGCAGGCCAGCGCCAGGACGGCCGCGACGCCGTCCTGCGTGTTCATCACCGCGCCCGCGCAATCGACGAGGCGCATGGTGCCGACCTCATCGAGCTGGTGAAGAATGCGCACGCGGTCGCCGGCCGTGACAGGCGTGCGCCGGCAGGCCGTAATCAGACGCACCGTCGTGAAGCGCGGCTCGGCGCGAATGGTCGCTGCGGTCTCGATAGCGAAATGGCGCCCGTCCTCGGCGTGAAGGCCATGGATCGCCGCCGTGCGCAATGGGTGGGTGAGCAAGTCCTCGTCCGTGAGCACGTCGACGAGGAGCGATTGTCCATCGCGGACGATCTCGAAATCGGCGATGTGCTCCAGCTCGCGGTCCCCGATCCGGAACGCGGCCGCGTCGGCAGGCGCACGCAGGGACTCGATCTCTGCGTCGAGCTCGCAGATGGAGAGGAAATCGGCGATCAGGGTATTGCGCGTCAGCGGGGTTGCGGGCCGCTTCTGGGTGCGCCGGTTCCCCTGGCGCCGCTCGGGACGGCGGTCGGACAGGTCGAGGATCGCTGGCGCGGGCATCGGGCCTCCAGGGTCGGAAATGGATCGGGCAGGAGCGCGCGTGACGCCGTTTGATCGAGATCAAATCCTGCGGTTCGATCGGAACAAATAATGAACATATAGCCTGAAGTCAAATCAGCGCGAAGGCCTGTCGACGCGCCGAGTCGTTGCGGCTGTGATACAGCGAAGATCCGCGTATGGGTCAAAATGACGCGATGCTAAGTTGTTATAATTAAATGGCTTTATGGTCCATATCCTGCACCGTGGATTAGACCCCGAGCCAGAAATCTGGTATAGAACAAAATATGAACGCTCCCGTCCTGAACAACAGTTCGAGAAGAGTGCGAGACCGGTTTGTGGGCAATGCGAGAGATAGGATCGAGATGAATACAGCAGACAAGAAAATTGCCGAGGTGCTTGCTAAGTTCGATGAGCCTATGGCCGGCAACGTCTGGCGCGTCCAGGGTACGGCGGTGATCTATCACAAGACCCTCGAGCGCATCGCCGCACAGGCCAAGATCATCTTCGATGAGCCGAAGATCATCCGTGCCGAGCGCGACGAGGCGGTCATTCAGGTGACGGGCCGCATGGGCGATCGCGTCGAATGGTCGATCGGCGAAGCCTTGGTGGGCGTGAACTATCGCGTTTCCGGCAAGCAGTCGGCCTATGTCTACGCGATGGCGGAGAAGCGGGCGAAGGACCGTGTGATCCTCAAGCTCATCGAGCTTCATGGCTTCGTCTATTCCGAGGAAGAGGCCGACGAGTTCAAGCAGAGCCGTCCGGGTTACGCGGAGCAGCCTGCCGAGACCGAGCACGAGAAGACCAAGGTCGAGGTTACCGCCGACGGCCATGTCGAGGACGAGCTGAAGCAGAAGATCAAGAAGGCCAAGACGATCAACGCGGTCACCGATCTCATGCTGCATCCCGATACGCAGAAGCTCCTGGGCGCTCTGCCGGAGGGTATCCGCGACGAGATCCGTGATTTCGCGAAAGCCCGTCTTGTGGAGCTCGGCTGGCCGACCAAGAAGGCGGCTGCCGCGTAAAATTCCTTCCCAGCGAGGCGGCGCGAGCCGCCTCGTCTTTTATGATCCTTTCGCTTAGAATACTTCCTCCCGGTCAAACGAAGCGGAGCCTCGATGAGCATCGGCGCGGAACAATCTAGCCCCACGGAGCGGCGGACAGGCCTGGCCCTCGTTGCGGCTGCGGTCCTGTGCCTTGCAGGGTCCGGCGGCCTGCTCTGGTGGCACTACGGCGGCGCGATCTTCAGCGACATGGTCGGGGCCACATTGGCGTGGTGCTTCTGAAGCATGCCGGAGCGCGACGTTCGCGCGAAACCGTGATGGGTCTTGTGCCAGTGAAAGGGCATCGTGATGAGTTCCCATAGCCCCCGCCAGGCCGCCAGGCTCACGAGCGCATAGTAGAACGGGAGAAGGGCGACCCACGGCAGGAGCCGCCAGAGGGCGCGGCGGTGCAGGGCGACGAGCGCCGGGATGAACAGGGACGCAGCGCCGAAGACGAACAGGGTCAGGCTTCCCGCATGCCAGACGGCTGCCCATGGTTCTCTAGACATCCACGACGTGCCGGACAGCCAAGTGCCCATGACGAGCACAGTGCAGAACGGATAGACGAGGGCGCTGAGCACGGTCCCTCCCGTCAGGGCGATGCTGGCGTAGAAGCGCCAGAAGCCGAGCTGCGCCATGGCCGAGAGGGGCTGCCGCGAATGGCTGATGCTGGTCTGCATGAAACCCTTCATCCACCGCGTCCGCTGGCGCATCCACGCTCTGAAGGTGACGGGCGCCTCCTCGAAGGTCGAGGAAGGAAGATCGGCGACACGGTAGCCCAGGCGCGCCAGGCGGATGCCGAGATCCGCATCCTCCGTCACGTTCCAGGCGTCCCAGCCGTGAACCCTCCTCAGGATGGTCGTGCGGAAATGATTGGAGGTGCCGCCAAGGGGAATGGGACTTCCGATCTCGGCAAGGCCGGGGTTGAACACATCGAACAGCACCGCATACTCGATCGTGAAAAGACGGGTCAGCCAATTGTCGTCCGTGTTGTCGATCGTCAGCCTCGCCTGAAGGCAGGCAACATCCCTCGGGTGCCGTGCGAAGGCATGGACGGCCGCGCGCAGCTGCCCCGGCTCGGGAAGATCTTCTGCATCATAGACGACCGTAAAAGTGCCGCGGGCGAGCGGGAGGGCAACGTTCAGGGCGCGAGGCTTCGTACGCGGCTCACCGGGCGGCGCCACGATGATCTCGATGTATCCGGGCAGGTGCAGAGCCTTGAGAGCGGCCATCGTTTCGCGATCATCGGCTTCGAGAACGAGCTTGATGTCGAGCTTGGCCTTTGGGTAGTCGAGCCGCTTGAGTGCCGCGATCAGTCGTGAGGCAACACGGCGCTCACGGTAGAGTGCCACGACGATGGTGTAGATCGGCAGAGCGGCATCGGTCAGGACATGATCGGCGCCGGCCCCCCTGGGCGGGTTGCTCAAGAGCGACGTCGCGAGTTTCAGGACCACGATGCAGAAGAAGAGGGGGCTCAAGGCCGACGCCGCGACCATCATGGTCGCGTCGAAGGCCAGCACGCTGAAGAACGAGACGACAAAGGCGATGGCGACGCTCGCCGCGATCTGGGCAAGGGTCGCGCCGTCGACGCAGGACAGGGCTGGCGCGGCATGGGGCAATGCGAAGGCTGCACGATAAGCGATCCGGCGCTTCTGGACCGTGAAGACGGCCCGTCTCAACAGGGACGGGGCAGTGATAGCGGAAGCCGGGAAGCGCCGTCGTCCCGAGAGCATTTGAGCCAAGGCCTCACCCTTGGGGGCGATTACGAAGTCTCGACCACTGGCCAAGGGAGCAAGACCCGTCAGGAGACACTCGGGATACCGGGTGCCGGGCGACAGGGTCGGGAAGGGCAGGAAGGGCAGCCGCAGTTCCGAGGCGAGGGCGCGATAGAACTCCGTTTCGTCGACCAATCCATGTTTGATGAGTGCCTCGTCCGCCGAAACGCCGGACAATTCGGCAATCAAAGCGGCATCGTACAGCGTCTGTGGCGGGTAGCCGTGATGAGCGAGAAAGCCGATCTCGATCGGCAGCGCAGTTGACTGTCTGCCCGTCTCCGCTAGACCCTGCCTCATCTGGGATGGACGCTCCCGAGATCTGGTCCTGGTATGTGTTGATCCGCCGGCAAGAGAGTTTCGTCTTCACAATGGGAAATATTGTATCATTTGTCGTCGGCCTCATGCGCAAGATCAAGATTGCCGTACCGGTAGCGGCGTCACTGGTCCTATTGCCGGGGAGCAGCGCCCGGGCCCAGTCCGTCACGATCCCCAATTTCTGGGATCCGAAGGTTCCGCTCGAACGCCCCGACCTTCCCGCCACGAGAACCATCCGCTTCCTGGTCGATGACGACTTTCCGCCCCTGCATTTCGCGGGGCTCGACGGCACGCCGACCGGCCTTTCCGTCGAGCTTGCCCGGGCTGCCTGCGAGAGGCTTGGCCTGACCTGCACCGTGCAGGTACGCCGGTTCGACATGCTGCTCAACGCCCTCGGCGAGGGGCAGGGGGATGTGGTGGCCGCCGCCATTCCGATCACGGCCGATCTGCGCCAGCGGTTCCTCGTGACGGCCCCTTACTTCAGGATCCCGGCGCGTCTGGTGACGAAGAAGGACGCGCCGGCCTTCACCCCGAAGGCTCTTCAGGGCAAGACCATCGGCGTGGTGGAGGGCACGGCCCATGAGGCCTTCGCCAAGGCCTTCATGCAGGGATCGACTCTCAAGCCCTATCCGGAACTGACGGCGGCTCAGACCGCCCTCAAGGCCGGCGAAGTCGAGTTTATCTTCGCCGACGGGGTGAGCCTTGCCCTGTGGATCGGCGGCGAGGACGCGGAAGGGTGCTGCGCCTTCGTCGGAGGGCCCTATCTGGAGAGCCGGTATTTCGGAGAGGGGATCGGCTTCATCACCCGGCCCGAGGACGACAATATCCGGCTTGCCCTGGATTACGCCCTGCAGCAGCTCTGGAAAGAGGGCAAATACGCCGAGCTCTACCTCCGGTTCTTCCCCATCAGCCCGTACTGAGGCCGGAATCAGGACTTCGGGAGCCTCAGCCGCATTGACCCTACGGGGTCTCGTCCCTAGTGTGCCGCGCTTCAGGAACCGTTCTTCCTTAAAGCAAGGCCCATGTCCCGAACCATTTCCCTCGATCCCGCTCTCGTTGAAGCCGCTCAGACCGCGACCGCCTGGCCTTTCGAAGAGGCCCGCAAGCTCGTGGAGCGGCTCAAACGCACGGGTAAGAAGGAAGCGCTGTTCGAGACCGGCTATGGTCCCTCGGGCCTGCCGCATATCGGCACCTTCGGCGAGGTGGCCCGCACCAGCATGGTGCGCCATGCCTTCCGCATCCTGACCGGCGACACGATTCCGACCCGCCTCGTCGCCTTCTCGGACGACATGGACGGCCTGCGCAAGGTGCCGGACAACATCCCGAACAAGGACCTGGTGGCGTCCGCCCTCGGCAAGCCTCTGACCCAGGTGCCGGATCCCTTCGGCACCCATGAGAGCTTCGCCCACCACAACAATGCGCGGCTTCGCGAATTCCTCGATGCCTTCGGCTTCGACTACGAGTTCAAGTCGGCCACCGAGTGCTACAAGGCGGGCCTCTTCGACAAGACTCTCCTGACGGTGCTCGAGCGCTACGATGCGGTGATGGCGATCATGCTGCCGTCGCTGCGCGAGGAGCGCCAGCAATCCTACTCGCCCTTCCTGCCGGTCCATCCGAAGACCGGCATCGTGATGCAGGTGCCCATCGACGAGCGCAAGCTCGACGCCGGCACCATCGTCTGGCGCGACCCGGAGACGGGCGAGCGCTTCGAGACGCCGGTGACGGGCGGCCATGCCAAATTGCAGTGGAAGCCCGATTGGGCCATGCGCTGGGTGGCGCTCGGCGTGGATTACGAAATGGCGGGCAAGGACCTGATCGACAGCGTGAAGCTTTCGGGCGAGATCGCCAAGGCTCTCGGCGGCCTGCCGCCGGAAGGGTTCAACTACGAGCTCTTCCTCGACGAGAAGGGCCAGAAGATCTCCAAGTCCAAGGGCAACGGCCTCACCATCGACGAGTGGCTGACCTACGGCACGCCCGAGAGCCTGGCGCTCTTCATGTTCAACAAGCCGCGTGAGGCCAAGAAGCTGTATTTCGACGTCATCCCGCGGCAGGTGGACGATTATCTGACCTTCCTCGAGAAGTACCCGGCCCAGGAAGCCAAGGCGCGCCTGATGAACCCGGTCTGGCACATCCATGCGGGCGAGCCGCCGGCTCCGGAACTCGTATCCTCCGCCGGCGCGACCCAGCCCGGCACGACGATCTCGTTCTCGATGCTGCTCAACCTCGTGGCCGTGGCGAACTCGGAAGACCCGGCGGTGCTCTGGGGCTTCATCCGCCGCTATGCGCCGGGCGTATCGCCCGAGACGCATCCGCGCCTCGACAGCCTCGTGAAGCGCGCGGTGCGCTATTTCGAGGATTTCGTGAAGCCTCAGAAGACCTATCGTCTGGCCGACGAGGTGGAGGCCGCCTCCCTGCAGCGTCTGAGCGATGCGCTGGCCTCCTTCGAGTCGGGTGAGCGTCCCGCGACGGCGGAGGCGATCCAGGAGGAGATCTACAATGTCGGCCGCGCCGAGCCGCGCTATCAGGACCTCAAGGCCAAGGGCGCCACGCCCGAGCGCCCGGGCGTGTCCATCGAGTGGTTCAACACGATCTATCAGGTGCTGCTGGGAGAGCCGCGCGGTCCGCGCTTCGGCTCGTTCGTGGCGCTCTATGGCGTGAAGGAGACGCGCGAGCTGATCGCAAAGGCCCTGGCTGGCGACCTCGTGCGCGAACACGAGGCCTTCCTGAAGAGCCGTGCCGCCTAAGACCGGACGGCCTTATTGACGGGCCCACATGACGCGGGCCATCCAGGCGATCTCCTCGGCGGGGATCGCCTTTTCCTCGCCGTCCTTGGTCAGAGCCGCCAGTTCCAGCGTCTTGGCCGACCGACGCTTGAGTTCCTGGGCGAAGATCTCGCCCTTCGTGGTGCACACGACGACGCGGTCGCCCTTGCGCGGGCTCGCGCTCGGCGAGAGGATGAGCAGGTCGCCATCGCGATAGAGCGGCGCCATGCTGTCGCCCGTCACTTCGAGCGCGAACACCTTCTCCTGACCGAAATCGGGGAACTCGATCTCGTCCCAGCCCGGTCCGCCGGCCGGCAGGCCTTCGTCGGTCAGAATCTTTCCGGTGCTGGCCTGCGCCATGCCGATCATCGGAATCATCGAGCGGCGCAGGGAGCCCGTAGGCTCGACGAGACGCAGGAAATCCTCCAACGTCGCACCCGTGGCGCGCAGGATCTTCGAGATCGACTCCGTCGAGGGCCAGCGCTCCCGGCCCTCGGGGCTCACACGTTTCGACTTGTTGAAACTCGTGGCGTCGAGACCTGCCTTGCGTGCCAGCCCGGAGGCGGTCATTCCATGGCGGGCAGCCAGTGCATCAATCGCAGCCCAAACGCGCTCGTGGGATAACATCGTACTAACCTTCGCAAAGGAGCAAAAAATCTAAAGCGAACTTATGCCTAGGAATTAAGGTTGTTCTATGACCCGCGTAACATGCAAGAGCGCAGCGGGACAATATGTCTAATCAGAGTTGCTCCAGAAGCAGAGCCCAGCAATCGGTGTTTCATGCACATCATCTACAAGATCTGCCCCGAAGCCCTTTGGCGTGAGTCCGACAAGGCCGGATCCTTTACGGGAGCCCCCATCGATCTACAGGATGGATACCTCCATTTTTCCACGGAAAAACAGGTCAGGGACACGGCAGAGAAGCACTTTGCGGGCCAAAGCGATCTTCTCCTGGTCGCGATCGATGCCGACAGACTCGGCCCGGCTCTGCGCTACGAGCCCTCGCGCGGCGGAGATCTCTTCCCGCATCTGTATGCGCCGCTTGCCCTGTCCGCGGTCTTGTGGGTAAAGCCGCTGCCACTGGGCCCTGACGGCCGTCACCTTTTTCCGGATCTTCAGACATGATCGGCGCGCTCTTTTCACTGGCGAAACCCGCATTGCACGCGCTCGATGCGGAGACGGCGCATCAGCTCACGATCCGCAGCCTTTCGCTGCTGCCGGCCGCGCCCGCCTCGAAGGATGATCCGCGGTTGGGCACCGATGTGTTCGGGCGGCACTTTCCCAACCCGGTCGGTCTCGCCGCCGGTTTCGACAAGCAGTGCGAGGTGCCGGATCAATTGCTGTCGCTGGGCTTCGGATTCGTCGAACTCGGTGGGGTGGTGCCGAAGCCTCAGGCAGGCAATCCGCGTCCGCGCGTGTTCCGCCTCGTGCGGGATGAGGCCGTCATCAATCGCTTCGGTCTCAACAGCGACGGTCTGGAGGTTGCGCGCCAGCGCCTCTCGCGACGCCTCGGGCGCCCGGGCGTGGTGGGGGTGAATATCGGCGCGAACAAGGATTCGGCCGACCGCATTGCCGATTACGTCGCCTGCATCCGCGCGCTCTGCGGGCTGGTCGACTTTCTCACCATCAACGTCTCGTCGCCCAATACTCCGGGCCTGCGCGATCTGCAGGGGGAGGCTTTTCTGGACGATCTGCTCGCCCGCAGCATCGAGGCGCGCAACGCGGCCGATGAGGGGCGCAAGAAGACCACCATCCTGCTGAAGATTGCGCCCGACATCTCTCTCGAGACCCTCGACACCATCGTGGCGACGGCGCTCAAGCGCGGCATCGACGGCCTCACCGTTTCGAACACGACCATCGCGCGGCCTGAGACCTTGAAGGAGAAGTCTCTCGCGAAGGAGACGGGAGGCTTGTCGGGCAAGCCCCTCTTCGAGCCGTCGACCAGGCTGCTCGCCGAAACGTCCATGCGTGTCGAGCGGCGGATCCCGCTTGTCGGGGTCGGAGGCGTCGATTCCGCCGAAGCGGCATGGGCCAAGATCCGCGCGGGCGCCAGCCTCGTGCAGCTCTATTCCGCCATGGTCTACAAGGGGCCGGGCCTCATCGGCGACATCAAGCGCGGTCTCCTGGAAAAGCTCGAGCAGGAGAAGACGTCCCTCGCGCAGGTGATCGGACGGGATGCAGGCGCCATTGCCCAGGGGCGCTTCTGAGGCTCGCCTCTCTCAGGCGGGAGAGGCGAAGGTTTTCCTCGCGAGGCGCGGATAGAGCAAGGCCTGTCCGAGGCCGCGCGTGCTCAGGAAGACGAGCAGGGCAATCCACAGGGCCGTGTTGCCGAGGCTGCCCGCTGCCAGCAGGATGCCTCCATAGACCGCGAAGGCGATGACCATGAGATCGCGCATGGCCCTGGTCCACGTCGCGCCGGTATAGATGCCGTCAAAGGCGAAGGCGGCGGCGCCGACGACGGGGGTGAGGGCTGCGAAGATCAGATACTCGCGCGCATAGACCCGCACATCCGGATTGGTCGACACGAAGTCGATGAAGTGGCCTCCGCCGATCAGGAAGACCGCCGAGACGGCAAGCCCGAAGCCGAGGCTCCAGCCGAGGCTCAGATGGATGGCGCGGCGGAACCCGCGCTCGTCGCGCGCGCCGATGCTCTGGCCGCACAGGGTTTCGGCGGCGGTGGCGAAGCCGTCGAGGAAATAGCCGCCGATCAGGAACATGTTGTAGAGCACCGCATTCGCGGCGAGCGTCACGTCGCCGGAGCGGGCGCCCAGCGCGCTGAAGACCGAGAAGGCGAGGATCAGCGCCACGTTGCGGATCATGATGTCCCGGTTCATGGCAAGCGTCCGCAGGATCTCGGCGCGGTTCAGAACCTCGTGCCAGGTCACGGCGAGAGGGTTCGATCCGAGGCGGCGCAGCACGAGAACCCCCAAGCCGACGCCGAGCACCTCCGCGATCGCGGTTCCGATGGCGGCTCCCGCGATGCCGAGCTGGAGGATCAGCACGAGCCCCGCCGTCAGGACGATGTTGGCGATGTTGATCGCCACCTGCAGGAGCAGCCCGAGATCCGTGCGGCCGCGCCCGAGGGTCGAGCCGAGGATCACGTAGTTCGCGAGCGTGAACGGCGCGGCCCAGATGCGGATGAAGAAATAGGTGGACAGCGCACCCGTCACGGCCTCGCTCGCGCCGGCGGCATAGAACGAAACGGCTCCGATCGGCCATTGCAGCAGGATCAGCAGGAGGCCGGTGATACCCGCCACCAGAAAGGCGCGGGCGAGCGTCAGATCGACCTCGTGCCTGTTGCCGGCGCCCGTGGCCTGGGCGGTCAGGCCGGCCGTTGCCATGCGCAGCGAGCCGAAGCTCCAGAACACGAAATCGAAGATGACGGCGCCGAGCGCCACCGCGCCGAGGAGGTGGGCCTCCCCGAGGCGCCCGATCACCGTCGCATCGACGAGCCCCAGCAGGGGCGTCGTCACATGCGACAGGGTCATGGGCAGGGCGAGGGCCAGGAGGCGCCGGTGGGAGACCTCCAGTCGACGGGGTCTGAGGGAGCCGTCCATAGGAAGCGTCCTGCTCAGTTCCGGCTGAACACACGCGTCAGGAGCCACAGCGGCACGACGATGATCGCGCCATAGACGATCCAGAGGCCAACTTCCTTCACGGTGTCGAGGCTCAGATCCAGAACGGAGCTGATCCAGTCGACCAGACCCTCGATCAGCCCGAGCGGGGTGATGTCCAGGAAGGCCATGAAGGCGCCGACGAGAAGAGACAGGAAGATGAGCTTGGCGAGCACCGCGCCGGGCGAGCCGCCGAGAAACCGCGTCAGGTTGGACATATCGTCGATCTCGTCTGAAAGCGTGACTGGACGTCACTTGTTGCGTGTGCTTCATCGCAAGGGCTGATGATGAACGCAACCCTCGAGCCTCTCATGATCGATCCCGCTCTGTTCGACCCGGCCGCAATCAGTGAGGAGATCCGCGCCCAGAACGCAGATATCGTGGCCAAGCTCGCGGCTCTCCCCGATCCCATGTCCGTGCCTCCGGCCCTGGTCCGCGAGCGCCGTCGCCAGGGCCTGGGCCCGTTCCCGCTGATGGCGGCGAGCCCCAGGGCTAGGGCGATCGAGATCGACGGGCCGGCGGGGCCGATCCCGCTGCGGATCATCGCCCCCGAAAAGCCGCGGGGCGTCTATTTCCATATCCATGGCGGTGGCTGGACCTGGGGCACCTCGGACGAGCAGGACCCCTGGCTCGACCGCCTGGCGGATCGCTGCGGCCTTGCCGTGGTTTCCGTGGAATACCGGCTGGCGCCTGAAGATCCCTATCCGGCCGGTCCGGACGATTGCGAGGCGGCGGCGCTCTGGCTTCTCCGCGAGGCGGAGAGCCGCTTCGGCACGTCGCGCCTCTTCATCGGAGGTGAATCGGCAGGGGCGCATTTGTCCGCGGTGACAATCCTGCGCCTGCGGGACAGGCACGGCTTCAGGCCCTTCCGGGGCGCGAACCTCTTCGCGGGCTGCTACGATCTCAACCTGACCCCGAGCGTCCGGCAATGGGGCTCCGAGCGGCTGATCCTCAACACGAACGACGTGAAGGTCTTCGCCGACAATTTCGTCGGCCATGTGGGCGACCGGTCCGACCCGGACATCTCGCCCCTTTACGCGGACCTCAAGGGCCTGCCGCCGGCCCTGTTCTCGGTCGGTACGAAGGACATGCTTCTCGACGACACCCTCTTCATGGCCTCGCGCTACGCGGCGGCGGGCAACAGGACGGATCTCGCCATCTGGCCCGGCGGCTGCCACGTGTTCATCCGCTTCGACAGCGCGATGAGCGAGCAGGCTCTGTCGCGGATCGATGCCTTCGTGGAAGCGCTTTAATCCGCGCCCGCCGGGGAGGGGCGCTGGGTCACGCCGATCTTCGAGGCGGCGATGACCGCCTGGGTGCGGCTGTCGACGCCGAGCTTGTCGAGAATGGCGGAGACGTGCGCCTTCACCGTCGCCTCGGAGACACCGAGTTCATAGGCGATCTGCTTGTTGAGCAGGCCTTCCGACAGCATGGTCAGGACGCGGACCTGCTGTGGGGTAAGGGTGCCCAGGCGTCGGACGAGATCCGCGGTTTCCACGTCCTCGGCGGCAGAGAGGTCCACATCCGGAGGCGTCCAGGTATCGCCTGCGAGGACCGCCTGGATGGCGCCGCCGATATTGTCGATGTCGATGGATTTCGGGATGAAGCCCGAGGCGCCGAAATCCATGGCCCGGCGGATCACGTTGGGCTCCTCCGTGGCGGAGACGATCACGACCGGGATCTCGGGATACTGAGCCCTCAGGGACATGAGCCCGGAGAAGCCCTGCACGCCGGGCATCGTCAGGTCGAGGAGGATGAGGTCCACGTCCCGCTCCTGGGCGAGCGAGGCATTGAGGTCGTCCATGCCGCTGGCCTCGATCACCCGGGCCTGGGGCATGATGGATGCGATGGCCTGTCTGAGCGCGCCACGAAACAGCGGGTGGTCATCGGCGATGATGATCGTGGTGTTTTGACCCTGCACTGCTGCCTTCTCCCACGAGAGCTTTTGTGAGCCTTAGCCGCATCTTCAAGGAAATAGCAAGGCGGCAATCAAGGACCACCACATTCTATTGGGAAAGATCTGATTACGATATACGGAAACGTACGGGGCATGGCTCAGGCTCCAATCAGGTGGAGGAGGAGGTCCCGGCGGTGCGGCCGGTCACGATGCTCGGCCAGGTAGAGCCCCTGCCAGGTTCCGAGAGCCATCTGTCCCTCCACGACGGGAATGCTGAGCGACACGCCCGACAGGACGGTGCGGATATGCGCTGGCATGTCGTCCGGGCCCTCCACCGAATGGATGTAGGCCGCGTCCCGCGGCGCCAGCCGGTCGAAGGCGGCCATCAGGTCGAGGCGCACGTCCGGGTCGGCATTCTCCTGGATGAGGAGGGAGGCTGAGGTATGGCGGCAGAAGACGGTCAGCAACCCGTGCAGGATCCCGGTGCCGAACACCCAGCGGGAGACGGCTTCCGTGATCTCCACGAGGCCCTGGCCGTCGGTGTCCACCTGGAGCCGCCCGTTCACCTGCTGGGTTACGCTGCCCTCGGTGAGGGTTTCCACATTCAGCATCGTCACGCCTCCCGATCCTTCAGCGGATGGACCTCCTTTTCGCCCCGTTCGAGGATCTTTTCCAGGGCCTCGATCCGGTCGGCCTCGGCCGGCGGTTTGTCCCAGCGGATGCGGTTGATGCGGGGAAAGCGCATGGCGACGCCGGACTTGTGCCGCGTCGAGCGCTGCAGGCCCTCGAACGCCACTTCGAGAACGAGGCCGCGATCCTTGCCGTATTCGACCTCGCGCACCGGGCCGAAGCGGTTGACCGTGTGATTGCGGACATAGCGGTCGAGCTTCACTAGCTCCTCGTCGGTGAACCCATGATAGGCCTTGCCGACGGGCACCAGCTCCTCGCCGTTCGGCCCGTCGCGCCAGACCCCGAACGTGTAGTCCGAGTAGAAGGACGACCGCTTTCCGTGCCCGCGCTGCCCATACATCATCACCGCATCGACGAGATAGGGATCGCGCTTCCACTTGTACCAGTAGCCCTTGGGACGACCCGGCAGATAGGGGCTGTCCGCGCGCTTGATCATGCAGCCTTCGATCGCCTCCGCGTCCAGCCCCGCGCCGACGGATGCGGGATCGGCCCGGGCTGCGGCAAGGTCCTCCCAGGTCTCGAACGGCACCATGGGCGAGAGATCAATGCGCGGATCGCCCAGGCGTGCGACCAGCGCTTCGAGCCGCCTGCGCCGCTCCGTGAAGGGACGGTCACGCAGATCTTCATCGCCCTCGGTGAGAATGTCGTAGACCCTCAGATGCGCGGGAAACTCGGCGACGAGCTTCGGCGTCACGGTCTTGCGGTTGAGGCGCTGCTGCAGAACGTTGAAGCTCTGGACCCGTCCCTCCCTCACGATCAGCAGCTCGCCGTCGATCGAACCGTCGAAGGCGAGCGCCTCCACGAGATCGGGAAAGGCACGGGAGACATCCTCGCCGGTGCGGGAATAGATGCGCCGGACCGGCCGTCCATGGCTGTCGTGGCCCGAGACCGCCTGAAGGCGGATGCCGTCCCATTTCCATTCGGCGAGAAAATCGGCGGCGTCGAGCTTTTCGAAATCCTCTTCCTCCAGGGGATGCGAGAGCATCGGCGGGCGAAACGGCGCAGGATTGCCGGATTCCGGTTTCGGTCCGCGCCCCTCCACCCACGCGAACAGGTCTTCATAGGGGGCTTCGAGGCCATGCCAGATCAGCTCGACATCGTCGGGCTCCATGCCGCCGAGCTGCGCCACCGCCGTCTTCGCCAACCGGGCCGAAACACCGACGCGCAATTCGCGCGTGATGAGCTTCAAGAGCGCCCAGCGTCCCGTCTCGTCGAGCGCGTCGAGCCAACCCGCGACCTTCGCGGGCAGGTCGCTCTTGCTCGTGGTCGCAAGCGTCTCCACCACCTCCGTCAGTGTCGGTACATGGGGCGGCGGATTGTTGTGGCCGATGGCCGGCATACCGCCGGAAGCTGGCGCGACGCTCTCATGCCCAGGGGCGGGCCAGATCAGCGCAACCGTTTCCGCGAGGTCGCCCACATAATGGTAGGACATGCGGAACAGCTCGGGATCCGTGCGCTCCTCCACGAGCCCGCGGATCAGGCCGGGTTTCGCCTCCTTGAACATCAGTGCATTCGTCATGGCGGCGAGCGCATAGCCACGCTCGGGGTCGGGCGTATGGCGGAAGTAATCCATGATGAGCCGCAGCTTCGCGTTGCGGCGCGGTTCATAGGCCAGACGGTCGAGGAGGGCGGCGAAGCGGTTCATGCCTCGCCTCCCTGCGGTGCTTCCTCCACCTCGCCCTCGTCGCCATAGCCCAGCATGTGCAGGGGCCGCGCCCGGATGCCGTGCGTGGTGCACCAATGGACGAGCGCATCCTCCTGGCCATGCGTGACCCAGACTTCCCCGGCGCCGGTTTCGCGGATCGTGCGGCACAGGTCATCCCAGTCGGAATGGTCGGAGATCACGAGGGGCAGTTCCACGCCCTTCTGCCGTGCCCGCGCCCGCACCCGCATCCAGCCGGAAGCAAAGCACGTGACCGGATCGGGGAACTTGCGCGACCAGAGATCTTGGATGGAGGAGGGCGGGCAGATGACGATGGCGCCTGCGAGCTTCGAGCGTTCGGAGGCGGCAACCTTGGGCGTCTCGCCCAAGGGGATGCCTTCGGATTTGTAGAGCTCGGTCAGGCGCTCCATGGCGCCGTGCAGGTAGATCGGCCTGTCGTATCCCTCCTCCCGCAGCAGCGCCATCACGCGCTGCGCCTTGCCGAGGGCATAGGCGCCGACGATGTGGGTGCGTTCGGGAAACAGAGCGACGGAATCCATGAGCTTGCGCACTTCGCCGCGCGTGTCGGGATGACGGAAGACGGGCAGACCGAAGGTCGCTTCCGTGATGAACACGTCGCAGGGCACGACCTCGTAGGGCAGGCAGGTCGGGTCCTCCGCGCGCTTGTAATCGCCCGACACCACCACGCGGGTTCCGCCCGCTTCGATGGTGATCTGCGCCGAGCCCAGGACATGCCCGGCGGGTGTGAAGCGCACGGTCACGTCCCCGAGACGAAGGCTCTCTCCGAGGGCCGCTTCCTGCGTGCCGTCGGCGAAATCCTCGCCGTAGCGCGCCCCCATGATGCGCAATGTTTCCCGCGTCGCCAGGACGGATCGGTGCCCGGAGCGGGCATGGTCGGAATGGCCATGGGTGATGAGCGCCCGTTTCACGGGCCGGATCGGGTCGATGTGGAAGTCGCCGAGGGGGCAGTAGAGCCCTTGCGGGGTCTGGGACAGGATGTCGGTGGAGCGCAACGCCATGCATGGGAATATAGTGTGCCGTCGGGCAATGTCAGGCTGCGCGACAATCAGCCGAGGATCCGGAACTCTGCAGCCGAGCTTGTCTTGATCGGGAGTGCACGGAAGCCCACATGGCGAGCGGTGCAAATGGAGCGACAGCATGCGCGCGATGGTGATCTCACGGTTTGGCGGCCCGGATGTGTTCGAACTCCAGGATCGGGAACGCCCAAAGCCGGGCCCGGGACAGGTTCTCGTGCGGGTGGTCGCCTCCGGGACGAATCCGGTCGATGCCAAGATCAGGCAGGCCGGGACCTGGGCGCAGATCCCGTTCCCCGCCGTGCTCGGCTATGACGTCTCCGGAATCGTCGAGGAGCTTGGCCCGGGCGTGACCGAGTTCCGCGTCGGCGACGAGGTGTTCTATACGCCGGAGATCTTCGGCAATCCTCACGGGAGCTATGCCGAGTACACCGTGGCGTCCGCCGGCATCGTTGCCCTGAAACCCAGGAACCTGAGTCATGTCGACGCCGCCGGAATTCCGCTGGCCGGAGGAACTGCCTGGGAAGCGATCGTGCGCCGCCTGAACGTCAGGCCGGGTGAGACGGTGCTCATTCATGGCGGAGCGGGTGGCGTCGGCTCATTCGCCATTCAATTCGCCAAGGCGGCCGGGGCGCGCGTGATCGCAACGGCGAGCAAGGGCAACCATGCTGCGTTGCGTGAGCTTGGAGCGGATCTGGCGATCGATTACCGCGATTCCGATATCGCCGATCAGATCATGGGCGAAACCGGAAACCGCGGCGTCGATGCGTCCTTCGATACCGCAGGTGGGAATGTGGCCTTGAGTACCTTGGTCACCCGCCCCTTCGGACGGATTGCGACCATTCTGCCGCCGGATGGCGACTTGAGCGCGCTCTATACGAAGAGCCAGACCCTCTTCGGCACCTTCCTGACCCGTGAGGGCGCGCGGCTGCGCGAAATGACGCCGCTCTTCGAACGGGGGCAGGCCAGGGTCATCGTTGAATCCGTTCTGCCGCTCGAGGATGTGGCAAAAGCCCATGAACGGCTGGATTCAGGGCATGGCAGGGGCAAGGTGATCCTTCAGGTCGGGCAGTAGGGCCGCCCGCGGAAAAGGGGCGTCACGCTTGGCAATTGACAGTTTGGCATCGCTGTTTCATGGCGAAGCTATGCCATTGACAATCACCTTCCGATCCTCCGGCGATGTCCTCGCCGATCGCCGCTACGAATATGCCAGCGCCGCCTTCGACGACGGCGATTTCGCGGCTGCCGCCGATCTGGCGCGGCAGGTGCTGGAGCTCGTGCCGGATTTCGCTCCCGCCCGGGCGCTTCTGGGCCGCGCGGTCGCGGAGCTGGGCTTGAGGGACGAGGCCGTGCGGGCCTTCCAGCGGGCGCTGGAGCTGGAGCCGGAGGATGTGCTGGGCGTGCGCCTCCATCTCGCGCAGCTCGGGGCTCTGCCGCAGGAGGCGGCGATCACGCCGACCTATGTGCGCGCGCTGTTCGATGATTACGCGCCCAAGTTCGACCGGCATCTCACCCAGAGGCTCGCCTATCGCGGGCCGGATGCGATCGCCGATGCGCTGCGTCGCGCATGCTCCAAGACCAATCGGGATCCCCGCTTCGGCCTTGCTCTCGATCTCGGCTGCGGCACGGGACTGATGGGGCAGGCCATTGCTGACGTGTGCGCGTCGCTCGTCGGCGTCGATCTCTCCCCGCGCATGCTCGATAAGGCGGCGAAGACAGGGCTTTACGCCGAACTTCAGGAAGGAGAACTCGCCTCCTTCCTGAAGACGCGCGCCGACGGGGAGGCTGATCTCGTCGTGGCGGCGGACGTGTTCGTCTATATGGCGTCGCTCGATGAGACCTTCCGCGAAGCGTATCGCGTGCTCAAGCGCCAGGGACTCTTCGCCTTCACCGTGCAGGCCCATGAGGGCGACGGCTATGTTCTCGGAGCCGATGCCCGCTATGCGCATAGCGAGAACTACCTGAGGCGTCTCGCCGCCGAGAATGGTTTTGCGACGGTGCTGTTCGAGAGCGCATCGGCCCGGGCAGATCGCGGCGTGCCGGTTCCCGGGTTTCTCGCAGTACTGCAGCGCTGAGCGTCACTCGGCCGGCTTCGACGGGTGCGGCGCGCTTTCGTAGCAGCCGACCACCGACTGATCGAAGTCGATGATGGATCCCGTCATCATGCCGGATTCGGGGCTGGTGAGGAACGCCACGGCCCGGGCGACCTCCTTCGGATCGAGCAGGCGTCCGAAGGGCTGCTCCTTCTCGGCCTTCTCGAGCCAGCCGTCCTGTGCGCCATGGTAGAGCCGCACGATCCTGTCCTCGCCCGGCGTGTTCATCCAGCCGATGTTGAGGCCGTTCACCCGGATGCGCCAGGGCATGAGGCTGAAGGCGGCGTTCTTAGTGAGCGTCGCGAGCGCGCCCTTCGAGCCGCAATAGGCGGAAATGAAGGGCTGGCCGCCATGGGCCGACATGGAGAGGATGTTGACCATGGTGCCCTCGATCTTCTCGCGGCGCATGATCTTGGCGGCGTCCTGCATCAGGAAGAACGGCGCACGCACGTTGACCGCGAACATGCGGTCGAAGAGCTCGGGGCTCGTGTCGAAGATCGTGCCGCGATCGGTGATCCCGGCGGCGTTGACGAGAACGTCGACCCGTCCGAACGCGCTGTCGGCGCGGGCGACCACCTGGCGCGTGTCGTCCATGTTCGAGAGATCCGCCTTCACGAATTCCGTGCGGCAGCCCTGAGCTGTGATCTCGCGCGCCACGGCTTCGCCGCGCTCCGCGTTGCGGCCGCAGATGACGAGGCCGGCGGCCCCGCGCTCGGCGAGCGTGCGGGCGATGGTTTCCCCTAACCCTTGCGTGCCTCCGGTCACGACGGCGACGGCGTTCCGGAACTGGGTCGAATAAGACATGGCGTTTCCCCTGATGGTTCTTTGCCGGCCCAAGCTGAGGTCAAGTCAGGGCGAATGGCAAGCCGGCAAAGGATCGGGTTCACACCTGAAAACCGCGTTCCATGGCGAAACGATTTCCTTGCGCCTATCTTAACCGTGCATGTCCGAAGCGTCCGCACCCATTCTCCCAAAGATCTTCCGGGACTGGTTCGAGAGCCGAGGCTGGGAGCCTCGCGAGCACCAGCTCCAGCTTCTCGCCAAAGCGGAGGCGGGCCGGTCCGTGCTGCTGGTCGCGCCCACGGGAGCGGGCAAGACGCTCGCCGGGTTCCTGCCGAGCCTCGTGGAGCTGGCCGCGCGGGGGCCTGGGCGAGGGACGGCGAAGGACCGCCAAGGCCTTCACACGCTTTACATCTCGCCCCTGAAGGCGCTCGCCACCGATATCGCCCGCAACCTCGAAACGCCGGTGCAGGAGATGGGGCTTCCCATCCGCATCGAAACCCGCACGGGGGATACGCCCTCCCACAAGCGCGCGCGGCAGATCAAGCGGCCGCCGGATATCCTGCTGACGACACCCGAGCAGCTGGCGCTGCTGCTCGCCCATCGCGAGGCAACGGAGTTCTTCAAGGACCTGCGCCGCGTGGTGCTGGACGAGCTGCACTCCCTCGTCACTTCGAAGCGGGGCGATCTCCTCTCGCTCGGATTGGCGCGATTGTTTGCGCTCGCGCCGCAGGCGACGGCGGTTGGGCTTTCCGCGACGGTGCGCGAGCCGGACGACTTGAGGCGCTATCTGGTGCCGCAGCGCGGCCCCTTCACCTCCCTCTTGAGGGGGGAGGTCGCGCCGGAGGCGCGGGTGGGGGTGGGAAACTCCACATCTGCAAATGTCGCGCCACCACCCCACCCCGGAGCGCTGACGCGCTCCGACCCTCCCCCTCGAGGGGAGGGTGAAGAGCCACTCGCCGATCTCGTCGTGGTCCAAGGCGGCGCGCAGCCCGATATCCGCATGCTCGAACTCGACGAGAACCTGCCGCTCGCGGGCCATACGGCCTCCCTGTCAATGCCGGCGATCTACGAGCTGATCAAAAAGCACAAGACGACGCTCGTATTCGTCAATACGCGGCTTCAGGCCGAGTACACGTTCCAGGAACTGTGGAGGCTCAATGACGACGGGCTTGCCATCGCGCTCCACCACGGCTCCCTTGACGTGGCGCAGCGCCGCCGCGTGGAGGAGGCGATGGCGGCGGGAAAGCTCAAGGCCGTCGTGTGCACCGCGACCCTCGATCTCGGCATCGACTGGGGCGACGTGGATCTCGTGGTGAATGTCGGCGCGCCGAAAGGCGCCTCGCGCATTATGCAGCGTATCGGCCGCTCCAACCACCGCATGGACGAGCCGTCGCAGGCCTATCTCGTTCCTGCCAACCGGTTCGAGATCCTCGAATGCCGCGCCGCGCTCGATGCCGTGCACGAGGCCGCCCAGGACACGCCGGATGCGCGCATCGGTGCCCTCGACGTGCTCTGCCAGCACATTCTCGGGATGGCCTGCGCCGATCCGTTCAGGCTGGAGGATCTCTACGAGGAGGTGCGTTCGGCGGCTCCCTACGCATCCCTGTCCTGGGAAGATTTCGAGGCCTGCGTGGCCTTCGTCGCCACGGGCGGCTATGCCCTTCGCGCCTATGAGCGCTTCGCCAAGATCGTAAAGGGCAACGATGGCCTGTGGCGGGTGCGCGACGGCCGGATCGCGCAGCAATACCGCCTCAATGTCGGCACCATCGTCGAATCCACCACGATCAAGGTGCGCCTCGGCAAATCCATGCGCTCGCGTCCGGGGACGGTCCTGCCGCGCGGGCGCATCCTCGGCGAGATCGAGGAATACTTTGCCGAAACGCTGACGCCGGGCGACACCTTCCTCTTCGCGGGCGAGGTGCTGCGGTTCGAGGGCATCGCGGAAGACGAGGCGCTGGTGACCCGCGCGGCATCCGGCACGGACCCGATGATCCCCTCCTACGAGGGCGGCAAGTTTCCGCTCTCCACCTTCCTGGCGGCGCGGGTGCGCGAGATCCTGGCAGACCCTTTCGAGTGGGATCGCCTGCCGCCGCAGATGACGGAATGGCTCCTGCAGCAGCGCCGCCGCTCCATCGTGCCGGGGCCGCGTGACCTCCTCGTCGAGACCTTTCCGCGTGGCAACCGTTTCTACATGACCTGCTTTCCCTTCGAGGGGCGGCTCGCCCATCAGACGCTCGGGATGCTGCTGACGCGGCGGCTGGAGCGGGCCAAGCTCAAGCCGCTCGGCTTCGTCGCCAACGACTACGGCATCGCCGTCTATGCCTCGGGCGACATCGCCGCGCGGGCGGTGCGTGAGCCCGGGTTCCTGGACGAACTGTTTTCCGAGGACATGCTTGGCGACGACCTGGAGAACTGGCTCGCCGAATCCGCGCTCATGAAGCGCACCTTCCGCCAATGCGCGGTGATCGCCGGCCTCATCGAGCGCAAGTTCCCGGGTGAGAAGAAGACGGGCCGGCAGGTCACCATCTCCACCGATCTCGTCTATGACGTGCTGCGCAAGCACGAGCCGGACCATGTGCTGCTGCGCGCCGCGCGGGCGGATGCGGCAACGGGACTCCTGGACGTGAAGCGCCTCGGCATGATGCTTGCCCGCATCCGGGGGCGAATCATTCACAAACCGCTCGACCGGGTTTCTCCCTTGAGCGTGTCCGTCATGCTGGAGATCGGCCGCGAGCGCGTCTATAGCGACAACGCGGACGAGATTCTGGCCGAGGCGGAGGCGGCGCTTCTCGACGAGGCTTTGGCGTGACGGCTTTGCGAAAGAACAAACAGACAACCCACGAAATCGAGCTGTCGGGCCAGCTGGCGCTCCTGGATCTGAGCGGGGGACTCTATCTGCCCGCGCACGATGCCTTGCTCGTCGCCGATCTGCATTTCGAGAAGGGCTCCTCCTTCGCGCGCCGGGGCATGATGCTGCCGCCCTACGACACGCGCGAGACTCTGAGCGCCTTGTCCGACGTGGTCGCCCGCTTCGATCCGCGCGTGGTCGTCGCGCTCGGGGACAGCTTTCACGACATCGGCGGGCCGGATCGGCTCGGCGACGACGAGCGTTCCGCCCTGACCCGCATTCAGGCCAGTCGCGACTGGATCTGGGTGACGGGCAACCACGACCGCATCCTGCCGGAGAGCATCGGCGGTCAGGTCGTGGAGGAGATGACGCTCGGCTCGCTCACCCTGCGCCACGAGCCGCTGGCCGGGGAGCAGGCGGAGATCGCAGGCCATCTGCATCCCGTCGGCAAGGTGGTGATGCGCGGGCGCGCCACGCGCCGCCGCTGCTTCCTGACCGACGGCGCGCGCTGCATCATGCCCGCGCTCGGCGCCTATGCGGGCGGCCTGAACGCCTGCGATGTCGCTTTCAAGCCGCACTTCCCGAAGGGGTTTACGGCGCATCTCATCGGCACGGAGCGCATCTTCGCGATTGCCAGGTCGATGCTCTGCCGGGATTAGTCCCGCCGGAAGATCACATTGGCGAGCCAGCCGAAGAAGATGGCCATCGCCGCCGTGGCGAGGCCGTAGAGCAGCGACCAGTCGCGGGCGACGAAGCCGATCTGTTCCTCGAAGCCGGTCTTCACTAGCTCGAAATGGGTGGTCGTTCTGGCGAGGATGACGGTGTCCGCGAAGAGCGTGACATCCACGCTGTACTCGCCGGGCGGCGCAGTCGCGGGGAGGGGAATGCTGGCGCGGAAGATGCTCGGCGTCAGGAAGGTCACGCCGCGCTCGTCTTCCAGGAAGAGGCCTTCCTGCGACTTGATGCGATAGAGGGCCTCACGAAACTCCCTGTCGACGCCGCCGCTGCGCTCGTTGGTGAAATCCGGGGAATCGATGATGGCCCTCAGGCCGATCTTCTGGCGCTGGCGCAGCTGATCGCTCGTGATCTCCGCGATGGGCCGGGATGTCAGGACGCTCAGATAGGTGGGCGCCTGGGGAAACTTCTGCCGCTCCTGGTTGATCCAGATGGGTCCCCATTGCTCCTTCTTGCGCACCGTCAGGAACTGGCGCGGACCGCGAACCGTCACGACCACGTCGTAGTTCGTGGCGCGGGCCACGGTCTGGGCGTCCCGCTCGATGGCGCCGAACACGGCGATGGATGTGCCCGTATAGTTGGAGTTGATCAGAACGCGGTGGTTGGAGAGCGAGGTGATCAGGGTCTCCGCCGAGGCGGAGGTCGTGAAGGCCAGAAGGATCAAGAGGATGCCGAGAATCCTCACTGGCGCACCTCCTGCGCGGTGATCGAGAAAGGATCCTCCGGCTGCACGACGAGTTCAAGCGCAAAGCGCAGGCCCACGGCCAGGAGCAGGATCGCCAGCAGGAAGCGGAACAGTTCGGCGCGCAGGTTCCGGCCGATGCGCGCGCCGAACTGGGCCCCGAACACGCCGCCGACGATCAGCAGCATCGCCAGCACCATGTCGACGGCCTGGTTCGTGATGGCATGAAGAATGAGGGCGACGAGGGTGGTGCAGACGATCTGGAACTGCGAGGTTCCCACGACCACGGTCGTGGGCACGCGGAAGATATAGAGAAGCGCCGGAACCACGATGAAGCCGCCGCCGATGCCGAGCAGCGCGCCCGCGAAGCCCACGAAGAGCGACAGGCCGAGGATCGGGATGACGCTGACATAGAGCTTCGACCGGTAGAAACGCATCCGCAGCGGCAGGCCGAGATAGGGGGCATGCTCGCCCGCATGACGGCGCAGGCGCACGGTCCCGCCTTTCCGTTTCGTCCAGAATTCCCGGATGCTCTCCTTGAGCATCAGGCTTCCGACGACGGTGAAGAGCGTCACGTAGGAGATCACGATCACGAGGTCGAGCTGTCCCGCCCGTCGGGCCGCCGCGAAGAACCATACGCCGAGGGCGGAGCCGACGAAACCTCCCGCCACCAGGATCGCGCCGAGCTTGTGGTCGAGCGCGTCGCGCCTGAGGGCGCCGAGCACGCTGGTCGTGGACGAGGCGACGATCTGCGCCGATTGGGTGGCCACGGCCACCGCCGGGGGGATGCCGAGAAAGATCAGCAGCGGGGTCATGAGGAACCCGCCGCCGATGCCGAAGAGACCGGAGATGAAGCCGACCGCCGCACCCATCCCGAGGATGAGAAGAACGCTCACGGGCATTTCAGCGATCGGAAGGTAGATTTGCAATCCGGGTTTCCTCGGCCGGTGCAGCCACGGCGTGGTTATGGTGCTGCGTGGGGTGCTTTATAGGACATGCGATGAACGTAAGCTGACCACCTTCGGTTCATCCGTCAGATCCTCTCGCTCGTGCTCTGAGCCGTTGCGGCTGTCCGCTCGATGGCGAAGACCGGCGCCTCGTTGGCAAGCCGGTCGACGGGGCGCGGATGCCATTGTTGGATGGAAGCCTTGGCGGCTGCGAGATCGGCGGCGCTCATTTTTCTCGCGATCTCGTCGCGCTTCTTGCCGGCATCGTCATCGCCCTGGGCCGCGGCAAGGGCGAACCACTTGTAGGCTTTGGGGAGATCCTGCTTCGTGCCGATGCCGCGGGCCAGGAGAACGCCCATGTTGAACTGGCTGTCCTTGAAGCCGGCTTCCGCCGCCTCGCCGTACCAGCGCAGGGCCGCCGCATAATCCGGCTTGCTGGTCGAGCCGGAGGCGAGAAGGGTGGCGAGGTTGTGCATGGCGTGGATGTTGCCGCCCTGTGCCGCGCGCTCGTACCAGACCATGGCCTGCTTCAGATCGCGCATCATGCCGATGCCCTTTTCCATGATCCTGGCGAGGCGCTCCTGCGCCGGAGGCAGCCCGGCCTGGGCCGCGCGCTCATAGAGGTGAATGGCCAGGATCATGTCCTGAGGCATGTCGCGGCCTTCGGCGGCACGGGTGGCTATTTCGTAGACCGCCGACGCGTCTCCTGCGAGGGCGGCCTGCCGGAGCGGCGCCGGAATCGCGGCGGGGATTTCGCCCACCGTTGCCGGATCGATCAGGAATTTCGGCGCGGCCGGGGCAGGGGGCGGGACCTGAAGAGCGGCTGCCGGTGCCACAAGGCTCGACGGCTGGAAAAGATCCGTCCGGTCAGGGGCGGGGGCAATGCTGCCCGTCTGCGTGGCTTCCGCGCGAGGCTGAGCCTTCGCGAGCGGAACCGGTGTCTCCGGCTGCGACGTGAAGCCCTCAATCAGCGAACGCGGGGAGGGAACGAGCCCGCTGGAGATCACCTGCGCGGTCCCCGTGGCGAGGATCACCAATCCCAGGCCGAGGAGGAGCGAGCGGCGATGGGCCTCGAGGCTTCGCCGAATGCGCGCGATGAGAGAGGCCGGCGAGCCGGGTGTCTCCTCGTCGGCATGGGCGAAGTCGTTCTCCGGCGCGATCGTCACGTCGTCGTCGTCGCGCTGCGGCAGCAGCATGTCCGACTCCGTCCTGTCGGCCTGCGCGGCCCGACGGGCGGCCGCGATGAAATTCGCGCGCAGCGCGCCGAGATCGGCATCCTCGAGGGCTGGCATGCCCGCGGGGGCGGCGGAGCCGGCCACCGGCTCCTCGCCGCTCGCGAAGGCCGATCCCGACACTTCCTCGATCTGGGACAGGGTGACCGCGTGCAGACGGCGGACGGCGGCCTCCAGGCGGTCGGCGGCGGGCATGGACACAGGAGGCGCGGCCTGGCTCGCCTGCGCGGCGGCGCCGAGCTCCGGAAGCCGCGCCATGAGCGTTTCCAGGGCACCGTGAACGGCGCGCAGGGTTTCCTGCGTCTTCCGGTCGGCGCGGCTCTGGAGGGCCTTCAGCTCCACGAAACCCTGCTTCAGCGCATCGAGATCGCTCGCATCCGGCAGGTTGGGTCGAAGGTCTTGGAGGGCGGCCTTGGCCGCGCGCTCCGCGATGTCGGCGGCATCGTTCTGCAGGTGCCGGAACTGGCTCGCCGCCTCGTCGAGAACCTTCTGAAGCGGCTCCTCCGATTGCTGCGACAGACGTTCCGCGAGCGATGCGATCTGCTGTTCAAGGGCATCGAGGCTGGCCGGCGCGAGCGGCACGCGATCGAGCTTCTCGTCGATGGCGCGCAGCATCGATTCCATCGGTGCGATGTCCGTCTGCCGGGCGACCTGACGCAGTTCCTCCTCGATCGTGTCGAAGCGCCTCATCAGGGGCTCCTGAGAGGGCGCCTCCTTCTCGGCGACCTGCTGGACCTGCGCCGACAGGCGCTCGATCATCTCGCCGAGGGCGTCGTTCTGCTGCAGGCGGCTCTCGGTCAGGCTCGCCATGCGCTCGGTCAGAAGCGCGAGCTGGTCGGTGACAGGGTCGAGGTCGACGGGGGCGGGCTCCGGACGCTCCGCAAGCTCCGCGAGATTGCGGCGCATGCCCGCGAGCTGATGAGGCACGTCGCTGGATTCCTGCGCCTCGATGGTGCGGTGGAGGGCGGCGCAGACATTCTCGAGAGAGGTCTTGAGCGCCGAAAAGTCGTTGCGCCCCACCTGCTGGGTGCGCAGATCGGCGATCTGGCGACCCAGGGCGGCGACGTCCTCCGACAGGCGTTCGATCTGGCGCGGCTCGGCGCGCTCGGAGAGATCGTGGCGCATGTCGACGATCTGGCTGCTCAGGAAGTCGATCACGCTGCGGTCGACTCCGGCCTCGGCCATCCTGTCGATCTTCGCCTTCAGATGATCGATCTCGCGACCGAGGCGTCCGTGGAGGCCCTCGGTCACGTCCTCGGAGAGCGCCTGGATCTGGCGGTAGAGGGCGGCCGTGGATTGCGCGAGGACCAGAATGTCCTTGCTCGCGGCGCCCTGGCTCATGTCCCTGGCGATGTCCTTGAGCGCGTGGTCGAGGGTCGCGATTTCCTCGCGCGTCGCCAGGGCGTCCATGCTCGCGCGGAGCCGCTCGATCTCGCTGCTGATCGCATTGACGGCAGGCATCCATGACCTGTCGGGCTGCGCCGGGCGTTCGGTGGTGGCCTGGCGCTCGACCGTGTCGAGCCGGTCCTTCAGGGTGGCAAGCGCCTGCGAGAGGGCATTCGCCATGCGGTCGTGGTGATGGGCCGAGCTGCGGGCCGTCTCGTTGAGGCGCTCCTCCGTCTGCTCGATCCAGGTGGCCATGGATTCGAGCGCGATGGCGGTGCGGGAGGCCTGGTCCTGGGCCTGGCGTTCGCTCTCGGCCTTGGCGGCGGCCATCAGGGTCTCGAAGGTCCGCTCGATATCGGAGCGCGACGATTTCGACTCCGGGAAAGGCCTTGGCTCCGGGGCGGCCCTGAAATCCTGGGCGGGGCCGGGCTCCTGAACCGGGGCCGGGCGCCGTCCCTCCTGGGCTGAGAGGACCGCGGCGGCCCATTCCTCGAGGCTCAACCCCGCGCGGCGGGCGGCGGCCCGGGCCAGCTCACGGACATCAAGATCCAGCTCGTCGGTGTGGGATGGGACGGGTCGTCTCATGGCCGGGCTCGAGGGGCTACTGGAACTCACCCGGCCTGCCGAAAGCCCCCTGCATTCGGCCCGCCGCGAAGGCTCGAAACCTAGAATTGAGGCGAATCACTTGGCCTGCGGAGGGTCGAGCCGATGGCGCAGCTTTCACGCAACGTAGTAAAAAAGCAGTTAAGCGGAGGCGCTTAGCGCCGGATCGCCCCCTCTGAACGGGTAGAGTTCCGCTAGGACGATCGCAAGAAGAGCGGATCGGAGTTGCTGGGGAAGGGCGCAATGCCCGAAGCACTTGCAACCCAGATGTTGTATGTTCTAGCATAACATTACAAGGGAAGGTGCCGAGGCATTTCTCAAAAGAACGAACATCAAATGGGTTTAGACGTGATGAACCAGAACGAAGCCGGTTCCAATCCTAACGATATGGCGGAGGGGACCAGGTCCTATACGATCGGCGATCTCGCCCGTGAATTCGGCGTGACGCTGCGCACCCTGCGCTTCTACGAGGACCGGGGCCTTCTCTCACCCCGCCGCGACGGCACCACTCGCATCTACGATGCCCGCGACCGTGAGCGCCTGTCCGTGATCCTGAAGGGCAAGCAGCTCGGCTTCACCCTCACCGAGATCCGCGCCATGCTGGCGGAGGAGCGCACCGGCAATGGCCCGGCCTTGAATCTCAGGCTGTCCCTCGGTCAGGTCGAGGACCAGATCCGCCATCTCGAGCAGCAGAAGGCCGAGATCGAGGAGGCTCTCAGCGAGCTCCGGACCCGGCGCGCCAGCCTGGCCGTCGCCGCCTGAGATCACGCGTCTTCCTGTTGTCACGATGCGCCGGAAACGCCGGGGTGTGCGCCCCCGCCCTCCGGGCGCTTCGGTCCCCAGGCGGCCGTCGCCTCGCGCCGGCGCGCATTGACCTCTCCCGGGCGGGAGAGGATGAGCCGGCGTCTGGCTTGTCGGGCTGGTCCCCTGTGAGGTGCGGCCGCTTCTCCCACGTCATCGCCGGGCTTGTCCCGGTGATCTCGATGGCTCGAGGCGTCGAGCTCGTCGCATCGGATGGCCGGGACAGGCCCTCCCATGACGAGGAAGGTCCGTTGCCCCTCATTGCCTATCGCAAGGCCCTACGATTCGTGCCTCCACCTGATCCTGAGGGAGCCGCGCAGCGGCTGTCTCGAGGGATGCCTCCAGAGCATCCGGGAGACGCCTTCGCCCTTCGAAACGGACTTGACCGTCCTCTTCAGGGTGAGGGCTGTGTGGTTCAGGGAAAGGGCCGTGGGGTGCGCCCGTTCCATGCGTCGTCACCGGCCCTGTGCCGGTGATCCCGCTTGGTTGAGGCGCAGCGCTCATCCGGTCGTTCGTCGCCGCCTCTCCCACGTTATCACCGGGCTTGGGCCGGTGATCCCGATTATGTGGGGCGCGGCGCTCATCCGGTCGGCAAAGGGCAGGGCGAAGAACAGTGGCGCGCGGATCCTGCGCTGTGCTCCCGCGAGGGGCATGCAGAACATGCGCTGTCGGACATTTCCACGTCATCACCGGCCTTG
>Ga0182741_1001292_pt1 | contig 33361 bp, 44 predicted proteins | sample eDN5th37CBELigOP_FD_128874 | JGI IMG/M metagenome (GOLD analysis project Ga0182741, IMG submission 128874) | Enriched Organic Plus compost microbial communities from Emeryville, California, USA - eDNA 5th pass 37_C BE-Lig OP (version 2) (version 2) ... | reverse complement strand
TCGGCGTCGGGGTTGGGGTTGGCGTAGCTCGCCGGGACGGCTGCGGGTTCGGCCTTGGCGCGACGGTTTCCCGCGGCGTTGGACGAACCTGTTCGCGCACCGGCTCGGGCTGCGGTTCCGGTTCGGGCGCGAGCACGGGGGCGGCTGCCGCAGCCGGCTCCGCGGACGGATTCGGTGCAGTGGACTCGAGGCTGACCTCGTCCGCGAGGCTCACCGTCATCCGCTCGGGTATCGGCAGCGGTGTCGGATCGTCGCGCACCTGCCACACCAGCGCGGCGACAAGCGCAACGTGTGCCGCGGCGGCAATGCCGAGGCCGAGACGCTCTTCGCGCGAGAAGTGGGCGAGCGAAGCCATCGTCGTCTCTCGCTATGGCGCTTCCACTGAACCCTGGGTGACCAGCGAGATGCTGTTGCACCCCGCACGGTTGAGCTCGCCCATTACCGCCATGACCCGGCCGTAGTCGAGCGCCCGGTCGGCGCGCAGCGTGATCAGCGGAGCCCCGGCACCGCCGCAGTTCACCCCGCTCAGCGCGCTCGCGAAAGCCCCCGGCGCGACCCGCGTGTCGTCGATGTAGATGAAACCCTCGCGGTCGATCGCGATGGTCACCTGGTCCGGCTGCTGGTCGAGCGCGTTGGCGCGGCTCTCGGGCAGCTCGACCGGTACGCCGCTGGCCAGCATCGGCGCGGTGACCATGAAGATGATCAGCAGCACCAGCATCACGTCGACCAGCGGTGTGACGTTGATCTCGGCCATCGGTGCGCGGCGCCCCGAACTGCCTCGGGAACGGCCGCGCGCGGTACCGTGGATGCCCATGGCCATGGCTACGACCGCTCCATCTCGCGCCCGACCTGCGCCTGCACCTTGTCGGCAAAGCGCCTGAGGTGCGCCTCGAAGGCGTTAACCCGGTGGCTGAAGCGGTTGTAGGCGATCACCGCCGGGATCGCCGCGAACAGCCCGATCGCGGTCGCGAACAGCGCCTCGGAGATGCCCGGCGCAACCACCGCCAGCGACGAGTTCTGCTGCATGCCGATCTGGAAGAACGAGTTCATGATCCCCCAGACGGTACCGAACAGTCCGACGAATGGGGCCACGGCCCCGGTCGTGGCGAGGAAGTTGAGCCGCGCGGCGAGCGCATCCGCCTCGCTCGCCACCTGCCCTTCCATCGCCAGCGCGATCCGTTCGCGCGCGCCGACAGGGTCGCGCAGCCCGTTCTTGGTCGAAGCGCGCAGCTCGGCGAGGCCGGCCGCGGCGACCCGCGCCGAGGGATTGTCGGGCGAGCGGCGCCCCGCGACCAGCGTCTCGGGCTGGTCGGATTCCCAGAAATCCTCCTCGAACACGATGCTCTTGCGCCGGACGCGGCCCATGCGCAGGGAGAACGAGACGATGATCGTCCACACCCAGATGCTGGCCAGCACGAGGCCGACGATCACCACCTGCACGACGATGTCTGCGTCGAGGAAAAGCTGGACCGGGTCGAGCCGGCTCGGAGTAATCGTGGAAGCAGCGGAATTGAGGATCATGCGGCGTCTTTCGCAGAGTGGAGCTTGTCGAAGGCGGCGCGCCAGGCGGCGGGTTGTCGTCGCGGTCGTCCCTCAGGCGAGATGAATCCAACCCGAACGGATGCTTCGGCCAGCAGGTTCCCGTCGCGGAGCGCGCGCTGTCTCAAGCGTACGCTCGCCGAGCGCAGCTCCGCCGCCTCGCTGGCGATGACCAGCGCGTCGTCGAGCCGCGCCGGTGCGATGTAGCGGATGTACACTTCGGCGACCGCGTAGTTCCCCTCACCGGCCTCGACCGCCGCGCGCTGGTCGATCCCGAGCAGGCGCAGCATGTCGGAGCGCGCGCGTTCGAACCAGCGCAGGTAGTTCGCGTGATAGACGAGGCCGGTCAGATCCGTGTCTTCGTAGTAGACCCGGACCGGGAACAGGTGGAGCGGGCCTTGAAACATCCCCGTCGGGGGAAGGAGGGCGGGCGCGTCCGTCATCGTGAAGGCTTTAGCCACGCCCCGACTCGGCTGGCAAGCGCCGATGGCGCTTTGCACGTCCGCCACACTTCTGCGACGAACCGTGCCTAACGTGCGATCATCGGACCCAGCGGGCGTCCACCGAAGAGGTGCACGTGCAGGTGCGGCACTTCCTGCCCACCGCGGCCTCCGGTGTTGGCGAGCAGGCGGTAGCCAGGCTCGACCAGCCCCAGCTCGCGAGCGACGTGGCCGACCGCACGCACGAACCCGGCGATCTCCTCAGCCGAGGCGCGCTGCGAGAAATCGTCCCAGCTCACGTACGCGCCCTTCGGAATCACCAGGACGTGCACCGGCGCCTGCGGCGCGATGTCGTGGAACGCCAGCGCCCACTCGTCCTCGTAGACCGTCTTGCTCGGAATCTCCCCGCGGAGAATCTTCGCGAACACGTTCTGGTCGTCGTAGGGCAAAGTGGCGTCGATCGGCATCAGGCGCTCCTCGCGGCTTTCTCGGCCAGGCCGGACGTCCCCTCGCGACGCTCGAGTTCGGCCAGCACGCGATCGAGCGCGATGTCCTTCTTGGCCAGCAGCACGAGCAGGTGAAACAGCACGTCGGCGGCCTCGCCGACGAGTTCCTCTTCGTCGCCGGCCAGCGCCGCGACGACCGCTTCGGTCGCTTCCTCCCCGAGCTTGCGCGCGATCACCGCGAGACCGCGCTGTCCGAGGCTGGCGACGTAGCTCTCCTCCGGCGAGGCCGACAGGCGCTGGGCGATCGTGCGTTCGAGGCGCGCGAGGGTGTCCATGCGCAAGGGCATGGGCAAGCGCGCCCCGTGGGTCAAGTCAGTCGGGCTTGCCCTCGCGCTCGCGAGCGCGGCGCTGCGCATTGATCGATGCGCGGCGGCCGACGATCACGCCGATCAGGCCGAGCGCGAACAGCGTGACATGCGACCCTTCCGGGACGGCGGTGCCGGCTTTCGCCCAGGCCGGGGCCGCCGAAGCGAGCACCGCCAGGGCAACGAGGATTCGCACGAGCATGTCCGCCGCATGCGCCAATGGGGCGTGGAAGCAACGCCGCAGAAGTTAATGTCCCTGAGCGGGACCCTCAGACTCGCGCTGGCAACCCGGCCGCGCGCAGGGCTGCGTGGGCCTCCGCGATCGTGTGGGTGCCGAAGTGGAAGATCGAGGCCGCCAGCACCGCGCTCGCGTGGCCCTCGGTCACCCCCTCGACCAGGTGCTGCAGCGTCCCGACGCCGCCGCTGGCGATGACCGGCACGCTCACCGCGTCGGCGATCGTCCGCGTGAGCTTGAGGTCGTAGCCGCGCTGCGTGCCGTCGCCATCCATCGACGTGACCAGCAGCTCGCCCGCGCCGAGCTCGGCGAGCCGAATCGCGTGCTCGACCGCATCGATCCCGGTCTCGCGCCGGCCGCCGTGAGTGAAGATTTCCCAGTGGTCCTGCACCCAGCGCGCGTCGACCGAGGCGACGACGCACTGGCTGCCGAACCGTTCGGCGATCTCCGCGACGACTTCGGGCCGTGCCACCGCCGCCGAGTTGACCGCGACCTTGTCGGCCCCGGCGAGGAGCAGCGCGCGCGCATCCTCGACCGAGCGCACCCCGCCGCCGACGGTCAGCGGCATGAAGCACACTTCGGCCGTCCGCCGGACCACGTCGAGCAGCGTCCCGCGCCCCTCGTGGCTCGCCGAGATGTCGAGGAAGCACAGCTCGTCTGCCCCCGCAGCATCGTACGCGCGCGCCTGCTCGACCGGATCGCCGGCGTCCTTGAGGTCGACGAAGTTGACGCCCTTCACCACCCGCCCGTCGGCGACGTCGAGGCAGGGGATCACGCGGATGCGGACGGTCATGCCTGGTTCCTGACGAGCAAGGCCGAAGACAGCAGGGCAAGCGCAGCGCTCAGCAGCACCTTGCTCCCGAACACCAGCCAGAACGCCCTTGGCCGGTCCTCTCGCGAATACCTGCGAAACATCGTCGTCGCCGATCCCGAGGCGAGGTTCCGCTGCGCATCGAGCGCTATGAGGATTCCGGCGACCAGGCCGACAACGACGAGGATCATCAGTCGCGGCCCCTCATCGGAGTCGCGATCGCCGGGGCGGGCCACGTGTCGTCGAGGCAGGGGATGACGCGGATTTGCAGGGTCATGGGCTCATCCCCGACGGTGGAAACGGAAACTCAAGTGACGGCCAGGGGCGCCTGTGGCGATCAAATAGGGAGACACCGGTCGTCTCATGACTTTGAGGATTGCCGCGGTCGCCGCGACGATGAACAGGAACTCGAATGTTGCGAGCAGCGCAACGTCGGACGTTCCGGAAATGAAAAACGTGAGCGCGCCCGTCACAAGCGCCCCGACGCCGAGCATGACAAGATTCTTCACGCCCGCGCCGCCATCCGGATCGCCGCCGCGAGGTCGAGCCGCCCGTCGTACAGCGCGCGCCCGGTGATCACGCCTTCGATTCCCTCGCCGGCGTGGATCGCCAGCATGCGGATGTCGTCGAGACCCTTCACCCCGCCGCTGGCGATCACCGGCAACGAGGTCCGCCGCGCGAGATCGACCGTCGCCTCGACATTGCAGCCCTTGAGCAGCCCGTCGCGGCCGATGTCGGTGAACAGCAGGCTGGCGACCCCGGCGTCTTCGAAGCGCCGCGCCATGTCCTCGACCGGAACATCCGACACCTCGGCCCAGCCCTCGGTCGCGACCATCCCGTCGCGCGCGTCGACCGCGACGACGATGCCGTTCTCCCACTCGCGGGCCATGTCCTTGACGAACTGCGGATCCTTGAGCGCCGCCGTGCCGATCACCACGCGGGCCACGCCGAGGTTGAACCAGCCATCGACCGCCTCCGGCGTGCGGATCCCGCCACCGAGCTGGACGTGTCCCGGAAACGCCTCGACGATCGCTTCGACCGCCGCCCGGTTGCGGCTCTCCCCGGCAAACGCGCCGTCAAGGTCGACGACGTGCAGGTGCTGCGCGCCCGCCTCGGCGAACAGCAGCGCCTGCGCCGCCGGGTCGTCGCCGTAGACGGTGGCGCGGTCCATGTCGCCTTCGGCCAGGCGCACGACCTGGCCACCCTTGAGGTCGATGGCAGGAAACACGATCATCGCTGGGGGCCGGTAGTGCGGGAGTTCCTCCCCTGCAAGGGGAGGGCAATCGCATGTGTGCTCCTCCCCCTTTCTTCTATTCGTCATCCTGACCTTGTTTCAGGACCCATTCCGCCGTCTCCACGGAGTACGCAGACTCGCACCACCTGGCGGCACGGTGGGCGACAAAGCCGATGGCTTCGTGCGTGGTGAGAAACGGGTTCTGGGGGATTATCCCCTTGCGACAAGTAGCCCGTTGTGCTAGATAATCGGCATGACGAAGATCAAAGGCCCCACGCTCCGCCAGTTTCAGGCCCGCTTTCCGACCGAGGAAAGCTGCCTCGATCATTTGATGCGCGTTCGTTACGGCGACCGGCACGATTGCGAGAAGTGCGGGCGCAGCGCCCATTTCTACCGCGTGAAGGCTCGCCGCTCCTACGCTTGCGAGTATTGCGGGCACCAAGTCTATCCGACCGCCGGAACCCCATTCGACCGCACCCGCACTCCGCTGCGCGACTGGTTCTTCGTGATGTTCCTGTTCGTCACGTCGCGGAACGGTGTGGCGGCGAAGGAAGTCGAGCGTCAGCTAGGCGTCACCTACAAAACCGCTTGGCGCATGTGCCACGAGATCAGAAAGTACATGGCCGCCGTGGACGGTGACGAGCCGGTTGGCGGCTTTGGCCGGGTTGTCGAAATCGACGAGACGTTCATCGGCGGATACGAGCGCGGCGCCCTTGGCGGCGCGGGCAAGACCGTTGTTCTCGGCATTCGTGAGAAGGGCGGCGATGTTGTCACCCGCGTCGTTCCGAACCGCCGCCGCGCCACGCTGCTCCCGGTCATTGCCGAGCATGTCGAGGCGCACAGCGAAGTCCACACCGACGAATGGCTCGGCTACTCGGCTCTGGCGAACAACCTCAACCGCTACTCGCACAAGCGCGTGAACCACGCTGCTGACGAATACGTCTGCCGCAAGAGCGGCGCGACCGTGAACGGGATTGAGAGCTTCTGGGCTCAGCTAAAGCGCGGCATCAACGGGACGCATATCCACATCAGCGCGAAGCATCTTCCGAAGTATCTGGGGGAGTTTGAGTTTCGCCACAATCGGCGTCACGTTCCTTACTCGATGCTGGACGAGTTGATGTTTTCTTTCCGGCGTTAGGGGCTTCACCCTCAGTCATCGCCTTTAGGAGGCGGTCGAAGCGGTCATCAGTGTCAGGCATCCTTTGATCTCCAGTCGGCGCTTCGTCCCGTAATCGTCGCAAGCTCTACATAGAGCTTGGCCCCGCAATTTACATAACTGCCGGCTGCCTCCACCAGCCCCCTAGAACCCACGCCCCGTGCATTCATGTCGGCGATCTTGTTCAATTCGTCCACGAGCTTCAGCGCTCGCTCAAAGCGCTCGCCGATGTCGTCTGGCAAGTGTTCGGTCTGAATGGCATCCAAACGATCCTGCCTGAAAACCAACTGCCGTTCGTTCTTCTTTCGCCACTTGGTCATGTCGGGGCGGCTCCCCGTTCGGGCGCTTTCGGCCAACCGTAGTCGCCCGCCTAGCTCTGTCATTGTCGCACCTGCACGTTGTCGCAGAAGCCGCATTTCGCGTTGCCGCCGCAATCCAGCAGGGGTTAGGTCGAAGAACAGCAGAAGGCCTAGAGCAAGCAGCGCCACCGCAGCCCAGGTGCTCGGCGTCAATGCCTCGGCGAGAGGCCGAAAGGCGTCCGTCATGCTAACGAACACCTGATAGCGCCCGATCCAATCGAGCGCTTTGAAGGCAAGGCCCGCCAGTCCAGCCAAAGCCAAGACCGCACCCGCGACGCGCTGCAATGGGTTCCCCATAATGGCAGTCTAACACTCGACTCGCGTGCGCGCGAGAGATACTTGGCGGAAGGGGATAATCCCCGGGTTCTGAAACAAGTTCAGGATGACGAGAAGGAATGGAGGCGCGCATATGCGGCCCTCCCATTCCGGAAAAAGGCTCAGCGGGCCTGCGACGCCACAAATGCGTCCTTCGGCACGTGGGTGATCCGGCACGCAAGGTCCGCCTCGCCGCTCGCAACCACGAAGTGGTCTTCCTCCTCGACGATCCCGGTCGTGAACACCACGTTGTCGAGGTACATCTGTTCCTCGATCGGCTCGGTCAGCGCGGGATCGGCCTCGAGCAGCGGCTCGTGGCTCGTCGCCAGTACCTTCCACGGCTCTTCCGGATCGAGCAGCGACCAGTAAGTCCGGTACTTGCCGACGATCTGGTACGGCTCGACCCCGTGCCACAGCGTCAGCCACCCGCGCTTGCCGGCGACTTCGGTCAGGATCGGCGGTGTGCCCCCGCCGATCCGCGCGGTCGCCGCGATGCCCGCGTGCGGCCGGATCGCCGGCTCGATGTGCGGCCTCCAGTGCAGCGCGTCGGGGCTCGTCGCGTGGTTGATCGACGGGCCGGCATGCCAGGGGCTGCCCGGCGGATAGGCGAAGAACAGCTGCCCGAGCGGCCGGGTCTGGGCCCAGTACTGGCCGCCGATCAGCCCTTCGAAGATCAGCATGTCCTTGTTCTGGTGATCGAGCACGATCCCCTCGAAGGTCCAGTCGAGGCCATTGTCGGAACTGTAGAGAGTGGTCGAGTGCCGCTCAGGGCTGACCGAGCAGGTCGTCATCAGGTAGCGCCCGTTCACGCGGCTGATCCGTGCATCCTCGAGCCCGTAGCACTGCCAGGTTCCGGCTGGCGCGATCGCCTTGTCGTAATGCATCGCCACGACCTCGAGCCCGTCCGGGCTCATTTCGACCGGCAGCAGCCACGACAGCGAGGTCAGCGCCATGATCTTCCAGCCGTGGCCGTGAAGCAGGAACTTGCGCGGGTCGGAAGTGTCGCACAGCTCGAGCGGCCAGCCGTCGACCACGTAGCCAGCCTTCGAATCCCAGCGAATCGCGTGGACCTCGTCGTCGAACACCGGCTGGCGAAGGGCCTCGGCGACGCGGACCATCATGAGGAGGTTGCCGTTGGGCAGCCGGGTCATTCCCGGGTTGAAAGCGCCGAGCACGTAAGTCTCGCAGTCGAGCGCTCCCGCGAGCGGGCCGCGCGAGAGGTCGATGTCGTCGGGAACCAGGACCAGCCGGTCGACGGTGAACTTCACTAGTCGCTGATCCTCTGCGTGACCGCGAGCTGATTGACCACCGCGCGCCGCGGCTGCGTCAGCATGAAGTGCACCGCAACGGCGATATCCTCGGCGCGGAGCATCTTCTCGGCGTTGATCATCTCGCGCTGCTTCTCGGCCGGAATGTCGGGATACTGGAAGTCCGCTCCGGTCAGCCCCGGCTCGACCAGTCCGACCTTGATCCCCTTCGGCCCGAGCTCCTTGTGCAAGGCCTCGGCGAAGCCCTGGATGCCCTTCTTCATCCCGGCATAGATCGACGAATGGCCGCCCAGGCTGTGCGCGCTCATCGACCCGACCATGATCAGGTCCCCCTTGTCCTTCATGTGGTGCACGGCCTTGTACACGCTCATCACGTAGGCCGTGTAGTCAGCCGCAACCGCGTACCAGGCCTCTTCCTCGCTCGTGCCGGTCACGCCGTCGACCGGCACCGCGGCGTTGACGATCGCGATATCGTAGCTGCCCAGCGCCTTCTCGGCCTCGGCGAAGAACCGTTCGAGCCCCTCGCGCTCGGCGAGGTCGACGCTGATGCCGGATCCCTTGCCGACCTCGTTGATCCGCTCGAGTCCGTCGGCGAGATGCCGTTCGTCGCGCCCGCAGGTGAAGATCTCGACGCCCTCTGACGCCAGCAGCACCCCGATCGCGCGCCCGATCCCGGTGGTGCCGCCGGTGATGACCGCCTTGCGTCCTTCGAGCGAGGGCATCTCGGTATGCGCGTCACGCAGGTTCGGGTCGGCATCGGCCATGGCATGTCTCCTTTGTCTCGGGAGACGATCGGCCGCAGGAGCGGTTCCATCCATGCTATCCCGCCGCGCCGCATGGGGGAGCCACTCGGACGCAGGAAAGCTCAGCCGCTTTCCTACTGGCCGTGTTCATGCTATGTTCGCGCAGAGTCTTTGAATTGTCCGTCGTTCAGCCGCGCCTTGCGCCTTTTCCGCGCAAGAGCACACGCCCTCGCGCACCATTGCGCTTGTGACCCCGCCCGACGCTCTCCTGCTCCGCGTCCAGGTTCTGTCCGGGCGGGCCATCACTCCAAGGTGCCCCTTTTCCCCGTCGACCGTGCCCATGTGCCCTTTCGCTGTGCCCCGCGCGTAACCGGCTGGCAACGCTAGTGAATATTGACCAGGCAAGTGGGTTCTTCAGGGGCACGGGGTGTGCCTTGTGTGCCCTTTTTCCGGCCGTCGTGTCCCCGCAAGCTTGGGCCCCGGGGCGTCAGGGCTTCCACTCGAGAAACCGCGCCAGCAGCGACAGCCCGTAGGCCTGGCTCTTCTCGGGATGGAACTGGACCCCGACCACGTTGTCGCGCGCGACTGCCGCGACGAGTCCGCCGCCGTGGTCGGTCATCGCCGCCACGTCGCGCCCGCTGTCGGGGCGGAAGTGGTACGAGTGAAGGAAATAGGCCTCGCCCGGCTCGATCAGCGAGGCGCCGTTGGGATGCGCGGTCGGCGAGACGTCGTTCCAGCCCATGTGCGGCACCTTGATCGCCGGATCGGTCCGCTCGATCAGCCGTACTTCGCCGGGAATCCATCCGAGCCCCGGCGTCGCCCCGTGCTCGTACCCGGCGGTCGCCAGCAGCTGCATCCCTACGCAGACGCCGAGAAACGGCGCGCCGCGCTGCAGCACCCGCTCCTCGAGCGCCTCGACCATGCCCGGGATGGCGATCAACCCGTCGGCGCAGGCCTTGAACGAGCCGACACCGGGCAGCACGATCCGCCCTGCGCCACGCACGATCTCGGGGTCGGCGGTGACGCATACCCGCTCGGCACCCGCTGCCTTCAGCGCGTTGTGGACCGAGTGGAGGTTGCCCGCGCCGTAGTCGATCAGCGCGATCGCCTCAGCCACCCAGCTGGCCTTTCGTCGAGGGTACCGCCCCGCCCTTGCGGGGATCGAGCTCGACGGCCTGGCGCATGGCCCGGGCGAAGCCCTTGTAGGCCGCCTCGCAGACGTGGTGGTTGTTCTGCCCGTAAAGGAGCTGGACGTGGAGCGTAATCCCGGCCGCCTGCGCGACCGAGTGGAACCAGTGCTCGACCAGCTCGGTGTCCCACTCGCCGAGCTTGTCCTGCGTGAACCGCAGTTTCCACACGAGGTACGGCCGGCCCGAGATGTCGAGCGCGACGCGCACCAGCGCCTCGTCCATCGGCGAGTAGGCGGTGCCGTAGCGGCCGATCCCGCCCTTGTCGCCGAGCGCCTGCGCCAGCGCCTGGCCGAGCGCGATCGCACTGTCCTCGGTGGTGTGGTGCTGGTCGATGTGCAGGTCGCCCTGCACCTTCATCGTCACGTCGATCAGCGAGTGCCGGCTGAACTGCTCGACCATGTGGTCGAGAAAGCCGATCCCGGTCGATACGTCGTATGCCCCGGTGCCGTCGAGATTGACCTCGACGACGATGTCGGTCTCCGCCGTCTTCCGCTCGATCCGCCCGGTGCGCATGGCCTCGCGCTATACGCGAGCCAAAACGTCGCGCAAGCATTGGCGCTTGACCGGAAAGCTGGGCAGCGCCACCTACTTGGGCATGACCGACGAAACGCCAGACAGCCTGATACCGTACGACGAGATCGTGCAGGAAGCGCTGCGGGCGGTGGTCGGGCGCGTGCTCGGCTCGATCGAGCAGTCGGGCGGCGCGCTGCCGGGCAACCACCACTTCTACATCACGTTCAAGACCGGCGCGCCGGGCGTGAACATTCCCAAGCACCTGCGCGAGCGGTTCCCCGACGAGATGACGATCGTCCTGCAGAACAAGTTCTGGGACCTGTCGGTCGACGAGCGCGGGTTCGAGGTAGGGCTCAGCTTCAACCAGATCCCGGCCAAGCTCTCGATTCCGTTCGCGGCGATCACCGCATTCGTCGACCCGGCGGTGGATTTCGGCCTGCAGTTCCAGGCCGCCGTCGCCGACATCGAACCGACCCTGCACGAGGATGCCGAGAACGACGCGCCGGGGTCCGAAACCAGCTCGTCCGCCACCTCCGACGACGCGTCGAACGTCGTCACGGTCGATTTCGGCCGCAAGAAATAGCGCGCCGGGGATGGCCCGCGCCCTCCGCAAGCGCAGCCGGAAACGGGCCGATCGCGGAGTGCCCGGTCCCAGCCCCAATCCCGCCACCAACCTGCTGATCATCGACATCGCCGCGCGCGGCGCCGTTCTGCTGGCCGCTCGCGCACTCGAGCAGGCGGCGCTCAAGGCTCGCTACGGCCGGGCGAAGGCCGGCGAGATCGTCAAGGGGCGCTCGACGGTGGCGAGCCTCGCCGCGACCGGCGCGGCACGCGTGGCGACGCGCTCGCTGCCAGGGTTCCTGCTGGTCACCGGCGGCCTTCTTGCCAAGACCCTGATCGACCGCAGCCTCAGGCCGCGCGACGCGCGGCAGCGCGGCGACCGCAAGCTGGCCAGGCGAGCGGAGAAGGCGGACGCCACGACTAAGTCTTGATTTCCGGCCGCGGCCTGCGGCAACAGCGTGCATGGCCGATCAAGACACGCTGGCCCGCCGCGGGCTGATGTTCATCCTCTCGTCGCCCTCGGGGGCCGGAAAGACCACGATCGCCCGGCGCCTGCTTGCCGAGGAGGGCGACCGCCTCAGGATGTCGGTCTCGGTGACCACGCGGCCGATGCGCCCCGGCGAGGTCGACGGGCACGATTACCATTTCACCGACCGCGCGGGATTCGACCGGATGGTCGAGGAAGACGCGTTCTTCGAGTGGGCCGAGGTCTTCGGCCATTGCTACGGCACCCCGAAGGCGCAGATCCGCGAGCAGCTCAAGCGCGGCCACGACTTCCTGTTCGACATCGACTGGCAGGGGACCCAGCAGCTCTATCAGCGCGCGCAGGGCGACGTCGTGCGCGTATTCCTGCTGCCGCCGAGTATCGAGGCGCTCGAGCAGCGCCTGCGCTCGCGCGGCACCGACAGCGAGGAAGTCATCCGCAACCGCATGGACCGCGCCCGCTCCGAAATCAGCCACTGGGACGCCTACGACTACGTCGTCATCAACGACGACATCGAGCAGTGCTTCGCCAAGGTGAAGATGATCCTCGAAGCCGAACGCATGCGTCGCCTGCGCCAGACAGGCCTGATCGACTTCGTGCGCGAGCTGACGCGCTGAGGTCGGGCTCGCGGACCGCTAACCGGCGGAAATCAGGAATGCGGCACGGGCAGCCCTGAAGTTCGGGGTGACGGGCCTGGTGGGAGGCTTGCCCCTCCGGCCCGCCCGGTCTAGCGGCGCCAGCACCAAGCCACACAGGGAGCCCCAATGTCCGCCGATCTCGAAGCCGCGATTTCCGCCGCCTGGGAAAACCGTGCCTCGGTGACCCCCGCCAGCAGGGAGGTGCGCGAGCCGGTCGAGGCCGCGCTGGAGCTGCTCGACAGCGGCAAGGCACGCGTCGCAGAGCCCGACGGCAACGGCGGCTGGAAGGTCAACCAGTGGCTCAAGCAGGCCGTGCTGCTGTCTTTCCGGCTCAACGACAACCGGGTCATGCCAGGCGGCTCAGCCGGCGCAGCGGCGTTCGACAAGGTGCCGAGCAAGTTCGACGGCTGGGGCGAAAACCGCTTCCGCGACGCAGGCTTCCGGGTCGTCCCGGGCGCTGTCGCGCGCCGCGGTAGTTATATCGCCCGCGGCGTCGTGCTGATGCCGAGCTTCGTCAACATCGGTGCCTACGTCGACGAGGGTACGATGGTCGACACCTGGGCCACGGTCGGGAGTTGCGCGCAGATCGGCAAGAACGTGCACATCTCGGGCGGCGCCGGAATCGGCGGCGTGCTCGAGCCGCTGCAGGCCGGGCCGGTGATCATCGGCGACGGCGCGTTCATCGGCGCCCGCTCGGAGGTCGCCGAGGGCGTGCGCGTCGGCGAAGGCGCGGTGCTGTCGATGGGCGTCTACCTCGGCGCCTCGACCAAGATCGTCGACCGCGCGACGGGCGAGATTCATCAGGGCGTGGTACCACCCTACGCGGTGGTCGTTCCCGGCACCATGCCCGGCAAACCGCTGCCCGACGGCAGCCCCGGGCCCTCGTTATACTGCGCGGTGATCGTCAAGACCGTGGACGCGCAGACCCGCGCAAAAACCGGCATCAACGACCTCCTGCGCGACTGACATTGCCAGCCCTTGTCTGGCGGCTTCAGTTATGGCGCCGCGACGGCAACCAAGTCTGGCCTTCGCTCGGTGGGTTCGGCCCGCAGGGCTACCTGCACGTTGCGCCGACCCGGCGGTACAATTCATGCAGACCGATCCCGACCGGTTCGACCTCGCCCGACCTCGCCCGAGCGGAACATTCCGCGCGGCCAACCGTAGATTTACCCGCAAGCAGCGGGAGTGACGGCCATGGAACGCCAGGGGGACGAGATTCATCTGGAAACCGACGAAGCGCGCGGCGCGTCGTCACCCAACATCGTGCGCTGGATCCTCGCGATCAGCCTGTTCGCGGCGATCGCGCTGCTCTCGGTGATCTGGATGACCGGCGCCGCGACGCAGGATGCCGTCGAGGGCGAGGCGACCGCTGACGGCCGCGAACGCCTGCTGCAGGAATACGGCGCCCGCGGCGGGGTGCGCGCTTCTGCCGCGCAAGACACCGACAGCGTCGTCGACGATCGTTTCACCGAAATCGAGGCCGCCGAACCCGGCGATACCTCCGCCCCAGGCACGCCGCCGCGGGTCGAAAACCGCGCCGCCGACGAGCCGTCCGCACCGGAGCCCGCGGCGAGCTGAGCGCCTTCGACCCCCTCCAGCGTTTCGTCGAGGCGCAGGACGGCGTCTACTCGCAAGCGCTTGCCGAGTTGCGCGAGGGTCGCAAGGTCAGCCACTGGATGTGGTTCGTGTTCCCGCAGGTCGCCGGGCTTGGCCGCAGTTCGACCGCCAGTTCTACGCGATCCGCGGGCGCGAAGAGGCGGAGGCCTACGCGCGCCACCCTCTGCTCGGAGCGCGGCTGGGCGAATGCACCGAGGCGATGCTCGGCTGGGCCGGCCGGCGCAGCGCCGAGGCGATCCTCGGCCCAGTCGACGCGCTCAAGTTCAGGAGCTCGATGACCCTGTTTGAAGCCTGCGCGCCTGACCCGGCGCCGTTCGCCCTCGCCCTCGACGCGTTCTATGCCGGCGAGCGCGACGCGGCCACGCTCGAGCGGCTTTAGACCACCGCGGACTATTCAACCTTGGTCTCGATCGGCGCATCCCCCCGGTGCGCTGCGGCGTAGGCCTCGGCCTCGCGCAGCACCCGCATCATGTTGCGGCTGGCGATCTTCTCGAGGTCGGCCTGCGAGTAGCCGCGCCGGGCGAGCTCGGCGAACAGTTTCGGATAACCGGCGACATCCTCCATCCCGACCGGTCCCCAATCCATCCCGTCGTAGTCGCCGCCGAGGCCGATGTGATCGATCCCGGCGACCCGGCGGATGTGGTCGATATGATCGGCCATCGTCGCCACCGTCGCCTTGGGCTCGGGGTTCTGCGCGTCCCAGTCCTTCATCGCCGCCTCGACCACGGCCGGCTGGCCCTGCCACAGCGCCTTGAGCGAGGCCTGGTGCGCTTCTCGCCGGGCGTGCCACTGGCGCCGTTCCTCGCTCAGGTACCCCGGCAATCCGACGACCATGACGATGCCGCCGTTGTCCCTCAGCCGCGCAAGCACGTTGTCGGGCACGTTGCGCGAGTGCCCGTTGACGCCGCGCGCGCCCGAGTGGCTGAAGATCACTGGCGCGCGCGCCACGTCGAGCGCGTCCATCATCGTCGCCTCGCTGACGTGGCTGAGATCTACCAGCATGCCGATCCGCTGCATCTCGCGCACGACCTGCTCGCCGAACGGGGTCAGCCCGTCGTGCTCGGGATCGGCCGTGGCGCTGTCGGCCCACGGCGTGCTTTTCGAATGCGTCAGCGTCAGGTAGCGCGCGCCGAGATCGTACATCTGCCGCAGCACCGCAAGGCTGGAGGCGATCGAGTGCCCGCCTTCCATCCCGATCAGCGAGGCGATCTTGCCCTCGCGCATCGCCCGCTCGACGTCGTCGGCAGTGAGCGCGAGCGCGAGCCGCTCGGGATAGCGCGCGATCAGCCGCTTGGTGACGTCGATCTGCTCGATCGTCGCCACCGCCGCTTCCGGCTCGGGCAGATCGGCCGAGACATAGACCGACCAGAACTGCGCCCCGACGCGACCCTCTGCGAGCCGCGCGAGGTCGGTGTGCATCGCGCGCCCGCGCGGGTCGCTCGGGCCGGTATCGGTCGTGTCCTCGAAATCGAAGTCGGCAATCACGTTGCCGAAGCGTCCGCGTAGCTGGATCGGCACGTCGTTGTGCCCGTCCCACACCGGTGCCGCCGTCAGGGCAGCCTCTGCCACCTCCTCGGGCGTCTGCGCCGAGAGCGGGAGTGCGAGCGTGAATGCCGATGCGGCGAGGAGAGCGGTGACGAGCCTGACCATACGGACCTCCTGTCCACCTGAAGCCTGTCAAGAAGCGCGGCCCGGCGCAAGCGGGGACCCGGTCCCTCGAGCCCTTCCTAGCGCTTCAAGGCCTCGGCCAGCGCCATCGCCGCGGCCGGGTTTCGGTGCTTCGCCCCTGCGATCATGAAGCAGAACACATCGCCCGACCTGCCCTCGCTGGCGCGCCGATCCCCGGCGTAGGGCAGATCCGCCGGCGCCTCGCCACGCTCCCATGCCCGGCACAGGGCCGCGATCCGATCGAGCTCGTCGGCCGGATACCCCGCAGGCTCCGCATCCTGGGCGTTCTTGCAGCGCAAGTAGGCGAAGTCCGCCGTGCGGTCAGCGATCGCGGTGCGCCCTTCCTGCTCGCACCAGACGATCGCCACTCCGGCCGCGCGGCACAGGTCGACGAACTCGGCGCAGGCGAAGCTCTCGTGGCCGACCTCGATCGCGTGGCGCAGCGGCAGGCCCTTCAGCTCCTTCGGCAGCAGCGCAAAGAACGCGGCGATGTCCTCGGCCTCGAATTTCTTGGTTCCCATCAGCTGCCACAGGATCGGCCCTAGCCGGTCGCCGAGTTCCTCGATCCCCTGCCCGAAGAAGCGCGGCAGCGCCTCGCCCGCCGCGGCAAGCACCTTGCGGTTGGTGATGTACGACGAGCCCTTGACCGCGAACACGAACCCCTCGGGCGTCGCCTCGCGCCACTTGCGGAAGCTCTCGGGCTTCTGCAACGAGTGATAGGTGCCGTTGATCTCGATCGCACCGAGCTGCCGGCTGGCCCATTCGAGCTCGCGCTTCTGCGCCAGCCCCTCGGGATAGAATGCGCCCTTGCGCCACTCGGGATAGACCCAACCGCCGATGCCCGTGCGAATCATGCTGCGCCCTTCAGTCAGAGGGAACCGAACCTCGCGGTGCGCCATTTCGCTCCCGACGAAAGCGTCGGAAAGGAGCTTCGCATGGCCGTCGAGGCTGTCTGGAACGACCAGGTCATCGCTCATAGCGACCGCACGGTTGTGGTGGAAGGCAACCACTACTTCCCTCGCGAGGACGTCGACCCCTCGGTGCTCGAGCGGAGCCCCACGACCAGCGAATGCCCGTGGAAGGGCACCGCGCATTACTATACGATCGAGGTCGACGGCGCCCGCAACGCGGATGCCGCCTGGTATTACCCCAATCCCAAGCCGGAGGCCGCAGCCATACGTGACCGGATTGCCTTCTGGAACGGCGTCGAAGTGATCGGGGCGTGACTGCGGTCAAGGCGCTGATCGAGGAGCTGCGGCTGCTGCCGCACCCGGAGGGTGGCTGGTACCGCGAGACCTGGCGCGCCGCGGCCAACGAGGGGGAACGGGCCGCGGCGACGGCGATCCTGTTCCTGCTCGAGGCGCACCAGCGCTCGCACTGGCACCGCGTCGACGCTGCCGAGATCTGGCTTTGGCACGCCGGCGATCCGCTGCTGCTGTCGCTCGCCGCCAATGATGAGGGCCCGGTGCGCGACGTCCGGCTTGGCCCCGACGTGCTCGCCGGCGACTGCCCGCAGTACGTCATCGCACCCCACGAATGGCAGGCCGCCGCGCCGCTCCCCGGCAAGCGCGGGTTCACGCTCGTCTCGTGCGTGGTGGCGCCGGCGTTCGAGTTCGCCGGCTTCACGCTGGCCCCGCCCGATTGGCATCCAGGCGCGCGCGGCTGGCCGTAGTAGGCGCAGCGCCATCGGCCGACCGCGGACATGCGGCAGCCGACCCTCGACCCGCGGCTGTTCCAGCGAGCCGGAGTGTCAGCCGATAGCACTTGAGAGCGACGCCCGGATCGGCGAGATTGCCTGCATTTGCCGGCCACTGCCCGAGGAAGCCTCGAGCATCCCGGATTGAATCCAGACCACAGTAAAGGAGATCGGACGATGCGCAGGATCGTGATGATGGCATTTCCGGCCGCGCTGGCCGTGATGGCAGCCGGCATTCCCGCAACCGCGACGGCCCAGCAGGAGCAGGCGGAACAGGCCTCCAGGGCCGAGCACTATTCGGTCGAAACCACCCCGTGCGGCAAGCTGATCGACGATCCGGCCGCCGCCGCGATCCTCGAGCGACTGATCCCGACGGTGTGGGGCAACTCGATGTTCCAGACTGCCGGACGCGAGCTGACCCTGCGGGCGATTCAGCAGTACGAGCCCGTGCTCACCGAGCAGAAGCTCGCCGAGATCCAGGCCGAATTCGACAAGATTCCGGCGAAGTCCTGACCGGCGGGCGGGCATCGCCCGCCGACAGTCGAGACCTCAGTCTTCCTTGCCCGCGACGCCGTAGGTGATCGCGGCGTTGCGCGTCTTCTGGAACTCGGGGACGGTCATCCCCTTGAACGCGGCGTAGATGTCGATGTTGCCGATACCGGTGACCGCACCGAGCTTCTCGAGCATGAAGAAGATCACGCCGTAGTGGATCATGCCGATCCAGTCGCGCTCGCGCACGAGCCGACGCTCTTCGTCGGTCAGCCCGGCCTCGATCATGGTGCCTTCCTCGTCCTCGCGGAACTTCTTGCGCACCGCCGGATCGGTCAGCGAGTGGAGGAAATGGTTGAGGCGGAATGCCTTGACCGAACGCTCGATGGTGAACGGATAGGTCCCGGGCATCTCGTCGGCGCCTTCGTAGTCCCACATCGCGCGCTGGCGGGTCTTCTCCGGGTCCTCGACGGGCGGATCCTTCGAGACTTCCTCGAAGATCATGGTCGCGATCGGGGTCATCGACGGCAGGAAGTAGGTCTTGTGAGTGACCTCGACCTTCTCCGACAGCGCGCCGCGCATCATCATCCACATCACGACCTCGGCCCCTTCCCAGCCGCCGCGACGGGCGAGTTCGGCGATCGGCAGGTCGAGCAGGCTCTCGGGATCCTTCTCGAGCAGGTCCATGAACTCATGGTCCCACTCGGGGTTGTTGAACCCGCAGCCCTCGCCGTGGACCTGGTGGCTGAGTCCGCCGGTGCCGGCGATCGCCACCTTGATGTCCTTCGGGTAGCTGAGGATCGCCTGGCGCAGGCTCTTGCCGAACTTCCAGAACCGCCGCGCGCTCGGCAGAGGCACGGTCAGCACGCCGCAGACGATCGGCAGCAGCCGTACGGCCCAGCCCTTGTCGTCGTGATCGACCATCACCGACAGCGGCGAGAACGCGCCGTGGTCGAGGTTCTTGCCCTGGAAGTAGCTGAGGTCGAACTCGTTCGCGACCATCACGCGGGCGACGTGCGCGGCGAACTCGGGATCACCCTTGATCGCGGGGATGTCGCGCGGCCCGCCGCCCTCGTCGGCCGGGCCGAACTCCTCGCCCACGCCGAGCGCGAAGTGGCTGTAGTGGTCGAAGAACGCGGTCATGTGGTCGTTGTAGATGTAGACCAGCACGTCCGGCTTCTTCTCACGGAACCACTGCTGGACCGGCCCGTAGCCCTCGAAGATCGGTTTCCACACCGGGTCGTCGAACTTCTTCGCATCCTTGGCGAAGGCGATGGTGGGGGTGTGCGACGTGGCGATACCGCCGACGATCGTGGCCATGGGACGTTCCTCTCAACCTGGCGCAGCCGGACGGCGCGCGTCGTCTCGCCTGCACGATGGCATGTGGGCAGGCATTGCCACAAGTCAAATTACGGATGCGTGAAGATTTCGCGTACCCGAAAACGAAAGCGGGCGAAGCAGCGTGAGCCGCTTCGCCCGCGTCGATCGTCCGCGCCCCAGGCGCGCCCGACCTCAGCTCAGGTGCTTGGAGACCTTCGAAGTCAGCTCGAACATCGTGATCTGCGCGTTGCCGGTGACAGCGGCAAGCTTCTCGTCCGGGTTGATGTTGCGCTTGTTGACCTTGTCCTGCAGGCCGTTGGCCTTGATGTACTTCCACACGTTGGAAGTGACCTCGGCGCGCGTCATCGGGCCCTTGCCGACCACGCCCTCCAGCGCGGGCGAGAGATTGACCGGCTTGTTCAGAGCATTGTTCTTGGCCGCCATGGTATTCCCTTTCCTTTGCAGTCTTGACGCGGGGCCTCCCCGCCGTCCTCATCCCAGTTCGGCTCGCGTCGAACGCCGCGTGCGCCGCGCCGTGCCCGACGAGGCACGCTCGGCATCCGCGGCCGCTCCTCGCGGCTCCGCCTGAGCAGGTGCCCGGCTGTGCCCCGTTGCCCCGAGGATGGCAAGGGCGCCGGAGACGGTTTTCGCCCAAGTTTTGCGCCCTCTCGCGCCCAGTAGTGGAAAACTGCCGCCCAGCCGTGCTTGCTTCGGCCCCAAAGGCTTCGTAGCCTCGCCAGCAAGACGTAGGGGGCAGGGCTTTGACGGGGTTGGTTTTTTCGATTCGCGGCAAACGGCTGGTCCTCGCCGCCGCCTGCGCGGCGATGGTCGCGGGCTGCGGAGGCAGCAGCGGCGGCGGGAGCGGTCCGCCGAGCGCCGGCGTCACACCGACGCCGACACCCAGCCCCTCGCCGACGACCGCGACCTGCTCACTGCGGGCGCGGCAGGACTGGGTTCTCGCGCAGTTGCAGGAATGGTACCTGTTTCCCAACCTGCTCGACACCACGGTCAACCCGGCAAATCACACCTCCGTCGACAGCTACATCGATGCGCTCGTCGCGCCCGCGCGCGCACAGAGCCGTGACCGGTACTTCACCTACCTGACTTCGATCGCCGAGGAACAGGCCTACTACGAACAAGGCGAAACCGCCGGGTTCGGCTTCCGCCTTGGCTACGACGTCGGTGGCAACCGGGTGTTCGTGATCGAGGCTTTCGAAGGTGCCCCGGCACTCGCCGCCGGTATCGACCGCGGCGTGGAGATCCTCCAGATCGGCTCGCAATCGGTCAGCAGCCTGATGGCCTCGGGCGGCCCGGCCGCGGTGATCCAGGCGCTCGGCCCCGACACCGCCGGCACAGTGCGCGCGTTCACCTTCCGCACTCTCTCGGGCACGCAGTTCACCGCCACGCTGACCAAGGCGGCGTTCGAGATCGACCCGGTTTCCGATCGCTACGGCGCCAAGATCATTTCCGACGGCGGGCGCCAGGTCGGCTATCTCAACCTGCGCAACTTCATCGACACGGCCCACCCCGATCTCCGGGCCGCCTTCGCCTACTTCAAGGCGCAAGGCGTGACCGAGCTGATCGTCGACCTTCGCTACAACGGCGGCGGCCTGATCTCGATCGCCCGGCTGTTCGGCGATCTGATGGGCGCCGGTCGGGCCGGACAGGTCTTCTCCTACGTCACTTTCCGCGATTCGAAAGCGAACGAGAACGAAACCTACGCCTTCCGCGCGCAACCCGAAGCGATCGCGCCGACCCGGATCGCCTTCATCGGCACCGGCGGCACCGCCTCGGCGAGCGAGATGGTGATCAACGGCATGGACCCGTACCTCGGCGCGAACATGGCGCTCGTCGGCAGCAACACCTACGGCAAGCCGGTCGGGCAGATCGCGCTCGACCAGCCGGCCTGCGACGATCGGCTGCGCGCTGTCGCGCTCAAGATCGAGAACGCCAACCACCAGGGCGAGTACTACACCGGTCTCGCCTCTACAGTCGCCAACACCTGCCGCGCCAACGACGACATCGGCCACCAGCTCGGCGACCCGGACGAGGCAATGGTGCGAGTGGCGCTCGATTTCCTCGCCGGGCGCAGCTGCACCGCGATCTCGGGCGTGGCCGCCAAGGCGACGGCGACGCTGGCCCCGGTCCGCGTTGCCCCCGAGCGTGCGCTGCTCGTCCCGGTGCGCCCGGCGAAAACCACCGACTTCGAACTGCCCGGCGTCTACTGAGGCTTGCGCTCCCGCTCGGCGCAACCGCCGGGGCTCATGGAGCAGAAGCCCCGGTCCTCCCCGAACTCGTCTCGGGGAAGGCTTACGCGAACCGGAACGCCGACACCGCGCCGCCGAGCACCATCTCGCCGTAATCGCGTGTCCCCGGCGCGGCCGAGGCGCCGGCGGGGACCATCAGCGGCAGCAGGTGCTCCTCGCGCGGATGGCACAGCCGCGCCCAAGGCGCCTCGGTCCACCGTGCGAGCAGGGCCTTGCGCTCGCGGGGCGGAGCAGCGGCCGCCTCTGCGAGCCAGCGGTCGAACTGCCGCGAAGGCTCGGCCACGCGCGGATCGCCCATTGCGCGCAGGTTGTGGAAGCTCATGCCCGAGCCGAGCACCAGCACCCCTTCCTCGCGCAGGGGTGCCAGGGCTTCCCCCGCGGCGAGGTGCAGCGCCGGGTCGAGCGAGGCGTGGAGCGACATCTGCACGACCGGGACGTCCGCCTCGGGAAAGGCCACCTTGAGCGGCACGAACACCCCGTGATCGAAACCGCGTCCACGGTCGATGGCTGCCGGGATGCCCGCTTGGCCCAGCAACTCCGCAGCGCGTTCGGCGAGCCACGGCGCGCCGGGCGCGGGCCAGCTCAGGCGATAGGTCTCGGGCGGGAAGCCGTAGTAATCGAAGATCAGGCCCGGATGCCCTTTGCTGCCGGTGAGCGCGAAAGCCCGCGCCTCCCAGTGGCCTGAGACGACCAGCAGCGCCTTCGGCCGCTCGGGCAGCGAGGCGGCGAGGCCGCGCAGGTAGGCTTCCATCCGCGCCCAGATCCCCTGCGGGTCCGGCATGAAGAAGCACGGCCCGCCGCCGTGCGGGATGTAGAGGCTCGGCTGCGCGGCGGGACGAGGATCGCTCATCCCGCCGCTATAGCCATGTCAGGCGTCTTCACCAGCCAGGCCGGCGAGTTCGCGCACCTGCTCGAGGTGCCCCTCGACCACCGGTGCCGCTTCGGCCGCGAACGCCTTCAACGGCTCCACCGTGCCCCTCTCGGCCTGCCCCTGCAGCAGCGTCAGCGCCTGCTCGTGCGCGGTGACCTGCTGCTGGAGGTAGGTCTGGTCGAACTGGTCGCCGGCGTTGCGCAGCGCATCGAGCAGCTGCTGATGCTGCGGCAGCAATTGCGGCGGCATCGCGAGCGGGGCGCCGCCCGCGACCACCGCGGCGCTGAGTTTCTCGCTTGCGGCAGTGTGGTCCTCGATCATCTTAGCCGCGAAATCCTTGACCTCCTGGCGCGTCGCCTGCTCCTGCGCGAGACGGGCGGCCTCGATCTCGAACCGGTTGCTCGAAGCGGCGAGGTCGACGAAGCCCTGCGGCGTCGAGGGATCGGGTGCGGCCGTCGCGGTGTCGTCCGCGGCGAGTGTCTCGTCGGTCTGGTTGTCAACGGCGTCGCCGCCGCAGGCAGTGAGGGCGAGCGCGGCGGCGGAGAGGAGTGCAAATCGTAGAGTCATCGGTCATGTCCTGTCGTTGGGGAGTCCCCACGCAACCGGACAGCAAGCGGCAAGTTCCTCGATTTGCCGCATTTTGGCCAAATTTCAGGGCTGCTCGGGCCCCTCGAACGGCCTGCGCTCGGTCCAGCCGCAGCCGTTGCGCTGCTCCGCGCCGATCTGCAGCGTGATCGTGAACGGATAGGTCCGGTCCGACATCCCGTCGCTGCATTCGAGCGGGGTCACCGCCATCTCGAAGTCCGCCCCGTCGAGCGACCCGCTGTACGCCAGCCCTCCGCGCCCCTCGAAGCGCTCGACCGCGATCGCCGTGCCCTCCGGATCCTCGGGCGTGGAATAGGTCAGCGTCGTGCCCGACACGCTCCCACCCCAGAACGGCTCGGTGCCGGTGAAGCGCAGCGTCTCGTCCGGCCAGATGCCGTCGAAGGCGACGGTCGAAGCGGCATCCGGAATCGTCGCGTCCCCGCCCGAGGCCGCGGAATCCGCCCCGGGCTGGCAGCCGGCGAGCAGCGCCGCGGCCGCGGCGGCGAGGACCGCACGAAGCGGTGTCACGGTATCGGTCATCGCCACATTCTAGGCGATCCGCGCCCGCGGCAAAGGCCTTCTCGACCAGCGGTGCCAAGATTCGTTTGCGATGCCCCCGCCGCTCGGTCACTCTCCAGGCAAACAATACTTCGAGTCGCATCCTGAATCTTCTAAGGGGGGAGTTATCGCGATGTGGACTATCGATAACAACGGCACGTTGAAGCTGAATGAAACTCCTGTCGAACAGATCAAGTCGAACAATACCAGCGGACCTTTTGGCGCTACTCCGAAAATAGCGGTCATTCATTTCACGGCCGGCGGCACCGCCCGGTCTTCGGCCGAGTGGTTTCGCCATCCCGGCAACACCGGTTCTTCGGCCCACGTGGTGATCGAACGCGACGGGACCGTGGTCCAGTGCGTCAGCTTCAAGAAGGTCGCCTGGCACGCCGGCAAGTCGCGCTGGCGCGACCTCGTCGGGCTCAACCGCCACTCGTTCGGGATCGAGCTCGCCAACTGGGGCGCGCTGCGCCCGTCGGGCGGCGGCTGGGTGACCTCGACCGGCAAATCGATCGCCGATCCGTTCATCGGCGTCCACCGCAACGGCAACCCCGACGGATCGACGCGGCCGATCGGCTGGGAACCCTATCCGCAGGAGCAGGTCGAGGCCGCGGCAGGCGTGGTCGGCGCGCTCGCCGCCGCCTACGGCGTCAACGAGATCGTCGGCCACGACGACATCGCCCCGGTCCGCAAGTCGGACCCCGGCCCGGCCTTCAACATGACCCGGTTCCGCCAGCAGGTGCTCAATCCCCGGCGCGACGACGGCGACAACATCGGCACGGTCGCGGTCGCCAGCGGCCTCAACCTGCGCACCGGCCCGGGGACCGGCCATCCGGTGATTACCGCGCTGCCGAAGGGCACCAAGCTCCAGCTGCTCTCGGCGCAGGGCAACTGGCTCGAGGTCAGCCAGCTCGACGCGGGTGGGCACCCGGTCCTCACCGGCTGGGTCCACGGCCAGTACGTTTCGCTCGACTAGCCCCGCGCCCCGCCCGCCCTGCCCCGCGGCCGGCAGACACGGCGCGCGAAGCGGGCTAGGGTCGCGCATCGGCTCCTTCGCCGCGCGGATCGTCGGCCGAAGTTGCCCCACGCGAAGGCCGGAACGCCCCGGCAGGCCGGCCGTTCGCACGGTAAGGAGAGCGATCGATGCCGCGATCCCGCACCCTCGCCGTCGCGCTCGGCGTCGTGCTGGGCGGGCTGCTGCTCGGCTCGGTGATCGGCAGCGCGGCCGACCCGAAGCTGAAGACCCCCGCCGAGCGCGCCTCACCGGCGGCGCGGATCGGCGAGCCGGCGAGCGACCCGAGCGAGAACCTGATGGTCGAATTCGCCCCCTACCCCGATCGCTATCCGCCGCCGTTCGCCGACGAGGTCATCACCGACTGGACGCCCGACTACCCGGCCTGGACCTACAGCGACTTCGACAGCGACTCCGGCAGCGACCTCGGCGGCGGCGCGGCCGAGGAACCGGCGGACCCCGAGCCGCGCCCGGCCGAGGGGCCGGCGCTGCCCGCCGAGCCGCGCATCGCCGGCGGCCTCGACGCGATCTATTGAGCGGGCGCAGCTGAAAAAAGGGCCCACAAGGCACACCCTGTGCCCCTTGAGGGCCCGCCTTCGGGTTCGAAATTCACCAGACTTGCCAGCCGGTTACGGCGCCGGGCACGGGCATGGGCACAAGGGCACAGCTCTCCGGGGAAAGGGGCATGTGGGCCCGTCAAGGGATCGGCGGAGGGCGCGGGTTCGGGTCCCGGCTTTGCGCGGGGCTGCGCAAGCGGCGGCTGGCAAGCAGACCGTGTCAAAGAGCCGAATCGGAACGTATCAGGAACATTGGATGTAGGAAAGCGGTTGTGCGACCCGTGTGCCTGTCGAGGGGCAATTTCCTCCCTCTCCCCTTGGGCGCAAGGATCGGTGACAGGCGGTCGGGCGCAGCGTCGCACGAGTCCCCCCTCTCCCAACCCTCTCCCCTGAAGGGCGAGGGCTTCAGGCGCGCCGGGCCTTGAGGGTGCCGCCGGGAAGCGGGTGGACGAACTCGGCCGCCTCGCGCTCCGGGTCGAGCCAGCCGAAGCAGTCCTCGGGGCTCAGCAGCACGATCTGGCGGTTGTGGTAGGGCTTGACGTCGGGCCCCGGCTCGCAGGTCAGCAGCGTGAACGCCTCGCCGACCGTGGCGTCGGCGCGGACGATCCCGGCGATCCCGAACCAGGGGTGCCGCGGCCACTCGAACAGCCAGCGGTCCTTGCGTTTCGCCTTCGGGTCCTCGGGAGTCGTGAACTCGTAGAACCCGTCAGCCAGCACCACGGAGCGCTCGGCCGGCGCGAACCGGCGCCCCTCGCCGCGGAAGTTGAACACCGGCTTGCCGGTCGGCCCGGGCCAGCTCCACCGCCGCTCGACCAGCTCGACCGCCCCGCCCGCGGCGCGGCGCAGCAGCGGTGCGCGCTCGGTGATCCGCACGTCGCGCGGCTCGAAGTTCGGCACGCCCTCGGGAAAGCCGACCTCCATCCCCAGCTCGCGCGCGAGCCCGAGGATCGCGTCGGGCGCCTTCTCCATCCGATAGAGGTTGCACATCGCACCACCCTAGCGATGCGCAATGCCTACTTTAAGTGCCGTCGCAATCCCCGTAGGTTGCCCTGCCTTGGGGGGACGACGACATGGCCAACCTCGATGACGATCTGCAGGGTATCGGAGGGTGGCTCGCCTTCTTCCTCATTACGCTCGGCGTGATCACGCCGCTCACGACGCTGTTTTCGGTGGCGACGCTGACCGCGGATACGGAAACGGCCGCGGGCTTCGGCGCGATGTGGGGGCAATTGCTCGCCCTCGAATGGACCGTCGCCGGGGTGTCGATCGCCGGGTGCTGGGTGGCGGTCTGGCACTTCTTCAAGGTGCGGAGCTGGCGGACGGTTCGCCTCGCCGTCGCCACGCTGTGGGTCCTGTGCCTGCTGGCGCTGGTGGTAGAGCCCCTCGGCGTGGCGTTCCTTGCCGGCCTGAACTACGGGGACCTGTTCGCCGGCGCGCCGGGCGAATTTCTTCGCCCGCTCGTCTACAGCTCGATCTGGACGGCCTACCTGCTCAAGTCGGTGCGTGTGGCCAACACCTATCCCGTCGACGGTTCGGCCGAGGAAATCGCCGAGGTCTTCGAATAGTGCGCCGGGCGGTGCTGGACGCGCGCCGCCTCAGGGCCTATCCTCGCCCGATCCCCGGGGGACCGCTGACGCGCGGTTGAGAGGAAGGCAGCAGCCTTCGACCCGCCGAACCTGATCCGGCTGACACCGGCGTAGGGAGGGAGCGGCGTTCAGCTCTCCCTCCAGTCATGGAGAGCAGCGATGGCCGACATCAATTCCCACCTCGAAATAGGCGTCACCACCGGACCGATCCGCGGCAGCCGCAAGATCCACGTCGGGCCGCTGCGGGTGGCGATGCGCGAGATCGACCTCGAGCCGTCGAGCGGCGAGCCGCCGGTGCGCGTCTACGATACCAGCGGCCCCTACACCGACCCCGAGGCGACGATCGACATCGCCGCCGGCCTGCCCCAGCTGCGCCGCCCCTGGCAGCTCGCCCGCGGCGACATCGAGGAATACGACGCGCGGCCCGTGCGCCCCGAGGACAACGGCCAGCTCGGCCCCGACCGTTCGGGCGGCGTCCCCCCGTTCCCGCACGTCGCCAAGCGCGTGTTCCGCGCGAAGGCGGGGGGCAACATCAGCCAGATGCACTACGCCCGCCGCGGGATAATCACCCCCGAGATGGAATACGTCGCCACGCGCGAGAACCTCGGACGCGAGCGCCTGCGCGAGGCCGCCGCGCGCGACGGGCAGGACTGGGGCGCAAGCATCCCCGACTACGTCACCCCCGAGTTCGTCCGCGACGAGGTCGCCCGCGGCCGCGCGATCATCCCCAGCAACGTCAACCACCCCGAAGCCGAGCCGATGGCGATCGGCCGCAACTTCCTCGTCAAGATCAACGCCAACATCGGCAACTCGGCGGTCGCCAGCGACGTCGCCAGCGAAGTCGACAAGATGGTCTGGGCGATCCGCTGGGGCGCCGACACGGTGATGGACCTCTCGACGGGGCGCAACATCCACGACACCCGCGAATGGATCATCCGCAACAGCCCGGTGCCGATAGGGACAGTCCCCATTTACCAGGCCCTTGAAAAGGTGGGCGGCGTCGCCGAGGAACTCACCTGGGAGATTTTCCGCGACACGCTGATCGAGCAGGCCGAGCAGGGCGTCGACTACTTCACGATCCACGCCGGCGTGCGCCTGCCCTACATCCCGCTGACCGCGAAACGCGTCACCGGCATCGTCAGCCGCGGCGGCTCGATCATGGCCAAGTGGTGCCTCGCGCACCACAAGGAGTCATTCCTCTACGAACGGTTCGACGAGATCACCGAGATCATGAAGGCCTACGACATCGCCTACTCGCTCGGCGACGGCCTGCGCCCCGGCAGCATCGCCGACGCCAACGACGAGGCCCAGTTCGCCGAGCTCTACACCCTGGGCGAGCTCACCAAGCGCGCCTGGGCGCAGGACGTCCAGGTCATGATCGAGGGCCCCGGCCACGTGCCGATGCACAAGATCAAGGCCAACATGGACAAGCAGCTCGAGGCCTGCGGCGAGGCGCCGTTCTACACCCTCGGCCCGCTCGTCACCGACATCGCCCCGGGCTACGACCACATCACCAGCGGCATCGGCGCGGCGATGATCGGCTGGTACGGCACCGCGATGCTCTGCTACGTCACCCCCAAGGAGCACCTCGGCCTGCCCGACCGCGACGACGTCAAGGTCGGCGTGGTCACCTACAAGCTCGCCGCCCACGCCGCCGACCTCGCCAAGGGCCATCCGGCCGCCAAGGTCCGCGACGACGCGCTGAGCCGCGCCCGCTTCGAGTTCCGCTGGCGCGACCAGTTCAACCTCAGCCTCGATCCCGACACCGCCGAGCAATACCACGACCAGACCCTCCCCGCCGAAGGCGCCAAGACCGCGCACTTCTGCTCGATGTGCGGGCCGAAGTTCTGCTCGATGAAGATCACGCAGGAAGTGCGGGAGTTCGCGGCGAAGCAGAACCAGCAGGCCGACGGCTTCCTCGCCGCCAAATCCTCCCCGAGCTTGCTCGGGGAGGGGGACCATTCGGCGCAGCCGAATGGTGGAGGGGCGCCCTCCGTCGACCCCGAGCTAGCCGAAGCCGGCATGAAGCAGATGAGCGAAGTCTTCCGCGAAACCGGCAGCGAGCTTTACATGGGCGCGGGAGGGCGGGAACACGACTGATCGCGAAAGCTGGAACCTGTAGAAACGGGCGAGGGTTTCTCGAGAAGTAGCGAAATCTACCCCTCTTCGCCCTGATCTTCCGCCATGCTCGCTCTAACGACAGCCAATAACTCGGCTTGCCGTTCCGTGTTCTTAAAGATGTTGCCCGGATACGCGTCCGGAAATTTGTCGTTTACGCCAGCGATAACATATTCCAGCACGGCCAGTGTAATGTTGGAAATGTCGACGTTGCTTATCGTTTCGAGAGGATCGTCTGACGACCTGTCTAGTTCGAGGATCTCAAAGACGACAAAGAGGATGAAGCGATTGGCGTGAACCGCCGTAAGGCGCTCGCGCCCCTCAAGCTCTTTTGAGGCCGTTTCTAACGTATCGTCGACAATGAAGGCCGTCCGAACGGCGCCCCAGAGCCAGGCGGCGGAGGTCTCTTCATTAAACAGCCGGGTGTACGGCTCCCGCTTCGTATTTTCCCACAACCCGCCGATATAGCGCTTAGCTGCAACCGCGAGGCGCAGATCCCCGGACGCGCATGCCGCGGCAACCGTCGCAAGACGGATGGTAAAGCCTTCCGTTTTACCCGGCTCATCCTCACCCCGTCGGAACGTATAAATTAGTCCCAATTGCGCCGCTTCGCGCCGAATACGGTCTTGGTTGGGATCTGCCGCGACAAAGTCCACCGGACTCAAGTCGTTCTGAGTATTGTTAGCAGTGGTAACTTCGACTGAAAAATTTTCTGGCGTTCCCGTCAGTGATATAACCCGAAGGTGAACCGATACCTCCGATAAGTCCGCCCCTTCACCCTTTGCTTTCGCGAGAGAACTTATCGTCTGCGCGCCATTTATTACACTAATTCTCTTAACATCGAAAACACCGGTATCTGTGTTATTGCCACCCATTGGCTGTTTTTCGATTTCATCACAAATCGCTGTAATACCGTTATTAAAATACCAAAACTTCTCAGGATCATCCCTGCTCGTTGCCCTGATCCCGTCATTCACTTCAGATTTCTCAATGGCATAGCGGAGATTTTCCGCAAACAGGCGCTGGTCGTGGGCTTCATACCATGCCACCACATCCGCACCTGCCACGGAGCCATATGCCGCCTTATACGGCTTCTCACGCAGCCCCCAGTTCTTGAGCAGGACGGTCACATCGATATTTTCAGGCCGCACATGAGACCTTGCAGTCTCGGCGGCCTCTTTCAACGTAAACTCATGGAAAACCATGAGTTCGCCATATTTGTTTTCTTCCGACAGCAGGTGCTCAAGATCCCTGGCAATGTCTTCGGACAACTCCTGCTCGCTGGTATGCGCAACGACGAGCACCACTTTGGTATCTATGTCCTTTAAGAGATTTTCGACACGCGGAGCGTGCGGGTGCAGGTTGGCATTCCTGTCGTCCCATTGCAGTCGAATAACCCGCTTGCACCCATCCCGGAACCGAACGAATTCGTTCAGCTTGAATCCTTTGTTTACATTAGAACTGAATTTACTTTGGCCTAGAATGATGGTTTTCGTCGCTTCATTCACAAGAATACAGTCGACACCATCGTCAAGGGCGCCGTCCGTGATTGCCGCAGCCGCCTCTTCCGGGCTGGCTCCCGCATAGTGCAGGAGTGACAGAGCCATGTAGGCTCTCGTCAGAAATCGTTGTTCAGCCCCAGCCTCATCTGGCGCTTCGTCAGCGGCGACTACGATCAATCCATCGAAGATTTGGTGCAAGCGCTGCGCAATTTGCCCGATGATCGGCGGAGGCGCTGAATTGTCTGCCGGATCGTTACTCACAGTGATCTCCCCCTTTATTGCAGTGGAATAGGGAGACGAGCCTTTGTCAACAGGTTAAGGCTCTGGGCCGCGGTGCAGATCTCCCAAACTCGATTACGGTGGCACGATTACGGTGAGCGATTACGGTGACAGTGCACTCAAGACATGACCTACGCCTCCGCCGCCACCGGCCCCTTCTATCACGGCACCCACGCCGACCTCGCGCCGGGCGACCTGCTCACCCCCGGCAACCGCTCCAACTACGCCGACCGCAAGCTGTCGTGGATCTACTTCTCCGGCACGCTCGACGCGGCCATCTGGGGCTGCGAGCTGGCCAGGCATGGCCCTCTCCCCTTCAGGGGAGAGGGTTGGGAGAGGGGGCCGGGCGCAGCACCGGCGCGCACCGCGGAGCCCCCTCTCAACTTCGGCTAGGCGACAAGTCGCCAAGCCTTCGTATCTCTCCCCTGAAGGGGAGAGAGCCGAGGCGTGCAACCCGACCCAGTCCTACCACTCGCGCGAGCCGCCACGCGTCGTCGGCGAGGTCGAGACCTGGGAGCCGCACCCGCGCCCTCTTGTCGTTCCTTGGCGCCTCGCCGAGATGAAGGCCGCCCCAAGTATCGACAGGCGAGACCACTCGTCTCCGGCAAGCTCAGTGCAGCGCCGCCCGCAACGACGCGTGCGCATGGCCCCGCGCCGACACCAACTCCCCGCGCCACGCGCGCTCGTGGAAGAAGAACGCCACTGCGTTCACCATCGGCTCGATCAGCGCGATGCCGCCGGCGATCGCGACCGAGCCGGTCAGCACGAAGGCAACCGTGAACCCGACCGACAGGTGCAGCGCCAGGAAGGTCAGCGTCTTGGCGAAGTCGCGGCTGGCGAAGTGTCTCATGGCGGAGCCGATCTATTGCGAACCGTTCGCAATATCCAGCGAGACGTCACGCTCTGAGTAATCGCCTCCGTCGATGAAGGTTCGCCCTTCGGTCGCCCATCCGGAGCTTGCCGGAGGACCTGAGCCCGTCCCTCGATCGCACCGCCGCGGGGCGCTGCGGCCGCCTTTTCACCGCCAGGTCCACCCTCGCGCTCGCCGCGGGCAAGCCATTCGAGGACGAGCTGGCCGAGTGGTTCGGCAGCGTCTCGGGTCCTGACAGCCTCACGAGATGGGCAGGAGAAGCGGGGACTCACGCGGAGACGCGGAGAGGGCGTGGATGGGGCGAAGCCGCCTTCGATTGCCCGCGTCGCTCCTGACGCGATGCCCCGTTCGAGCAGAGCGGCTTCGCCGCTGGTGCAACCTCCTCGCGTCTTGGCGTCCTGGCGCGAGAAATTCCCGGCACCTCACGCGAAGGGTTCTTACCCCGCCTGCGCGCTGCGCGAAGCCGCCGCCAGGGCCCGCGCCAGCTCGTCCGGCATCGGATTCGCCGGCGAGAACGTCACCCCGGTTTTCGTCGCCTTGAGCCCTGCCGCCGCGATCTCCGCCGCGCAGGCGGCAATCGCCTCGGGCGCCACGTAGAGCCCGCCCTGCCTGCTGAACGCCGCGTAGCCGGCGACGATCGCCTCGCCGATCCGGAACCCCGGCATGCCGTACGCGATCACTTCCTCGGCATCGGGCAGCGCCCCGGCCAGGACCTTGCGCAAGCGGGCGAGTTGCGGGCGGAGCGGCTCGGGGGCCGCGGCGATGTAGACGTCGTGATCGGCAACCATCGCCCGAGACCGTAGCAGCTTGCGGCCTGCGGACTCAGGGCGCCGCGCCGGGGCGAGCTTCGCCAGCCGACCTCGTGCGAGAATACCGGGCCACTTCGCCGGCCTACCCGGCGACGGGCGCCTCCTCGAAAGCGGTCTCGAGCGTGATCTCGCAGTTGAGCAGCTTGGAGATCGGGCAGCCGATCTTGGCCTCGTTCGCCAGCCGCTCGAACTCGGCGCGCTCGATCCCCGGCACGCGGCCGCTCAGCGCGAGGTCGGAGCGCGTCACCGTGAAGCCGTCGCCGTCCTTCTCCAGCGTCACCTTGCAAGTCGTCTCGAGCGTGCCCTCGGTATGGCCGGCGCGGGCGAGCGCGAAGCTGGTCGCCATCGTGAAGCAGCTGGCGTGCGCTGCGGCAATCATCTCCTCGGGGTTGATCCCGGCCTCGCCCGCGAACCGGCTGCCGAACCCGTAAGGCGCATCGAGCACGCCCGAGGCCGTCGAGACATGCCCGCGGCCGTCCTTGCCGAGGCCTTCGTAGCGTGCGGTGGCGGTGTTGACGGTCATCGGAAGACTCCCTGCTGGCAAATGAAGCGACCACCCGACCAGCGCGCGAGCCCCCGACGCGGTTCCCCCTCGCATGAAGGCCTCTCCCCTCCAGGGGGAGGGTTTCCCCAAAAGCCCTCTCCCCTTCAGGGGAGAGGGTTGGGAGAGGGGACGTCGCGATCCGCAACCGCCACCCGGACCCTCGCGCCACGCCGCGCGTTTCCCGCGGCATGGCCGACAACCTTTCCCCGCTGTCCACCGCCCAGTCCGCCCGCGCCGCGCTGCGCTTCGGCAATCGCGTCTCGCTCGACGCGGAGATCAAGGTCACCCCGCTCGGCCTGCTGGCGATCGGTGGGCTGGTCTCGGCGATCCTGCTTTCGGTGCCGCCGATCGTGCGGGCCGCGGGCAAGGCTGCCCGCGCGCGGCGCAAGGCCGGTCGCGGCGACCGCGGCGCGGCAGCGGGCTAGCCGTCCGACGAGACGAGGCACGGGCGCGGTCGCAAGGCGGACCCCGGCGCCGCGTTCGCGCGTTCCCGGCTCATGCTCAGTCACGTTTCCCTTGGCACCAACGACGCGGCGCGCGCCGCGGCGTTCTACGATCCGGTCCTCGCGGTGCTCGGCATCGGCAAGGGCAGGCGCCGCGGCGGGTCGATCGACTACAGCGCCGCGACGATCGGCTTCAGCCTCGAACAGCCGGTCGACGGCAAGCCCGCCAGCGTCGGCAACGGCGCCCACGTCGGCTTCATCGCCGAGAGCCG
>Ga0182741_1001289_pt1 | contig 33444 bp, 26 predicted proteins | sample eDN5th37CBELigOP_FD_128874 | JGI IMG/M metagenome (GOLD analysis project Ga0182741, IMG submission 128874) | Enriched Organic Plus compost microbial communities from Emeryville, California, USA - eDNA 5th pass 37_C BE-Lig OP (version 2) (version 2) ... | reverse complement strand
ACCGTGATGTGCCTGAAGAGCACCGTGCCGGCGATCCTGCCGGGCGTGGTGTTCCTGTCCGGCGGCCAGAGCGACGAGCAGTCCACCGCGCACCTGAACGCCATGAACCAGCTCGACAAGCTGCCGTGGCCGCTGAGCTTCTCCTACGGCCGCGCCATGCAGCAGGCCGCGCTGAAGCTGTGGGCCAAGGACATGCAGGGCAACTACGCCGCCGCGCAGAAGACCGTGTACGAGCGCGCCAAGGAAAACGGCCTGGCCGCGCTGGGCAAGTGGGAAGGCTGATCGCCTGCCACCCGCGATGCACGTGGAAACGCCGGCCTTGCGCCGGCGTTTTCATTTGCGGGCAGGCCCAGGCGCGGCATGGCCGGTCCCCTGATGCCGGACGGTACCGGACTTTTGCGGCAATGCTCCAGCCGGAAGCCCGCCACCGAGCCGCCAAGCGCTGCAGCGCCAGGCAACGCCCGGCAGGCCTGCGCAGGGAAGGCTCCATGCAGGGCAGGGCCCGCATCTGCAACGAATGACCGCAAGGTTCCCCGGCGCCGGGGCATTGCCCGCGGTGGCGTTGCCGGAAAGGATCAGCGGGGCATTGCCGCGCTCTGCGGGAACTGCGCTGCAGCGGTGGGCTGTGGACGCGATCCCGCGAGCGCTCAGCGTGCGAACGACGGCAGCGGCTCGTCCGTGGAAGGAAACGCCGGCCCGACCTGCACCGCCGCGGCCAGCGCCTGCTGGTAGGCCTTGAAGGTGGCGGTGTTGTAGGCCACCAGCACGATGCGCACCGGCCGCGCATGGCTCTTCTGCCAGGTGACGGTCTCGGTGACGGCGATGGCGGCGGCCTGGTGCATCGGGTAGCCGTAGACGCCGCAGCTGATGGCCGGGAAGGCGATCGATTCCAGCCGCATCTGCTCGGCCAGCCGCAGCGACTGCCAGTAGCAGTTGGCCAGCAGCGCGGCTTCGTCGCGCTGGCCGCCGTGCCAGACCGGGCCGACGGTGTGGAAGACATGGCGCGCCGGCAGCGCGTGGCCGCCGGTGGCGCGGACCTCGCCGGTGGGGCAGCGCACGCCCGGGCGCAGTTCCGGCAGGCGCTCGCATTCGGCCAGCAGGCCCGGGCCGGCCGCGCGGTGGATGGCGCCGTCCACCCCGCCGCCGCCGAGCAGGCTCTCGTTGGCCGCGTTGACGATGGCGTCCACGTCGAGGGTGGTGATGTCGCCCTGCCAGATGTCGATGTTCATGCCCGCGATCTTCCCTTGCCGTATATGAGCAAAACGTGACGGATGCACGGCTTGCGGCCGCGCGCGGCAAAGTCTGAGGAAGGGGCGTCTCGGCGGCTGCGACAGGCGGCCGGACAGCACGAAGGCCGCGCGGGGCGGCCTTCGTACCGGGGGAGGAACAGGGACAGATGCAGCCGGAGGCCCGGTGGGGTGGGCGGTGGCGGGGGCGGGGGCGACCGGGCGTCCCCGGTCGCGGCGTTGCGGGGGTGGCTTACGGCAGGCCGGCCAGCCAGTCGTCGTCGCTGCCCTCGTTGATGTCGGCGAACAGCGGGGTGGAGAAGTAGCGCTCGCCGGTATCGGGCAGCATCGCCAGGATCACCGAGCCGGCCGGAGCCTTGGCGGCCACGTCCAGCGCGGTGGCGGCGGTGGCGCCGGAGGAGATGCCGACGAAGATGCCTTCCTCGGCGGCCAGCCGGCGCGCGGTCTCGATCGCGCGTTCGTCCTGCACCGAATACAGCTCGTCGTAGACATTGCGGTTGAGCACTTCCGGCACGAAGTCCGGGGTCCAGCCCTGGATCTTGTGCGGCTTCCACTCATCGCCCTTGAGCAGCGAGGCGCCGGCCGGTTCGGTGGCGATGATGCGGGTGTCCGGGCGCGCCAGCTTCAGCACCTCGCCGACGCCGGTCAGGGTGCCGCCGGTGCCCCAGCCGCTGACGAAGTAGTCCAGGCGCCTGCCGGCGAAGTCGCGCAGGATCTCGGCGGCGGTGGTGTTGCGGTGATAGGCCGGGTTGGCCGGGTTGGCGAACTGGCTGGCCAGGAACCAGCCGTGTCTGGCGGCCAGTTCCTTCGCCTTCTCCACCATGCCGGTGCCGCGCGCCGCGGCCGGGGTCAGGATCACCTTGGCGCCGTAGGCGCGCATGGCCTTGCGGCGTTCGACCGAGAAGGTCTCGGTCATCACCGCGACGAACTTGTAGCCGCGCGCGGCGGCGACCATGGCCAGGGCGACGCCGGTGTTGCCGGAGGTGGCCTCGACGATGGTGTCGCCGGGCTTGAGCACGCCGCGTTTCTCGGCGTCGAGCACGATCGCCAGCGCCAGGCGGTCCTTGACCGAGCCGCCGGGGTTGAACGATTCGACCTTGACGTAGACGTCCACGCCGGCCGGCGCCAGGCGGTTGAGCTTGACCACCGGGGTGTTGCCGACGGTCTCGAGGATGTTGCTGTAGAGGGCCATGGAGATCTCCTGGGAAGGGAATCAGGCGGCGTCGGCCAGTGTGGGCGGCGGCGTCTTTGCGGAAGGTGAGGAAGCCGGCGGCGCGGCCGGCAGCGGCGCGGCGCCGAACCAGTGCAGTTCGCCGGCCAGCGCGGCCACCTCGCCGAGGATCAGCAGCGCCGGCGACTGCACGGCGTGCCGGGCGGCGGCGTCGGCCAGCTGCCGCAGCGTGCCGCGGACCACACGCTGGTCGGCGCGCGAGCCGTTTTCCACCAGCGCGAACGGCGTGGCGGCGGGCAGGCCGGCGTCGAGCAGGCGCGCCTGGATCTGCGCCAGCGCGGCCACGCCCATGTAGAACACCAGGGTCTGCCGCGGCGCGGCCAGCGCCGGCCAGTCCAGCGTGTCCAGCGAATCGCGGCAGTGCGCGGTGACCAGGCGCAGCTGCTGGGCATGGTCGCGGTGGGTGAGCGGGATGCCGGCATGCGCGGCGCAGGCCAGCGCAGCGGTGATGCCGGGCACCACTTCATAGGCAATGCCGTGCGCGCGCAGGAACTGCAGCTCCTCGCCGCCGCGGCCGAACACGAAGGCATCGCCGCCCTTGAGCCGCACCACTCGGCGGCCGGCGCGGGCATGTTCCAGCATCAGCGCGTGGATGTGTTCCTGGCGGGTGCTGTGGCCGCGCGCGGACTTGCCGACCTCGATGCGCTCGGCATCGCGGCGGGCCAGCTGCAGCACCTCGGCGCTGACCAGGCGGTCGTGCAGGATCACGTCGGCCTGGTTGAGCGCACGCAGCGCGGCCAGGGTGAGCAGGCCGGGATCGCCGGAACCGGCGCCGACCAGCGCCACCGAGCCCGGCGCGGCCGGCGGTTCGTCGGCGAGGGCCTGTGCAAGGGTGGCCTCGGCGTCGGCCTGGCGGTGGCGGCGCAGCAGGTCCAGCAGCGGGCCGTCGAGCAGGCGGTCGAAGAAGCGGCGGCGCGCGCCGGTGTCGGGGAAGCGCGCGCGGATGGCCGGGCGGTGGCGGCCGGCCAGTTCGGTCAGCTGGCCCCAGGCGCCATCGAACAGTTCCTCCAGCCGGCGGCGCACATGCCGCGCCACCATCGGCGCGGCGCCGCCGCTGGAGACGGCGATCTGCAGCGGACCGCGTTCGACCACGGCCGGCACATGGAAGCGTGACAGCTGCGCGTCGTCCACCACGTTCACGAACAGCCGCTGCGCCTCGGCGGCGCTGGCGACCGCGCGGTTGACCACCGGCTCGTCGGTGGCGGCGATCACCAGCCACACGTCCTCGGCCAGCCAGCGCGTGTCGAACAGGCCCGGCAGCCAGTCGATGCGGCCGGCCGCGGCCAGTTCGCGCAGCGCCGGCGACAGCCGCGGCGCGCCCACCCGCGGCCGTGCGCCGGCATGCAGCAGCGCCTCGACCTTGCGCCCGGCCACCGCGCCACCGCCGACCACCAGCACGGCACGGCCGTTCAGATCGGCGAACAACGGGAACAGGGGAGCGTCCAAGGCGGGGAAGGGCGGCGGTGGCGGAAGGGACGCTGACCGTAGCCCCGGCCCCAATGCCCCGGAAATGACTTGCGCCGCCTTTCAGATTACTTTCGGTTATAAGTGGATGGGTCAATCTGACCTACAGTCGTCTGTTCCCGCCGAGCCGCCCTCCGACGCCCGATGACCCTGACCCAACTGCGCTACCTGGTGGCCATTGCCGACGCCGAGCTCAACATCACGCTGGCGGCCACGCGTGTGCACGCCACCCAGCCGGGGCTGTCCAAGCAGCTCAAGCAGCTGGAGGACGAACTGGGTTTCCTGCTGTTCGTGCGCAAGGGGCGCAGCCTGGAGTCGGTGACGCCGGCCGGCGAGGAAGTGATTTCCCGCGCCCGCCTGGTGCTGGCCGAGGCCAACAACATCCGGACCTACGCGGCCAACCAGCGCCGCGAGAGCCACGGCCAGCTGATCCTGACCACCACCCACACCCAGGCGCGCTTCGTGCTGCCGCCGGCGGTGGCGCGGATCAAGCTGGCCTATCCGCAGGTCAGCGTGCACCTGCAGCAGGCGGCCGAGAGCGACGCGCTGGACCTGCTCAGCCAGGGCGACGCCGACATCGCCATCGTCAGCACCGCCGGCGGCGAACCCAGCACCGGCATCGCGGTGCCGCTGTACCGCTGGCGGCGGCTGGTGCTGGTGCCCAAGGGCCACGTGCTGGACCGCGCCGGCAGGCTGCCGGACATGGCCGCGCTGGCGGCGCACCCGCTGATCAGCTACGAATCCTCGACCCGGCCCAGTTCCTCGCTGCGCCGCGCCTTCGCCACGCAGGGGCTGGAACCGGACCTGGCGTTGACCGCGCTCGACGCCGACCTGATCAAGACCTATGTGCGCACCGGCCTGGGCGTGGGCCTGCTGGCGGAAATGGCGGTCAGCGCCGGCGACAGCGACCTGCGCGCCTGGCCGGCGCCGGCGGCGATTCCCGAATGCACCGCTTGGGCGGTGCTGCCGCGCGACCGCGTGCTGCGCGACTACGCGCTGGAACTGGTGCATGTGCTGGCGCCGCAGATCGACAGGCGCGACCTGCGCCGCGTGCTCGACGGCAACCAGGACCCGGCCTGGCCGACGCCGCCGACCTGGGAAGAGCTGACCCAGACCATCACCAGTTAGCGGGAACCGGGGAACAGGGAACAGGGAACAGGGAACAGCAGAAGCGATCGCATTTGCCTGTCTGCTTTTGCCTTGGTTTTTTCTGGTTGCTGGTCGCTCCTACTGGTTCCTCGTTCGCCTCCCCTGCGTCGATGTGTCGCACATGGCGGCCGTGACGACGCCTTAAAATCGCGGCGTGATCCGATTCCCGCTCCTGCACCGCTGGATGTTGCTGCTCGCGCTGGCGGCCACGCTGCTGATGGCGCTGGCGCCGGTGGTCAGCCGCTGGATGCAGGCCGGGCAGGCCGGGCAGGACGCGCATGCGTCGATGGCGCACGCGATGCACGGGATGGCGATGGCGGGCGACGGGCCGGCCGGTCACTCCGCGATGGACGCGCATGCCGCGCACATGGCGGGGGGCAGCATCGTCGGCAAGACGCCTCCAGCCGACCCGCATGCCGCCCACGGCGAGGCCTGCGACTACTGCACCATGGCCTCGCGGCTGCTGCCGTGGCTGGCGGTGCTGCTGGTGCTGGCGCCGCTGCTGTACCGCATCGCGCCGCAACCGCCGCGCGCCGCCGTTTTCACCGCCGGCCTGCGCTGGCCGGCGCACCCGGCGCGCGGGCCGCCGCTGTTCTCCTGACGACACTTCCCTTTCCTCCCGCCGCCTGCTGCCTCCCGGCAGCGGGTGGCCTGTCGTACCGGAGAACTTCATGTACCCCGTTTCCCGAATGCCGGGCGCCCGTGCGTGCCTGGCCGTATGCGTCTGCCTGGCGCTGTTTCCCTTTGCCGCGCGTGCCGGTGAACCCGATCCGATCAGGACGCTGGACACCCTGGTCGTCACCAGCGCCGCGCCGTCCTCGCCGCTGAACTGGGTCACCGACCCGCGCCTGCCGCGGCAACCGGTGCCGGCCAGCGATGGCGCCGATTACCTCAAGACCGTGCCGGGCTTTTCCGCCATCCGCAACGGCGGCACCAATGGCGACCCGGTGCTGCGCGGCCTGTCCGGTTCGCGGCTGAACATCCTCAGCAACGACGGCAGCCTGATCGGCGCCTGCCCGTCGCGCATGGACAACCCGCTGTCCTACATCGCGCCGGAAACCTACGACCGGCTCACCGTCATCAAGGGCCCGCAGAGCGTGCGCTGGGGCGCCGGCGCGTCGGCCGGCACGGTGCGCTTCGAGCGCGACATGCCGCGCTTCGATGCGCCGGGCATGGAGCTGCAGGCCAGCGCGCTGGGCGGCTCCGGCAACCGCAACGACCAGATGCTCGATGCCAGTTTCGGCAGCAGGCCGGGCTATGTGCGGGTGAACGGCAACCGCTCCGAGTCCGGCGACTACCGCGACGGCAACGGCGAGGTGGTGCCCTCGCGCTGGCGCAAGTGGAACGCCGATGCCGCCATCGGCTGGACGCCCGACGCCGATACCGTGCTCGAACTCAACGCCGGCACCGGCGACGCGCTGGCCCGTTACGCCGGCCGCGGCATGGACGGCGCGGCGTTCAAGCGCAGCAGCTACGGGCTGCGCTTCGAGCGCGGCAACCTGCCCGGCGCCTGGGACAGGCTGCAGGCCAACCTGTACTACAACGACGCCGACCACCTGATGGACAACTACACGCTGCGCAGGCCCAACCCGCACGGCAGCATGCCGATGCCGATGGCGTCGAACGTGGAGCGGCGCACCACCGGCGGCCGCATCGCCTCGGAATGGCGCTGGCAGGACGTGGCCATCGCCGCCGGCATCGACGCGCAGGACAGCCGCCACCGCAAGCGCAACGGCATGGGGCGCGGCACCTGGAAGCAGACGCCGTGGACCCGCGATGCCGAGCTGCGCAACCAGGGCGCGTTCGCCGAGCTGACCTTCGGCGAGGGCAGGCCGCGGCGCTGGGTGAGCGGCCTGCGCGTGGACAGGGCGCAGGCCAGGGACCTGCGCCAGACCACCGGCATGATGGCCATGCCCAACCCCACCGCCGGGCAGACCCGCGAGGAAACGCTGGGCAGCGGCTTCCTGCGCTACGAGCGCGACCACGGCCAGGCCTGGACCTGGTACGCCGGGCTCGGCCACAGCGAGCGCATGCCCGACTACTGGGAGCTGTTCTCGGCCGACGCCGGCCCGGCCGGCAGCGCCAACGCCTTCGCCGGGGTGAAACCGGAGAAGACCACCCAGCTCGACCTCGGCCTGCAGTTCCGCGGCCGCGCGCTGGACGCCTGGGTGTCGGCCTATGCCGGGCGCATCCAGGACTACATCCTGTTCGCCTACCGCAGCGGCGGCATGATGGGCAGCAGCACGCAGGCGGGCAATGTCGAGGCACGCATCGCCGGCGCCGAGGCCGGGCTGGAATGGCGCCCGGCGCAGGGCTGGAAGCTGGGCAGCACGCTGGCTTATGCCTGGGGCGAAAACCGCGACGGGCGGCGGCCGTTGCCGCAGATCCCGCCGCTGGAAGGGCGCTTCAGCGCGTCCTGGGAGCAGGCGCGCTGGTCCACCGGCGCGCTGCTGCGGGTGGTGGGCCGGCAGAACCGGGTGGCGCAGGACGAGGGCAACGTGGTCGCGCGCGACCTCGGCCCGAGTGCCGGTTTCGCCACGCTCTCGCTCAACGCCGCCTACCGCATCGGCGATGGCCTGCGCGCCAGCGCCGGCGTGGACAACCTGTTCGACCGCGCCTACGCCGAGCACCTGAACCTGGCCGGCAGCGCCGATTTCGGTTTCCCGGCCGACCCGGTGCGGATCAACGAACCCGGCCGCACGTTCTGGCTGAAGCTGGATTACCGCTACTGACGCGGATGCCCCCGCTGCCGGGCAACCGGCGGCGGGGCGCCTGTGTCATGCTTGCGCGCCCAGGGAAGGAGCAGACAGGCGATGACGCAGCAGCACGCCGTGGCCTACATCAGTACCGCCGTGGCCGGCCTCACGCCGGCCGATCTCGACCACCTGCTGGTCGACGCGCGCGCCCACAACCGCCTGGAAGGCGTCACCGGCGTCCTGCTCCACGACGGCCACCGTTTCTTCCAGTATTTCGAAGGGCCGGAAGCCGGCGTGGCGCGCATCTACGCGCGCATCCGCGCCTCGCGCATGCATGTCGGGCTGGAGGAACTGCACGACGGCCCGGTGGAACAGCGCCATTTCAGCCAGTGGCACATGGGCTGCAGCCATACCCGGGGCAGCGTGCTGCAGGAACTGAGCAGCCGGCAGTGGCGGCAGGAGGCCGGGCATCTGCGCGAGGACGTGGCGCTGGCCGGCCATCCGCCGGGCCTGCGCGAACTGCTCGCGTTCTGGGAGCGGCAGCAGGAAACCGTGGCCGGCTGATCGCGCCGCATGGGCGGAGCCTGCTCCGCTTCGCCGCGAAAGCCTCTGCCGGGCACGCTCCGCGCTGCGGCCGTCCTAGATTTCCTCGTGCAGCCCGCACTCGCGCTTGAGGCCGAAGAAGCGGGTGTCCTCCTCGCGCATGCCCGGTTCCCAGCGGCGGGTGGTGTGGTAGTCGCCGATGGAGACATAGCCCTGTTCCCACAGCGGGTGGTAGGGCAGGTCGTGCTGTTTGAGGTACTGCCACACGTCGCGGTCGTTCCAGTCGGCGATCGGGTTGACCTTCCAGCGCGCATCGCGGCGCTGCAGGACCGGGGTGCCGGCGCGGCTGGCCGACTGGCTGCGGCGCAGGCCGGTGAACCAGGTGCCGGCCTGCAGTTCGTCCAGGGCGCGCTTCATCGGCTCGACCTTGCGCAGGTTGTTGTACTGCTCGATGCCGACCAGCCCCTGCTCCCACAGGCGACCGTGGCGGGCTTCCATCCAGGCGCGGCTGACCAGCGGCCGGTACACCTTCAGGTTCAGCCCCAGCCGGGCGGTCAGTTCGTCGGCGAAGCGGTAGGTTTCCGGAAACAGGTAGCCGGTGTCGATCAGGATCACCGGAATGTCCGGCTGCTCGCGGCTGAGCAGGTGCAGGGTCACCGCCGACTGCGCGCCGAAGCTCGAGGACAGCACGTGCGCGCCCGGCGTGTGCCGCAGCGCCCAGCGCACGCGCGCGGCCGCATCCATCGTTTCCAGCCGCGCGTTGAGCGTGGCGATGTCCTCGGCCGGGGCGATGCTTTCGTCGTTGAGGGAAGGCAGGGACAGGGCGTTCATGCGTGCAGTTCCACGGCGATCTGGCGGTGGGTGGGGTAGGGCGGCAGCTCGATCAGGCCGCTGCGGTGCAGGAAGTCGCCGAAGCGCTCGTCCGCTTCGCGCTCGGCGGCGTAGCGGGCCAGCAGCGGTTCCAGCGCCTCGAGGATCTGCGGCTCGGTGATGTTGTCGCGGTACAGCGTGTTCAGGCGCTGGCCGCGGTGGTCGCCGCCGAGGAACAGGTTGTAGCGGCCCGGCGCCTTGCCGACCAGGGCGATCTCGGCCAGGTAGGGGCGCGAGCAGCCGTTGGGGCAGCCGGACACGCGCAGCAGGATCGGCGCCTCGCGCAGGCCGTGCCGGGCGAGCAGCGGTTCCAGCGCGGCGAGGAAGCCGGGCAGGTAGCGCTCGGCTTCGGCCATCGCCAGCGCGCAGGTCGGCAGGGCCACGCAGGCGATCGCGCCGCGGGCGGTGGCGGTGGGCGCGTTGTTCTCCCGGTCCAGCCCGTGCCGGGCGACCAGCGCGTCGATGCGCGCGCGCTGCGCCGCCGGCACGCCGGCGATGATCACGTTCTGGTTGGCGGTCATGCGGAACTCGCCCTCGTGCACCCTGGCGATCTCGCGCATGCCGGTCAGCAGCGGGCGCCCGGGCGTGTCGGCGATGCGGCCGCTGGGCAGGGACAGGGTGAGGTGCCACAGGCCGTTTTCGCCCTCGACCCAGCCGAAGCGGTCGCCGTTGTGCTCGAACCGGAACGGCCGCGCCGGCTGCAGCCGGAAGCCGGCGCGCTCCTCCATCATCGCCACGATCCGTTCCGAGCCGTGGTCGTCGATGGTGTACTTGAAGCGCGCGTGCTTGCGGTCCTCGCGGTCGCCGAGGTCGCGCTGCACGGTGATGGCGGCCTCGGCGATGGCGAACACCTGGTCCGGCGCGACGAAGCCGATCACGTTGCCCACGCGCGGGTAATGCGCGGCGATGCCGTGGCTGGCGCCCATGCTGCCGCCGATGGCGACGTTGAAGCCGGCGAGCTTGCCGGCGTCATCGACGATGGCGACCAGGCCCAGGTCGTTGGCGAATACGTCCACGTCGTTGTACGGCGGCACCGCCACGGCGATCTTGAACTTGCGCGGCAGGTAGGCGTCGCCATAGACCGGCTCGTGCTCGACGCCGCTTTCGGCCACTTTCTCCTCGTCCAGCCAGATCTCGTAATAGGCGCGTGTGGCCGGCCGGAAGCGCAGCGACAACTGCTGCGCCCAATCGTGTACCTGCGCGTGCAGCGCCGACTGCAGCGGGTTGCTGGCGCCGAGCACGTTGCGGTTGACGTCGCCGCAGGCCGAGACGGTGTCCAGCGCGGCGGCGTTGATCGCCTGCATGGTCGCTTTCAGCTCGCGCTTGATCACGCCGTGGAACTGGAAGGTCTGGCGCGTGGTCACGCGCAGCGAGTGGTTGGCCCAGGTGGTGGCGATCGCGTCCAGTTTCAGCCACTGCTGCGGGGTGAACACGCCGCCCGGCGCGCGGATGCGGATCATGAACTGGTGCGCGGGTTCCAGCTTCTGCCGGCGGCGCTCGTCGCGCAGGTCGCGGTCGTCCTGCTGGTAGCTGCCGTGGAACTTGATGGTGCGCTGGTCCTCGAAGCTCAGCGAGCCGGTGGTGGCGTCCCGCAGGCCCTCGCTGAGGGTGCCGCGCAGGCGCCGGCTTTCGAGTTTGATCTTTTCTACGGAGGGGTGGCTCATGGTCAATCCAATGGCGGTGTTGCGTAGGAGCGACTTCAGTGGCGATCTGGCTTTACCGGGAAAGCGTCATCGCGACTGAAGCCGCTCCTGCGGATCAATAGACGTCGCGGGCGTAGCGGCCTTCGCGCTGCAGCGTGGACAGGTAGTCGGCCGCGGCCTCGGCGTCGCCGCCGTTGTGCGCGGCCACGACCTCCAGCAGCGCGGCGTGCACGTCCTTGCCCATGCCGATGGCGCCGCACACGTACAGGTGCGCGCCGCCCTGCAGCCAGTCGTACAGGTCGCGGCCCTGTTCGCGCAGGCGCTGCTGCACATGGATTTTCCGGGCCTGGTCGCGGGAAAAGGCCAGGTCGAGGCGATGCAGTTCCTTCTTCTGCAGGGCTTCCTGCCACTCGACCTGGTAAAGGAAATCGCTGTTGAAGTGGCGGGCACCGAAGAACAGCCAGTTGCGGCCGCTGGCGCCGGTCTCGGCGCGCTCCTGCACGAAGCCGCGGAACGGCGCCACGCCGGTGCCGGGGCCGATCATGATGATGTCGCGGCCGGCATCGGCGGGAACGCGGAAGCGCTCGTTCGGTTCGATGAAGACCGGCACCGGCGCGCCTTCTTCCAGCGCGGCGAGGAAGGCGCTGGCGGCGCCGACATGGGCGCGGCCTTGCGCGTCGTAGGCCAGTTCGTCCACGGTCAGGTGCACCTCCTCGCCCACGCGCTTGCGGCTGGAGGCGATGGAGTACAGGCGGTGCGCGGCCGGGCGCAGCGCGGCCACCAGTGCGGCGGCGTCCCAGCCGGCCGGCCAGCGGTGCAGCACGTCCACCAGCTGGTGGTCGGCGAACACCGCGGCCAGTTCGGCGGCGCGCGCCGGTTCCAGCAGGCCGGCCAGGTCGGCGTTGCCGCTGCGTTCGGCCACGGTCGCCAGCAGCGGGCGCGAGATGCGGGTCAGTTCGCGGTGTTCGCCCAGCCACTGCGCCAGCGGGCGGGTATGGCCGTCATGGCTGACCGCGGCGTCGCCGTCCAGGCCGGTGGCGGCGAGGATGGCGTCCACCAGCGGCGGCGGATTGCGGTGCACGATGCCCAGCGCGTCGCCCGGTTCGTAGTGCAGGCCGCTGCCTTCCAGCGACAGTTCGACGTGGTGCACGCGCTTGTCGATGCGGCCGTAGTGGCCGTAGGCCGGGCCCTTGAAGTCGCGGCCGCTGAGCTGCTGCCGCGCCAGCAGCTCGGCATGGAACGGATGCTGGGCGCTGTGCGTGGTGTTCTGCGCATGGCGCAGCGGGGTGACGTTGCTGGCCGGCGCCGCGCCGTCGCCCAGGGCCTGGCGCGCGTCGGCCAGCGCGCGGGTGCGCCACGGCGCGGCCACGGTCTCGATGTCGAGGTCGGCCTCGGCCAGCGGCTGCAGGCGCTGCGCGCCGAGTTCGGCCAGGCGCGCGTCCAGCCTGCGGCCGATGCCGCAGAAATCGGCGTAGCTGGAGTCGCCCAGGCCGAGCACGGCGTACTTGAGGTCCGGCAGTTTCGGCGCGCGCCGGCCGGCGATGAACTCGACCAGGCCGATGGCGTCGTCCGGCGGATCGCCTTCGCCCTGGGTGCTGATGACGAGGTAGAGCAGGCGCTCGCCGGCCAGTTCGCGGGTGGGGTAGGCGTCGGCGCGCAGCAGCCGCACCGCCAGCCCGGCGGCCTCGGCGTCGCCGGCCAGCTGCTCGGCGGCGCGGCGCGCGTTGCCGGTCTGGCTGCCGTAGACGATGGTCAGGCGGCCCGCGGCCTGCGTGGCGGGCTGGCCGCCGGCAATCACCGCCAGCGACGGCGGCGGATGGCCCTGGGCCAGGCCGGCGGCGAAACCGGACAGCCACCACAGGCTGTTGCCGTCCAGGCCGTCCACCAGGCGCGTCAGCAGGACCCTGCGGTCTTCGGGCAGGGGGCTGGGAGGCACGGTGGCGGCGGCGGCGGTCATGTCCTGTCCGGTCTGGGATGGGGGACCGATGCTAGGGAGGCGCGCGTGGCGGGGGAAAGGATGCGCGGTTATCGGTTCATGCCCTGCGTTTATTTCTGCGTGGGGCGGATGGCCCGCACACTCGCTGCCCTGCCGGGGTTCCATGCCGGCCTGCGCTGCTACCCTCCCGTTTCCAGAGCGTTCCCAGAACCTGCCGCAATGACCGCTACTGTTCCCCTGTCGCACCTCGACCGGCTGGAAGCCGAAAGCATCCACATCCTGCGCGAGGTCGCCGCCGGCTTCTCCAACCCGGTGCTGCTGTATTCGGTCGGCAAGGACAGTTCGGTGCTGCTGCACCTGCTGCTCAAGGCGTTCGCCCCCGGGGTGCCGCCGATCCCGCTGCTGCACGTGGACACGCGCTGGAAATTCCGCGAGATGATCGCCTTCCGCGACCGCCGTGTCGCCGAGACCGGCGTGGACCTGCGCGTGCACATCAACCCCGACGGCATCGCCCGCGGCATCGGCCCGGTCAGCCACGGCGCGTCGGTGCACACCGAGGTGATGAAGACCCAGGGCCTGAAGCAGGCGCTGGATGCCTGGAAGTTCGATGCGGCCATCGGCGGCGCGCGCCGCGACGAGGAGAAGGCGCGGGCCAAGGAGCGGGTGTTCTCGTTCCGCAACGACCGCCACCGCTGGGACCCCAAGAACCAGCGCCCGGAGCTGTGGAACCTGTACAACGCCCGCATCCACCCGGGCGAGAGCGTGCGCGTGTTCCCGCTTTCCAACTGGACCGAGCTGGACATCTGGCTCTACATCTACCGCGAGAAGATCCCGGTGGTGCCGCTGTACTTCGCCGCCGAGCGGCCCGTGGTGGAGCGCGACGGCAGCCTGATCATGGTCGACGACGAGCGCCTGCCGCTGCATCCGGGCGAGGTGCCGCAGCGGCGCCGGGTGCGCTTCCGCACGCTGGGCTGCTACCCGCTGACCGGCGCCATCGAATCGGACGCCGACACGCTGGAAAAGATCATCGCCGAGATGCTGGTGTCCACCAGTTCGGAGCGGCAGGGCCGCCTGATCGACCACGATCCGTCCGCCTCGATGGAGAAGAAGAAGCTGGAGGGGTATTTCTGATGGGAAGCAGGGGTCAGGGGCCGGAGGCCGGGGGTCAGGGGTTGAAGGCGGAAGTCCAGAGGCAGGATCAGGGCGTGGAGGCGGCGTTGGATGCCGGGAGCGAAGCGGGTGTTTCCCCCCGGCCCCCGGCCCCCGACCTCCGGCCCCTGCTCCACGCCCACGAATCCAAGCCGCTGCTGCGCTTCATCACCTGCGGCAGCGTCGACGACGGCAAGAGCACGCTGATCGGGCGGCTGCTGTACGAAAGCAAGCGCCTGTTCGACGACCAGCTGGCCGCGCTGGAGGCCGACAGCCGCCGCCATGGCACCCAGGGCGAGCGCATCGACTATGCGCTGCTGCTGGACGGCCTGGCCGCCGAGCGCGAGCAGGGCATCACCATCGACGTGGCTTACCGCTACTTCGACACCGACCGCCGCAAGTACATCGTCGCCGATTGCCCGGGCCACGAGCAGTACACCCGCAACATGGCCACCGGCGCCTCCACCGCCGACCTGGCGGTGGTGCTGGTGGACGCGCGCAAGGGCCTGCTGCAGCAGACCCGTCGCCACAGCTACATCATTTCGCTGCTGGGCATCGGCCAGGTGGTGCTGGCGGTCAACAAGATGGACCTGGTCGATTACGACCCGGCCGTGTTCGAGCGCATCGCCGGCGAATACCGCGCGCTGGCCGCGCAGTTGGGCATCGCCAACGTGCAGGCGATCCCGCTGTCGGCGCTGGAAGGGCAGAACCTGTCGACGCGCTCGGCGCTGATGCCGTGGTACGCCGGCCCCAGCCTGCTCGAGCACCTGGACACGGTGGCCATCGCCGGCCACGACGCCGACAGCGGCCTGCGCCTGCCGGTGCAGTGGGTCAACCGGCCCAACCAGGACTTCCGCGGCTTCGCCGGCACCGTCGCCGCCGGCACGGTCCGCGCCGGCGACGCGGTGGTGGTGCTGCCCTCGGCGCGCCGTTCCACGGTGCGGCAGGTGCTGGGGCCGGACGGTCCGCTGGACGCCGCCGCGGCCGGGCAGGCGGTGACCCTGACCCTGGCCGACGAGATCGATGTCAGCCGCGGCGACATCATCGTCGCCGCCGGCGATCCGCCGGAGGTGGCCGACCAGTTCGCCGCGCACGTGCTGTGGATGGACGATGCCGCGCTGCTGCCGGGCCGCCCGTACTGGCTGCAGATCGGCAGCCGCACCGTGACCGCCAGCGTCAGCGAGATCAAGCACCGCATCGACGTGAACACGCAGGACAAGCTGGCGGCCAAGCGGCTGGAACTGAACGAGGTCGGCTACTGCAACCTGTCGCTGGACGAACCCATCGCCTTCGAGCCCTACGCCCGCAACCGCGCGCTGGGCGGCTTCATCCTGATCGACCGGCAGAGCAACGCCACCGTTGCCGCCGGCACCCTGGACTTCGCCCTGCGCCGCGCCGGCAACGTGCACTGGCAGCACCTGGACGTGGACAAGGCCGCGCGCGCCCGCATCAAGGGGCAGACGCCGAAGGTGCTGTGGTTCACCGGCCTGTCCGGCGCCGGCAAGTCCACCATCGCCAACCAGGTGGAGAAGCGCCTGCATGCGCGCGGCTGCCACACCTTCCTGCTCGACGGCGACAACGTCCGCCACGGCCTGAACCGCGACCTGGGCTTCACCGACGAGGACCGCGTGGAGAACATCCGCCGCGTGGCCGAAGTGGCCCGGCTGATGGTCGATGCCGGCCTGATCGTGCTGGTCAGCTTCATCTCGCCGTTCCGCGCCGAGCGGCAGATGGCCCGCGAGCGCTTCGCCGACGGCGAATTCATCGAGATCTTCGTCGACGTGCCGCTGGAAGTGGCCGAGTCGCGCGACGTGAAGGGCCTGTACCGCAAGGCGCGGGCCGGGCAGATTCCCAATTTCACCGGCATCGACTCGCCCTACGAGCCGCCGGAAGCGCCGGAACTGCACCTGTACGCCGACGGCGAGGCGCTGGACGCCATGGCCGACCAGGTGGTGCGGCTGGCGCTGCGCTGAGCGCCCGGACCCTCGCGCCGGGACGGCTGCGCCGCCTGTCTGCCATGGCGCGCGGGCGGGCGAGCGCCCTTGGGGGCGCGATGCAGCGGAGTGGGAATGAACGGGCCATCCCGCTGACGGCGGGCTTCGCCGGCCGTCCTGGGCAGCTTCTCCCCAGGCGGGAAGGGAGCCGGCCAGCGCTGCGGGGCGGGTCCCTTCGCCGGCCGGCACGGTCTTCGCCATGACATCCGGCGATGGCAGCCACCGGTTTGTTTGCGCCGCTGCCCCACCCAATGGCACATCCGGGCTGTCATCCGTGCCCGCTAGACTGCCCGATCGTGTATCTGACGGGATTGCGTATGTTGGGGCGTTTTTCCGCCACTTTCGCCGGTGGCGCTGTCTTGATGCTGGCCCTGGCCGCTTGCGGGCGCGGGGCGGGCGAGGCACCGCGCGCGCAGGGCGGTGCCGTGCCGGTCACCACCCAGGTGGTCGCGCATTCGGCCTGGAACGACACCCTGCAGGCCATCGGCACCGCCAAGGCGCGCGAGTCGGTGACCGTCACCGCCAAGGTCAGCGAGATCATCGAGGCCGTGCATTTCCGCAGCGGCCAGGAAGTGGCGGCCGGCGCGCCGCTGGTGACCCTGCGCATCGACGCGCAGCAGGCCGCGCTGGCGCAGGCCCAGGCCACTTTCGACGAGGCCGACCGCCTGTACCGGCGGCAGAGCGAGCTGGCCACCCAGCAGCTGGTCGCCAGCTCCACGCTCGATACGCAGAAGTCGATCCGCGACGCGGCCGAGGCACGGGTGCGGCAGATGCGCGCGGACGTGTCCGACCGCCAGGTGCGGGCGCCGTTCGCCGGCGTGCTCGGCATCCGCCAGGTCAGCCCCGGCTCGCTGGTCACCCCGACCACGGTCATCGCCACGCTCGACGACATCTCGCGCATGCACGTCGATTTCCAGGTGCCGGAGGCCGAGCTGGCCTCGCTCAAGCCCGGCGACAAGGTCAGCGGCAGCAGCATCGCCTACCCGGGGCGCAGCTTCGAGGGCGAAGTCAGCACCGTCGATGCGCGCGTCGACCCGGGCAGCCGCGCGGTCACCGTGCGCGCCGATTTCCCCAACCCCGACCACGCCCTGCGCCCGGGCATGCTGCTTGACGTGCGCGTATTCCGCCCCGAGCGGCAGGCGCTGGTGATCCCGGAGATCGCGGTGGTGCAGGTGGGGCGTGATTCCTATGTGTTCCGGGTCAAGGACGACGCCACCGTCGAGCGCGTCGACGTGAAGACCGGCACGCGCCGCTCCGGCGTGGTCGAGATCGTGCAGGGGCTGGAGGCCGGGCAGCGCATCGTCGTCGACGGCACCGGCAAGCTGCGCCCGGGCCTGCGCATCGAGGACAAGGCCGCGCCGGCCGCCGCGGAGGCCACGGCCGGATGAAGCTGTCGGACCTCTCGATCAAGCGGCCGGTGCTGGCCGTGGTGATGAGCCTGCTGCTGGTGGTGCTGGGCCTGATGTCCTTCAGCCGCCTGACCCTGCGCGAACTGCCGGCCATCGACCCGCCCATCGTCTCGGTCTCGGTCGATTACACCGGCGCCTCGGCGGCGGTGATCGAGAGCCGCATCACCCAGGTGCTGGAAGACGCGCTGGCCGGGATCGAGGGCATCGACACCATCAATGCGCGCAGCACCAACGGCCGCGCCTCGGTGAGCATCGAATTCACCGCCAACCGCGACATCGAGGCCGCCGCCAACGACGTGCGTGATGCGGTCAGCCGCGTCGCCGACCGCATGCCCGAGGAAGCGCGCCCGCCGGAGATCGCCAAGGTCGAGAGCGACGCCGACCCGATCATCTGGTTCAACATGAGCTCCTCGGCGATGGACACGCTGGAGCTCAGCGACTACGCCGAACGCTACGTGGTGGACCGCTTCTCCAGCATCGACGGCGTGGCCCAGGTGCGCATCGGCGGCCGCCAGCGCTACGCCATGCGCATCTGGCTGGACCGCGACCAGCTGGCCGCGCGAGGCCTGACCGTGGGCGAGGTGGAGACCGCGCTGCGCAACGAGAACGTGGAGCTGCCGGCCGGGCGCATCGAATCGGCCGACCGCGACTTCACCCTGCGCGTGGAGCGCAGTTACGTGGCCCCGGCCGACTTCGCCAGCATCCCGCTGGGCAAGGGCAGCGACGGCTACGTGGTGCGGCTGGGCGACGTGGCCAAGGTCGAGCTGGCCTCGGCCGAGCGCCGCGCCTATTACCGCAGCAACGGCGAGCCCGGCATCGGCCTGGGCATCGTCAAGACCTCCACCGCCAATGCGCTGGACGTGGCCCGCGCCACCCGCGCCGAGGCCGAACGCATCGCCAGGACCCTGCCGGCCGGCACCCAGATCTTCGTCGCCTTCGACAACACCACCTTCATCGAGGCAGCGGTGGAACGCGTGTACGCCACCCTGGTGGAGGCGATGATCCTGGTGCTGGTGGTGATCTGGCTGTTCCTGGGCAGCCTGCGCGCGGCGCTGATCCCGGCGGTGACGGTGCCGGTATGCCTGGTGGCGGCCTTCATCGCGCTGTTCGCCTTCGGTTTCTCCATCAACCTGTTCACCCTGCTGGCGCTGGTGCTGTGCATCGGCCTGGTGGTGGACGACGCCATCGTGGTGGTGGAGAACGTGCAGCGCCGCATCGACCTGGGCGAACCGCCGCTGGTCGCCGCGCGCCGCGGCACCGCGCAGGTGGCGTTCGCGGTGATCGCCACCACCGCGGTGCTGGTGGCGGTGTTCCTGCCGGTCGGCTTCCTCGAGGGCAACACCGGCCGCCTGTTCCGCGAGCTGGCGGTGGCGCTGGCCGCGGCGGTGGCGCTGTCGGCCTTCGTCGCGCTGACCCTGACGCCGATGATGGCCTCCAAGCTGCTCAGGCCGCACAGCGAACGCAGGCCCAACCGCATCAACCGCTTCATCGACGGCCAGCTGGCGCGCGTGGCGGCGGCCTATGGCCGCGTGCTGGACCGCCACGTGCAGCGCAGCTGGGTGTTCGGGCTGGTGATGCTGGCCGCGCTGGGCGCCAGCTGGGGCCTGTTCCGGCTGCTGCCCTCGGAACTGGCGCCGGCCGAGGACCGCGGTTCGTTCCAGATCATGATCGACGGCCCGGAAGGCGCCGGCTTCGACTACACCGTCGGCCAGGTGCAGGAGGTCGAGCGCATCGTCGACCGCTTCGTCGGCCCGGACGAGCCGATCGTGCGCGCCAACCCGCGCGTGCCCGGCGGCTGGGGCAACAGCGAGGAAATGCACACCGGCCGCATCAGCGTGTTCCTGCAGCCTTGGCGGCAGCGCCAGGAGGCCACCGCCGATGTCGCCAATGCGCTGCAGAAGGAGCTGGACGGCCTGAGCGGCGTGCGCGTGCGCACCCAGGTCGGCGGCGGCCTGGTGCGCAGCTTCGGGCAGCCGTTCCAGGTGGTACTGGGCGGGCCGGAGTACGCCGAGATCGCGCAGTGGCGCGACCGCCTGCTGGCGCGCATGGCCGACTACCCCGGCCTGGTCGGCGCCGATTCGGACTACAAGGAAACCCGGCCGCAGATGCGGGTCAACATCGACCGCCAGCGCGCCGCCGACCTGGGCGTGAGCGTGACCGACATCGGCCGCGCGCTGGAAACCATGATGGGCTCGCGCCGCGTCACCACCTTCGTCGACAACGGCGAGGAATACGACGTGCTGGTGCAGGCCGGCCGCGAGGGCCGCGCCTCGCCGGCCGACCTGGCGGCGATCCAGGTGCGCGCGCGTTCGGGCGAACTGGTGCCGCTGTCCAACCTGGTCAGCCTCAGCGAAGTGGCCGAGGCCGGCACCCTGAACCGTTTCAACCGGCTGCGCTCGATCACCATAAGCGCCAGCGTCGCGCCCGGCCACACCCTGGGCGAGACCATCGCCTGGGTGCAGCAGGTGGCGCGCGAGGAACTGCCCGAGTACGCGCAGATCGACTGGAAGGGCGAGTCGCGCGAATACCAGAGCGCCGGCAGCGCGGTGCTGCTGACCTTCGCCATGGCCCTGCTGGTGGTCTACCTGGTGCTGGCCGCGCAGTTCGAGAGTTTCATCCACCCGCTGGTGATCATGCTCACCGTGCCGCTGGGCGTGCTCGGCGCCTTCATCGGCCTGTACGTCAGCGGCGGCACGCTCAACCTGTTCAGCCAGATCGGCATCGTCATGCTGGTCGGCCTGGCGGCCAAGAACGGCATCCTGATCGTGGAATTCGCCAACCAGCTGCGCGACGAGGGCCGCAACGTGCACCGGGCCATCGTCGAGGCCTCGACGGTGCGCCTGCGCCCGATCCTGATGACCTCCATCGCCACCGTGGTCGGCGCGGTGCCGCTGGTGCTGGCCGGCGGCCCGGGCTCGGCCAGCCGCGGCACCATCGGCATCGTGGTGATCTTCGGCGTCGCCGTCTCCACCTTCCTGTCGCTGTTCGTGGTGCCGGCGTTCTACGCGCTGCTGGCGCCGTACACGCAGTCGCCGGAAACGGTGGCCAACGAACTGGCGAAGCAGGAGCGCGAGACGCCATCGGTGGGCGGGCATGCGTGAGCCGCCTTCCACCGGTGCGGTACGCCTGCGGCGCTGGCGGCGCGACGACCTGGAAGCGCTGCTGCGGCATGCCGACGACGCGGCCGTCTCGCGCGGGCTGAGCACGCGCTTTCCGTACCCCTATACCCGCGCCGACGGCGAGGCGTTCCTGGCCGGGCAGGTGCTGGACCTGTCCGGGCCGGTGTACGCGCTGGAGATCGACGGCGAAGCCTGCGGCGGCATCGGCGTGCAGCCGGGCAGCGGCGAGCGCCGCCACGGTGCCACGCTGGGCTACTGGCTGGGGCGGCGCCACTGGGGGCAGGGCATCATGACCGAGGTCGTGGCCGCCTTCGCGCCCTGGGTGATGGACGAACTGGGCCTGTACCGGCTCGCGGCGCAGGTCATGGCCGGCAACCCCGCCTCGGCGCGGGTGCTGCTCAAGACCGGTTTCATCGAGGAAGGCCTGGAACGCCAGGCCGTGCTCAAGGACGGCCTGCTGCACGACCTGCGCTGCTTCGCCCGCCTGCGGGCGTGGCCGCCGGCGCGATGAGGAACCTGCGCAGGCGCCACCCGCCTGCCCGCGGCTCCGGAGGTCGGGGGCGCGGCCCCGGTCCACAACCGGCGGCTATACCCCCTGGCGTCCTCGTTATCCCCGGCCTGGAAGGCGCGGGGGACGCCATCTGCCTATCGCTGCGGAATCATGGAAGAATCGGCAGCTTGCCTGCTTTCCCTTCAGCTACCCGGGAGTCCGCGTGGAATCCATCGTCGAATTCGTAAATGGCATCATCTGGAGCAATGCGCTGATCTTCATGTGCCTGGGCGCGGGCCTGTGGTTCACCCTGCGCACCCGCTTCATGCAGATCCGCGGCTTCGCCGAGATGTGCCGGCTCACCGTGCGCGGGCAGAAGTCCGACGCGGGCGTCTCCTCGTTCCAGGCGCTGGCCATGTCGATGGCCGGGCGCATGGGCATCGGCAACATCGCCGGCGTCGCCACCGCCATCGCCTATGGCGGCCCGGGCGCGATCTTCTGGATGTGGGTGATGGGCTTCCTCGGCGCCTCCACCTCCTATGTCGAATCGACGCTGGCGCAGATCTACAAGACCAAGGACGCCGAAGGCCGCTACCGCGGCGGCCCGGCCTATTACATCGAGAAGGCGATGGGCCTGAAGTGGTACGCGGCCGCGTTCGCCGTGGCCACGGTCATCGCCGCCGGCTTCCTGCTGCCGGGCGTGCAGGCCAACGCCATCGCCGACAGCGCGGTCAACGTGCTGTGCACCGGCGCCGACGCCTGCGCCTCGGTGGGCGGCGCGGGCAGCATGAAGCTGTGGATCGGCATCGCCGTGGCGGTGCTGCTGGGCGTGATCATCTTCGGCGGCGTCAAGCGCATCGCCAGCTTCGCCGAGGTGATCGTGCCGTTCATGGCGCTGGGCTTCATCCTGATGGCCATCGTGGTGATGATGCTCAACGCCAGCAAGGTGCCGACGATGTTCGCCGACATCTTCTCCAGCGCCTTCGGCGCGCACGCGGCGTTCGGCGGCATCATCGGCCAGGCCATCGCCTGGGGCGTGAAGCGCGGCATCTACGCCAACGAGGCCGGCCAGGGTACCGGCCCGCACGCCGCCGCCGCCGCCGAGGTCTCGCACCCGGCCAAGCAGGGCTACGTGCAGGCCTTCGCCATCTACTTCGACACCATGCTGGTGTGCACCTCCACCGCCTTCCTGGTGCTGTCCACCGGCATGTACAACGTGTTCCGCGAGGTCACCGAGGGCGGCGTGCAGAAGCTGGAGGCGATCGTCACCGGCGTGCCGGGCGTGGCGCCCTCGGAGGGCGCGCTGTTCACCCAGGCCGCGGTCGAGTCGGTGCTGCCGGGCTGGGGCGCGGGCTTCGTGGCGCTGGCGCTGTTCTTCTTCGCCTTCACCACGATCATGGCCTATTACTACATGGCCGAGACCAACCTGACCTATCTGGCCGGCAGCAACCGCACCCATCCGGCGGCCACGCTGGTGCTGCGCCTGGGCATCATGGGCATGGTGGTGTTCGGCGCCTTCCACAACGCCAAGATGGCGTGGGCGCTGGGCGACATCGGCGTGGGCCTGATGGCCTGGCTCAACGTCATCGCCATCTTCATCCTGCAGAAGCCGGCGATGCTGGCCCTGACCGACTACGAGCGGCAGAAGAAGCAGGGCCTGGACCCGGTCTTCGACCCCGATGCGCTGGGCATCCGCAACGCCGATTTCTGGCGCGGCAACAAGTAAGCGAGCGCGAGTGCAGTGAACAGCCCCTGGAACAACCGCCGCCCTTCCGCACGCCCGCCGCGCGCCACGCCGCTGCCACCCGCCGGCGGCCGCGGCGAGGGCGCCGGCCCGGTGCGCGGCAACGACGAACTGCGCCTGTATGGCGTCAACGCGGTGCTGGCGATGCACGCGCGTCGCCCGCAGGCGCTGCGCAAGCTGTACCTGGCCGAGGCGTTGATCCCGCGGCTGCAGCCGCTGCTGAAGTGGTGCGTGGCCAACCGCGTCGGCTACCGCGTGGTGGGCGAGGGCGACCTCAACAAGCTCGCCGCCACCACCCACCACGAGGGCGTGGTGGCCGACGTGCTGCGCGCCGAACCGCAGCCGCTGGCGGCCTGGCTGGCGGCGCTCGGCGACGGCCCCGCGCTGGCGCTGTGGCTGGACGGCGTGGGCAACCCGCACAATTTCGGCGCGATCCTGCGTTCGGCCGCGCACTTCGGCGCGGCCGGCATCCTGCTCCCGGCCGAATCGACGCTGAGCCTGTCCGGCGCCGCGGCCCGCGTCGCCGAGGGCGGCGCCGAGGCGGTGCCGCTGGTGCGCCTGCCGGCGCTGCCGCAGGCGCTGTCGCAACTGCGCGACGCCGGTTTCGTGCTGGCGGCGACGCTGGTGGAAGGCGGCGACGACCTGTTCGCCACGCCCCTGCCGCCGCGCATGGTCTATGTGATGGGCGCCGAAGGCGAGGGCATGGACCGCGGCTTCGCGCAGCACTGCGACCTGCGCCTGTCGATCCCTGGCACCGGCGCGGTGGAAAGCCTCAACGTCGCCGCCGCCACGGCGGTGTTCCTGTCCATCGCGGCCAATCGCGGCACCGCCGGGTGAGCATCCGCGGGCTGCGCGACATGCGGCAGTGGCAGTCCGCGATGGGTGGGTGGCTGGCCGAGGAACGGGCGCAGGTCCTGCGGCAGCCATTGCGCGGCCATTGTCCGCTTTGCCGGGAAACGACGGATTTCCACGGCGATCCCACCGGCGATATCCGCGAACGCCTGCCTTGCGGCGCCTGTGGTGCCAGTACGCGCCAGCGTGCCGTCGTCCAGGTGCTGCTTGATGCATTGAGCAGCGCCGAAACGGCCCGTGTATACGCGACGGAACAGGCCAGCTTTTTCTATCGCATGCTGCGCATGCATGTCGGAAAACTGCATGGCGGCGAGTACGGCCTGGATCGGCGCCGCCGGCTGCGGTTGCAGTTGTGGTTGTGGAGGAACCGGATTTTCGAGCGCCTGGTTGCCCGGGATCTGACGGCGCTGGATTTCGCGGATGGCAGTCTTGATGCGGTGGTCAGTCTGGATGTCCTGGAACATATTCCCGCGTATGAGGACGCTTTGCGGGAAGTCGCGCGGGTAGTGCGGCCCGGGGGCGTGTTCGTGTTTACGGTTCCGTTCTACGAGGACGCACCCGGCAGCCGGCGGATTGCCTGGCTGCATGAGGACGGGCGGATTGAATTCGACGGCGAGCCCGAATACCACGGCGATCCGGTATCCGGTGGCGTGCCGTGTTTCCATCATTTCGGCTGGGAGCTGCTGGCGACGCTGCGGGAGGCCGGTTTCGCCGATGCGCAGGCGCTGCGGGTCCATGCCGTGGAGGCCGGGGTGCCGCAGGGCCAATGGGTGTTCCGCGCCAGGCGATGATTACCTCGGCACGGCCGGTTTCGACCGAGGACGGCCCGGCCCTTACCCGCGATAACCGTTGCTGATCGGATAGCGCCGTTCGCGGCCGAACGCGCGGCGCGAGACCTTGGGGCCGGGCGCGGCCTGGTGCCGCTTCCATTCGCTGATGCGCACCAGCCGCAGCACCCGGTCCACCACCTCCGGCGCGTAGCCGGCGGCGATGATGTCCTCGCGCGACTGCTCCTGGTCGATGTAGCGGTAGAGGATGCCGTCGAGCACGTCGTAGGCCGGCAGCGAGTCCTGGTCGGTCTGGTTCTCGCGCAGCTCGGCCGAAGGCGCGCGCGCGATCACCGCCGGCGGGATCACCGGCGCGCCGCCCACCGTGTTGCGCCATTTGGACAGGCCGTAGACCTCGGTCTTGTACAGGTCCTTCAGCGGCGCGTAGCCGCCGCACATGTCGCCGTAGATGGTGGCGTAGCCGACCGCGTATTCGCTCTTGTTGCCGGTGGTCAGCAGCAGCCCGCCGAACTTGTTGGACAGCGCCATCATGATCACGCCGCGGCTGCGCGACTGCAGGTTCTCCTCGGTCACGTCGGCGTCCTGGCCCTCGAACAGCGCCGACAGCGACTGCATCAGGCCCTGGAAGGCCGGCTCGATCGGCACCGTCTCCAGCTTCACGCCGAGCGCGCGGCACTGCTCGGCGGCCAGGTCGTTGGACAGGTCCGCCGTGTAGCGCGAGGGCAGGGCCACCGCGGTGACGTTGTCCGCGCCCAGCGCATCCACCGCCAGCGCCAGCACCAGCGCCGAATCGATGCCGCCGGACAGGCCCAGCCATACCCGGCGGAAGCCGTTCTTGCGGCAGTAATCCTGGATGCCGCGGGTGACCGCGCGCCAGGCCAGCGCGTCCATGCTTTCGTCGCCGTCGTCGATCCAGCGGAGCGGGGTGAACGCGCGCGCGTCGGCGTCGTACTCGACCACCAGCATCTCCTCGGCGAAGGCCAGCGCCGCCGGATGCACCGTGCCGTCGCCGTCGGCCACCACCGAGGCGCCGTCGAACACCAGCGCATCCTGCCCGCCGACCAGGTTGACGTAGGCGATGGCGGCGCCGCTGTCGCGGCTGCGCTCGGCCATCAGCGCGTCGCGCTGGGCGTGCTTGCCGCGCTCGTAGGGCGAGGCATTGGGCACCAGCACCAGTTCGGCGCCCGCGGCCACGGTCGCGGCCAGCGGTTCGGCGAACCACAGGTCCTCGCAGACCAGCACGCCCAGCTTCACCCCGCCGACCTCGAACACGCAGTTGCCGCCGTCCGGGTCGACGTCGAAATAGCGGCGCTCGTCGAACACCGCGTAATTGGGCAGCTCGCGCTTGCGGTACGTGGCGGCGACCGCGCCGTCGCGCAGCACGCTGGCGGCGTTGTACACGACCGCGCCGGCGCTCTGCGGCCAGCCGACCACGGCGACGATGCCGCGCACCTGCGCGGCGATGCGCGCCACCGCCTGCTCGCACTCGCGCAGGAAGGCCGGGCGCAGCAGCAGGTCTTCCGGCGGATAGCCGCTGACCGCCAGTTCGGGAAACAGCACCACGTCGGCACCGTATTCGTCGCGCGCGACCTGCGTCAGTTCGATGATGCGCGCGCTGTTGCCGGCCACGTCGCCGACCGGGAAGTCGTACTGCGCCAGGGCGATGCGGAGGGATCGGGACGTCATGAGGAGGGCTGCCATGCGGTGCGTTGGCGGCCATTATCCCAGACCCGGGTGAGCAGGAAGGATAGAGCGGCTTTCGTAGGAGCGGCTTCAGCCGCGAGGGGCTTTTACCAGGCAAGCCCCTTCGCGGCTGAAGCTGCTCCTGCGGAGGAGTACGGATGGCGGCAGTTGAATGTTGCCGCGGCGGTGATTCCGCGGCGGAGCCGTGCGGTGCCGTGCCCCGTGTGCGTAGGAGCGACTTCAGTCGCGATGGGGCATCACCGGGAAGGCCTCTTCGCGGCTGAAGCCGCTCCTGCGGGGCGCGATCGTGTCGAGCAGCGGAAGCGCCTGGTGGCGCCTCCGCAGTGGAGCGTCTTCCGTCGCGGTTGCCCTGGGCTGCCGCCTACTCCTTCGGCGGCACCACGTCCCTGGCTTCGCTGCCGAAGCTGCCTTCGGCCTCGGCGGCGAGATAGGCGAACACGGTGTAGGCGGCCACGTTCTGCGCCAGCGCCTTCGGGTCGATCTTGTCCAGGGTGTCGTCGGCGGTGTGGTGCAGGTCGAAATAGTCGGTCCCGTCCTGCGCCAGCCACGCCCAGGCGCCGCCCTTGGCCGCCAGCGGGCCCACGTCCGGGCCGGGGCCGCCCTGGTCCGGGCGGTACTCGATGCCCAGCGGCGCCAGCACCTGCGCGATCTGCGCGGTGGCCTCGCGCGAGCCGGCGGGATTGCCCGAGCCGGTGTTGAACGCGTAGATGCGGCCGGCGCCGAAGTCGCTTTCCGCGGCGATGTGCTGCAGCGGGATTTCCCCGGCCTTGACGCGCGCGGCGGCGTAGGCGAACCCGCCGTGCAGGCCCTGTTCCTCGTTGGCGAAGGCGATCACGCGGATGGTGCGCCTGGGCGCGCGCCCGAGCTGGCCGATCAGGTGGCCGGCGGCCATGGTGATGCCCACGCCGGCCCCGTCGTCGATGGCGCCGGTGCCCAGGTCCCAGGAATCGAGGTGGCCGCCGATCACCACCACTTCCTTCGGCAGGCTGCGGCCGGTGATTTCGCCGATGACGTTCTGCGAGGTGTAGCTGCCGTCCCAGCCGCAGTCCAGCGCCATGCGGATGCGGGTCGGGCCGCGCGCGACCAGCCGCGCCAGCTGGTCGGCATCCGGCACCGACAGCGCCGCAGACGGCACCGGGGTCAGGCCTTCGTCGAAACGGGTGATGCCGGTATGCGGCACCCGGTGCGAGTCGGTACCGGCCGAACGCATGATGTAGCCCACCGCGCCCTTGCGGATCGCCTCGGACGGACCGCGGCTGCGGATGGTGCCGCCGATGCCGTAGTCCTCGCCGCTGCGGCTGCGCGTCATCTGGTAGTCGATGAAGGCGATCTTGCCGGCCAGCGAGCCTTCCGGCGCGGCCTTCAGCGCTTCCAGGCTGTCAAAGCGCACCACCTCGCCCTCGGCGGTGCCCGCGGGGCTGCCGCCCAGCGCGGTGATCGCCAGCGGCTGCGCATGCGCGCCCAGCACCTGCGCATGCTCGCTGCGGCGCTCCCACTTGGGGAAGGTGACCGGCTCGGTCCATACCTTGTCGAAGCCCAGCGCCTTGAACTTGGCCTTGGCCCATTCCACCGCGCGCGCGTCGGCCTCGCTGCCGGCCAGGCGCGGGCCGACCTCGGTGGTCAGCGATTCGACCACCTTCCAGCCGGTGTCGTCGGCCAGCGCCTGCTCGCGCAGCTGCGCGGCCTGGGCCAGCGCCTGCTCGGGAATGCGGGTCGGGGCGGCCTGCGCGCTGGCGCAGGCGAGCACGGTGGCGATGGCGAAGGCGAGGCGGCGCATGGCGGGCTCCAGGTCGGGTGGGGTTTCCGCACGCTGGCGTGCGGCGCTGCTGCGGGGGATTCGCAGACGAAGAAGCCGCGAGCATACGCCCGCGGCTTCGGGTCGAACCGTGCTGGAGGTCATCGCTCCGGCATCGGGTCACTTCTTCAGGTTGTCGCGGATCTCGCGCAGCAGCAGCACTTCCTCGCTCGGCTCGGCCGGCGCGGCGGGCGCTTCTTCCTTCCTGCGCGACAGGCGGTTGATCACCTTGACCAGCATGAAGATGGCGAAGGCGACGATGACGAACTGCACCACGGTGTTGATGAAATCGCCATAGCCGACCACCACCGCCGGGATCTCCTTGCCGTCCTCGCCGATCCGCGCCGGCGCCAGCGTCCAGGCCAGCTTGGAGAAGTCGACGTTGCCGATCATCCAGCCGATCGGCGGCATGATCACCTTGTCCACCAGCGAGGTGACGATCTTGCCGAACGCGCCGCCGATCACCACACCGACCGCCAGGTCGATGACGTTGCCGCGCATGGCGAATTCCTTGAACTCACTGATCATTCCCATGGGTCTCTCCTGTTGTGCGTGAAGGGAAGGCCGGCACAGAGTACGCCGGCGTCCGTCATCCGGCGATCATGCCGTCGCGGCGCGCGACGTCGCCCAGCCGGGCGCTGAAACGGTCGCCGGGCTGCAGCGCGGCCACGCCGGCCGGCGTGCCCATGAACACCAGGTCGCCGGCGCGCAGCGCGTAGAGCCTGGACAGTTCGTGCAGGATTTCCGGCACGTTCCAGATCATGTTGTCCAGCGTGGAGCGCTGCCGCACCTGGCCGTTGACCTCCAGCGACAGTTCCAGCGGCGCCAGTTCGCCCACCTGCGCGGCGGGCACCAGTTCGCTGCACGGCGCGGAATGGTCGAAGCCCTTGGCGGTGTCCCACGGCCCGCCCTTGGCCTTTGCCGCGGCCTGCAGGTCGCGCCGGGTCAGGTCCAGGCCGACGCCATAGGCCAGCACCAGCGACATCGCCTGCTCGGGCGGCAGCACGCCGGCCGGCGCGTCCTTGCCGAGCGCGACCACCAGCTCGACCTCATGGTGCAGGTCGGAGGTGGCGGACGGGTACGGGATCGGCGCGTCGCCGGTGACGATGGCGTCGGCCGGCTTCATGAAGAACATCGGCCGGCCGCGCTCGGCGGCCGAGGCCGGTGCGTTGGCGCCCATTTCGCGCGCGTGGTCGGCGAAGTTGCGGCCCACGCAGTAGATGCGGCGCACCGGGAAGGTGCCGCCGCCCGCCACCGGGATGCGGGGAACGGGCGGCGCGGGGATCAGGTCGGTCATGGTTCGTGCGGAAAACGAAGGACAGCCGCCATGATGCCGGACGCCGCCGCCGGGCCGGTAGTGCCGCCAGGCGAAGCGGAAGCGGGGCAGGGACACGGCGTCCGCAGGACGGAAGCATGGCGCGCCGCGCGCAGGCGAGGAGGCCGCTGGCAGGTGCCGGCCCCATGCGGCACGCCCGGCCGATGGCCGGGCGCTGTGCGGTGAATCGTTGCCGGCGGCCCGGCGTCAGTGGACGTGCGGCAGCGCCGGCTTGCGCACCACGCGGTACTCGCCGTCCATGACGTTGCCGGCGGCCTTGCCCGCGGCACGCGCCTTGCGCGCGGCCAGCAGCTTCCAGGTCAGGCCGACCAGGATCATCGCTGCGCCGACGAACACGCCGGCCACCACCAGCACCGCGAGGATCGCCAGGCCCAGCAGGCCCAGCGCGATCCGCAGCAACGGGTTGCGCGGCTTGCGCGGCGCGAACAGGTTGCGGAGGTTGGCGAACTGGAAGTAACGGATCTGCATGTCGGCGATATGACGGTTTGGCTGGCGGCAGTATCGGGGGCGATGCCGGCCGATGAGTGAATTTGTCGTTAAACGCGGCCACGCATTCATCCCCGGGGCCGGCGGGGCGGTGTCCCGGTCCATGCGACAATGCGCGCGTTTCCGCATTCATTCGAAGCCATCATGTCCGCATCTCCGTCTTCCCCGGTCGAGCTGGCCCAGCTCGAGGCCCTGCCCGACCAGGGGTTCCATACGGTGGAGGCGGTGATCGATGGCGACGCCGAGCCGCTGATCCTCTACCGCGATGGCGGGCAGGTGCGGGCCTGGCTCAACGTCTGCCCGCATGCCGGCCGCAGCCTCGACTGGGCACCGGGACAGTTCCTCAAGAGCCGCGAGGGCCACCTGGTCTGCGCCGTGCATGGCGCCGCGTTCGAGCTGCAGGGCGGCACCTGCGTGTCCGGTCCGTGCAAGGGCGATGCGCTGCGTGGGGTGCCGGTGCGGGTCGAGGACGGCAGGGTGCTGCTTGGCGGATGACCGCCGGTGCCGGGCCTGCCCCGGCACATGGCACGCCGGGAAGGTCCACGCGCGGCAGGCCCCGCCGCCATGGCGCGTTCTTCCTAGAACATGAGGTTGACCATCACCACCACGACCAGGGTGTAGATCAGCGACAGCGGCCCGCCGACGCGCCACATCTCGCGCGGCGTGTACTTGGCCGGGCCCATCACCATCGAGATCACCGGGTTGGAGGCGGTCATCAGGTTGTTGGAGGCCGACAGCGCCACGATCAGCGCGAACGCGGTGGGGTTGCCGCCGGCCGCCAGCGCCAGGTTGACCGCGATCGGCACGGTGACGATGGTGGCGCCGACATGGCTGATCACCAGCGAGAAGGCGGTGGTCAGCACCGCCAGCGCCAGCTCCAGCACCCATATCGGGATGCCGGCCGGCAGCTTGTCGATGGTGTGGCCGGCGACCCAGGCCGCCGCGCCGCTGGAGTCCATGGCCCAGCCCAGCGGGATCAGCCCGGCCATCATGAAGATGGTCTTCCAGTTGATCGAGGCATAGGCCTCGTCCATGCGCAGCACGCCGGTGAGCAGCATGCCGGCCACGCCGGTGAGCAGGGTCAGCGCCACCGGCAGGTGCGAGGTCAGCGCGATGATGATGGTGATGGCGAAGATCGCCATGGCGATCTTGAACTTGTGCGGGCGCTGCTCGCCCTTGGGGTAGTCGGTGACCACCACGAAGTCGCGGCTTTCCGCGGCGGCGGCCAGGTCCTGCCAGATGCTGTGGAACACCAGCATGTCGCCGGCGCGCAGCGCCACGTTGCGCACGTCCTCGCGGATCACCTGCTTGTCGCGGTTGATCGCCAGCAGGCTGATGCCGCGCTCCTTGCGCAGGCGCAGCTGGCCGGCGGTCTTGCCGATCAGCTTCGAGGTCGGCGGGACCACCGCTTCGGAAATGCCGGCGCGGCTGGGGTTGAACAGGTCGCCGAGGTTGCGCAGGCGCGAGGACATGCGCAGGAACTGGTTCTGCGCGAAATCGGCCACCTGCTGGCGCGGGCCCATCGCGCCGATCACGCTGCCGACCCAGATGCGCATGTCCGCCGGCGGCGCCAGGCGGGTGTCGTTGCCGGTCTTCAGCGCCAGCAGCAGCGGCGCGTCGAACAGGTTCTCGACCTCGCTGACGGTCATGCCGACCAGCGGGCTTTCGGCCGTCACCGCCAGCTCGAACACCTCGCCCTCGATGCCGTAGGCCTTGGCGAAGTAGCTCTCGGTGCGCGCCGGGGTCTGGCCGTCGCCGTCGCCGCCGTCCTCGTGCGACAGCCTGCGGTCACCGAAGAAGCGGAAGTACAGCAGCGAGGCGGCCAGCAGCGCCACGCCGATCGGCAGCGGCGCGAACATGCGCAGCGGCTCGATGGTGGCGGTGCCCGAGGGCAGGTTGTTGTTGGCCGAGATCAGCAGGTCGTTGAGCAGGATCAGCGGCGAGTTGCCGACCATGGTCAGGCCGCCGCCCATCACGATGGCCGCGGTGATCGGCAGCAGCAGCCGCTTGAGGGTGAGCCCGGTGTGCGAGGCCAGCCGGGAAGCGACCGGCAGGTACAGCGCCATCACCGACGGGTTCTGCATGAAGGAGGAATTGAAGCCGGCGGTGGCGCTGGTCAGCAGCAGCAGGCGCTGCTCCAGCCCATGCGAGCGCCGCAGCAGCCAGCCGGCCAGCCGGTTCAGCGCGCCGGTGCGGTCCAGGCCTGCGCCGAGGATGGTAGTGGCGATGATGCTCATCACCGCGTTGCCGGAGAAGCCGCCGAAGATTTCCTCGGGCGCGATCAGGCCGGTGACGCCCAGCACCACCATCACCACCAGCGCCACCACGTCGGCGCGGATGCGCTCGAACAGGAACATCGCCATGGTGAAGCCGACCAGCCCGAGCACGAGCTTCATGTCGGTGGTCAGCGTCAGCGCGGTATCCATCAGGGCTGGGTGGCGCGAGTGGGAAGGCAGGGCGCGATGACGGCCGGCGCCGCCCGCTGCGGGGCGGCGCAAGCGCCATGCCCGATGGACGGTGAGGGGAGTGCCTTCCGCTGTGGCACACGCCTGGTGCCGTCGGCGGGTGCGTATGTGCGTGAAGGCCTCATTCCCTTACTCCCCGGTCCCTGTTTCCTGCCTGTCATACAGCAGATCCCAGACGCCGTGGCCCAGTTTCTGGCCGCGGGTCTCGAAGTGCGTCTGCGGCCGCCAGTCCGGGCGCGGCACGCTGCCGCGCGGACCGGCGCGGTTGGCCAGGCCCGCGGTGGCGTCGAGCACGTCCCACATCTGCTCGGCGTAGTTTTCCCAGTCGGTGGCGCAGTGCAGCAGCCCGCCCGGGCGCAGCTTGCGCACCAGCAGCGCGGCGAACGCCGGCTGCACCAGGCGGCGCTTGTTGTGCCGCTTCTTGTGCCACGGGTCCGGGAAGTAGATGCGGATCTCGTCGAGCGCGCCGTCGGCGATCTCCTTCTCCAGCACCTCGACCGCGTCGTGGTGGTAGAGCCTGACGTTGCCGGCGTCGTCCTCGGCCAGCGCGTTGAGCAGGCGGCCGACGCCGGGCGCATGCACCTCGATGCCGATGTAGTCCTTGGAGGGGTCGAACTGCGCGGCATGGCGCAGCGCGGCGCCATTGCCGAAGCCGATCTCCAGCACCTTGGGCGCGGCGCGGCCGAAGGTGGCGTCCAGGTCGCGCGGCTCGCCGGTGAAGTCGATGCCGAAACGCGGCCAGCGTTCGTCGAACGCGCGCTGCTGGGCGGGGGTGAAGCGGCCCTGGCGCAGCACGAAGCTGCGGATTTCGCGGCGGCCTTCGGTGACGGTGAAGGGCTTGGGCGGCGCCTTGGCGCCGGCGCTGTCGAAGGGATTGGTCATCAGCCGATCAACCCGTCCACCGGCGAGGACGCGCTGGCATGGCGCCTGCGCGGAATGCGGCCGGCGAGGAAGGCCTCGCGGCCGGCCTCGACCGCCTTGCGCATCGCGCTGGCCATCAGCACCGGGTTGCGCGCGCCGGCGATCGCGGTGTTCATCAGCACACCGTCGCAGCCCAGCTCCATGGCGATGGCGGCGTCCGAGGCGGTGCCGACGCCGGCGTCGACGATGATCGGCACCCTGGCGTTCTCGATGATCTCCATCAGGTTGTAGCGGTTCTGGATGCCCAGCCCCGAGCCGATCGGCGCGGCCAGCGGCATCACCGCGGCGCAGCCGATCTCTTCCAGGCGTTTGCACAGGATCGGATCGTCGGAGGTGTAGACCATCACCTCGAAACCGTCCTTGACCAGCTGCTCGGCGGCCTTGAGGGTCTGCACCACGTCCGGGTACAGGGT
>Ga0182741_1001287_pt1 | contig 33512 bp, 37 predicted proteins | sample eDN5th37CBELigOP_FD_128874 | JGI IMG/M metagenome (GOLD analysis project Ga0182741, IMG submission 128874) | Enriched Organic Plus compost microbial communities from Emeryville, California, USA - eDNA 5th pass 37_C BE-Lig OP (version 2) (version 2) ... | reverse complement strand
GGCCGGCTGGAACATCTTCGCGGCTCCGCGTTAGGGTTTCGGAACCTGTTCCACTACATCGCGAGATCACTCCTCGAGGCTGGCGGATTCAGGACCCGTCTACACTCTCAATTCCGATGAGCCATCAATAAGGCGCAGGAAGTGGGAAAGTTCAGCCTCGACCAACCGGACGATCGGCTGCTCGCCGAGCTACAGGTCAGGCTTTTACCGTAACTTCAGACCAACCGACGCTTGCCGTCGAGTCACATCTCGTTGAGCTAGTTGGTGCCCATGGTTCGCGATCAGTTATGCGAGCCAAGTGATGGCATAGCGCTGGCACGCAGCGTCGCCGTTCGTGTGGGCCAGGGCAGCCAGTTACCGTCACGCTCACCGCGGTCACCGCGTTAAGCTTCGCGCGAGCGCCCTTGAGCAGCGCGGCAGGCACGTCCTCGGCTCGCGCCTGGCCGCTCTTCGTTGGCCCTCCGTTGAGCGAGCGAAGTCGGTAGGAAACGGTCTGGCCCATTCCCTTTGTGAGTCCGTGCCCACGATCGTAGCTCCACTTCGCGCGGCGGGGCTCGCTCACACCGAGCACCTGACGGCGGGCAATCTCCCGATCTGCCTCGGTGACGACGGCCCCGGCAGTCTCCTGCCCGGCCTCGACCGCAGCGAGCACACGCAGCACATGAGCCTCGGATACGGGAGCTTGGAGAGTCATCGGATGCCTCCTGGTGGTCGGCGTGCCAGTGATCAGTCTACGAGGAACTTCTCGCGCGGGATCACGATGCGCCGTCCAAACTCGACCGAGGGGATCGTGCCCTCGTTGATGCTCGTGGTGATCGTGCGAGGATCGACACCGAGGGCTTCGGCGGCTTCCTTGCGGGTGATCACCGGGCTGCGGCGCGCTCGGAGGTCGTCCATATCGAGAGTGCTCTGTCTCATCAGGTCACCATCCGTTCCTGCCCCGGCCTGGGCTTCTAGGAACGTCAGGGAATCCTGGCTAGTGTCAGGGTTGCCGCGTAACCTTGGGATATGTCTACGAATGTCGCAGAGGTGGAGCGGACGCTGCTCTCACTGGATCGGCGTGATCGCGCCGAGGTGCTGCATCGTGGCATTCAGAGCCTCGACATGGACGATCAGGTCGCAGAGGATCAGGTCGAGGTCGCTGCCGCCTGGCGTTCTGAGATCCGCCGCCGCATTGACGACATTGAGAGCCGGGAAAGTCGAGTTGCTCGACGCAGACGAAGTACATGCGCAGATTCGCGCCAAGCTCGCCGCGATGCGCGAGTGACGCTGACGCGCCGCATTCATCCTGAGGCTGCTCTCGAACTGTCAGCACCGCGCCGCGAGACCCTGCGCAGTGGCTTGTGAGCTTTGGCGATGCGCCTACCCGGTCTTCGCGGTGCGCGCCTCATGCAGCGCGGCAAGATGCACGCGCATCTCGTCCGCGGGAATCGCCTGCGACGGGTCGGCGCGAAGCTCCTCAAACGCCGCGACCGCCTCGGCGCGTAGCCACGTCTCGACACCGCGATCGTCGGTACGGTCATTCATAACGGTCAGGCGTTCGCGTAGCGCTGGCGCGCGGCCTCGCCGCTTGTGCCGATCGCTTCATCGACCTCGCGCCACGACAGACGCTGCTCACGCGCCGCTCGCACAGCCTCGGCGAGTTCCCGCTCGGCGGTGTCGCTCCGCCAGGCGGCGAGCTTGACCGCCATCATCGGAGGCAGCGGGGCGTCCTGGTCGCCGGGAGCCGGGTCATAGTTCTCGAAGGCATCGGCGAGCTCGTTCGCACGTGCCTTGATGTCTTCGATAGAGCGTGGGGCCATGATGTTCACCTCAGATACTTGGGTCGTGCCGGTCGCATCGCATGGGCGATAGCGATGATGCCGTGCCATCCGATCACACCGACTTCAACCAACGTGCCAGTCTCCTCGGCTCCGACTCCATGTCCACAAGTTTACTTGCCACAAGTTACCTTGCCAATCCGAATGTGAGGAGTGACCTGAGGCATCCTCAGTAGACATGGCGATGAGCTTGTCGCGCGGGATCACGACGCGCTCCGCCCGATCCGGGACGCGAGAAGGGGCCCAATCAAGAGTTGAAGACTCCTGATCAGAGGCCATTTTCCATTCGTGCGCGAGGGGGGACTTGAACCCCCACGCCCTTGCGGGCACTGGCACCTGAAGCCAGCGCGTCTGCCAATTCCGCCACTCGCGCGAGTCGTTGTCGAGCGCCGTAGCGCTGTACAACCCGTTCAGCTTAGCAAGGGAACGATCCCAGCGCCAAAAGCCCCGCTGGGCGTCGCGAATACCGGCGACCCGGGCAAGTGTCAGGCAGGAGCGCAGGCTCGGCGGGTAGCATTACACCGAACACTGCCCGGCGATAGGAGAGGGGGCGAGCACGATGGGGATTCTCGACAGCGTCGAGCGCGGCCTCGAGCGCGCCGTCAATGGGGCGTTCGCGCGCACGTTCCGCTCCGGGGTGCAGCCGGTCGAGATCGCCGCTGGCCTCAAACGCGAACTCGATATCGGGTCGGTGGTTGTCGACCGTGACCGAGTGCTGGCACCCAATCGTTTCGTCGTTCGCGTTGCGAATGCCGACGCGGATCGCCTGACCCGCATGGGCGACACCCTCGAACGCGAACTGATCACGGTCGTGCAGAAGCACGCAAAGCGACAGGGCTACCGCTTGCTCGGAGACCCGGATGTCGAGTTGCGGCGCGACGACTCGCTCACCACCGGTGTGTTGGAGATCGACGCAACACAGGTCGAAGGCGCTGTGTCGTGGGCGGCGGTGATCGAGGTCGAGGGCGTGCGGCACGAGCTGCGCAACGGCACCACGATCGTTGGCCGCGGCAGCGACGCGGACATTCGGCTGAGCGACTCGGCAGCATCCCGCCAGCACCTACAACTGATCTGGGACGGGAAGGCTGGCATCGCACGCGACCTCGGCTCAACCAACGGCGCGAAGATCAACGGGCAGCGCTTCCGCGAGGCGACGCTGAGCCCGGACACGGTCATCACCATCGGCCAAACCCCGATGCGATTCATGCTCGTGCCGAAACGTGCGGCACGCGGTGGGCAAGCCGGAGGCCAGCCGCAGGCAACGCGCGCCGCCAAGCGGTCGAGCGCCGGCCAGGCGAGCCAAGCACCCCGATCGTCGAGTCAGCCGGGCGCGCACAGTAGCGCCCCGTCGATCGACCAGGACTTCTGGAGCGGACTGTGAGTGAACTCACCCTGATGATCTTGCGCATCGGCTTTCTGCTGCTGCTGTGGCTGTTCATCTTCGCGATCGTGTACGCGCTGCGCAGCGACCTGTTCGGTGCTCCCGTGCGCAAGCTGCCAAGCGAGGCGGGTGCGGCGAACGTCCCATCCAAAGCGCCCGTAGCGGCCGCAAGCCCGCCGGCGGGAGCGGGCGCACCGGCCGCAGGGGTCGCAGCGAGCGCACCGGCTTCGTCTGCCCCGACCATCACCCCGTCGGGCGGTGCACTCCCGTCGGCAGGTGGATCAGTCGGCGCAAGGGTGCTCGTCATCACGAGCGGTAGTGCTGCGGGGACCACGCTCCCCCTCGACGATGACGTGATCACGATCGGGCGGAGCTCGGATTCGACCCTCTCGATCGTCGACGAGTACACCTCGACGTACCACGCCAAGCTCGCCCGCAGCGGGGAGCAGTGGTTGCTCACCGACCTCGACTCCACGAACGGCACCAAGCTCGACGGCGTGCGCCTGCACGGTTCCGCGTTCGTGCCGCTCTTCACACCCGTCACGATCGGCACGACCACCTTCGAGCTGAGGCCTTGAGCGTGTCGGTCGGCTATACGAGCGCCATCGGCAGCCATGTCGGCATGGTGCGCTCCAACAACCAGGACTCCGGCTACGCCGGCAATCGTCTATTTCTCGTCGCGGACGGGATGGGCGGGCACGCTGGTGGCGATGTCGCGTCGGCACTGACCGCCCGCGCTGTCGCGAAGCTCGACGTACAGCCGTCGCGGCCGGGGGTCGGCGGGGGTCCGAACGACACCGCTGAGTTCGGCGACGACGCGGCGACGAGGCCGGGAGCGCAAGCGAGCGATGGGCAGATCGCCAACGTGCAGGAGATCGCCGCCACGCGGCAAGGCACCGAAACGCGGCAGGGCGCTGAAACGCAGCAGGGTCCCGAAACGCAGCAGGGCACCCCGACAACGCACGGCACCCAGACCGCGCACGACACGCAACTGGCCGACCCCTACGCGAACCCCCGCGAAGCGGCCGAGAAACTCGCCGACGCACTGCTGCAGGCGAACCGTCTTCTGCGCGCGACCGTCGGCGAGCGCCCCGAACTCGCTGGCCTCGGCACGACCTTCAGCGGCTTCATCACGGTGGGCGATAAGCTCGCGCTCGCTCACATCGGTGACTCGCGGCTCTATCTGCTCCGTCACGGCAAGATGACGCAGATCACCAAGGATCACACCTTCGTGCAGCGTCTCGTCGACAGCGGCCGCATCACCGAGGAGGAGGCGAAGACTCACCCGCGCCGTTCCGTGCTGATGCGCGTGCTCGGCGATGTCGACAGCTCCCCCGAGATCGACACGGAGGTGCTCGACACCCGGCCGGGCGACCTGTGGTTGCTGTGCTCCGACGGCCTGTGCGGGTACGTCGAAGAGGACGACATCGAGAAGATTCTGCTGCGGCGCAGCTCGCTGCAGGGCGCGATCGACGCGCTGATCGACAAGGCGCTCTCGCACGGTGCCCCCGACAATGTGACTGCGGTGCTGGTCGAGACCGAACAGGGTCCGGCGAGCAACTTCGAGCAAGGATCGCCCCGCTTCGCGGGGTCGGCGGCGACCGAGGCCGGCGTCGAAGCGACGGCCGAGGAACCGACATCGCGGGTCAAGGCGCTCCCGCGGCGGCGCGTGGTGCGCCGGGCGCAGGCGGTCGAAGAGAGCCACTTCGAGCCGCGCGTCGACGAGTACCTGAACGAGCTGATCGCTGAGACGAAGCGCCGCAATCGCCGGCGCCGTCTGCTGTGGGCCGTGGGACTCGTCGCCGTGGTCGCGGTGCTGGTCGGCGGTGCCGCACTCGGCTACCAATGGACCCAGAGTCGCTACTTCGTCGGCACCGACGGCGAGACCGTGATCATCTACCGCGGAGTGCAGCAGAACCTCGCCTCGTTCTCGCTCTCCTCGGTCGCGGAGAACACCGAGATTCCGATGAGCGCGCTCGACGGGCTCGAGCGCCGCCAGGTCGAACGCACCCTCAGCGCCTCCTCGTTGGAGGAAGCGCGCGATATCGTCGCACGTCTGGGGGTGGGTGACTCGTGAGCGACGCCCGCCAGTCGAACCCCCGCACGAGCGAGACGGTGCTGCAGCGCATCACCGCGCTCCGCGCACCCCGCCTGCTGCGCGGCCTCGAGGTCGCCTTGCTGCTCTTCGCGCTCGCGGTCGGCGTCGCCGCCGTCGTGATCGTGGATCTGACGGTCAATGGCGAACTGACGACGAACCTGCTCGCGCCCGGTATCGCGTTCGTGCTCGCGGTGATCGCGCTGCACATCGCCCTGCGTATCACCGCACCAGACGCCGATCCCCTGATCATGCCGATCGCGGTGTTCTTGAACTCCCTCGGCATCGCCATGCTGTACCGCATCGATCTCGCAAACGGCGACAGCGGGTGGGACTCGTTCGCGGTGCGCCAGCTGGCTTGGGCCACGATCGCGATCATCGCGGCGATCGTCGTGCTCACGGTGGTGCGCAACCACCTGGTGCTGTACCGCTACACCTACCTGCTCGGGCTCGGCGCGCTGATCCTGCTCCTGCTCCCGATGCTGCCCTTTGTCGGCCAGGAGATCAACGGTGCACGGGTGTGGATCCACCTCGGCGGGTTCTCGTTCCAACCGGGCGAGGTCGCAAAGATCCTGCTCGCCGTCTTCTTCGCGGGCTACCTGGTGCGCGGGGCGGACGCGCTGTCGATGGTGGGCAAGAAGTTCGCGGGGATCCGCTTTCCGCGGGGTCGCGACCTCGGCCCGCTGATCGTGTTCTGGTTGCTTGCGATGGCGGTGCTCGTCTTTCAGCGGGACCTGGGCACGTCGCTCCTCTACTTCGGCCTGTTCCTGTCGATGATCTACATCGCGACGGGCCGCGTCGGATGGGTCGTGCTCGGTCTCGGCCTGTTCCTCGTCGGCGGCATCGTGGCGAGCCAGTTGCTCGACTACGTGGGCAACCGCTTCAACAACTGGCTCGACCCGTTCGCCGATCCGCTCGGTGCCAGCTACCAGTTGGTGCAGGGCCTCTTCGGCATGGCGAACGGCGGCATGACCGGCACGGGGCTCGGCCAGGGCTTCCCCACCGACACCCCGTTCGCCGAGAACGACTACATTTTTGCGAGCCTCGGTGAAGAGCTCGGGCTCGTCGGGCTCTTCGTGATCCTCGCCGCCTACCTGCTGCTGATCGGTCGCGCGCTGCGCATCGGCTTCGCCGGCCAGGACGACTTCGGCAAACTGCTGGCGTCGGGGCTCGGGTTCACGATCGCGCTGCAGGTGTTCATCGTCGTCGGCGGCATCACCCGCGTCATCCCGCTCACCGGCCTGACGCTGCCGTTCCTCGCGGCCGGTGGATCCTCGCTCGTATCGAACTGGATCATCATCGCGCTACTGCTTCGCATGTCCAACTCCGTGCGCAACCGACCGAAGCTGGTGATTCGAGCATGAACAAGCAGCTGAAAGCCATGAGCCGTGTCGTCTTCGCGATGTTCATCGTGCTCTTCTTCTCGGTCACCATGATTCAGTTCGTCTCCGCAGACGACCTGCGCAGCAACGAGCTCAACCAGCGCAGCATCAAGAACAGCTACAAGATTGAGCGAGGATCGATCCTGGTCGATGGCGAACCCATCGCCTACTCGACTCCCACCGGCGACGACTATCGCTTCGAGCGCCAGTACCCGAACGGCGAGCTCTATGCGCCCGTCACCGGCTATTTCTCACGCACGCAGGGAAGCAGCGGTCTCGAGAACGCGATGAACGACCAGCTGTCAGGGTTCGGCAACTCGCAGTTCTTCACCAGGCTGGTGCGCACGATCACCGGGGAGGAGCCGCAGGGCAACTCGGTCGAGACCACCATAGATGCCGGCGTGCAGCAGGCGATGTGGGACGCCATGGGCGAGTTCAGCGGGGCAGCCATCGCGCTCGAGCCCGACACGGGCAAGGTGCTCGGCATGGTGTCGAAGCCGAGCTACGACCCGAACCTGCTGTCGCTCAACGACGACGCGGATGTGATCGCGAACTACTCGGAGCTCGAAGAAGATCCATCGAATCCGCTCTTCAACCGCACGATCGGCGGCGACCTCTACCACCCGGGGTCGACCTATAAGCTCATCGTGGCAGCCGCGGCGATCGAGAACGGCACAGCCACGCCCGAGAGCACGTTCGAGAACCCGTCGACGCTGCAACTGCCGCAGAGTTCTGCGGTGATGCGCAATAACTGGCTGGGCATCTGCGGCAGCAACCCGGATTCGACGACGCTCATGCAGGCGATCACGTACTCGTGCAACATTCCGATCGCCGAGCTGGCGATGAGCATGGATCGCGACGCAGTGCCTGCCATGGCCAAGGAGTTCGGCTTCGAAGAGGACCTCACGATCCCGCTTGCGGTCACCCCGAGCGTCGCGCCGGCACCGCTCGACGATGCGCAGGTCGCGATCTCGTCGATCGGGCAGCTCGACGTCAAGGCCACCCCGCTGCAGATGGCGATGGTCGCGGCCGGCATCGCGAACGACGGGGTCGTCATGAAGCCGAACCTGGTGGAGCGAGTGATCACGCCCGACCTGCGCACCGAGAGCGAGTTCCGGGCCGAGGAGTTCTCGAACCCGATCTCGGAGTCCACGGCGAGTGAACTGCAGAGCATGATGGAGAGCGCGGTCGGTTCCCCGGATGGTTCGGCCGCGGTCGCGGCAGTCGAAGGTGCCCGGGTCGGCGGCAAGACGGGCACGGCGGAGAACGGCTTCGACGAGAATGGCGATCCGCTGCCGTACACGCTGTGGTACACGGGTTACGGGTTCAAGGATGACAAGCAGATCGCAGTCGCAGTCGTCATCGAGGACGGCGGCGGCGAAGCCTATGATTTCGTGGGTACCTCGGGGGATCTGCCCACCAAAGTCGGAAAACAGATAATGGAAGCGGTGTTGAACCAATGAGACCAGCAGCTGGAATTACTTTCGGTGGGCGCTACGAGCTGAGCTCGCGCATTGCTGTCGGCGGTATGGGTGAGGTCTGGAAGGCGAGCGATGCCATCATCGGTCGCACGGTCGCAATCAAGATCCTGAAAGACGAGTACATGGGCGACCCGGGCTTTCTCGAGCGATTCCGCGCCGAGGCGAGGCACGCCGCGCTGGTCAACCACGAGGGCATCGCGAACGTCTTCGACTACGGCGAGGAGCAGGGTTCCGCTTACATCGTCATGGAGCTCGTGCCGGGCGAACCGCTGTCGTCGATCATCGAGCGCGAGGGTCGCCTGCCGGCCGACCGCGTGCTCGGCATCGTCGCGCAGACCGCCACCGCGCTGCAGGCGGCGCACGACGCGGGGCTCGTGCACCGCGACATCAAGCCGGGCAACCTGCTGATCACGCCCGAGGGCCGCGTGAAGATCACCGATTTCGGCATCGCGAGGATCGCGGACCAGGTGCCGCTCACCGCCACCGGCCAGGTGATGGGCACCGTGCAGTACCTCGCGCCCGAGCAGGCGAGCGGTCACACCGCCACCCCGTCGACCGATATCTACTCGCTCGGCATCGTCGCCTACGAGTGCCTCGCCGGCAAGCGCCCGTTCACGGGCGAATCGCAGGTGGCGATCGCGATGGCGCAGATCAACGACACCCCGCCGTCCCTGTCCACGGATGTGCCCGGGCCGGTGCAGCGGCTGGTGATGGCCTGCCTCGCGAAGGACCCCTCCGGACGCCCCCAGACCGCGGCGAAGCTCGCCCAGGCGGCGACCGCGCTGCACCGGGGCAATCTGCCGCTGGCTGCAAGCTACGTTCCGCAGGTGGCGGAGGCCGCCTCCGCCGACGCGACCCGGGTCATGCCCGCCACGACGGCGCTGGACGACGCGGCCACCACCGCGCTGCCGCAGACGACGATGCTCGCGGAGGGCGCGGCAGCGGAGCCGGACGCCTCGCTCGACGAGAGCGAGCATGCAGAGCCCGAGAAGAAGAAGCGCAGCCCGTGGACCTGGCCGCTGATCACCCTCGCCGCACTGCTGCTCCTGATCGGCGGCGGCACCGCCATCGCGCTGCTCAGCAATGGCAACGGCGGCGAGGAGAAGCCGACGGAAACCACGAAGACCACCACGACGAAGACGAGCGAGAAGCCGAAGGACTACGCCGCGATCGACGAGAGTCAGTTCATCGGCAAGAACGCCGATGAGGTCGTCGGCATGCTCACCGAGATGGGCTTCACCAACGTGGTGAAGGAGGGCGGCAACCCCGCACCCGACGACCAGGTCAACCTCGTGACCGAGGTGAATCCGTCGGGCAGCAAGGTGAAGTTCGACCAGAAGATCACGGTCGTGCACAATGTCGCGTTCGCCGATGCGAGCCAGCCCGCCGCCCCGTCGAGCAGCACCTCCGAGGTCTCGTCGGGAGACTCGTTCACGATGAACCTCTCCTCGGCGGGCGTGTGCCCGGCCGGCCTCTCGGCGACGGCGTACAACGTCACCGTGAACGGGGCAGGCACGCTCGCGAGCCTCTCCGGCTCGACGGCGAACCTCAAGGCGAGCACCCTGGATCCGGGTGCCCCGAATGACGCGATCAGCGTGTCGTACACCGTCACCTGTGAGGGTACTGGCGTGAGCCGCACGTCGCCCGCCTCGCCGGTGACGCAGGTCACGGTCAAGGCACCCCCGGCTCCGGAGCCCGAACCCGACCCGGATTCCGACTCCGAGGGCGAGCAGTGACCGCCAACGGTCGCTCGCAACCGTAAACTAGTCAAGACAGGCCAGATTCAGGAGAACGAATGTCGCAGACCGCCACCGGGGGCCAGCAGCGCAGGCTCGCCGATCGATACTCGATCGACGAACTGCTCGGCCAGGGTGGCATGTCGACGGTCTACCGCGGAACCGATGTGAAACTCGGGCGGCAGGTTGCGATCAAGGTCATGCGGGCGAATCTCGCCGATGACGAGCAGTTCCGCTCGAGGTTTCGGCAGGAGGCCCAGTCCGCCTCCCGGCTCGCGCACCCGAGCATCGTGCGGGTGCTCGATGCCGGCGATGACCTGATCCAGTCGGCCGACGGGCCGCAACGGCTCCCGTTCATCGTGATGGAGTACGTGGACGGGCGCGACCTGCGGGAGATTCTCGCGAGCGGCCCGCTGAGCGTCGACGAGGCCTGCCGCGTGGTCGACGCGGTGCTCACGGCGCTCGAGTACTCGCACCGCGCGGGCATCGTGCACCGCGACATCAAGCCGGCGAACATCATGGTCACCAAGAGTGGCCAGGTCAAAGTCATGGACTTCGGCATCGCGCGCGCCGTGTCTGAGACCTCGTCGACGGTGCAGCAGACGACCGCGATCCTCGGCACTGCCGCCTACTTCTCGCCGGAGCAGGCGAAGGGCGAGACGGTGGACGCGCGCACCGACCTTTACTCGACGGGCGTGCTGCTCTACGAGCTGCTGGCCGGCGGCGTGCCCTTCAAGGGCGATACCGCGGTCGCGGTCGCGTATCAGCACGTCAGCGAGCGACCGCAGGCACCGAGCACGCACAAGCCCGAGATCTCGGCCGCTCTCGACCGGGTGGTGCTTCACGCATTGGCCAAGGATCGCGGCCGCAGGTTCCAGACTGCCTCCGAGTTCCGTGAGGCGTTGCGCCTCGCTGCCGCCGGCACGATGCCGAAGCTGGCAAGCGACGACGATCAGACGTCCGTGCTCTGGGGCGGCAGCGAGGAGGTCTCGGAGTCGGACCTCGCCCTGCGCCGGCTCTCCGAGACCGGTGGCGCGGTGCGATCCCAGAGTCGTCCGCCGGTGATGTGGATCTGGGCGTCGATTCTCACGATCGCCGCGGTGATCGCGGCGGTGGCGTTCTGGGTGGTCACGATGGCACCGACCACCCTCGTACCCGAGGAAACACGGGAGATCCCGCAGCTTGCGGGCGTCGAACGCACCGAGGCCGTGAAACAACTGCTCGACCTCGAGCTGGAGCCCTCGGTGGAGGAGGTCACGGACGATCGGCAAGCGGCGGGCAACGTCGTCGGCACGGACCCCGAGCCCGGCACGCTGGTGACCGCTGACACCGCGGTGACCGTGTATGTCTCGATCGGGCCGGAGAACCCGGAGGTGCCGGACTTCGCGCGCATGACGCTCGAGGAGTACACGACGGCGATCGAGGCCTTGGGGCTCAGCGTCGGCAGCATCACCTCCGCCGATGATCCCGCGGAGGCCGAGGGGCGCGTGTTGAGCGTCTCCCCCGAGCCGGGCACCGCGTTGAAGCGCGGCGACTCGATCGACGTGACCGTGTCGTCAGGCAAGGTCACCATCCCGGATGTCACCGGTCAGGCGCTCGAGGTCGCCAGGTCGATGATCGAGGGGGTGGGCGGCCACGTCACCCCGGTTCCCCGTGACGATTGCGAGCGAGGATCCGGATTCCCCGTCATCGAGCAGTCACCGGTCGGGCAGCAGGCCCAGGCTGTCGAGGTGACGCTCGCCTACTGCTCCGGCTAAGGGTCAGCTCGCGCTGAGCAACGGCGACAAGCTCGCGGCGATCTCCGCCGCGTTCTGGGCACCGCACGCGACCAACCAGTTGCCGAGCTGCACATACCCGCCCTCGGTCAGCACCGACTCGGGATGGTACTGCACCCCGTAGATCGGCAGCTCCCGGTGCCGTAGCGCCATCACGACGCCACCGGCGGTCTCGGCGGTGACCACGAGCTCGGAGGGGACGGTGTCGCGCACCACCGCGAGCGAGTGGTACCTCGTGGCCTGGAACTCGGGCTCGACGCCGGCGAAGAAGCTGTCGCCACTGTGGCTGACCCGGGACACCTTCCCGTGCATCAGCTCCTCGGCGTGCGTCACGGTCGCGCCCATCGCCTCCGCGATCGCCTGGTGCCCGAGGCAGACGCCGAGCAGCGGCTTTCGCGTGCGCAACGCCAGGTGCACCATGGAGATCGACACTCCGGCGTCCGCCGGTGTTCCGGGACCGGGCGAGATCAGCACGCCGTCGAACTGCTCCACGAGCTGCTCGAGCTCGCCGACCGAGAGCTCGTCGTTGCGCACCACCTGCGTCTCGGCACCGAGCTGCTGCAGGTAGCCGTTCAGGGTGTACACGAAGCTGTCGTAGTTGTCGATCACCAGGATCCGGGTCATCATCAGCTCCCCACCGTCGAAAGGTCCTCTTCTTGATCAAGAAACTGCGCCGCCCAGGGATACCCGTAGAACACGAGCCCGTACACGGCCGCGCACAGCACCGCCAGAATCACGATCACCCGCAACCAGGCCGGGCCGGGCAGGAATCGCCAGATGAGTGAGAACATCGCTACGCCTTTCCGACATTCGGGTTCGAGTCTTGCAACTCGGCGGGCGGACCCTCGCTGAGGGGTTGGAAACTCTCGAAGACCGAGTATGCGATGGCACGCTCATCGGCGCCGAAGTCCTTCGGGTGGCAGGTGGTCAAGGTGAGAATCTGATCCTCGCCCGGGGTGCCCTGGAGCCTCGGGAACGGCAGCAGCACTTCGTTCTCGTGCGGGAGCACGTACTCGATGGACCGGAACCGGTACGTGTACCAGCCTTCGCTGGTCTCGATGAAGATCGGGTCGCCGACCCGCAGGTTCATGAGCTCCTTGAACGGCGTCGTGTGCGAGCCGGAGCGGTGCGCCGCGACGGCGAAGTTGCCGGGCTCACCGGGCATCTGCGTGGTGACATAGTGCCCGATGCCCTTCTCTGCGGGGTTCAGCACCTCGTTGCGAGAGGTGCCCTCCGCGATCACGTTCGCGTAGGTCTCGCCGAATGCCGGCACGTACATGATCCCGAATGCCTCATTCTCGGCGGAGCGCGCGGCAACCGGAACGACGCCCGGCTCCACCGGCGCGGGGTTGGCACGCAGCTTCGCCGAGGTCTCGGCGGAGATCTCCGTCTGCTGACCCGCGACCACGACGCCCGTGTACCAGGGCTGCCAGAAGATGTACCCCACCACGATCAGCCCGCTGACGAAGAGCAGCTCACCGATGACCGTCAGGGGGCTCAGCCTCGCTCTGCCTACGCGCCTGCGCCGATGACGACCACTCATAGTGATCATTGTAAGCGGGCACGCTGAGAGACCGGCCCGCAGGGGCGTGCGCGGGGCGACAAGCAGGTAGACTCTTCTGCATGGCTTCAGCAGGAAAAGACGTGAGCAAGCAGAGCGCGAAGAAGGTGGCGCGCCTGGACAAGGCGGAGGCGGCCGAACTGCGCCGCGAGGCTCCGAACCCGGTGTGGTTCAAGCCGCTGATGTTCGGCTTCATGCTGCTCGGGCTCGTCTGGATCGTGCTCTACTACGTCACCAGCTCGAGCGCGATGCCCCTGCCGATTCCCGCGCTCGAGGGAGCGAACCTCTTCGTGGGCTTCGGCCTCGTGCTCGTCGGCTTCCTGATGACCCCGTGGTGGAAGTAAATCACATCGATGTAATTCTCCCCATGCGGGGATAACCCTGTGGATAACTCCGCGGCCACTACCCCAGTGGCGGGGGCAGCACCACGAAGAACGCGAACGAAGCCGCGATCAGCACCGCAGTGAGTGCGAGGATCGCACCGATTCGCGCACCCCTCCTGCGGGGGCCCCGGGTCAGCAGCAGCAACCACATCGCCAGCGCGCCGACGATCATCCCGCCCAGGTGCGCCTGCCACGAGATCGAACCGCCGAACAGGCCGATCGCGAAGTTGATGGCGATCAGCACCGCGAGCGACGTGATGTTGACCCGGTGCACCCGGAACGCGACGAGCGTTGCCGTGAGCAGGCCGAAGATCGCACCCGACGCCCCCACCGTCGCCGTGCCGAGCGCGGCAATGGGGTTCGGTGCCACATACACCCAGAGCATCACGGCGAGCGAGCCGCCGAGGCCCGACAGCAGGTACAGCACCGAGAACCAGACACGCCCGAGCATGCGTTCGAGCCCGGGACCGAACAGCCACAGCGCGTACATGTTGAACAGGATGTGCAGCAGGAACCCAGTCGAGTGGGTGAACATTGCCGTCAGCATGCGCCACGGCTGGTAGCCGTCGGCGCTGAATCCGGGCGGCAAGGAGTGCAGCGGCGCATACCAGAGCGCACCCGTGACCGGGTCGACCCCGGTCTGCGGATTGGTGAACGCCCAGTGGCCGATCATCTGGGCGACGAACACGACCGCGCAGATGATGATGATCGCATAGGTGACCACCGGCCGGTCGGAGTCGCCGAGCTTGCGGGCGGTAACCCGCGCCGCACGCGATGCCTTCGCCGCGGTCTTCGGCTGCGCCGCCCGCATGCAGTCCGCGCACAGTACGCCGACGGGCGACACGGTTTGGCAGTCGGGGCAGATCGTGCGCCCGCACCGCTGACACAGGGTGAAGCTCGGGCGATCCTTATGCCGGTAACAGAAATCGTCGGGGCCCGGCTCAGCCCGTTCGCCGAACTGCGGTGCGGTGCCGTCGCCCATCGACACCGCTAGACCTCGACGACGTCAACGCCGCTCATGACGACGTCTTCGAGCGGGCGATCCTGCGCACCGGTCGGCACCGCGGCGATCGCGTCGACCACGGCCTTCGAAGCGTCATCGGCCACCTCGCCGAAGATGGTGTGCTTGCCGTTCAGCCAGTCCGGAGCCATCGTGGTGATGAAGAACTGCGAGCCGTTCGTTCCGGCAAGACGCCCGGTCATGTCGGGGCGCTTGCCCGCGTTCGCCATCGCCAGCTGGTAGGGCTTGTTGAAGAGAAGCTCCGGGTGGATCTCATCGTCGAAGGTGTAGCCGGGGCCGCCCGTGCCGGTGCCGGTGGGGTCGCCGCCCTGCACCATGAAGTCCTGAATGATGCGGTGGAAGATCACACCGTCATAGAAGCCCTTCTCCGCGAGTTCGACGAAGTTCTTCACGGTCTTCGGCGCGTGATTGCCGAACAGGTTGACTACGATGTCGCCGTGGTTGGTGTGAATGGTTGCAACTGCCGTGTGCTGAGTCATACCTGCCATTGTATGGCCCGAGCCTGCACGGCCTGTGACCTCTGATCTGAGAGTAAGCACAGTGTCAAGGAGCAGCGCAATCGCATCGTGTAGCGTTAGGGTACCGGGTACGCCCTCGATCCGATTTTGCGGAGGTAGTCATGTCACTCTCACGTAAGCGCAAGCGCGAACTCAAGAAGCTTCGCGCCCAGGCCGAGGTGCTGCTCGGCGAGCAACGCGACATTCTGGGTCACGCTGGCTTGCTCGCGCAGGAGGCCGGACGACAGGCGAAGCACCTCGGGAGCGAGGTCGTCGCGCCTCGCCTCGGCGAAGCGCTTCAGGGAGCGCGCCCCGTGGTCGACCGCGGTGTTCGGATCGCCCGTGGGTTCGGGCACAACGCCCGCCTGTTGGCCGCCCCGATTCTCGCCAATGCGCTCGCGAGCACCGTGCGCGGGCTCGAGCGCATCGAGAACGAGGACGCGGCGCGTCAGCTGCGCGCGTTCGGTGTGCAGCGGGGATTGCTCGAGCCGCCGAAGAAGAAGCGCCGCGTGGGCCGGGTGCTCGCGATCGGCGCTGGCATCGCGGCCGCCGGTGCGATCGGCTACACGCTATGGCAGGCGTTCCGCAGCGATGACGAGCTGTGGGTCGCACCCGAGGATCGCGACCTCTAATCGGTCCCGCCCGCCTCGTCGAGTCGGTTCTACTTCGTCGAGCGATTGGCCTGACGGCGTCCGCCCGATCCTCGGCCGCGTTGACCCCGCTGCTCAATGCCGGCGAATCGGATCGCCGTCTGCACCAGTGACAGGGTGCGAATCGATTTGAGTTCGCGGATCGCCACCCAGCGGGCCTCGTCGGAACTTCCGCCCACCTCGTGCCGCAGCGGGCCGTCCTTCACGGAAGCGCGATAGATGATGCGGATCGTGTGCAGTTCGGGAGCGACCCCCTCCGGCACCTCCTCGCGCACCATCACGCGCGAGTCGACCCCGACGAGCTTCCCGACCCGCGCCTCGAGCCCGGTCTCCTCGAACACCTCGCGCACGACGGCGTCACGGGGATCCTCGCCCGGCTCGAGCCCTCCGCCCGGAAGTGTCCATCCGTGCAGGTGGCCCCGGCGCCAGTGCGTCAGTAACAGCTTGCCGCGGCGCTCGACGACCGCGTAAGCCGCTACTCTCATATCCATGTTCCGAGCCTATCGCGCCCGGGCGAGCGAACCCCGCCAACCGAGAAGCCACCGATCGAGCCGGGCGAAGGCTTCGGCCCGCGCGGGTGCGGCCGAGAGAAACACGTCGTGCAGCGCGCCATCGATGCGCTCGATCGTCACCGAGGGGCCCAGCCCCAGCGCGGCCCGCGCGATCGCGCCAACCTCGAGCACGGAATCGGTGCGTGCCATGTCCGGGTGCCAGTTGAGACCGAACGAGGAGCGGGCCGAGAGCAGCACGCAGACCGGCGCGCCCGGGTCAATGCCCTCGGCAATGCGCGCGTGCCCGGTCAGAATCGCTCGCAGCCAAGCGACGCGAACCGGCATCGCGAACTCGGGGCGCCAGGTCCGGTTGATCGCCGCGAGTTCCTCGGGAGTGCTGGTCTCGCGCTGGGCCTGCGCGTAGAAGCCCATGTCGAGCTGCGGAATCGCGAGGTCGCGGGGGCTCAGGCGCGCCCGCAAGTTCACGATGGGGGCGATCGCGCGGCGAGCCGCTGCGCTCAACTGCAGTTCGAGCCACGGACTGTTGAGCACCAGCGCGTCCGCGGCACCCCGGTGCCGATCCGCCCACAGGCTCAGCACGAGGCCACCGGTTGAGTGCCCGAGCAGCACGAGCGGGCGGCGTTCGGGATCCAGCGAGTCAGCATCCGTGTCGGGTGCCGCATCACCGCGGATCAGCTTCACGGCCGCGTCGATCTCCTCGTCGTAGCGCGCGATGTCGTCGATGTAGCCGGGGATTTGCCCGTCGCGCAGGCTTCGCCCGTACTTGCGCAGGTCGAGGGCGAAGAACCTGGCACCCCGGGTGGTGAAGAACTGCGCGAGATGACGCTGAAAGAAGTAGTCGCTCCATCCGTGCACATACAGCACGTCGCAGTCCTCCAGGCCCCGGTCGTGCCGACGCAGGCGGGACCAGAACGAGAGCGGTTGCGGAAGGGCTCGCACCAGGGTCGCGACGACCGGCCCCTCCTCGTCACGGCCCAGGTCGATGTCCGTGCACTCGAAGCCCTCGCCGAGCACGTCTTGCCGCCATTCGCTCACGCCCGCGGTCACCTTCCGCGGGTGCCGACCCGTGCGGCGAGCGCGGGCGGCACGATCCTCGCCAGCGCAGCGAGCACCTTGTATCGGAACGAGGGGATCGATACGGACTTGCCGCGGTCTGCATCCCGCAGCGACTCGGCGACGACCTTCGGTGCGTTGAGCCACATCCACCGCGGAATCCCCTCGCGCCCGGGCGGCAGTCCCATGCGTTCGTGGAAGTTCGTGTGGGTGAAGCCCGGGCACACGGCGGTGACGGTGACGCCTTGCGGGGCGTAGCGTCCGTTGGCCCAGCGTGAGAAGGTGACGAGCCAGATCTTGACCGCCGAGTAGGTGCTGCGTGGGATGAACGCCGCGACCGAGGCGATGTTGATGATCTGCCCGCGTCCCCGTTCGAGCATGCCCTGCAGTGCGGCGTGGGTGAGCCGCATCGGCACCTCGTTGTGCAGCTTCAGGTGCTGTACCTCGGCTGCGATGTCGTTGCGTTCGAACTCGAGCGGCAACCCGAACCCGGCGTTGTTGATCAGCATGTCGACCGGTTGCTCGCGGTTCTCGAGGCGATGCACGACGCGAGCGAGGTCCGCGTCTTCGGTCAGGTCGGCGCCCAGCACTTCGACCTGCACCGAGCATGTGCTGCGCAGGTGTGCGGCGAGTGCCTCGAGCGCGCGCTCGTCACGGGCGACGAGCACCAGCGAGGATCCGCGGCGCGCGAGCTGTTTCGCGTACTCTTCACCCAGGCCGGAGCTCGCCCCGGTGATCAGGGCCGTGCCGCGGGGGTGGGGTGTCGCCGTTGCCATGGTTCGATCGTATCCGGCAACGCCTGCTCGTAGGTGCGGGTGTTCAGCTCAGGGTTCTCGGCGGTCGCCGGGGAGCATGCCGAAGATCACCGTGTCGGTCCATTCCCCCTTGCTCCACCAGTGCTCCCGCAGGTGCGCCTCGCGCTGCATGCCCGCGCGTTCGGCCAGCTTCGCGGACGCCGTGTTCCTGGCATCCATTTGCGCCGCCACGCGACGCACCCGGTAGTGCTCGAAGGCGAGGGCGAGGATGCATCGCACCGCCTCGACTCCGTAGCCGCGGCCGCCGAAGGCGGGATCGAGCACCCAGCCGATCTCCGCCGTGCGGTGCTCCCGGTCGGTGAACCACAGGTGCACGTCCCCGATCACGAGTCGGTCCCGCTCGATCACGAGCGCGAGCGCGCCGCTTGCCCCGTCGAGATCGGATTTCGGGATGCGTTCGGCCACCTTTGCTCGCGCGGTCTCATCGTCGAGCGGCTCGTGGAGGAGGTACCGCGCGACGTCGGGGCGGGAGTAGATGGCCTCGGTGCGTTCGACGTCCGACTCGCGGTATGGGCGGAGCGAGAGCCGCTCAGTGGTGATCGGGAACACGAGCGCAGACATGGTTGAGCAGTCTAGTTCACTTCTCTCCCGCTCGAAGCCGCGGGCCTGTGCTCCGGCTCCGTGATGGGGAGAGCGACCTCGCAGCGATGCATGCGCTCTCCCCTCACGTGCTCGTAGACCTCCCGCGGCGGGCCGGTGGGTGCCAGGCCCAACTGGGTGGATCTCAGTTGCACCGCTTCGAACGCGGCGAGGATGCGGGGAAACTGCACGTCTTCGGCGCGCACCCTCGTGAAGAGCTCCCGATGCTCGGGCTCGATGCGGTGCGCTCGCTCGGGTTGCGCGACGGGCACGCACACCTCGATCGGGCCGTCCGATTCCCAGCCGACCTGGCCGTGATAGATGACGGTGAATGCTCCGGTGAATCCGCCGCGCTGCTCCGCCAGGGGGACGAGGGCGCTCACGCCGTCACGGATGCGCTCGGGCAGTTCCTTCGCCGTCGTGTGCAGCGTTCTGGTGAGCAGCGGCACCTCGGGCATGGTGCGAAGCCCGACCTCGAACTTCGCGACACCCGGCTGGCCGTCACCGTCGAGGTCGCCTGCGCTGACCGCGTGCTCGAGGAATCGCGCCAGCGACTGGCGGCGGGCGTGCTGCTCGGCCTCACGCTCGCGGTAGGTGGCGATCAGGGTGGCACGCTCTGATGGTGCGGCCCGTAGCAGGTCGGCGATCCGATCCAAGGGCATATCGATGCGGCGCAGCATCGTGATGAGGCGCGCGGTCACTACCTGGGCCGGGCTGTACTTTCGGTAGCCGCTGTGCGGTTCGACGGCGTCCGGCGACAGCAGGCCCTTCTCGTCGTAGAGTCGCAGCGCCTTCGGTGACAGCCAGGTGGCGGCAGCGAACTCTCCGATCGTCATGAGTTCCGACACGCGCTCCGCCTCCTCGCCTTCGAGTGTACGTCGCCCGCGCTCAGACGGTCTTGAACAGGAGTTCCGTGACCCACTTCGCGGGATCGGGCTGCTCGGCGGGATCGGTGAGGAAGTGCTCGGCGAACCCCGTCCACGCGGTGCCGTCCTCGTCGCGCACCGTGTCGAGGCGGTGCCCGTGAGATTTGGCCCAGGATCGCACCTTCTCGTAGGAGTCGAAGAGCTCATCAGGCGAGCCGGCGTGACGGCAGACCACGTAGCTTCCGGCCGGGAGGCTGCCGAGCACGAGACCGCTGCTGGGCTTGACCGGTTCGGCGATCGGCACGGCCACCGTGAGGTCGGACGGTTCGTCGTCGCTCCCCAGGTGGCGGTAGACGTAGAGCGGCCCGCCCAGGGGCACCACCCCGTGGTCTGCGAGCCACTGGTAGATGCGCGGGATCTGGTGGTTGGGTCCATCCGGCGCGCCGAACTCGGCGAAGCGGGCGGACACCGGAACGCCGACGTAGTGCGCGACCGGCCGCTCCTGGAGTGAGATCTCGAGAGACATTGCACAGCTCCTTTCGGTGGTACGGGTGCGGTGAGCACCGCCCCGAATCAACCCCACCGCTTGCCCCAGGGGCAAGGTCAAGCAGCGTGCGCCGGTACCCAGCTCGGGCTACGTGCGTGCCAGGCGTTCGCGGATCTCCTTGAGCGCCTGCCGCTCGAGCTTCCGGGCGTCGCGCAGCGCTTTCTCGGCGGCCCGAACCGCTTTGCGTGCTTCTCGCACCTTCTTGTCCTCGGCGATCTCTTCGGGCTCCTCCTCGACCCATTCGCGAGAGCTCTCGCGCGATTCGCCGCGATCGAGCCCGGCGATGTAGGTTTCCACGCCATCGAGCAGGCGCTCAACCCCGAAGACGAAGGGGTTCTCCTCGGAAAGAAACGCTCCCGCCTCGATGATCGCGCGGAGTGCCGGATACCCCTCGTGCGTGATCACCTGGTCGAAGAGCTCCGCCTCCTGGGCCGTGATCTCATCCGGGGTCATGCCGGTGGATCGCGACCGTTCCGCGTAGCCGGCGTTGATCATGCCGTACCAGCGCGCGGACCCGGTGATCGCGAGCGCGACCGCGAGGCGCTCGACGTCGCTGAGCGACGTGTCCGCGAGGCTGTCGAGCTCGGCGTCGAGCCAGGCGGAGCTATTGGGGGTGATCGGTGATCCTGTTATCGGCAGCGAGAGCAGCCAGGGGTGTGCGACATAGAGGCGCACCTGTGCGTCGAACAGGGTGCGGAGCTTCGCTCGCCACCCCTCCTCTTCCCGGTACTCCTCCGGTGGCAGGCCGGTCGCCTCCTCCTGCATCAGGAGCAGGAGGTCGTCCTTCGCCGACACGTAGCGGTACAGGGACATGGGGGTGAAGCCCAGTTTGGATGCCACCGCGGCCATCGACACGGCACCGAGCCCCTCGCTATCGGCGAGCTCGACCGCTACTTCGACGATCCGCTCGATGCTCATTTCCCGCTTGGGGCCTCGCTGTGGGTTCGCGGCCACACCCCAGGCGAGCGCTATCCCTCTGGGTAGTTCCGGCGGTTCAACGTCGCTCATGAGCACCATTCTAGGTTTGTGTATCTCATAAACAGTGTGTTATGGTCATACACAGTAAGTATGCGCCGTATACAGTTTGGCACGTACACAGACTCCGTTGCCTCAGATCCGCTTACCCGAAGGAGCATCATGACCACAGCCATCGAAGTCCGCGGGCTTCGCAAGTCGTTCGGCCAACAGACCGTCATCGACGGACTCGATCTCACGGTCGACCGAGGGGAGATTTTCGCCCTGCTCGGACCGAACGGGGCCGGCAAGACCACGACGATCAACGTGCTCACCACCCTCACCAAGCCCGACGCCGGCTCCGCGACGGTCTGCGGCTTCGACGTGTCGTCCGCAGCGACGCAGGTGCGCCGACGGATCAGCCTCACGGGCCAGTCGGCCGCGGTGGACGACGGCCTGAGCGCACTCGAGAACCTCGTCATGTTCGCGCGCCTGGCCGGTCTCACCCCGTCGCGCTCCCGCCGCCGCGCGGGCGAACTGCTCGAGAGTTTCGACCTGCGGCATGCCGCATCGAAGCGGGTGGCCACCTTCTCCGGTGGCATGCGCCGCCGGCTCGACCTGGCGTTGAGCTTTGTCGTTACGCCCGAAGTGCTGTTTCTCGACGAGCCCACAACGGGCCTCGACACTCGAAGCCGGCGCGACCTGTGGGACATCATCCGCGCGCTCGCCGCCGAGGGCACGACGGTGTTCCTCACCACGCAGTACCTCGAGGAGGCCGATCAACTCGCCGACCGAATCGCCGTGCTGCACGAGGGCCGGGTCGCCGCGCTGGGCACCGCATCCGAACTCAAGGCGCGCGTCGGCGGCGCGACCGTCGAACTGCACGACGACCGAGGCGAGCTGCTGCGCGAGCTCCCCACCGATGGCACGGTGTCGGGGCTCAGGCAAGCGCTCGACCAGCTCGACGAGCAGGGCGCAAACGGCAAAGTCACGCTCCGCAGGCCCACCCTCGACGACGTCTTCCTCACCGTCACCACCTCCGGCACCCCGACGACCGATCACGACCTCGTGAAGGAGCTCTCATGACCACCAATCTCGCACTCGCCGCGCCCGCGGCCCCGTCACTTCGCCCGAAACTTCGAGGCCTGACGGCCGAACTCGTCTTCGTGGGTCGAAGCCTGCGCCACTCCCTGCGGGACGGCGAGTCCCTGCTGATGGCGATCCTGCTCCCCGTCCTGCTCATGCTGATGTTCACGTGGGTCTTCGGCGGGGCGATCGACCCCTCGGGCGCCTACGTCGACTATGTGGTCCCGGGCATCATCCTGACGTGCGCGGGCTTTGGTGCCTCGTCGACCGCCGTGTACGTCGCGAACGACATGCGCACCGGGATCATCGACCGATTCCGCACTATGCCGGTGCGCGCAAGCGCTGTGCTCACCGGGCACGTCGTCGCGAGCCTCGTGCGCAACCTCGTCGCGACCGCGATTGTCATTGGCGTCGGGGTGCTCGTTGGCTTCCGCCCGAGCGCGACACCGTGGGAGTGGGTGCTCGCGGCATCCCTCATTACGCTGTACCTGCTCGCGATCACCTATCTCTTCGCGGCAATCGGACTCGCCGCGGGGTCGCCCGAAAGCGCGAACGGGTACGGGTTCATCCTGCTGTTCCTGCCGTACCTCTCCAGCGCGTTCGTGCCCGTGTCGAGCATGCCGGCCTGGTTGCAGCCGGTCGCGCAGTACCAGCCGATCACTCCGATCATCGAAGCGATCCGCGGACTCCTGATGGGCACCGACGCCGGGACTCAGCCTCTCTGGGCCGTGCTGTGGTGCGTGGGCATCGTCGTGGTGGCGGCGGTGTGGGGCACCTGGTTGTTCCGTCGCAAGGCGGGCAGGCGCTAGCTCAGTCCCCGCCGGTGCCGGGCCCGGCACCGGCGGTCGCTGTGACGGGTTGGCGAAGGATCGTGCGAAGCCGGTCAGGGGCCACCCGCCTGAAGTCGCTGAGGTAGATCTCGTGGTGGGTGCCGGCGAGCCGCAGACCGTGCTCGGGGAAGAACTCCGTGTGCATGCGTTGCAGCACCGGACCTTCGTCGTCGAACGATCCGCGGTGCAGGGTCTGCACGCACGTCCCCTCCGAGAGGGTGTCGAGGCGGACGTCTTGGAGTCGGGCGGGCCCGCTCTTGGCGGCGACCTGCTCGACGGCGCGTTGGAACTCGGCCCGGCCCATCCAGCCGGGAACCATGAGCATCATCGTCCAGCTCCACCTGGATTTGTCGCGGGCCACGGTGAAGGCATCCATGTCGTCGGCCCACCACAGTCCCTCCAACGGCGGCACCACGTAGTCGCGCTCGAGTTCGCGCTTGCTCATGAATTTCAGCTGGTACGCCACCGGGTACAGGGCCGACAGGGCCGCAGTGTATGCCGGGCTCGTGTTGGGGTCGCCGCGTCCGTCGATCATGAGGTACTGCGTCTCGGGAACCTCCAGGATGCGAAACCCGTTGCTCGGCGCACGAAAACTATCGAGACTCTTCTTGAAATCGATCTTGTCAGCCATGCGCGCGAGCCCAGCCTCTCGTCCGTCTTCCGTCGAGTCCCGCATCGATGCGGCCCGATGCCAGCAGCATAGTGCGGCCACGGTTTCTGCGGACACTTGCGGGCATTGTCCGAATCAGGCGGCGGCTCGGCGGTCGTGGCGCGGTTGAATGGGTCCATGACCGAGCAGCGCGAACCGGAGATTCGAGACACGTACCGACCGGGCACACTGGGCACCCCTCGGGCTCGCACCTTGATCACCGCCACACTCCTCGGCTTCTCCCTGGTGCTGAGCGGGTGCGCGATCGGCACCGAGCCGTCGTCTCCCGCGCCGCAATTGGCGGGCGAGGATCAGCGGGCCGTCGACGAGATCGTCGAGCGTTCGTTCGAGGATCATGACCTCGTCTCGCTGATCGGTGAGATCGTCATCGACGGCGAGACCGTGGCCCAGTTCGCCCACGGTGAGGCGTACGCCGGCCACCCCGCCACCGCCGACCATTCGTTCCGCAACGGGGCAGTCGCCATTGCCTACCTGTCGATCGCGCTCCTCCGATTGTCCGAGCGCGGGGAACTGGACCTGGACGCGCCGATCGCACCGTGGCTGCCCGATCTCCCCGATGCCGACGTCGTGACGCCCAGAATGCTCATCACGATGACCTCCGGGTATCCGGACTTCGTAGCCGACGAGGGCTTCCTGGACGCGCTGGTCGAGGATCCGTTCCGCGAATGGTCCAACCGGGAGCTCATCGAGATCGGGTTAGCGTCGGATCGCGTGTTCGAGCCGGGCACGAACTGGGACTACTCCCACACCGGCATCGTGGTGCTCGGCGAGGTGATTTCGCGCGCGAGCGGGAAGCCGCTGCGCGAGGTGCTCCAGGAGGAGGTGCTCGAACCGGCCGGCCTGAAGCACACGTTCTCCGACCAGACCGCCGCCATACCGAAGCCGCTGCACGCCTTCACCGCGGAGCGGGGCGTGTACGAAGACTCCACCTATTGGAACCCCTCGTGGACGCTCGCGAACGGGGCCGTGCAGACGACGACCGTGGGCGACATGGCCTCGAGCTTCGACCGGATCATCGGTCGCGGCGAGCTGCTCGAGCACGCCTCCTGGCAACAGCTGATCGCCCCGGACCTGATCGGATTCGGGGCAGAGCTCGACGGCTGCCGCACCTGCCACACGCTCACCGAGGAGTTCAGTTACGGGCTCGGGGTGTTTCACCGCAACGGGTGGATCGCGCAGACCCCGCTGTTCGGCGGGTACTCCGCCTCGGTCACGACCCTGCCCGCTCCGCGCTCCCCCGACGGCCGATCCTTGACCATCGCGGTGGCCGCGGTTGTCGGGGAGGACGGATACGAGGACTGGACCGGCGCGCTACCGAACTGGGCCGACACGGTGGCGGTCGAACTCGCGGAGGCGCTGTCAGATTCGGGGCGATGACCGCTCGACGTCGGCACCCCAAGCCACCCCGAGCGCGAAGAGCGTCGCGACCCCGTAGTGCTCCATCCCTCGCGCGACGCGCCGGCGGCCGGTGCGGGGGTTGATGCCGAGGGTACGCGAGGCGGCCTCGAGGGTGTAGCCGCGCTTCATCATTCTGAGCAGCGGCACCCAGGGCGGTTCGTCGCTTCGCGGAGCGATCGATCGCGAGCCGGCCCAGAGCAGGCGAAAGTGCTCCACCGCCATGCTGACGATCGGCGGGTGACGCAGGCACACGACGGTCGTGGGCCAGCCCTCACCCCAGTCGAGCGGTAGGGCGAGCACGTTGTCGTTGTCGATCCAGAACCACGATGGCGGTCGAACCATGGTGCGAAACTCGACGCCCGCTTCTCGATAGGCGACGTACTTCTCATGTAGGCGATCATCGATGGGCCCCTCGGGGATGATCGCCTGCACCGCATCGCGACTCCCGAGTGTGCGCGCGAAGCTCGCGGTGCGCTCCGGACTGCTCGTGGCGAACCGGCTGAGATCGGGCAGCACCGCGCGAGCGGTCGTACGCGAATCGCCCCCTGCGCTGCTCCGCTCCGCAAGGTCGTACCACGTGTCCTCCGCCGCGCGCGGCCCGTGCCGAACCTCGATGGGGATCGTGTGCCCGGCCGCGAGCTCCCCCACGGTCCACTGCTGCATCAGCGCGGGCAGGCGTCCGACGATGCCCGACAGCTCGGCCACGACCTCACTCGTTGCTGCCAGGTGCCCCTCGAGCAGACCCCGCACGCTCGCGGCCGCGCTCTCGGCGGGCGAGACATAGGAGATCACGCCGTCGACGAAGTGGAGCTCTCCCGCCGCGCTGAGGCGGTGCAGCGATCCCTCTACCTCCTCGGGCTCGAGGTGGGCGAGCGCCGCGAGTTCGTCGCTCTCGGTGATGCGCGTGCGGAGCGCGACCTCCAGCACGCGCCGATCCGTGTCCGTCGCCGGCATCGCTCACTCCTCCGCGGTACACCCTAGGCCCAGCGTAACGCCCGCTTCCGGACATGTCCATAATCACCCCTTTCGTGGCAAGAAGAGGGCAAATAGGCTGGGGTGGCACATTCGATGGGAGAGAGCGAGTCATGACACGAAACCGACGAACCGCCACGGTCGTCACCGCACTGGCGCTGGTTGCAGCACTCGCCGGATGCGCCCCGGGGGCACCCGCAGCGCCGCACGTCGAAAGCGGTGAACTCCCCGGCACCGACGTCATCGCCCTGGCCGGCGACGAGGTGGGCCCGGCCGTGGAACGCGCCGTCGAGCAGCTTCCCGGGATCGTTGAGCACACCCTCGATGCGCTCGAGGTTCCCGGCGCTGCGGTAGCCGTCGTGCAGGGCGGCGACACCGTCTACGAGGGCGGGTTCGGCGTCCGCCTCTCCGGCGAACCGGACCCCATCGATCCCGAGACGGTGTTCCAGATCGCCTCGCTCTCCAAACCGTTGTCCGCCACAGTGGTCGCGAAGGCGGTGACCGACGGCATCGTCGAGTGGGAGACACCCGTCTCGACCCTGATGCCCGATTTCGCCTTAAGTGACGAGTACGTGACTCGCACGGCCACGATCGGAGACTTCTTCACGCACCGGTCCGGTCTGTACACGGGTGCCGGAGACGACCTGGAGGATATCGGCTTCGACCGGGCCACGATCCTCGACCGATTGCGCCTGCAACCGCTCGACAGCTTCAGGTCCAGCTACCACTACTCGAACTTCGGAATCACCGCCGGTGCCGAAAGCGTTGCCACGGCCGCCGATACCTCGTGGGAGCACCTCGCCGACGAGCTCATCTTCGAGCCCGTCGGAATGAGTGCGACATCGGCCCGGTACGAGGACTTACTCGCGAGGGACAACCGTGCCCACCTGCACACCATGATCGACGGCGAGATCGTTCCCGGGCCCGAGCGCAACCCCGACCCGCAGGCACCCGCCGGTGGAGTCTCCTCGAACGTCATCGATCTCGCCGAGTGGATGAAGATGCTGCTCGCCGACGGAGCGATCAGCGGGCAGGAACACATCGCACCGAGCGCCCTGCTGCCCGCGGTCTCGGCCCACTCGATCTCGAGCCAAACGGCCTCGGCGTCCCAGCGCCCCGCGCACTACGGCTACGGCTTCAACGTCGGATCCCAGCCCGGGGGCCGCGTCACACTCGGACACTCCGGCGCGTTCGTGCTCGGTGCCGGCACATCGTTCCAAGCCATCCCAGACCTGGATCTCGGCATCGTCGTGCTGACCAACGCGGGGCCGATCGGCGCGGCGGAGTCGATCATCGCCGAGTTCCTCGACGTCGTTCAATTCGGGGAAGCGACCCGTGACTGGATGGAGGTGTTCGGTGCCATGGCCGCGCAGTACTACCAGCCGGTCGGCGACCTCGTCGGCGAGACCGCACCCGGGGATGCCGAGCCGAGCCTCCCCCTCGACGCCTACGCGGGGGTGTACCACAATCCGTACTTCGGCGATCTGACGGTGCGCGTCGAGCCCTCGGGCCTCGTCGCCGCGCTCGGGCCGGACGGCGGGTACATGCTGCCGCTCGAACCCTGGGGAGACAACGTCTTCTCGTTCGCGCCGACCGGCGAGAACGCGCCGCCCGGGTCGCTCTCGTCCGCCAGCTTCACCGCCGAAGACGGCACCACCACGTCGGTCACCCTCGACTTCTTCGACGCGCAGGGGCTCGGCACCTGGACGCGGAACGCGGGCGGTGCATCCGAGTGATCGCACGTCCGCCTACTCTCCCAACGCATTGCGCCCAATCGAGAGGGGAACGCGAATGAACGCCCGTTTGCGCGCGACAACCCTCGGCGTCGGTGCGATCCTGCTGCTGGCGGGATGCTCGAGCGTCGAACCGGCACCGGACACATCCGGCGGCACCGACCAGGCTCCCGATCCTGCGGCGTGCGTCCCCGATCCGGCCGCGGTCGTGCAAGCGCCGGCGCAGAACCGCGACCAGCCGCTCCCCGATGACCTGACTGCGCGCATCGATGCCGCCGTGCAGGGGGCGTTCGCGGACACCGGTGCCCCCGGCGCGATCGTCGGTGTCAGCAGCCCGGAGGGCACGTGGATCGCGGCGTACGGGTCCGCCGACGCGGAGACCAATCAAGCGATGACGCCCAGCACGCACACGCGAGTGGGATCGATCACGAAAACCCTGACGGGCACCGCCGCGATCCAGCTCGCGCAAGACGGTCTGATCGCGATGGACGACACGATCGGGCAGTATCGGGACGGCATCCCGAATGGAGACGACGTCACGCTGCTGATGCTGGCAAACATGACCAGCGGCATCGCGAGCTACACCATGCAAGACGAGTTCGCCGACGCACTCTACAGCGACCCGAGCCGCACGTTCACCATCGATGAGCTCATACAGATCGGCGTCGACGCCTCGCCGAGCTTCGCTCCCGGTGAGGGCTTCGAGTACTCGAACACGAACACGCTGCTGCTCGGCGAAGTGATCGAGCAGGTGACCGGCAAGCCGCTCGGCACGGTGCTCGAGGAACAGGTGATCGCACCCCTTGGCCTCGAACACACCAGCTGGCCCGGCGACACACCCGAGATGCCGGAGCCGTACGCGCACGGGCAGACCGCTCAGGGCCTCGACGCCGATGGCGTGCACGACGCGACACGTTGGAACCCGTCGTGGGCCGGTGGGGCTGGGAAGATCATCTCCACCGTCGACGACCTGCTCGTCTACGGTCACGCCCTGGCCACCGGCCAGGGGCTCCTGGACGCCGAGACCGCAGCGTGGAGATTGGGCACCTTCCCGGAGGGCCCACTCGGATACGGCGCCGGGTTCGCCTGCTTCGGGGGTTGGGTCGGTCACGAGGGGTCGATGCCCGGATACAACACCCAGCTCGTGTACGACACCGGGTCCGCCACGACCGTCGCGGTTGCGGTCAACAGCGACGTGACAGCGGGCTCATGCGAGGCCGATTCCGACGGTGAGGGGCTCGAGGATCCGCGCTGCCTCACCCCCGCGAGCCGCATCCTGATCCCCGTGTCCAAAGTGCTCGGCAACGAGTTCACCCCGCCGGGAGCGTGACGCGGAGCTTACGTGGTTGGCGGGCACCTGTCCAGCCCCGTACCGTGGCGCGGGTGTCGCCGTACAGTGAGGCTGATGACGACTTCACTCTGGCAGGACATGGCGGAGCCTGTGCACACCGATCCGTTCCCCGAGCACGGCCGATTCGACGTGGTGGTCGTCGGGGCCGGCCTCACCGGTCTCGCGTGCGCGGCGATGCTGGCCCGCCCCGGGCTTTCCGTCGCCGTGCTCGAGGCGCGCTCGATCGGTGACGTCACCACGGGCCGCTCCACCGGTAAGGTGTCGCTGCTGCAGGGCGGTGTGCTGTCCGGCATCCGCAGAAGTCACTCCGACAACGTGCTGCGCGCATACGTCGAGGGCAACCGCGAGGCTCAGACCTGGCTCCTGGGGTTCCTGTCCCAGCACGACATCCCCGTCGAGCACCGTGACGCGTTCACCTACGCGACGACCCCTGAGGGGGCCGACCGGCTGGATGACGAGGCGGCGGCCTGCCGTGCCGCGGGGCTCGACATCGAACTGGTCGATGGGATCGGCCTGCCCTTCTCCACGTCGGGTGCGATCCGATTGGCCGATCAGGCGCAGATCGACCCGGTTGCCGCGCTTCACGCATTGGCCGCGGAGGTGCGCGCACGAGGTGGGCTCATCGTGCAGGGAACGCGGGTGACTCAGGTGCACACCGGCGAACCGACACGGGTCGTCACGGCACGAGGTGAGCTCGCCGCCGGACACGTCGTGCTCGCCACCGGGATCCCGTTCCTCGATCGGGGCCTGTACTTCGCGAAGGTGCAGCCCTCCAGATCGTACCTGCAGGCGTTCCGGGTGGGCTCGCCGCTGCCGCGCGGAATGTTCATCTCGCTCGACCCGAGGTCCCGCTCGCTCCGCACCGCGAACGTCGCGGGCGAGGAGCGGTTGCTCGTCGGCGGCGGTGGCCACGTCGTCGGCCGCGAGAGCGACACCCGCTCCCGGGTAGAGGAGCTCGAAGCGTGGGCAGCGCACTGGTTTCCCGGGGTGGAGCGCACCCACGCCTGGTCCGCGCAGGACTACCGCTCGGCCAACATGACACCGTTCGTTGGCTGGATGCCCAGGACCGGCCACAAGGTCGCCCTCGCCACGGGCTACAACAAGTGGGGGCTCACCAACGCGGTCGCGGCCGCGCTCAGCATCCGGGCCGACCTGCTGGAGGAGGAGCTCCCCTGGGCGCAGGTGCTGCACCATCGCGTCACGAAACCACCCGCCGTGGCGTCCGGGATCGCCATGAATGCGGAGGTCGGCGGCCACCTTGTCGCCGACTGGGTGGAGACGGAGCTGCATCCGCTGCCCGAGGCCGCTCCCGACGAGGGCGACGGTGCCGTCGGCCGGGTCGGAGCGCAACCGGTCGCGGTCTCGCGGGTGCGCGGGGAGGTCTGTCGGCTGTCGGCCGTGTGCCCGCACCTGGGCGGGATCCTCAGCTGGAACGCCGCGGAGCGGTCCTGGGATTGTCCACTGCACGGTTCTCGCTTCGATCATCGCGGCCGGCTGCTCGAGGGGCCGGCCACGACCGACCTCGAACCGGCCAAACCACCCGGCGTCGCCGCCGAATCGGCCTAACCGACCTCGACCCAGCCTGCGGGTACTACCGCCTGCGCGCGTATTACCGCCTGCGCTTGCGGCGATCGGCCTAGGGTCGCATGAGGACCTTGATGCACCCGTCCTCTTTGCGCTGAAACTTCTCGTAGAGTGCGGGCGCCTCGTCGAGCGGAGCTCGGTGGGTCGCGAGGTCCATGACGCCGAGTGGGTCGGCCGGATCCTCGACCAGCGGCAGCAACTCACCCACCCAATGCTTGACGTTGCACTGGCCCATGCGCAACGCGAGCTGCTTATCGAACATCGTCTTCATGGGCATGAGGTCGGCATCGCCCGCGTACACACCACTGAGCGACACGGTCCCGCCGCGGCGCGCCAGGTCGATCGAGGTGTGCAGCGCATTCAGCCGGTCGACGCCGGCGCGGTCGAGCATTCCCCGGGCGAGCGGATCGGGCAGCAGACCCACAGCGTTCTGCAGCACCTGCACGATGCCATTGCCGTGCGCCTCCATGCCGACCGCGTCGATGACCGAGTCTGCGCCTCGCCCCTCGGTCGCGTCGAGGATCTCCTCGACGATCGAGTCCGTGAGGTCGTAGGCCGTCACCCCGTGGCGTTCGGCCATCTCGCGACGCTCACGCACCGGCTCCACCGCGAGCACCCGGTACCCGCGGTGCACCCCGATGCGTGCCGCGAACTGACCGACCGGACCGAGCCCCATGACCACGAGCACCCCACCCTCGGGCACCTGCGCATACTCGACGCCCTGCCACGCCGTCGGCAGAATGTCGCTGAGGTACAGGTAGCGCTCGTCGGGGAGCTCGGCACCCACCCGGATCGGGTTGTACTCCGCGAGGGGGACGCGCAGATACTCGGCCTGAGCCCCTGGCACCTGACCGTAGAGCTTCGTGTACCCGAAGAGCGCCGCGCCCGACCCGTACTCGGTGACCTGAGTGACCTCGCACTGCGATTGCAGCCCGCGCAGGCACATGAAACAGTGCCCGCACGCGATGTTGAAGGGCACGACGACGCGGTCTCCCACCGCGAGCCGGGTCACCGAAGGTCCGACTTCGACGATCTCCCCCATGGACTCGTGACCGAGGATGTCGCCCGGCTCGAGGAACGGGCCCAGGAGTTCGTACAGGTGCAGGTCCGAACCGCAGATCGCCGTGGATGTGACCCTCACGATCACGTCCCCCGGCTGCTCGATCCTCGGGTCGGCGACCTGTTCCACGGTCACGTTACGCTTGCCCTGCCACGTTACGGCTTTCATGTGCTCCTCCTCGCGGGTCTTCGGCCAGACTTCCATCCGCACACGTCCCCGGGAACGGCCTTGACTCTTCAGGCGGGAGGGGCAACTCGATCCGTGAGGGCGAGATGCGGTAGCGCGAGATGCGGGAGGCTTCCCCGGGCTTCCTCGGGCCGACAGCCGCGGCTATCATCTCTGGTATCGGCAGTCGCCTGGCAGCGGAGCCAGGCCGTGAGATGAGCAGCGGTAGGAGCGGTCATGACCGAGACAACCCCAGACGGCATTGTCATCGATCGGGATCTGGCTGCGCCGCCCAGTGCGGTGTTCAACGCCTGGACGGCACCGGAGCATTTCGCGCGTTGGTTCGGAACCGCGCAGATCGACGTGCCTGCCGACAAGCTCGACTTCGTTGCGGAGCCCGGCAGAACATGGACGGCGCAGATGGTGCTCCCCGACGGCAACACCATGGACTGGACCGGCGAGTTCATCGAGGTGACACCCGACACCCGACTCGTCTTCACGATTACCGATCGCCCCGCGGAACCGGCTCGCGCCCAGATCGTCGTCGACCTGACAGCGGCCCCGGGAGGCACGAGCATGCGCTTCACCCAGGAGACCCCGGGGTTCACTCCGGAGCAACAAACCAGGCTCGTGGCCGGTTGGCAGGGCTTCATCGACGAGCTGGAGAAGATCGCAACCGAGAGCTAGGCGCGGCACCACCACCCGCGTCCAGCGCTCGAACGCGGTCACCTTCGGCGCACCGCGGGTCGCGTCTGGCCTACGATGATGGGATGAGTATCGACCAGGATCCGACCCCGTTGCTGGTCGAGGATGCCGCCGCCTGGAGGACGTGGCTCGAGGCGAACGAGGATGCGTCGGACGGGGTCTGGCTGATCCTCGCGAAGAAGGGTCACACCGAGCCGACCTCGCTGAACTACGCGCAGGCGCTCGACGAAGCCCTGTGCAGCGGCTGGATCGACGGCCCGAAGAAGAGCCGCGATGCCGCGACCTTTCTGCAGCGCTTCACCCCTCGCAGGAAGGCGTCGCTGTGGTCGAAGCGGAACGTCGGCCTCGTCACCGAGCTGATCGCGCAGGGGCGCATGCGTCCGCGCGGCCATGCCGAGATCGACCGCGCCAAGCAGGACGGGCGCTGGGATCGGGCGTACGCGGGATCCGCAAGCGCTGAGGTTCCCGCGGATCTCGTCGCGGCGCTCGAGGAGTCCGAGCCGGCCCGGGCCATGTTCGCGAAGCTGAACCGCCAGAACCGCTATGCCGCGATCCACCGTGTGACCACCGCGGCGAGCGCGACCAGTCGCGCGAACCGGATCGCGAAGATCGTCGAGATGCTCGCACGCGGGGAGACGTTCTACCCGCAGTAGGGCGTGCTGTGTCTGAGCGAGGGCCGTCCGATTGCCGCGAGGCGACAGCATGACGGGGGCCATCTAGCGTTCGTCGGCAACTTGTCGCGTAGCACCTGAGTTGACCGGTTGAGGTTGTTTTTGGTGTTTTTCGTGTCGAGTTCCGCGTGATTATGCCGTTTTGGGTTTGGGATGTGGTTACTAACTGGGGCTTCTAG